>OGPV01001579.1_pt1 | contig 14899 bp, 29 predicted proteins | sample 1553001 | NCBI WGS metagenome assembly OGPV01 (sample SAMEA2580268, study PRJEB22360) | human gut metagenome | biome: human gut; feature: human-associated habitat; material: faeces | place: Denmark | collected 2008/2010
AAGTCCCGGTTGTCATCTTTCACCGTAAGATCCGCGCCACAGCCAGGGCATTTTACCGTCCGTGCCATAAAAGCACCTCCTATTCGTCATGTATTTAGGATATCATGTGCTCTGCCCATAGTCAAGTAATTCAGGGCGGCCGAACCCATAATATAATATTTTTAATCAACTTCATAAAATTTTAACCTTTCATATCATTGTTTGTTCATGATTTGGTGTGGTATACTTACGCCAGTAAAGGCCAGTAGCAGTAATCCGATGCACTTGGCCGCCATTAGAACTGTTACATAGGAGGATATTATGGGTTCTAATACTGATATCATGCGTCTATTCCTAGGAAGTCTTCTTAATTTGGATTCTGACACTAATTATTCTATTGAGTTCGAAGAAAACCGCCCCAATAAAAGAACTGGAAGTAAAACGCATTTTGCACGGCTTGACAATGGCGTAAGTATGTCAAGAACCATAACTAAAACAGGCGCTCAATGGGATACTATATATAGAAACCCAGATTTTACGTCCAAGGAACAGTTGGATGCTATCATTATTGATTACTATAAGAATGGACTGACTCAAGACCGTATAGCTGCTATGGTAAATCGTTCTCAGTCATATGTTTCAAATGTAATACGAAAATACCGAGCACAGAAAAAATAAAGAGCCGCAGATTTCTCCACGGCTCAGTGCATAAATTAGTCTGTTATCTTATCAGCGATTTTCTGATACCCTTCAGGATCTGCATCGTACATTGTGGCTATCACGGATGCTCCACCCCAGTTTGCAGCTCCATTGAGTGCGGTTACTAAACCAACACCTGCAAGGATGCACCCCAGTGTGAGCTTGCCAAATACAAACCAAATCACCTTTGCATCTTCATTAGTGAGTTTCATAATAATTCAACCTCCAAAATATAATTTCGAGACTAATCATCTCATAAAGCACCAAGAAATTTTCGCGTCACCAACTCATCAAATTCAGACCTCACACTCGCCCAAACAACGAATGTGAGGTCTTTTATTTACCGCTTACTTCTTGCCGTCCCACATATACCCCGTATGCTCATACAGCAGCTTCGGGGAAATGTAGTAGCTGATCCTCCCATACTTTGAGTCCATCTGATTGATATCCGTGATCCTGACACCATTCCGCGTCGCCTCACCGATCGGCAACCAACCAGCGATGATGCCTGCACGAACCCACGAAGAATCACGCCCGTACACTTTCGCTGCCACCCTAACAGGTACAGAACCACATGCAAATTTAACTTCATCCATAATGTTCAACCTCCAAATTGATTTATGAGTGAATAAAAATAAGAGCCGCAGATTTCTCCACGGCTCAATGCCTTTATTTTTGTTTTGCCTTCTCGTAGTCTTCGTTTATTTGACGATTGATTGCCTTTCTGCACTGTTCATATTGTTCATCGCCAAGTTGCTTATTGAACAAGTAGCCGAGATACTCAACTTCGCAGTCAGCGCCGTGGTACATACCGAGTTTATAAATGCCCCAGATAGCCACAGCTACGCCTACAATAGTTCCGATTCCTCCACCCGTTGCACCAGCAACATAGCGATAATAGTTATACCATTCTTTTTGCATAATAGTTCAACCTCCAAAAATATAATTTTGAGACTACTCATCTCATAAAGCATCAAGAAATTTTCGCGTTACAAAGATTTAATCCTCAATCTCAAACATCACATTCTCCGGTGAGATGATCGTATCGCACTTCTTACCCTTGAACCGAAACCTAACAAACTGGTTCGTCAAACCGGAAATTTTCTCAACCAGTCCATATTCACCACTAAAATTAGCCACGATCTTAGCCCATACTCTCCCCTGCTTGGCCAGTTCGTTAAATTCACCCGCGGTCATTATCCACACTCACCTCCGTCATCAAACTTCTCCCTGCCGCATACAAGAATTTCTTCAGCGACAGCACCTTAATATCGTACGTACTCTTCAAATTCTCCAGCTCAGCATTAACCCCATCAGAGCGATATTCCGCCATATCCAATGCATACCGCATCCGGCGATCCGCAACACCAGGGCTGCAATTGAACTTATCTGCCAGTGATGCCTCGATATCCCTCATGGACATAAATCGGTGCGAGTTCAAGTCATCGACGACCATCTCCACCGCTTCGCCCATCAGCTCTCCGCCGAAGGTCAGCATGGGAACTTTCAACTTAGCGAGAAAATCATACGTTCTTTGCTGCATTCTCGTTCACCATGCTTTCTTTATCGATCTTTACAAATGCAAGAGCTACTTTCAGGAGGAGAAGCTGAATTTCTTCCATATTTTTAACTGTCTCGGCAAGCTCTTTGATTGAGCATGGGCCATCGATTTCAACCGAGGCATAGGCACTCGGATCAAATGTCTCTGCAAAGTTGATTAGGTTCTCTACAAAATTCTCGTCATTAAAATTTGCAGAGAATGTTCCACCTATCGGGTTATAGCACAGTTTATACCCGGTTTCGGTCGTGTATAAATGAAAGCCAAACTGTTGTAGCGCGTCAATATATTTCTTATCAATTCCTTTCATGCTTACTTCACCATGCTCCCCTTCCGTGTCTGGTCATCCGCAGGCCAGTACGTGTAAATATCATCGAACACCACCGGGATCTTCTTCTGAAGCTCCATCAGCAACGGGCACATGAGCTCCCGCATCTGAGGATGGGCCGCCACAGGAGTACGCAGCTTGAAGATGTTGCGCCACTCACGGTAGTTGGCCGTCACCACAATCTCGGTCTTCAGGCACAGCGGCAGTACACAACGGGCCTGTTCGGGACGTTCGCCATTTTTGATGAGATCCTTATAATTATCCTCCGCTTTCTGACAACTCCAGTACCAAATGCTCCCATCAGCATCCTCGATTTCATCACCGTAATCTTCGTAACGCATCCAATACGGTCGAATAAAGCTCAGCTCCCCGCCAAACTTCTCCTTCGAGTAGTTGCAGTACCGTGTGCTCTCCTGCGCAAAGCTCGCAATGCGATGCCGCACCAGCTCATTCGCCACACCACGGTCACAGGTAAACAGCACGGACAGCTGCGAATGCTCCAGCATAGCCTCATGCCCCTGCTTCACCAGAAAGCCCACCAGCTTCTTAGCCGATGAGCCATCCGGAACGATCTTGTCCTCGCTCTTGTAGCAGACACGGGCCACTCGCTCGATTTGCTGGAGCTCCTTAATGCCGCCATCAGAAATATCAGTGAGGATTTCGTACTTAGGTTCAACGATTTTCATATGTTAGCAATCCTTTCTCTTTCGGGATCTCGCAAAATAGAATCCCAGTCTTTAATAAGCTGCTTCAGATCTGAATCATCAATTACACCCTGCATGTTGTGCTTATTATATGTCATTAAGACTGCACCTGTTTTAGCTGGACCGAGTCCACAATTAGAACAGGAAATCTCATATTGGAGTTTCATAGTCGTACCGCAGGTCATCGCGCCTGTATTTTTCAAATATGCTTTACAATAGCACATAGGGCAACATCTCATAAAAGATCCTCCTGTATCAATCTGCAAGTCCAGTCCCCGCAGATATCACCCGAAGCATGCTTCTTTGCAAACACCATGCCCTTCTTGATGGCCTCCTGCTTGTCGGTCGCCCTGACTTCAAAGGCCTGATGCCCGCCACCATTGTCCGTGCACTCAAACCAAAACGTGTGCATCTTCATATAAAATCCTCCAAAATCGAGTTAAGCAGAATCTCCAGCACCCGGTTTATGCCCGCCACCACTCGATATGGCCACGGTTCTTTCGGTTCCACCCGGGCAGGGGTATCAGACTTTCTCAGCGCACCATAAAGCCACCTGTCGAACTGCCCAAGTGAAATATCATTCTCCATGCACCATTCACGAGCATCTGCGTAGCTAATGTCACCATTCATGCAAAGCTCGACCACATCACGCAACGTAGCGTTCGGCTTGATCAGGATATCTTTTTGAAGCTCGTAATCCTCAAAATACAAGTCCTCGCGTGACCCGTCAGCCCTGTGAATAACTTGCGCAAAGGCTTTGCCATCCGCATAAAGCGTCGTAATATCCTCATCAATGTCGATTCGAGGGATGTCGTACCTCCATATGGCCTCAACAACTTCTTCATAGTCAATCATATCGCACCTCACAGCAGAATCCGGAACAAAATGAACCAGATCACCTTCAGCGTGAACACAATAATGATCAGCCATGCGCAAATAACCAGCGTTGCCGCCAGAATATGACCCAGCATATGGCCAATTTTTTCCCAAGTATTATTAGTCACCGATATCCACCCTTTCAAATCCTGTAAAAACACCGACACCAATATTTCCATTATCACAGATGTGAACAGCTTTGTGGTACATCAATTCTTTTGCTTTATTAAATGCTTCCTCTTCATTATGATAGCGATTACCCACTTCAAACTCTCGCTCACAGAAATTGCAGAAATATGTAGGGCAATAGAAAGTTGTCATACCGCACACCTCCTCGCTGCATCCAGACGGCTCTCCGCAGCGTTCAGCTCGAAGATAGCGGCCGTGATAAACTCCGGATCGCAGTTCTCAAAGTGGTTCCGGGCCACCTCAAGATCCCGCATGGCATCTTTCAGCGTGTTGACTGTCGAAACCATCGGTTCTGTCCAGAATATCTTTTTGACGAAATCAACGATTTTGCGCAGCATTTCTACACCTCCACATCTTTGTGACCTGACGAGCCGTGAGCCAGCCTTCAACATCATCATGGCCAAGTAGCTGTGCGCCCATCACCTCGATAAGCCCCTGTTCAAAGCCATAGGAACCCCAACCCCAAATGCCATCCCAGATACGATTTCCAGCAGCATCATATGCAGTGATTTGCTCACCACCATCGTGTCGTCCGCCCGGGAGATATTCCTGACAGTCCGGTCTGTCCATCTCTGGCCAGCGACGTTCATAAGTATGCGGAACCTTAGCATGCTTCAGCAGAATATCCAACTTCTGCATCTCGGTCATGTGATTCCAAACCCGGAGTTTCCAGGTTTTCTTAGACATATTTCTCATTTCTGCATTTCCTTTCGTCAGCCTCCATGGTCTTTGCGATTTTATGCTGAATATAAAGCACACAGCCAGCCTGACTATCACACCCGAATGAAGCCAATAGTCCAGCAATAGCATTCAAAGAGTTCAGATCCTCTTCAGCAAATATCATTTAGCGTTCACCGTTCCTCCTGATACTCTACGATTTTGGTCACTTCGCTCTGAACCTGGCGTAAGAAATCACACGCACCCAAGCAACCGCATTCCCTCAATGCCTCAGCGATATCGCCTAAACTATCCATGTCGGTACTTGTGAGATTAACTTGAGGAATAACTTCAATATTCTCCTCTGTGATGAATGGGGTATAGTCTCCACAATGGCAGCATTTAATGTTCATACGTTGCATACAAGCATCTCCTTCGATGATAAAAAGAAAGAGCCGCAGATTTCTCCACGGCCCAGTTCTCTTATTTATTGAGTTTTGTAATTGTCTCAACAAATTCTTTCCTAGCTTCAATCATATAATTATTGAAATATTCACTCCCATTATGAGCATTCATATACAGGTCATTGGCTCCCATCAACTTTCCTTGATAAAGTCCAAGCGTATATCCGTTATCATATCCTTTTCCATAGCGTTCGCAATATACTTTGCAAACCTCTGCATTGTGAATACGAATCAACACACACGCCCCAACAATACCAGTAATAGTGCTAATACCAATTTTCCACGCTTTTTTCATAATAAGTATCTCCTCTCAAATATGAGTTTACCTCATAAAGGAGCCCGTTATTTTCGCGTCAAAAAATAAAGAGCCGCAGATTTCTCCACGACTCTCGCCTATCAAGATTCTTCCCATGACTTGACTATCAGCCAAATTTCCTTGCACGAATCGTTATAAGTGTCAATAAACTCGTTAGCTTTGCTATCATAATCTGGATCATGCAAATTCATCTCCAGAAAATTCTTACGAGCTTTAGATGCCTTATTCGCCAATTCTGCAATTTTATTGACTCTATTAGGTTCCATGGTTAATCACCTCCATAATATGCAGAGTTTTTTTCGCGCCTTACTTCGCCTTCTCCATCTTATCCTTGAAGTTCAGAGGTTTCACAGTCCATTCCCGTGCACACTCCGTCAGGCATTCATTGCAAGGCTGGTCCGTCTCCAGCACCCTGAAGTTCTTGCACTTCGGGCAGTAAGTCGCATAGTCCACTTCGCGCATCCAGTTATTCATCAGCGCTTACCTCCGAAATAAAAGTGTCCTTTCCGCAGCGAGGGCAACGTGCCAGAACCTCACCGTTATGGATTGTGCACTCCTTCATACTGTTCCAGTTAGATGTAGGAATCCCAAAATGAGCATTACAGCCACCACATTTAACGGCAATGAGCTTTTCGTCAGGATCTGCATATCCGTCAAGGTCGCCGATATATCTGTGCACCTCATCTGCTTTACAAAATGGGCATCTCAAAAATTTCTTATAGACAGAAACTCCGTCCGCATTATATGACCACACCTCAGGGGCAACAGGATGGCGTTTATTGCAATTGGTACACTCAACCGATATCCAGGGACGTTTTTTCTCAGCCTTCTCCTGCTTAACGGAGAACCTATCATCCAACTCCGGATGGGTCATGCGCTGGTTAAGAGCCCACAGCAGGTTCCAGCAGGCCGCGCGCAGGTGATCCTCATCGTCCATGCCAACCATGTACTTTGCCAGATGCCGAGAAGCGCTGTCCAGCAGCGAATGCAGCGGAATACCCTTGTCTACGTTGTGCTCACCATACTTCAGTGCGCCCTCCTCGCAGTGCTTGCTGACTTCCATGATGCCATACCAAGGCAGAAGATCCATCCGCCCCTTCCCTGCGTGCATATCACGCTTTGCACCAGTTTCAAATTCGGTGCGATCTCCAGAATCTTTAATCACAAATATCAATCCTTTCTATTAGCAGTGTTTATGAATCCGCCCCTGCATAACTTTGTTAGCCATGTCGGTCTTAGGAATCTTGCATTTCGGATAGCTCGGACGGAATCCATTGGCAGCTTTCCGGTCATTTGCAATTCTCATATAAACCTCGTCCTCCAATTCATCTGTGATTTTCTTTATTTTATCTGCCGCAGATTCAAAAGAATGAATCAGGTCAGCAAATACATCTTCAAAGTTAACCTGCTCCATAAAATTTCCTCTCGTTAAACGCTTTCTTCGAGTTCAGTGCCCTCGAAATTGCCAGATCAATACCGCTCCTACTCTTCAGATGGTAGTAGTACAGATCCTTGTACGGTGTATTCAGCCGGTCAATGCGCCCCGAGGCCTGCTCCATGATCTTATAGGAGTAGTTCTGGCTGTAAAATATAATGGTGTCCGTCTTGATGCAGTTCCAGCCTTCAGCACCGGCATTGTACTGCACCAGATACACCCACCTGTCGCCTTCAGGAAGCGGCTGATGCTTGTGCCCGTTCCATTGTGCAACTTCGGTGTCCTTGCCATAGTCCAGACCCATCAGAATATCAAGCTCATAATCAAAATTATAGAAGATAATGACCCTAGGTCTGCCTTTACAAATATCCAGCACTTTTTCTTGTCGGCTTGCATCAGCGTTCACCAACTTCCGCAGCAGATAGCAGAACTCACTGGCGGTCTCGATTGGTTTGTTCTCCCAGAGGTTCCACCGGTTCTTGCAGATTGAAAGATACTTCACCTTGTCGTACTCCACGAAAATATTCTCATGGTGCGAGACCGTCGGCCGCTCGAAGTCCATGTCAACCAGAATCCGTTCCCGTAGCCGTACCAAGCGCTGGGTATTCAGATACCGGTCGATCTTCGGGTACTTCGTGCAGAATTGGCTGTATACCACATGCTGGTTGTTGAAGTCCGTTCTGTTTCGATAGAACCCATTGGCGATGAACACCGGGATATAATCCGTCCAGCAGTCCCCGGGGGTGGCGCTGAGCAGAATCCACTCGTTATTTTGCGTAATTTTGTAGAAAGATTTCACCCATGCGCCCTTTCCAACGACTCGCTGCTCGTCAAATATAAAGAACGCATTCTTTACGCCAACGTACTTTCCGATATTGTTCCAGGAATCCACCACGACCTTGTGCTCGTAAATATCATGCTCTGGATCTGTAGACATATAGAAATGGGCCAGTTCTTCGTCCCACTCTCCCGTATCCCGTTTCCGGGCAGTTGTGATGATGTAAAGATCCGGGGGCTCTGTCATACGAACATAATTCTCTGTGTTCACCTTGCCATCATAAAGTTTGTAATAGAACGCCAAACTCGTTCTCGATTTTCCGCTTCCTACGCCTCCGCATAAGATGCAGCCGATTTTCATACGGTTGATCGCATCCAATTGGTAGTCGTAGAGCGTTACACCTGCCATCAGGTCGCTCACCTCATTTCCAACGTCACATAAATGGCACTTTTCTTGCAGTGATTCTCGTAGGCCAGAAGCGAGATCGTCGCCTCTTCCTCATCTTCGCCCTCCCCTCTGACGGTATAAGCAAAGAGCTCTTTCCGGTGCTTTCTGAACACCTTCCAGAGCTCTTTTTTCTTAGTAAAGTCCGTGCTTTTTGCAGTAGGACGCATATTGCAAGCCCTCCTTGTCTGCTTCGCGCATGATTTCTGACAGTGTGAGCTTTTTAGGTTTTTCTTCCGTCTTTGACATGTTACGCGGTACGGTGTCTCGACATTTATCGCAGTACAATCTTTTGACGGAACCTGATACATCATAGCGCCGCATTTTTTGCAAGCCTTATCTACTCTGCGAAGTCCACCCATAAATATCACGCCTCCTCAAAATGGCAGAAGTCCGTGTAGTAAACCAGGTCGTAATCCAGCGGATGGTTGTTCCAGTCGTAGTTCTGCTCGTAATCAGCAACCTCATCACTCTCGTCGAGTTCGCGGCAAATATCATCGTTGTGCTCATAGAACCATTCCAGCGGAAGGTCAAACTTGTCGCAAAGTTCCGGAATATCAAAGGCCCAGCAGCCGTAGTTGGTGTTCTGTGTACCCTCCGAAACCATGTAATCGACAATCTCTTTTACTTTTTCTCTGCTCATAATCCTTACTCCTTCTGTTGTTCAAATATCAGGCTCTCTGGCCCGGTTGCGAGTCATGCGGGAATCGAACCCACCGTACAGCCCATGCTAATGACTCAAATAAAAGAGCCCCAGATTTCTCCAGGGCTCTCATGTGCTTATTCTTCAGGTGTACAATAATCAACGTCGAGATGCGCTTTGCCTTCGCTATCCGTGTAGGTGACGAACTTTCTCGGCTGATGGAACATCTTCTCGTACTTCTCGACGAACTCCGGCAAAAGCTCACCGAAATCATCCTCCGTGAGGCCTACAATCAGGAATGTTCCAACGATAATATCAATGGGGATACCATAAGGGCCGTCGAGCGTCCGGTTGAGTTTCTCCATGCAATCATCATGCAGCTTTCCTTCTTCGTTGCAAATCAATGCCACCTCATCGTCCCACGGGTAAATAGCCTGAATCGGGCCTTCCACCTCTTTCTGTAGCGATTCCAGAGAGCAGTCAATGTCGATCACTTCAGGGTAATGCTTTGGGCGAACCCTCAGAACTTTCATACTGTCAACCTCCCAAATTGCACATCAAAAATATAAATCGAGCTGTTTCCTTAGAGCCGCCATTTGCGACGTGGGCACTCACCGACTGGACATTCGACCAGGGACTGACCCCGGCACTCGAAAAATATCAATGATCAATAATAGCGGTTGTACTTCCGGTTGGCTTTTGCACGAGCTTCCGTAACATCAGGGGCTACGAAACCAAAGTTGATCACATAGCTCGGGATATTGTACGAACGGGCAACCAGATTTTCGATTGCACAGCCACGGAACGCCTTCTCCTCATCGTAGATCCCGATAAAGTAGTCTGCATCCGCCATCTTCTTGATGCTCTCACCAAGGTACCAGACTGCCTGATTCGCATCAGCCGGAGGATCATCAGAAATATAAGTCTGGATCACCTCCAGCCCCTCGCCAAACACAGCCTCAGCAATATGGTGCATCTGCTCCATGGTTGCCCGGATCTGCGTTTCAGTGCGGCCTTTCATCGGTGCGCTGATAAACAGTTTCTTCATATGCTTCACCTCAGAACGGAATTTCGGTGTGGTCGCTCGGCTCTGCCATGTCTGCTTCAGGAGCTGCAAACCGGGCATAGCGCTCTGCATACGGATCAGCATCCGCATCCTGCTCAACATATATCACATCCGCATACAGGCTGTACTCGCCGGGTGCATTCCGCTTCTCGACAAGGTTTGCCTGGAGACAGACGTTTTTGACCCGGATAAAGTCCAGCTGACTGATCGTGTCCATGTTGCAGAGCAGGCGCTTGCCGGAAGTGGTGACCCAGTAGATATGCGGGGGCCACTTGGAATCCATGTTGATCGTCACCGGCACGAAGTAGGTCGGAACGAACGGCTCGTCGTAGGTACGCTCGGGATTCGGATTGGTCTGACGAACCTTCACGCCGAGATCCATGAGGTGATTCACCAGCTCCATGGTGGGAATGACAACGTTGACGCGGCGCTTGTCCGAGCCAAAGCGATCACGGCTGGGATCACCGCTGAAGTTGGTGGTGAAGATGAAACGGGTATCGTCAATATTGACTTTCTGGCGCTTGGTGTACATAAATATCAGTCTCCTTTTTACTTGTTGATTTCATTTTCCAGAATTTTCAGATCTGCCACGAGTGCTGTCAGGTGGAGAAGTGTACCAGACTGATTGTTGCTCATGGCCGCGCTGAGAAACTTCTCAAAATCCTTATTTGCCTCAGAACTGTACTTTTTCAGCACATCCAGATCTACAGCTTTGCCGCCAGCAGGCTTCCCGGGATACTTCTTCCCGCTCTTCTCGACCCAATTCTGGATCTCCTTGTAATAGCTGCCCTTGTTGCCGCCGCAACGCTTTGCGATCGCCATGGCCAGCCCCTTCTCCGGGTCGAAAACATCCTTCTCGCTGCACTTCACAACGGTCTTGGAACCATCCGACCAGTAAACGATCGTGGCCGGAGGAGCAAAGATAACGTCCTTGATAGTAGCTGTGTTCGTAGCAGAATCCGTCTTCTTACCCTCACACCGAGGATAGAGCGCACCAGAACGGATACGCCAATTGCCGTCTCGATCAGAGGTCAGATCACACGGGCCAAATACGAGTTCGTGACCAGTGGAAAGAATCACCTTCATCAGGTCGTCGTGCTGATTCTTCTCAACGGTTCTGATATAGCCAATCAGCTGTCCTTTGGAATCGTACAGTTTGTTCGTCATAAAATATCACCTCACGTCAAAATTTCTTGCTGCTTCTTCCTGTGCATCACTCCAGGGAAGATCCGGCGCAGTCCAGGGAGCAATACCGTCGTCGCCAACGAACCAGTTGAAGTCACCGTATTTGGAGATTTCCTCAACTGCCTCATCGACTTCCCGGTTGAAATATCTTTTGTCGATATCCTCCTGCATCTGGAGCTGATAGACCGCCTCGCTTTCCAGCCAACGGTAATCCTTTGCTCCGGTCACAGAAGCATATTTCCGTTCGCCGGTATCCGTCAGGCCCGCTTCCCGCAGCAGCAGAGCGCCGCCCTTTCCCGGCATGATCGGGCAGAACTGTCCCACGCGTCCCACAAAAATATAATTGTGTTCGCCTTCGGGCAGGTCTTCGTTCTTGTCGAGATAGATAGCGCCCTTGGAAACGGTCTTTGTCTCGCAGAGGTCGGTGAACTCGATCTTCTCCTTGGAGAACAGGGTCTTGAACACATACGGCACCTGGAATTGGGTGCCCGTCGCCGTCCATTCGCCGCCTTCGTCCTTGCAGTCGCCCGGGATATAGCCGTAAAGCGCCTCACAGCGGTCCGCAGTCATGTATTTCGCAATATAAACGGCATTGTTCACCAGACACATCCGCTCGTAGGTTGCCTCATGCTCGAACGTGTAGCCGTACTTTTTTGCAAAATCCATGCAGTACGCAATGATTTCCGGGGTCGCATCGGGGATCTTGATCGAATCCGTTTTGATGTGCGCGACCTTAAAGCCGCGCTGCTGCACTTCATCCTGCAAAGTGCGCATAAATAAAGCCCCTCGAAGCGCCACAATGTTGTTGACGTTCTTGGGGTTGCGGAACGGGTTGTCGAAGCTTGCACTGGTCAACCCGTAAACCGAGTTGATGGCGATCTTCAACGCCTGCGCCAAAGCCTTTGCCTGCTGCGGATCATCGAGGTACTTTGCCAGTTTGCCGCCAAAGAGCCCCTTTGCCTTCTCGTACTCGCCGTGCTTGACGTAGATTCGTACATCCATCAGGTCGTTGAAATGCTTGGTGTACTCGCCAAAGTAGTTCATGGCAACAGCCGAATGCGGATGCAGCGACGCAACGTCAAGCAAAGCTACGTTCGTGTACATCCCGGGCTCAGCGTAGACATAACCACCCATGCCCAGGTCCGTGCCCCGGAACATGTTGTGGTACTTGCCGTCCTCACCCTTGGCCCACTCGTAACCGGGAAAGGCATTGATGATGTTGCAGTCGGTCAAAATATCAGGCTCGACTTCCACGATCGCATCGGATTTTCCCGTGGCAAGGTCGGTGTAGACCAGCCGGGGGTGCTTTTCTTTGCCGAAAATAATGCGTGTTGTCAGCGAGTTTGTCGTGTCGTTCACCGTCATACCGGCAAGGTCTGCCAGGATCTCACGTGCCACAAAGTCTGCCTGACGCTTTTTCGAATAGAACAGGGTCTCGGTCGCGATCACATCGTTGTCGCAATACTCGGCCACCTTGTCCCACAGGCTCTTCGGCACCGGCTGATCCCACGGAAGTCCCAGCTCCTGATGGTGGATGCCCAGCTCGATCTCAAATTTCTTCAGGCTCTGCTTTTTCGACGAGAAGTCGAAAATATCAGTGTAAGACAGGTTGTACGCCTCACCAAAGAAGCCCGTGTGCTCGTTGATGATCCGGTTGGACAGCGCATAGATCTGCTCCACCGACATCCCGATCATGCGGGCCCAGAGGATATGGTTGTCGTACTTGCGGTTGTTGAAGCCGACCAGCCGATACTTTGTCAGGCTCTCGATCTCCTCCGGCGTAGGATTCACCATGCGGTGCACAGGCTCCTGCTTGGCGAACTTCCAGTTCACGAGCAGCAGATTCGGGAACACCTCCACGTCGAAAAATATCAATGGCGTTTCCTCCCCCACAGGGGCCTCCCGCTGAATATCATCCTTCGACTTGAAGTGCATCTTCGCCACGATCTTCAGGCAGGTGTCTGCCTGGTTCGTGCTGCTGGCGGCAAAGCCCAGGATCGCATTCCGCATGTCGTCCACGTTGTAAACGACATTGCCCTCGTAGGCTTCGTCCATGATGTGTGCAATAAAGTCAATGCTTGGCTTCGTATAGGGGCTGATCTCCTTGGCAAGGGCTTTCTTGATGAGGATACGCAGGTGCCGCTCATCCTGGATCTGCTTTGTATCAACCATTTTTGTTTCTCCCTTCAGTGGCAGGCCGCTGCTGATGGTCGCAACCGGAATATCATTGCATTTCGACAGTTTTCTCCGCAGAGAGGACTTCCCCGTGAACACCTTGACCTCGATGTTCTCGTCGTAGATCCTGCTCAGCTTCGTTGCATCGCCGGTGTAAATATAATGCAGGTGGATGCCCGCACCAGATTTGCTCAGCTCCGCATAGGTCTGGGGCCATTTGGAGGCAGCTTCCAGGTTGCGCTCGAAGCTCTTTTTTCCATCCGGCCCGGGAATATCAAAGTCGATGACAATGTGATTCTCCGGAACTTTCACGTAGTGCAGTCTCGAAGCATCCAGTTCGGCCAATTTTGACTCGACATTCTCCCATTTTCGCATCGGAATGCCATCGTCTGTCGCATATTGTGCAGGGCAGTCCTTGCAAATATCATTGAAGAGAGAATGCTGCTCCTTGAACTCGATCCATGACGTTTCCGGCTCGGCAGTGGGTTCTTCTGCCTTCACAGGTTCGTCAAGGAACTCTTTGAATTTCTCCGCTTTGAAGCCGCTGTAGTAACTCCGCACCCGCTCGCCATTCACGGTCTCCGCACGTTCCTTGTACTCCTCGAAGTAGTTCATCAGCTCTTCCCGGAATGCACGGCGCGAATATGGGTACGCTACCTTTGCTTCGTCATTGTAGGTGTTGTACATCGCCCAGGCCCGCTTCAGGGATACACCGTCCTCCTTCTTGAAAATATAAAAGGAATCCAGCATGAAGTTGTAAAAGTCGTTGGATGCGCCAAGCATACGGGTCGGAATATAATCATCGTAGAGATGTTTGTTCTGCTCGTATACCTCCTTGCAGTGCCATGCGATGCCGCCCAGCTCAAAGTCCACCTTCGCTACAAGGTCACGGTACTTTTTTGCAGGGATCTTTTCGCCGGTAGGTTCTACATCGATCAGTCGTCGGATCAGACCCGATTTTGCATCCGTGATCTTAACGGGCTTGTTGGTGCCCAGAAACATGAAACACTTGAACTGGCTGGAATACTGGCTGCGGAACTTCTCGTTTACCAGCATGGTCTCGTGGGATACCAGCGAGTTCAACCGGGTGTTGTCCTCGATGCGGGAAAGGTCACCGTCGTGCTGGATCGCGATCAGCGGGTTCGATTTGAACGCCTCCAGCGCAAACGCATTGGACGATGACCCCAGCACCTTGGAGTCAAACACCGACCAGTACCCGTCGAAAAGTTTCTGGACGATGTTCAGCACGGTCGATTTACCGCTGCCGGGTGGACCATAGAGCACGAGGAACTTCTGGATCTTGCGGGAATCGCCGTTCACGATCGCACCAACCGCCCATTCGATCTTCTTCCGCTCCTCGGGAGAATATAAGGTAGTCATCAGCTCGTCGTAGGCGCTGATGT
>OGPV01001582.1_pt1 | contig 14887 bp, 5 predicted proteins | sample 1553001 | NCBI WGS metagenome assembly OGPV01 (sample SAMEA2580268, study PRJEB22360) | human gut metagenome | biome: human gut; feature: human-associated habitat; material: faeces | place: Denmark | collected 2008/2010
GGATAAGGAAGCGACGCGGTTCCGCGGCCCCGGCGGGAGCGAGCCGCCACGCAGATATCGCTCAAACTGCGCAGCCCCAGGCTCTGCAAACGCCCGTTCCCGCACCGTGCCGCCGGAAAATCCGCCTGCTGCCGCAACCGGCGGCGGACATATACGTCCAACTCGGCGTACAGACGCGTAACGGAACCGTACTTATAGTAGTGCCCGAAAGCCGTCAGCGCAGCGTTGAGCCGCTTGATCAACGCCCGCGGCGGCACGCCGCGGCTGCGGCGCAAAATATCGTCCACACGCGCCCGAAAGGCATCCGCCTTAGCCGGATCGACGCCGGCATAGCCCCCGGCGAAGCGCCAGCCGCAGAACGTGAGCGGCGTGTCCGAAAAGCGGCCCGAGAGCGTCTTGCCGTAGTTGGGTGTCAGATCGTAGTCCGCACCCAGGCGGTTCGCAAGCAGCGCATAGACCTCAGCGGCCTCGACGCGGTCGCGGCAGCACACCAGCACGTCGTCCATGTAGACCGCGAGCGGTACGCCGAAGCGGCGCTTGAGCTCCAGCCACAGCGGAACCAGCATCAGCGGCGCCGCGATGCCCGACAGCGGACTGCCCAACGGTATCCCGCGTTCGAGCGGCAATCCCTCGCACCAGCGCAGCAAGGGACCCACGTAACGGCGCTTGAACTTCGAGGGTACGTAGCTCAGGCCCAACAGGTCGCGCCAGGCCAGCTGCACACCCACCACAAGGTCCTGATGCCGCACCGAGGGGTAGAAACCCGCGATGTCCGTCCGCACGAAGTACGGGAACGTCTTCTTGTGACGGGCGACGAACGCCGGAACAGCCCCGTGCCGCTGGCCCACCAGGTGATGATCCGGAAGCCGGCGCGCGAGAAGCGGCACGAAATCCCGCCGCAGCGACGCGGCAAGCTCCCGCTCGCCCGACTGCGGATAAGCGCCGAAGTAGGGCAGCGGACGAACCGTCGGACAGATCATCACCTCCAACGGATAACCCGGGTATTTCGTGTTCGGTAACTTCATCGTTCTGCTGGTTTTCTGCGGGTAGAAAAGCGGTTATCCCGTTCCCCGACCCCGAATTCGTAATTCTTAATTTTTATCTTTTTTCCTCTGCCACGTAACAGACCAGACGCTTCCCGCCTCCCCCGGCACCTTCCACCCCGCCCAAAACCCCTTCCCGCAAGGGTGTAGGATATTGTTTGTCCTGAAAATCAATGCTTTGCGCCCATTTCAGGCAACCCGAAGCGGAGTTTTTCCCGATTTTTTATTTGGCAGTCCGCTTCAAAAAGCAGTTAAATATCATATTATCAACACCTTAATCATTCATCATCTTTTCCACTCTTTCTTCCGCAACCCGAGGGTATCGCATGCAACCCTATGGGGTGGAGGGAATAGCGGTTGCTTAACGACTCCATTATCGATGTCGCTCTGTATTCAGGCGCGGCGTTTAGTCCTAGTCTTTGGTGCATCGGCATTCTTTCGGGTACCTGTCAGCCTGTTGACTTTGGCCGAAATCAGTTAATTTCTTGTTTCTCCAAACCAAGACGATTCTTGACCCGTCCGATAATCTATCTGCGGTCCAATAATCTCCTTGTCTGTATGGTCCCCATTTCCATGTCCTCATGTTTTCTTCCTGGCTCAACCCGCCAAGCGCTGCACATGCTTTTTCGCACTCCTGATAGCTAAGTTTTCCACGCTTGTTCTCGTAATTTTTTTGTGTCCTTAGCTCTATCACATGCCACTTTGTCGTATAATATTGTAGGTACACGCCTCTATCATTACCACTGTTGTTCTCTGGAATCGGAACGGATATCGTGTAATCCCGTGTATCGCTGCCTTTTACCTTGTCAAATAAAACCTCTGTCGTATTTTGCACTACCGCTGCGACACGATACCCTCCCCAGCCTTTGAACGAGAATGTGTATGTGCCTCCGGTAACTGGTATGTCGCCCGTGGGCGAGACGCTGACGGCTGTGATGTAATATCCCTGCTGAGCGCGTGGGTTGCCGATGGCGTTCCATGTTCCGTTATGGTAGTATTCAAAGGTTACGGAGCGTGTATCATAACTATGGTTGCCGGGGATCGCCAGCGCGACAGCCTCGCCCGAAGCGGTGACCTTGCCCGTGACGGGATCGGCACCTTCGATATTAGCCCTGACATCGACACCCTCAGATGGAAAGACTCCAGTCAGGGTAAGGCTGTAAGTCTTACCCTCTCCGGGGATATCCCCGGCCGGAGTAACCGTGGCGCTCGATATGTGAATCGGCTTGACCCCGCTGACGCGCCCGTCTGTGTCGATGAGAGAATAGTGCTCGTCAGCCCGGCCGACGATACGCGTATCGTAAACATAGATATGGTTGGCCGTGACGTTGAAGTCCGTGAGCATGTCCTCGCCCAGGTAGATGTCGTAATAAAGCGGCGCATCCTCGAACGTGGTGCTATGCGTCTTGACGCGTGCATAAGTGGCGTAGGCCGGGGCCTTCGAGGCGTTCTTGTCCTGAACCTTCGTGATGCCCGTACCGCTGCCCCGGCGGTTCTGACCGACATACCACGTATAGCTATGGTCCGTGCCGCCGGTACCGCTCTGCACGTGCGGGGCCAGGCCCGCCGCCGCGTTGTCGCGGTAGGCGAAGTTGGCCTCCTCCCCGGCAGGGAAAGCCGCAGCCGCACGGTCGGGAGCGAAAGCCGTGCCCACAGGCACGCTGTAGAGCTCCACGCCGTCGAGCGCATAGTCGTCGACATCATGCGTCAACTCGACCGTCACCTGCGCCATTATCCTTCTGAGTTGTATGTACGGCACATAGATCCCCGAGCCGCCCACCTGCACCTGACCGCTGGCGAGCACGTTCACCCCGTCGAGCGTCCCGGCATAGGGGATGGCGTCGTCCGAGGCCACGGGCGAGGTGAAAAGCAAACCCTCCCGGAAAGTCGCCAGGTCGGGAACGTTCGAGGTCGAGAGCCCCGAGGCGGGACCGTTCGCCACGACACCTATCGTGTAGCCCTCGCCGCTGTCGAGATGCACCTCCAACGGCCGCCCGGCACCGAGCACATCCACCCTCTCGCACCGCACAGCGTTGCCGGAAGCGTCGAACTGGAACACCCACACGTTCGTGAGCGCCACGTCGGCACGCGTGGCGACAGGTTCTGAGACTGCGGTGGGCGACCCTTCCGCCGCATCTTCGGTCCGCCGGGTGCCCAGCGTCACGCTGAACAACCCCTCTGCGTGACCGGCGAGAGCCTCGGCCGGGGCCGTATCCGTAGAGAAGGCGCGGTACAAAACGCCCTGCAGGTCGCCCCCGTGGGTCGCAGCGCTATTGGCCGTAACGCCCGGGACACCCGGCGCGATCTCCACGGGGGAAGCCAGACTTACGCCCGGAAGGCGCACGAGCACCGCCTCCCCGGAACCGCCGGCGGGCGTATCTTCCTTGCTGCAACCCATGACTGCTGCCGTCCCGACCAGCAACGCGGCCACGGCACAGCGCCGCAGGGCGCAGCCCCTGAATATTTCTGTTAAGCTTATCATCCTCTCAATCTATTTTGATCGTTTCATCTTTTCCATCATCCCGGACGTAGCGGAAACCGCTACCACGCTACCACGGCTCATCCCGGACACACCGCACATTATATTTGTAATTGTAGTTCGGATGTGTCCCGCTGGGAACATTGTTACCGTCCTCATAATCCGTATCCCACGGACCCGTGCCTCCGTAATACGCACAGATAGTGGCTGTCCACGTATTTTCCCACGGGAAAGGCTCGAAACCGGCCTGATCGTACAGATACGATGAGCCGATGCGCGTTCCCGAGCTCACGATCCCTGTGTCGTCCCTGTCACCGATTTGCACGTTCGTCGAAGCTCCCATCAGCCACATCATCATCGCCTCGCGCTGCGAGGGCAAACGCCAGTCGTCGTACCCTTCGGCGACCAGATTGTCGCAATAATGCACCGCAGTGTTCCAATTGACCCCTACAGTGATCCCCTGCTTCTTCTGTACCCGGAACCTGCGCGACATAAGATTGCTCGCCGAAGTCTCATTGCCGCTCTGGGTCTTGTCGAACCGACGGTCGAACAACGCAGGCTCTTCCATACCCTTATCGCCGTCGCGAAGCTCAACGATCACTCCGCCGTTCTCGCTAAGGACACGCGGGAAACGCATTACCTGTTCCACTCCGGATTTGTTCTTAACGCAACGGACATGAAACGAACGGGTCATCTCATTCTGGTGATCGACCGTGATGCCCGCCTTAAAATTCTGGGCAAAAGCCGTAGTGGCCGTGTACATCGTAGAGGTCCAGTAGTGCGCCTCTTCATATCTGTCCTTCTCGTCGATGATCGGCGTGACACACCAGTAATACATCGCTTCGTTCATCGTAGGTAGACGCCAACCGGCTCCCAGAGCCCTGCAATATTCGGCCGCTTTACGCCAAGGAAGCTGCTGGCCATTGTCATAGTATTCGAGCAGGGTGGAGCTTCCTCCCGTATCGAGCACTTTTTCAAAACTCTGCATGCGGCTTCCAATCAGGACCCAACTGCCGTTCCACTCGTAATAGTATTCGATCTTCCGATCGACAGTGCCCTCATACGACCCTACGGACAGATCGACGCCCACACCCGACACGGTCGCTTGACCCGTTGCCAGCGTCCGAGAGCCGCTCACGGCCTTCAGCGCGACGCCGCCCGATGGGAAACGTCCCGTCAGAACGACCTTCGTAGTGCCTCCTTCGGGATTTATGAATGTGGACGGAGAAATCTGAGCGGAACTGATACCCACCTCCGAACCATACCACCCATCGACCGTATTCCGGTGAAAACCCTCCGTGGCGACCAGCTCCACGGTGAAGCCGTCATGTCCGACCTCGATGGCGGGATTCTCGGGAAGCTCCCGGATCGTCATCTTGATACGGTAGGACTCGTTGGCCCACACGTTATAGTCGTTCGTAGCGTTGCCGCCCAGGTAGACGCGGTAGGTTATCGGCATCATGATCCCGCCTTCGCTCGGCTCGATCAATCCCTCTACGTAGGCGTACGTGCAGTAGTCGCCCTCTCCGGAGGGGGCGTTCGCCGCCGTCTTGTCGGCGGGTCCCGTGCCGATGCCCGTACCGCGGCTGTTGGGCGCCAGATACCACAGCAGCTCGCACTGCGTGCCGAGGCCCTCGGTCAGGGCGTCGTAATCCTTGAAATTACCGGATGCGGCCGCCGGATAGCGCGTCGAAGCATGCGTAGCTGCCGTCACGCGCGCATAGCTCCCCGCCGTGGGGACGTTGCGCAGCGAGACGCGCGTGAGCGTGAGGTTGGGAAAACCCTCCGAACAACGGTTGTCGACCATGAGGGTAACCTTTGAAACCAGGCGGTAGAACGGCATGCGCACCGTGGCTACCTGCCCCGTCTCGAGCTTCAGCTCGCCCTCGCTGTCCCCGCGCATGGGAAGCGCAAAAGAGTATTCCTCGGGCAAGGCGCTGCCGCTGGCAGCCGTTATGTCGAAAGTCAGCGCATCGAGGTCGGCGAGCGTCGAGCCCGTGGGCAGCACGTCCTCGGAAAGGGAACCGGGTGCGTTGGCCAATACGACGATACGCGCCTTGTCCATCGGTTCGAGGTCGGCCGTCACGCGCACCGCGGCCCCCTCCTGTACCACCGAGCCCACGTAGTACCGGGCGGCGAGCGACCCTTCCGCGCCCCCGCTCATGTCGTACTGCAACACCCACAGGTCGGCTACGGCCCACTCGTCCACCATCGAAGGGTTGAGCACCCCGCGCGTGGCAGGTTCGGTTCCGGTTGCCGGGGCCGGTACGAACGCGGAAGATGTGGCCGATGAGGAGACGGCCATGCCGCGCGCCTTCATCGCCTCCCTGTCCACGGCATGCAGCGGTCCGTCGGAGGTGAAGCTCAGCGTCACACGGGCCCCGCCGACATCCGGGACGCCCCCGTCCGGGGACTCCTTCGAACAGCCGGAGACCAGCACCACCGCACCCAGCAGCAACGCCGCCACACCGTGGCACAGCCCACGGGCCGAAAGCCCGGAGCGCAACTCGTGATTCGTTTCTACGCTTTTCATATATCCCGATCGTTTCTTTATCTTATTCCCATATTATCGTTTCTCCGTATCCCGGTCCGGGTCCCGAAACGACCCCGGCCTCCGGTTGCTGTCCCGGACCCGCAAGACCCTCCCGCAAGGGTAGCGGATATCGTTTACCCTGATCCCTAATCCTTTACGCCGCGTTGCGGCCTCCAAGGGCGGAGACTTCTACGGTCTTCATTTTCCCGTTCAATCCAAAAAACGAACTAACAGTCATATTATCAATACCTTAATCATTCATCATCTTTTCCTCCCTCTCATCCCGCAACCCGAGGGTATCACCTGCAACCCTATGGGGTGAAGGGCAGCCCCGGCCCGCGAAGCCCGGCCCTCCGTACGGCCGGGGCTTCCTGCCCCGGCCGTACGACTGGCTATTTCCCCCTGACGCAGCGCACGGACCAGGCGTTTGTTTTCGCGTGAGTTGAGCTCGGTCCACCATCGCTAAAGTACACCCAGAAAGCAAAGGTGCCATTATCGTCCTCCGTACCGCTCCAATTGTAGTCTGCCGTGAACGCGGAACCTTTAGTGGTAATTACAGACTCGACAGAACCTTTGGCACTGTACAAATCCAACAACTCCCGAAGCGACGGCAAATACCAAGTACCCCTAGGAACACCTCCGTCAGTCTTTTCGTAACAATAACTGAACGCGGGAAAGTCCGTGGCAAAAATACCCGTAGCACCGCCCGTCTTACTGTCCGAATACTGCTTGGCTATCTTCCAAACATCGGCCCCATTACGCTCGGTTCTATTCCGTGCCCCGGAACCCAAAACATAATTCCTGTTGGCTGCCCACGCCAACCTTGAGGGCGCATCGGTCAGTGCCACAACCCGGAAATCGGACGCATCATCGGGGTTGATCCAATAAATCACCCCGCCGCCGTACATGTCGCCGACAGCAGGAGCAGGAAGCGCAACCGCCTGCGAACGGTTCTCGCCGATCTGGGTCCACACGCCCTTCCACTGATACTCGAACGTTACCGTGCGCTCGGCACCCGTAGCATTTTTCGGAACTGCCAACGACACGGCAGCGCCCGAAGCGGTGACCTTGCCTGTGATTGGATCGGCACCTTCGATATTAGCCCGGACATCGACACCCTCGGATGGTAAGACTCCAGTCAGGGTAAGGCTGTAAGTCTTACCCTCTCCGGGGATATCCCCGGCCGGAGTAACCGTGGCCGAGGAAACCGACAAACCGCCCTGAACACCCGAGGCGATACTTACCCAATTATCTTCCCACTTATATTCGAATACCACCGTACGTGAACTATAACTTGCATTGGCCAGAACCGCCAGCGAGACAGCTGTACCCGACTTGGTGACCTTACCCGTGACGAGGGCAGTGCCGCCGCTCTGTGCACGAACCTCGACACCTGCGGCGGGAAGAACGCCCGTGAGCGTGACGCTGTACGTACCGCCCTGACCGGGGATATTGTCGGCCTCCGGAGAAACCGTCATACCATCGATATAACACACTGCCCCGGCGGTCACCCGGTCGTCGGTCTCAGCCAGCATCTTCTGCTGATCGAGCGTCCCCCCGATGCGCACCCGGTAAATGTAATGGCGGTTGCGCTTCACGTCGAAGTCCGTGGTCACGTTCTCACCCAGGTAGACATCATGAAAGAGGCCCTTGTTCGCATTGGCCGTTTCGTGCCCTTTGATGCGCGCATAGGTGGCCATCGCAGGGGCGTTATTTTCGCCTTTGTTCTTCTCCCAACGAATCGAGGAAACCTGCCCACGGCGGTTGTCGCCGATGCGCCATGTACGGGTGAGCGTGCCGCTGCCCGAACTCTGCGGTACCAGGCCTTCAACACCTTTGTTCGTATAGCTGAAAGAGGAAGCATCACCCGCATCCGGAAAGCCCGCAGCAGCAGGAGTCAGGCCATAGCTTGTCCCCACAGGAACATTATAAAGCCATACTCCGTCGAAGTCAACACCTTCGACAGAGTATTCCAAAAGCAGGTCGACCCGGGCCATGGTGCGCGTGAGCGTCACTTCCGGAAGGATCGAATCGTCGCCGCCGACAAGGACCTGACCGTTATCGAGGACCTTCACTCCGGTGAGCTTCCCGCTCAAGGGTATCTCACTGTCCGAAGCAGGGGTAGAGTTATACAACAGCCTGCTCTCGAAATCGGAGAGCGATGCGGGATTCGAGGTTGTAAACCCGCCCTCAGCAGGACCTCCGGCCACGATCCAGACCGTGTAGCCCTCGCCACTGAGAAGCCTGGCCTTTACCTTCTGTCCGGCACGGACCGCTCCCACCCAGGCGCACGCCTTGGTCGTACCCGCAGCGTCGAACTGCAACACCCACACGTTCTGCAGGGCCACATCCGCCCGAGTGACAGGAAGCGATACCGCCCGCCCAGCGTCGGCAGCCGAAGCCTCTTCCCCATCGCAGGCATACCCGGCAAGGGCCGCATCCTGCGGTCCGCAAAGGCTCACCGAGAAGAGTTCTTCCGCCCCGGCATACCCGGCCGCATCGTCCCCCTGCGCAGAAACAGACCGAGTGCCCATAGGCTCTACCACGACCGCCTCACCCACCGAGAGCGACGCCAGCGTAGCCTCCACCTCATGCGGGAAAGAACTCCACCACGGACGGGAAGTATCCGTGCATCCGGCCGTCGACAGCAAAATAAACGCTACCGACAACTGAAAACATCTCGACAACCAATATCTAACCGCATCCATATAACCTCAAATCCTATTTTTATTCTTTACTATATCCATCGCACCGCACAATTCGAAATCACTGACCCTTACGAACGCAACGAACGTTGAGTGTGTTGGTTTTCACCGAATTGTTTCCGAAATAGTTATGACCGTTCCCAAAATGCCTGTACCATACATAATAGCTTTTGGAGCCGTAACTGGGCTCGGTCGCAGACCAGTACCGATTGGCCTGTAATGCGGTACCTCCATGCGTTTCAATGACAGGACCGACACTGTTAGCGGCTTTATGCAACTCGGACAACTCCTGGATCGACGGCAGATACCACGTCCCCCTGGCAACACCGCCGTCGGTCTTATTGTAACAATAGGCGAAGGCCGGGAAATCCCTGGCGAAATTGCCCGAAGCACCGTTCGTCCTCTTATCCGAATAAGCCTTGGCTCCGGCACTCCAAACCGATCCATCGGCCTGATCACTCAGCTTCAAATAGTAGCCCAATGATGACGACCACGCCCTGCTGCTCTCATCCAAAGCCACAATACGATAGTCTGTCTTGTCCGTAGGATTGATCCAATAGACCACACCTCCGTTGATAAAGTCCCCGACCGCTATATCGCGGGACATCGCTTGCTGAGTGCCGCGACCGAACGCCACCCAGCGCTTCTCGGACTCCTTATAGTAGGAGAAGGTGATCGTGCGCGAGCCATTGCCAGAAGTATTCGCCGGGACCAAGAGATTGGCCGACTGTCCCGGTTTGACACTGAAATCGACAAATGTCGCATTACCCGATGCGGCTCTTACACGCAGGTTATCAAAATCACCGCGGACAGTAACGACATACTCGGCACCGTTAGCAGGGATACCCTTCGTCGGCTCAGGCGAGAGCGTAACCCCGGAGATAGACATCCCCGGCTGGGTGTAGCTCCACTCCTTTTGTTTCCCGCCATACAGTACCGACACCTTGATCGTGCGGCTTTCCCATGTATTATTGGCACTGACGGTCGTTTTCAGGCTGCGTGAGCCGTAACTGCCGCCCAACTGCGTAACCGTACCGCCCGGATTGGCCGAAAGACTCCAGCGGGCGTTCGAGGCCAGCGTGGCCGTTACCGTCGCACCGGTACGCGAAAGCACCCCCGGCGAGGGGGATACCGCAGGCTCGCCGTAGAAAGCCGGCACCGTGCGCAGCAGCAGCGTCGTACGGGTATTGGCCGGAGTTCCGCCTACCGTGGTGAACGTAGCCACCGTGTTATATTGGGTCCCCGCGACAGGCGTGCCGCTCTGGGCCTTATATATGACAGGTGAGAACGTCACCTCGCACTCGGCGGGCTCGCCCTGGGCACCACCCGTCTGTTCCGTACCGGCAGCCACGCTCGACGAGGCGACCACCTTCGCGGCGTCGCCCGAAGTATAACTGAAACGCCACGAGCTGTTGATGCGGAAAGTTACCTTCTGAGCGCCGGGCGTCTCGGCATCCCCGAAGTCGATCTGGCCGGGCGCAAAAGCCAGGAACGAGGGAATGTATTCCAGCCCCGTCTCAGGATGCCAACCCGTAATCGTATTGTCGGCTATGCCGTCCAGGGCGCCGACCAGAATGCCGAAGCCGTCGTAGCCCACTTCCAACTTGTCTTCGTTGAAACCTGTGATCGTCAACCGCGCACTATAAGCCGCATTGGCCCACAGGTTGTAGTCATCCGTATTGTTACACCCCAGGTAGACGTTATAGGTTACGTTGCGGGACGAAGCACCCTCGCTCATCGTAACACGGCCCTGGATCGCTACATAGGTACAGTAATTGCCCTGGCCCTCGGGAGCCGTCAGGGCACTCTTGTCCTCGGCTTTCGTGGCCGTACCCGTGCCGCGGCGGTTCGGGGCGACGTACCACAAGCAAGAAGTTTCCGTCCCCGTAAGACCCGTCGTTTGGGAGATATAATTGCGGAAATTATCGGCCGAGGCCGCGGGAAAGACATCGCCCAGGTAGGCCGTAGTCTCGGTCAGCGGACCGTAGGCGATCTTCGTCGGGGCATTGCGCAGCGTCACGCTCGTCAGCTCCAGGCGCGGATAACCGCTCGTGAAACTGTTGACCAGCGTGAGGCTTACGCGCGCGGCCAGCCGCTTGAGCTTTACCGGAAACGACCGGGAGCCGACGAGCGACACGGCCATCTGCTCCGTCTCGCCGAACATCGGCAGGCGGGCCGAGGCGTCCCCAGGCAGCGACGTCCCAGCCGTGGCGCTCACGGCGAACGTACGTGCACGCAGCTCGGTGAGCTTCGTTCCGTCGGGAAGCGTCGAGACGGTGAATGACTCCGGCGCATTGGCCACCACGACAATCACGCTGCTCGCGCTCGCGCGCAGCAAGACCGAGGCCGTGAGCGTCGTGCCCGACTGTTTAATGTCCTGCGCAGGCACGTAGCCACGGTGTATGAGCGACCCCTCGGACGAAGCCTCCGTGTCGAACTGCAACATCCACAGATCGCCCACAGCTGTCTCATCGGGAATGCCGGACCGCGTATCGGCTTTCGAACCCGGAACCGCAGCCGCCGTCAACCGCCCGTCAGCCGAGAGGTCAAGGGTCATGGAGACCATGCCCTCCGGCACCGGAGCCCCCGTCCCCGGCACGCCGCCGGGAACAGGAGCTTCATCCGTTCCGTCACCTTTGGAACACCCGGCCGCCGCAACGACCAGCGCGATCCAAACGTATTTCATCAACCTGTTCATATATATTTTTCCATTTCTTCCTTTTTCAACGATCCCACACAGCCGGGGCCCGAAGGTCCCGCCGCACGAGAGGCTATTCACTCCGAACACAACGCACGTACAAGGAAGCCTTCTTGCTGTTGGGACTCAAACTACCGTCATCACTGTTTACCAACCACCCCTGGCTCAAATTGCCTTTGTTTTCGTTCGCCGACCAAAAAGTGCCAGCCGAGAACGCCGAACCTCCATTAGAGGTAATTACCGCTTCGACCGTACCTTTGACGGCGTACAAGTCTTTAAGCTCCTGAACCGACGGCAAATACCAAGTACCCTTAGGAACACCTCCGTCAGTCTTTTCGTAACAATAACTGAATGCGGAAAAGTCCGCGGCAAAATTACCCAAAGCATTGCCCGTCTTATTGTCCGAATACGTCTTGGCTATCTTCCAGATATCGGCCCCGTTACGCGCTGACACATCCTGTGCTCCGGAACCCAAAACATAATTACTGAGGCGGGACCACATTTTCGACGTCTCGTCCATCGCCACGACACGAAAATCACTCGCATCGTCAGGGTTGATCCAATAAACAACCCCGCCGCCGTACTGGTCGCCTACAGACCAATCCCCCCACTCATTGTTGCCCCAGTCCTGCACGTCGCCGCCACCGTATTCGGGTTTCGACGGGTCCAGGTTACCGCTGATACTCCCCCCGTAGTTCCACGGCGTAACGGTCGCTTTGCCGAAGACCACCTGGGCCTCGCCGTTGCACACCGACACTTCATACATGTAGGACTTGCCCGCCTCCCACTTATCGATCGTCTCAACGGGAAAAGGCGTCGTCAGGAACTTATCATCGATGCCTATCGACAACTCGAGCGCATCCTGCCCAATATGCTCAACGGGAAGCAGCAAGAAGTCATATAACACGCCTTCTTCCGAAAGTATCTTAGGCGAAGACGACTCAATCATGAGGGTGCCTATCTCGCCGCCCGTTATTACGGGGACAGTCTGCGTCAGATCGAGCGTGCCGTCGAGATAAATCACCTTGCCGGCCTCGTCCAAATCAACCCTATCGGCAATCTGCACGATGGCGATCTCACCCTTACCCGGATAGGGAGAGACGTCGGCTCCGGGCGTTTCCGTGGGTACCGCACCCCTGTACAGGCGGATCTTTACGCGCGTGAGGGCATGCTGCATACCGAGGAACATAGCCTGCGTATGGGTCGAGTGCACCGTATCGCGCTGCCACACCACGTCGTTCGTATTCACGTTGTAAGGACCCGGATTAAGGGGCACGGCCGACATCGAGGCTTCCTCGCTGTAGGGGAAGTAGGCCGTCACCGTAGCCTTGTCGCTGTAGAGCGTAATGTCCTCACCCGTGATGTTCCACTTCTTCTGCGGACCCTCGCCCGGGTAGTCGAGCTGCACGATGCGGTTGTCGACATCCTCATAACCCTCCCCGCGCAGGAACAGTCCCAAACGGTCGCCGTCGGTGAAGAACGTCGAGCCCCCGCCGTCGACGATGGCCCGCGTCTGCGGCGTACCGTCTCCGGACATCGCCCCGGCCCGGTCTCCGCCCTGTGCGGACTCCGCAGACTTCGACCCGCCGCCCGAGACCGCATAGTTGACCTCGGCGATGGAGAGTATCGTGCCCTTACGGCCGTTGGGATCGACCGCCCCTCCGGCGGGGTCCTTGCTGCATCCCGCCAGCACCAGCGACGCCAGCAGCACCGCCCCGGCCCGAAGCCCTGTTTTCGATATCATCCTGCGTTCCATCATCTTTGATCCCTCTATTCCTTTCCTTATGGCGTTTATACCTTGTTTCGTCTCGTTTCTGTCGGCCGTCTTCGGCCGCTGTATTCCGGAACCGCGCATCCGCGCCACCGGCCCTATATCTTGTCGCGCCGCTGCGTGCGGCTGCGTTCGTTTTCCTTGCTTAGTCTGCGGCCCTGCCTCTTCCGATCCTGCGCTCACGTCGTCCTCCATTCTCAGGCCGCTGTGTCTGCCACTCCCTTTACGGCGGAAGGCTCTCCGTATCTCATGGGGCCTTGCATCCCCTTGTCTTCTTTCGTGTTAGTGCTTCCCTTACGCCGCTTGCGTTACTTGCACTGCCAGCGTAGTTCGCACTTATCGCTTGCGTCCGTCGCCGTTCCGGCTCCGGTCGCCTTCCCGCGGCCTCTCATTCCTTTGTCCTCTCGTTCCCCGGCCGCTCGTTTTGCTGTCGTGTAGCCCCGTCATCCTCCCGGAGGGCACGACTATGCCTTGTATTGCCTTATGCCGGATTCCGGCTTATCTGCGGGCCCGTTGCTTTCCTCCAGACTCCCGCCTCTTTTCCAGCCTTATCCCTCTCGCGTTCTTCCTTGCCGGCCGTTTTGTCGCTACGGCTCCCGGGCCGCGTTTTTGAAAAGAAAGGGGCGGGCGAACTCCCGCCCCTTTCCTGAAAAAACCACTTATTTAACTGTTGCGGAACCGTTATTCGATCTCCATGCTACCGCCTACGACCTCTGTCCAGTCGGTTACGGTTACGGTTTCGATCGAAAGCGAGTTACCGGTGAACTTAACCGTGTAGGTGTAGTTCTTGCCAGCCTCCCAACTGCGACTATTCTCCGTAATAGCAAACGGCAGAGCGTAACCCACGGGAGCGCCAGCCACCGAACCATCTGCCTTCATACGCTGGATCGAGAAGACCACTTCGATGTTTTCCGATTTGTTGTTGGCGTCAGCCGTAATGGTTGCCAGCGGGAAGAGCAGGTTGCTCACACGGAACGAATTGTTAGCAGCCACTTTGTTAGCATCCGACGTATTCTCCGTCGCTCTTTCCATCTTGTAGCCTTCGATCGTACGTGCGATCTCGCCACCGGCGATCTCACCGGTGATCTCACCCGTATGGATGTTCATGCGGGTATTAGCATCGTCGAACTGGGCGTGAAGTTCACCATCTGTCTGACCGTTGCTCTTGTTCTTGATCGTGTAGCCCACGAGCTGGTAGTAAGACTTTACCTGGTTTGCGCCCTGCACGGCCTGCTGGGCTTCGGCCGAAGTGTAGACGCGGAACGATACGCGCGAAAGGGCATGCTGCATCACCAGTTTGGCCGTCGTGGTCGTCTTGGCGCCTACGATGTCGTTCTGAGTATTGTACATGAAGTCGATCTCCTTTTCGGCGGTGGCGGCCAGATAGGTATCCTCACCATCCGCGAGCGAACCCTGGCCCTCGTCTTTGCTCACGACGATGTTACCCTCGTTCAGGATCTTGACGGGGATCGTGGTAGCTTCGCCGATACCCAGGACATTAGCGTCTTCGGTATAGGGATAGTAGCCGAAAACCTTACCCTTCTCTTCGCCCTGGAAGAGCAGCAGCTTGGTCTGGCCGCTCGTGTTGACCGAAGCCCAGGTGTTCTCGCCGGCTTCGTTGGCGAAGCGGATGTTGCGGCCCCCAGGGCATTGGCGCT
>OGPV01001590.1_pt1 | contig 14850 bp, 10 predicted proteins | sample 1553001 | NCBI WGS metagenome assembly OGPV01 (sample SAMEA2580268, study PRJEB22360) | human gut metagenome | biome: human gut; feature: human-associated habitat; material: faeces | place: Denmark | collected 2008/2010
CAGCATGCAGTGAGACAGATGAAAATGACAGGATAAAAAGAAAGGCGAAGCCTGCGCGGAAAGCACAGCGGAGTGATAAGTCAGATTATGATGCTCTGCTTGACGGAATAATGAAGAAAATGCTTGCGGACGGATAGCAGGGGTGTTGATGAGCAGGTGCGTGGCAGATGAAATGCAGGTGAAAGCTGCCTGCAGAAGCCAATAAATTCAGGATGGTAGATAGTGAGAAAGCTGTACTTGATAGCAGGACTGTATGCTGCCTGCGTGATCGGAGCCGTGCTCAGCGGATGCTCCATATATGACAAGGAGGATCTGTCCAAGATGGTGGCGACTCCGGGGGACGCAGAGTGTCAGGCAGACGGTGCGAAGAATGGGGAAGGTGATGCGGAAGGAAAAGAAAAATCGGGAGACAAGACGGAAGATGCGGAGAGTAACACGGACACAGACGGGGAGAGTCAGGGTGAGGATATGACCAGACTCAGGGATTACAGCCAGATATCGACAAAGAAATATTCATGGTACATAGTGCGGGACAAAAATCATGGAATGAGTGGCTGTGACAACAGCTTTCCGCTGGAGCAGTACGATGCGTTCTACGTGGACAGAGTGTGTGCTGAGAAGAATGAAAAGGTGATGTATCTGACATTTGACTGTGGGTACGAGAACGGATATACAGAGCAGATGCTGGATGTGCTCAAAAAGCACAATGCAAAGGGCTGCTTCTTCGTGACGATGACTTACATAAGGGACAATCCGGATATAGTAAAGAGGATGAAGGAGGAGGGACATCAGGTGGGAAACCACACGGTGCATCATCCGTGCATGCCGGAGAAGAGTGTGGAGGAGCAGAAAAGTGAGTTAAAGGAGTGCTCAGACTTTATGAGGAATGAAACTGGGTATGAAATGGATATGTATTTCAGACCGCCGAGCGGTGAGTACAGTGAACAGGTTCTGCAGCTGGCTAAGGATATGGGGTATAAGACCATATTCTGGAGTATGGCTTACCTTGATTATGATGTGAACAATCAGCCGGGGACGGACTATGTCATTGATCATTTTGCGAAATATCATCATCCGGGAGCCATTCCTCTCATACACAATGTGTCGTCGTCCAATGCGCAGGCACTTGATACGGTTCTCACAAACCTGGAGAAGGAGGGATATGAGTTCAGGTCTTTGAATGAGATGAAAATTGAATAGTGGTATCAGAAACAGAAGCTCTCTGTGCGGATCATGCCGATCCGAACGGAGAGCTTTTGTGTATTGGCAGTGCGATCTGTGTGATATAAGCATCTTTATTTGCTCCGTGGGTTGGAGGACCCTCCATAAATGAATTGCGAAAATAACCACAAGTAGCAAGATTGTTTTCTTTTGCATAGTCCAATAGTTTCTTCTGGACAGTGTCGAAATTTTCATATGGACCACGGTGGTATATACAGATAGCTGCAGTCTGTGGAAGTTTTTTTATGTGTTCGTCATTGGTGTCAGGATCTGCTGCGACAGGTATGACATATCTTCCTTCGGATGTTGATTCGACAAAAACCTCTGTACACATTTTGCCTGTGGTGTCCAGTTGATATTTTTTTGTTGCCTCGATAAAGGTCTTGCGCAGATCTTCAGTTTTTCTGGCCAGATCAGAGTCTTTGAACTCCTGACAAAATGCAGTGAATGAGGGAAGAGTGATAAAACGGATCTCCGGTTCTGATGTCTGGGACTGACGCAGCTGAAGCTGGGCTATGCACAGATCCAGCTGGGAACGGAGCGTAGTCATACGTTCAATGACATCCTCAAGCTTTTCGGTATTATTGAAGTACTTGTTAATCTCGGATAGCGATAATCCTAGTCCCTGAAGAACTTTTATAATTCGTATATGTACGATGTTATCGGCAGAGTAGTAGCGGAAACCGCTGCTCTCATTTTTGTATGCGGGTGTCAGAAGCCCCAGGTCTTCGTAGTTTAACAGCATTCTTCTTGTCACTCCAAGCATTTTGGTGACTTCGCCAATTTGATATAGATTTTTATTTGCGTGATTCATATGATTCCCCTCCCCTTAAAAATAGACAAAAAAAATTGTAAATATTGCATAAATACCGCAAAAATATTGTTGACTTGAACATTGATGTACGAATTATAATTATCATAAATTGTTAAAGGGAAAGAGTCAAGAATTAACAGGAGGTAGTGGTTGCAGAGAGAAAACATTAACGGACACACGAAAAAGAGGTTTTATTGAGAAAGAGAGGGAAGTGTATGAAAGAAAGAATTCTATGCAGAAAAGTTATGGCATGGCTCATGACAGCTTTCATGGTCATAACGTGTTTGATTTCGATAGGTGGTAAGAATACTGCCTACGCAGCGGCTATGGAGAATATCAAGGTAACAGACGTGGATATAAGCACAGATGGACATATGAGAGGTCTCAAGTGGGGGTGGACAACCAGCGGTTATGCCAGCGCGAGCTGCAAGCTTGGCATTCAGTCTGAGAAGTTCACGACTGGAGATCTCACAAACTTTGGTGATTATCTGAGCAGCCATAGGTACAGTGGATGGGCGAGTGCCGAGTCACCTGAAGGCTGCGGATTTAAAGGCTGGATAACAGAGAACTCGTTCTCAAGGAGTTCAGGTACATATGACAGAACGGATACCATTTCCGGAGAGGGAATAGATATGGGTACCACGGGTGTGTATTATCTGTATACGTGGACATATTATAATGGTTATGTATTCCCTGATATTTACATAGGAAGTATTGATCTGAATGCTGGCAAGATCGTGGACGCCAGCGGCAATGAAATAACATTTCAGATCGGTGGCTTTTCAGGCGGAGGCAATACAGATCCTTCGGAGGAAGAAGTTGTATTCATGAACAATGGATATCCATATGGCAAGAATATGACGAATAGTTCAATCACTCTCGTTATGGACGTGACAGGGGAAGCTGCAACATATCAGTGGCAGAGCGCAACCAGTAAGCGTGGACCATTTACAGATATTGAAGGTGCAAATGGAAGTACATATACGTTCACCCCGACTCATGGATACTGGTACAGGTGCGTGGTGGATGGTACAGCCAGCAGAGCGGTAAAGGCAGTTATCCCTACCAGTGACAATGGAAATACGTGGACAAAGCCAAATACTTGCTGGTATATAAGCAATGGAGTTATGGCCTATATGGCCAATGGCAATGGGTTTGATATTGTTGGCTTGTATACCAAGGACGGAAAGAACTATATGCTTGGAACAAGCTACGACAAAGTATGGAGATTGTACAGCAGAAGCGATTCAGAGCCTTCAGCTGAAACGGCTACATCACAAGTATCTGTGGCTTCGCTTGCAGCTCTAAGATTGTCGTTTGATCCTATGAATACTCACGATCTGATTTTTGATGCTGAACTTGGTGAGGGACAGCATTCATTTGCAATAGGAGCGGATGCGAACATTGGAAATAGTATTACAAGCTCTGACAGTGCAGATGAAGCGGTGCTTGCTGCCACTGTCAAGAATGGTGAATTACAGCAGATAGCGATGATGGGAGTTGCTAAAGCGGCGGATGCGGCAGATGATACTCCATCATTTGTTCTTTCACCTATAACACAGGCAAGTAATTACTGGATCGGGGACTATGATTCCAGAAGAATATTTGAGTACAATACAGGTTCATCAAGTTACATAAAGGAAACTGCTGAAATAAATGGTCAGAATGCTGCATCCCTGGTTGAAGGAATAGATTCGGGATTGACAATGTCATGGACAAATGTTGAAGATGGCGGACATATAGGTTTCAAATTCAGCGTTGGAGCGGTGGCTGATGTAGGAGCAGTTACAGGACAGGTTGATTATATAACAGAAAATCTGACAGAGCTTGATGGCGATACATCATATATCATCACTGTTGATGGCGAGTCATATGACATTGTGAGTGATATGTATGGTGATATAGCTCTTGAGGGAACAGATGATAACGACGTATCATATAGTTTGTTTGGTAAAAATATAAGTATCCGCAAGAAAGACAGTCAGGATACACCTGCTGATATAACTGTTGCAGCAAGACCGGAGGCACCATCTGCACCGAAGACTCTTGCAGACATACAGAATCCAACACCAGCCGATATGGAAAGTGCTGCAGACGGCGAAGGCGTTGAGATAGTAAGCGTGACTGGCGATTCTGTGACTGTAAGCCCGCTTGGCGGACAGCTGTATCAGTATTCGACGGATGGAGCGACCTGGACAGTTCTCGATGATCTGAATGTGTCAGATAATTATGTTATCTCAGGACTTGAAGAGAATCAGAGGGTATATGTTCGCACAAGATACGTGGCTAATACGACAAAACCAGCTTCATTGTGGTCAGATGCCAAGGCAGTCTCACGTGACCTGATCGTCGGAGTAACTGCAGAAGATACAACCTGCACTTACGATGGATTGATACATAGCCCATCTGTTACAATTGCAGATGGCCTGGATGGAGCTTCTATCCGTTATTCGCTGGCTGCAGATGAGCCGTACACACAGGCGGTTCCTGAGCTTAAAAATGCAGGAACATATAAGGTGTATTACCTTGTTACAGCAGATGAGTGTTCACCGGTATTTGGCGATGTGACTGTGACTATCGAAAAGAAAACGATCACAGCGGATAAGGTAATTGTTGATGAAAATGCATATATACAGGGAATCCAGTTCTCAGGATTGCTGGATGGAGATGAACTTGTATATGACGAGGATTATACTGTAGTACTGTGGGACGTTACACTAGGAATAGAGAAGGTTGTAACTACATACAGATTTGGGCTTGCAACTACGGAAAATGCAGCCAATTACATGCTTCAGAACAAGTCATGGGATATGGTTCATTATCATGACTGGACGTATGAGATAAAAGAAGGCCACAGTAACAAGATAATTGCATATTGCAATGAAACTGAGGATCCGGCACACTGCGCATATCAGGGCAGAAACGAGGCGGTCAGTTGTACTGTGACAGCAGAAAGCAGAGCGTATGATGGCACAGAATATGCAGGTGCAGTTGTTAATAACTGGATAACAGAGAAGACCGGAGATGCAGCTGTTACATATTATGAGGGAACAGGCGACACCGATTATCCGGAAAATGAGAATGCGCCGGTAAATGCAGGTACTTATAAGTTTGTTGTGAAGATAGCTGATGTTACGGCTTATGCAGAATTTGAAATACAGAGACTTGATCAGAATGTTGAATTTGATGTAATCGATTACACATTTGGCGACAGTGTAGAGGCTCCAGAGGTTACAGGAGCACAAGAGGATCCTGTTATAGAGTATTACTACACAACAGAGAACAGCAACACGGATGGTACATTGTGGGAGAACTCCAGATCAGCAGATCCGGGCACATATTATATGTATGCCAAGGTTTGTGCTACAACCAATTACAATGAGTATGTAACACAACCGGTTCAGTTCACAGTTGCAAAGAGAGAAGCTCCGACAGACATAACAGCGGCAGATATTGTAAAGACATATGACGGCAAGGCTTATGGAATAACTGTTACAGGTGATATTCCTGAGGATGCGGTTGTGGCGTATGGAACTTCTGAGGATGCATGCGATAAGACTGTAAGTCCGAAGTACAGTCAGGCTTCAGATGAACCGTACACTGTATATTATAAGGTTGCAGCAAGGGGATATGACACGATATCCGGACATGCAACTATCACCATCAACAGAAGACCACTTGCTGTATCGGGAATCAAAGCTACATCAAAGGCTTACGATGGACAGACAGAGGCAAAGCTTGACTATTCAGGCGTTGTTCTGAATGGTAAGGTCAGCGCAGATGTGATTGCAGTTACAGCTACAGGAACATTTGACAGTGCAGATGTGGGAACAGGCAAAACTGTAAGCATCACAGATATAAAGATCAGCGGAAAGACCGCTTCAAACTATGTACTTACAGAAGATGCCCAGCAGCAGACAGCAAAGGCAGATATCACTCCTGCGGGAACAACTCTTACTGTAGAAAAGGTTGGAGCTAAGACATATGGAGGTGCAAAGTTTGCCCTCAATGTGAAGTGCAGTAGAAATGACAAGAAAACATTTACAAGCAGCAATACAAAGGTTGTCAAGGTGGATGGCACAGGCAAGGTAACTATAGTTGGTGCAGGCAAGGCGGTTGTGACAGTATCCGTTGCGGCAAATCAGAACTATAAGGCAGCTGCTGCAAAGGTTGCGATCACGGTAAACAAAAAAGCCATCAGAGTAACTGCAAATGACGCATCTAAGTATGAAGGCAAGGCGGATCCGAAGTTTACATTTACAGCGGAGGGACTTGTTGGCAAGGATAAGCTTACAGGAATTGTTCTCAAGAGAGCTGCTGGTGAGAAGTCCGGAACATACACGATCACAGCAAGCCAGAAGAAGGGTGCAAATCCAAACTACAATATAACATTTGCCATTGGCCGTCTTGTTATAAAGAAATCTCCAAATGTTGAACCTAGTGGAACAGAACTCTATAAGAAGACACTTCCGTTCTTCCTTATGAAAGGAAAGGGAACAGGAACAAGAATAGATCTGACATGGGATAAGGTCAAAGGTGCAACAGGATATGATGTATACTGGTCATACTGTAATGGAAAGAACAACTTCAATAAGCTTGCTAATGTACCGAAGTCCCAGAAATATGCCGATAAGAACCTCAATAATAAGAGAGAATACAAGTATTTTACAGTCGCATACAAGATGTCGGGTGGCAAGAAGGTATATCTCGGCAGGACAAATACAGTCCATGTTGCAATGCCTTATGCAGCAAAGACAAATGTCCTGAAAGTTACTGTGAACAAGACCAAGGCTAACCTTGCAAAAGGTAAAACATTTAAGATCACCAAGAAGGTTAAGCTTGAGAATCCAAAGAAGAAGGCGTTAAACCATCTTACGAAGAAGGAAAGGTTCATAACATCCAATGCAAAGGTGGCAACTGTTTCATCTGCAGGAGTTATAAAGGCAGTGCGTAAGGGCACATGTACGGTTTATGTAATGTCTGAAAATGGTGTTTGTGCAAAGATCAAAGTGACGGTTAAGTAGTGCTTTAGACATGGTTATAATTGAAAACTCCTCCAAACCGGTTGTGGCTTTGGGGGAGTTTTTTGAGATTAATAGTTGATTATGGTATACCTATTTGCTAAAATTGATTCAATGTGAAAAATTTAATACAAGTAAGGAGAGAAAACAAATGGCACAGACAGTAAGTTTCGATTTTAAGAATGCAAAAGCCATGGCTACAGACGCTGATATCGCAGCAATCAAGGATCAGGTAGTAGCTGCAAAGGCAACACTTGTAAACAAGACCGGTGAGGGAAATGATTTCCTTGGATGGATCGACCTTCCAGTAGACTATGACAAGGAAGAGTTTGCGAGAATCAAGAAGGCAGCAGCTAAGATCCAGGCAGATTCAGACGTGCTTGTAGTAATCGGTATCGGTGGTTCTTACCTGGGTGCAAGAGCAGCCATCGAAGCTTTAAGACACAGCTTTTATAATTCAGTTGACAAGTCAATCCGTAAGACTCCTGAGATCTACTATGCAGGATCAAACATCAGCAGCACATACATGGCTCATCTGCTTCAGGTGATCGGTGACAGAGATTTCTCTATCAACATCATCTCCAAGTCGGGTACAACAACAGAGCCTGGTATCGCTTCAAGAATCTTCAAGAAGAAGCTTGTTGAGAAGTATGGCAAGGAGGGCGCAGCAAAGAGAATCTACGCCACAACGGACAAGGCAAAGGGAGCTCTCAAGACACTTGCAACAGAGGAAGGCTATGAGACATTTGTAGTTCCTGATGATGTAGGAGGACGTTTCTCAGTTCTCACAGCAGTTGGTCTTCTGCCAATAGCAGTAAGCGGTGCTGATATAGATAAGCTTATGGAAGGCGCAGCTTCAGCAAGAAAGGATTGTCTTGCACAGGACTTCGATGATTCAGATGCTATGAAGTACGCAGCAGTAAGAAATGTACTGTACAACAAGGGTAAGTCAATCGAGATCCTTGCTAACTTTGAGCCGGCGCTTCACTATGTATCAGAGTGGTGGAAGCAGCTCTACGGCGAGAGCGAGGGAAAGGATGGCAAGGGACTTTTCCCAACAGCTACGGACTTTACAACAGACCTTCATTCACTTGGACAGTTCATCCAGCAGGGTTCACAGAACCATTTCGAGACAGTTATCAATGTTGTTAATCCAACATGTGAGATTGTTATGGAGGAAGAGGACTCAGATCTTGATGGACTTAACTATCTTGCAGGCAAGACAGTTGATTTTGCAAATAAGAGTGCTATGAACGGAACTATCCTTGCACACGCAGATGGTGGAATTCCTATCATCCAGATCAACATCGACAAGATTGATGAGTTCACTCTCGGTGAGCTGTTCTACACATTTGAGTTTGCATGTGGTGTGAGTGGATACACACTTGGTGTAAATCCATTCAATCAGCCAGGTGTTGAGAGCTACAAGAAGAACATGTTCGCTCTTCTTGGCAAGCCGGGCAACGAGGAGCTTGGCAAGAAGCTTCTTGCAAGAATCAACGGTTAATAGATCTTTACAGATTAATATATAAGAGATGCAGGTGTGTTTTGCCACACCTGCATTTTTTTGCAATTCTATATTTCTTGTAATCAGAATCGCACAATGTTATACTTATGAAGTGTATAGGCTCAGAATTGAGCCTGATCATTTGCATTGTGAATGGAAGGATAAGAAGGGCAGTGACATATGAATGAAAAGAGAGATGTAGAGGGGCTGTACAACCGATATAGACAGGTTCCATTGTATCTGATAGGAATGTTCTGTCTGATGACAGTGTTCATGTATTTTGTCGGAATAGGAGCCGGCGTTATAGCCACCATTTTTACGGCAGTATACGGAGCGGTGAGCATTGTTGTTTTCCTGAGGATGAATGCTTTGTCCCGCGACAGATATGTGGAATTTGCCATGGAGCACGGCAAGATGCAGAAGGAGCTCATAAAGGAGTTTCCGGTTCCGTACGCATTGCTTGACGAGGATGGAAAAGTTGTGTGGGTGAACGACGAGTTCTCAGGTATAACGGAGACCAGTAAGAGAAAGCTCATGAAGCTGAATATAGTTCAGGTATTTGAGGAGGTTACCGAGGAGAGTCTTCCTTATCAGGAGGATGTCACCGAGGGAGAGATAGCATTTAACGGAAGAGAATACCGTTATGAGATCAGACGTGTACAGGTGAATAAGGTTGAGCCTGCTATGGAAGAGACGGATGCCCAGCCGGGTGAGGCCGGCACAGACGGAGATGGGGCTGATGAGCAGAAGAAAGATACGAAGGCTTCGCACGGTGGTTCAAGACACCACGGCAAGACGGACACCTTCCTTGCGTTCTACATGTTTGATGTGACAGTGGTGAATCAGCTCGCTCAGGAGAACCATGACCAGAAGCTGGTTGCGGGTCTCATATATATTGATAACTACGATGAGATATTTGAGTCGCTTGAGGAAGTACGACACTCTCTTCTTGTTGCCCTGGTCGACAGAAAGATTAACAAATACATGGCAAATGTCGACGCCATAGTCAAGAGCCTTGAGAAGGACAAGTACATGTTCGTGATGCCACAGAAGTATCTGGATCAGCTCAAGGAGAACAAATTTGCCCTGCTCGATGAGGTCAAGGCTATAAATATCGGAAATGATCTTCCGCTTACACTCAGTATAAGTCTTGGTACTGATTACAAGAGCTTTATAGAAAACTTTGAGGCAGCGCGTTCCGCCATGGAGCTTGCTCTGGGCCGAGGCGGCGATCAGGCGGTTATCAAGTCCGCCGACAGGATCACCTACTTTGGTGGTAAGAGTCAGGGAACGGAGAAGTCCACGAGAGTTAAGGCGAGGGTTAAGACTCTTGCGTTCAAGGAGCTTCTTGAGACCAAGGAGAAGGTTATAATCATGGCCCACAAGAATCCGGACATGGATGCTTTTGGTTCAGGTATAGGAATATACAAGATGGTGACTGCGCTGGGCAAGACGGCGCATATAGTTGTAAATGAGGTGTCATCGGCCATAAGTCCGATATACGGCAATTTCACTTCGAGCAATTCCTACCCGGCAGATATGATAATCAACAACGATCAGGCGCTCAGTCTGGTCGATGACGACACGGTCGTAGTTGTGACGGATGTGAATAATCCTACGCTCACGGAGTGTGAGGAACTGCTGGCATATGCGAAGAGCATAGTGGTATTCGATCACCACAGGCAGACAAAGGATGTCATTGCAAATGCGACACTGTCGTATATAGAGCCATTTGCGTCATCTGCATGTGAGATGATCGCAGAGATGCTCCAGTACATGGATGAGAAGATAAAGCTCAGGCCTACAGAGGCGGACGCCATGTATGCCGGAATACTCATTGACACCGACAACTTCCTGAGCAAGACCGGTGTCAGAACCTTTGAGGCAGCCGCGTTCCTGAAGAGAAGCGGTGCGGATGTCATGCGAGTAAGGAAGATGTTCAGAACTGACATAGAGACCTACAGACAGAAGGCGGAGGGTGTCAGCCACGCAGAGATGGTGCTTGATGCATTTGCCATATCAATCATTACACCTGGGGATGGCCCTGAGTCGCCGGTGGTACTCACCGCCAAGATTGCAAATGAGATGCTGAACATCGCAGGTGTCAGAGCTTCATTTGTAATAGCGCAGATGGGTGCGGATGTCAAGATAAGTGCAAGAGCCATTGACGATGTCAATGTCCAGATAATCATGGAGAGAATGGGTGGCGGCGGTCATGCAAATATCGCGGCAGCTCAGTTTGAAAATGCGAAAGCAGAGGATATAAAGAAGGAGCTTGTTGGGCTCCTGAATGAGATGTATAAGGAAGGAGATATTTAGGATATGAAGGTCATATTATTACAGGATGTTAAAAGCCTTGGAAAGAAAGGCGCAATGGTAGAGGTAAATGAGGGTTACGCAAGAAATTTCATCATTCCTAAGAAGCTCGGCATGGAGGCAACTCCAAAGAATATGAATGATTTCAAGCTCCGCAAGGCTCATGAGGAAAAGGTGGCAGCAGAGAATCTTGCTGATGCCAAGGCACTTGCGGCAGAGCTTGAGAAGGCTTCAGTAACTGTTAAGATTAAGGTTGGAGAGGGCGGAAGAACATTTGGCTCAGTATCCACAAAGGAGATCTCAGATGCCATCAAGAGCCAGCTCGGCAAGGATATAGACAAGAAGAAGATCGTTATGAAGGACTCCATCAAGGCGTTAGGAAGCTTTTCAGTGAAGGTCAAGCTTCACCCTGAGGTTCAGGCAGAGCTTGCTGTAAAGGTCGAGGAAGCATAAGGAGTATAGATAAAACATGGAAGATGCATTTGCAAGAAAAAAGCTTCCCTACAATCTGGATGCCGAGAAGTCTGTTATTGGTTCCATGCTCATGGACAGAGACGCCATAGTGGAGGCGTCCGATATGCTGACCAAGGAGGATTTCTACTACGGTCAGTATGGAATATTGTTCGAGAATATGGTAGAGCTGTTCAAGGAGGGTAAGGCGGTCGATCTGGTAACCCTGAAGAACAAGCTTGAGGAGAACAATGTACCTGATGAGGTCATAAGCACCAAATCCATAGCGGAGATATTGGAGACGGTTCCGACATCGGTGAATGCCAAGCATTACGCAGAGATCGTGGCGGACAAATCCATACTCAGGAAGATGATAAAGCTGTGCGAGGAAGTGGAGAAGGACTGTTATCTGGATTCTGAGGGAGTTGAACAGCTTCTTGAACAGGCCGAGAGCGGTGTGTTCAATCTGATAAAGGAGAGGAACGGCTCCAGCAAATTTGTGGGGATCGACAGGATCGTCATGAACGTTATCGAGCAGATAGAGGAGGCTTCCAGAAAGAACACAAGAGTAACAGGTATCCCTACGGGATTCATAGATCTGGACAATATGCTCACCGGTCTCCATGGATCGGAGTTTATACTGGTGGCCTGCCATGGGTAAAACGGCATTTGTCCTTAATATTGCCCACCATGTTGCCGTGCGCAAGGGAATTGCCACTGCGATATTCAACCTGGAGATGAGCAAGGAGCAGCTTGTAACGCGTATGATAGCCATGGATTCCCTGGTTGATTCCCAGAAGGTACAGACGGGACAGTTGGCTGAGGACGACTGGGATCAGGTGCTTGCCAGTGCGGAGAGTATAGCTGCCGCACCGCTGTACATAGAGGATAGTTCAGCACTCACCATATCCGAGCTGAGATCAAAATGCAGACAGCTCAAGAGCAAGAACAATCTTGGACTCATCATCATCGACTACCTGCAGCTTATGAGCACGACGGGACGAGTTGAGTCGCGACAGCAGTTCGTATCTGATATGTCGAGATCGTTGAAGATGCTTGCCAGGGAGCTGGATGTGCCTATCATAGCGCTGTCACAGCTTAACCGAGAGGTTGATAAGAGACCGGATCACAAGCCTGTGCTTGCGGATCTCCGAGAGTCGGGATCTATCGAGCAGGATGCCGATGTGGTTATGTTCATATACAGAGATGATTATTACAATCCTGATACCGACAAGAAGGGTATCTCGGAGATAATCATAGCTAAACAGAGAAAAGGTGCCACCGGATCTGTGGATCTGGTATGGCTGCAGGAATACACGAAGTTTGCCAACAAAGAGCACTAAATATATTATGTTTTATAAGGAGAATTGAAAATGGTAGTTGAACCAAGAGTTAAAGATTTTATTTGTACAACAGCTCACCCGGTGGGATGCGCACAGAATGTAAAGAATCAGATCGAGTATGTCAAGTCAAAGGGAACAGTTAAGAGCGATAACGCACCTAAGAAGGTTCTGGTGATCGGAGCGTCAACAGGATACGGACTTGCATCACGTATCGCAGTTGCATTTGGCTATGGCGCAGATACCCTCGGCGTTATGTTTGAGAAGGAGTCAAATGGACGCCGTACAGCAACCGCTGGCTTCTACAACAACAGAGCATTTGAGGAGGAGGCTCACAAGGCCGGACTCTATGCAAAGTCCATCAATGGCGACGCGTTCTCAGTCGAGATCAAGGAGCAGGTCATCGAGACCATCAAGGCAGACATGGGCAAGATAGACATGATCGTATACAGCCTGGCAGCGCCTAGAAGAACAACTCCAGATGGAACAAAGTACACATCAGTACTCAAGACGGTTGGTGAGGAGTACACCAACAAGACACTTGTACTCAAGGACAACACCATCACAGATGCACATATAACAGCGGCAAATGATGACGAGATCAATGCCACCATCAAGGTAATGGGCGGTGAGGACTGGATCGACTGGATGCAGGCACTCTCAGATGCCGGAGTTCTGGCAGATAACGTGATCACAGTTGCATACTCATACATAGGACCAAAGATCACATTCCCTATCTACGCTGAGGGATCAATCGGACAGGCAAAGAAGGATCTGTACAAGTCAGCAGACATTATAAATGAAAAGTTCCCTAACATAAAGGCGAAGATAGCCATCAACAAGGCTCTTGTCACACAGTCAAGTGCAGCTATCCCTATCGTACCTCTGTATATCACACTTCTCTACAAAGTTATGAAAGAGAAGGGACTCCACGAGGGATGCATAGAGCAGATGCAGAGACTGTTCATGGATAAGATCCTGGATGACACCCAGGTGGACGACAACGGATTCATCCGTATGGACGACTGGGAGATGAGAGATGATGTTCAGGAAGTTGTTGCTGAGCACTGGGATACAGTCAACAATGACAATGTCAAGGATATAGCAGACATCGATGGATACTGGGAGGATTTCTACAACATGTTCGGTTTCAAGATCGACGGTGTGGATTACTCAGCAGATGTTGATATCATGTAATATTCATGGGTAGTTTCAATATATAAATACTACAAATGCCCCACAGATTCATAGAATTTGCGGGGCATTTCGGTAAGCGCTTTTTTGGTGTGCCTGACCCATTATTTTCGCAAGGAGGAAGACGGTATATGTACAAATATTTATTATTTGATCTTGATGGAACCATCACCAAGTCTGAGGAAGGAATATTCAACTGTATAAAATACGCTCTGGACTGGGCTGGAATTCCATATCCTGAATACAGAGTATTCAGAAGCTTTATAGGACCATCACTTTATGATTCTTTCGTGAGGGAATTCGGCATGGACGACGCAAAAGCGAAAGAGATGGTGGCCAAGTACAGGGAGAGATACAACGTGGTAGGTCTCTTCGAGGCTGAGGTGTACGACGGAGTGGCAGACACCCTGTGTGCCCTTAAGGAGAAGGGCTGCATACTCTCAGTTGCAACCAGCAAGCCGACAGAGCCGACACTCCGTATCCTTGAGAAGTTCGGTGTGGGAAAATATTTTGACGTTGTAGTTGGAAGTAATCCCGACGGAACAGGATCAGACAAGAAGCACATCATATCCCAGGCCCTTGAAAGCCTCAAGAAAAATCACGGACTGACAGAAGATATGATAAAATCAAACCAGGTTGTGATGATAGGCGACAGACGCTACGACATAGAAGGTGGCAAAGCCTGCGGCCTCCAGACCATAGGAGTCCTCTACGGCTACGGCAGCAGGGAAGAGCTGGAACCCTTCCACCCGGTGCTGCTGGCCGAGAGCTGTGCCGACCTTGCCGACCAGCTGCTGGAGCAGCGTGCCTGAAACAACGCGCAATAAAGGGAATGGTGAAAACTATGAGACAGAATACACAACCGGAAAAACAGTCGCTGACGCCCATGCAGAAGCAGGCAGTGCTGGTGTGCATTGTGTGTGCACTGGCGGCGCTGCTGACCATTGGCATCACCCTTGTCCTGATCCACCGTGGCAAGGAACCGGC
>OGPV01001612.1_pt1 | contig 14705 bp, 9 predicted proteins | sample 1553001 | NCBI WGS metagenome assembly OGPV01 (sample SAMEA2580268, study PRJEB22360) | human gut metagenome | biome: human gut; feature: human-associated habitat; material: faeces | place: Denmark | collected 2008/2010
CGACTTGGCAGCCGTAGAAATCCAGAACCGTATCAAGTTGGCCGAATCGCGCCTTCCTGCCGAAGTGATTCAAAACGGTATCTCGGTAGAAAAACAGGCAGCCAGCCAGCTGATGACCATCTGCCTCACCTCAACCGACCCTAAGTTTGACGAAATCTACCTGAGTAACTTCGCTACCCTGAATGTGCTTGACCTGATCCGTCGTATTCCCGGTGTGGGACGTGTATCAAACATCGGCAGCCGTTACTATGCCATGCAGATTTGGGTACAGCCCGACAAGCTGGCCAACTTCGGTCTGACCGTAGCCGACCTGCAAAATGCCTTGAAAGACCAGAACCGCGAATCGGCAGCCGGTGTATTGGGACAACAGCCTGTGCAAGGCTTGGATGTTACCATCCCCATCACCACACAAGGTCGTCTGTCCACCGTCAGCCAGTTTGAGGGAATCGTTGTCCGCGCCAATGCCGACGGTTCCATCATCCGTTTGCGCGATGTAGCACGCATCTCGCTCGAAGCACAGTCCTACAACACGGAAAGTGCCATCAACAATGGAAATGCTGCCGTATTGGGCATCTATATGCTGCCGGGAGCCAATGCCATGGAAGTAGCCCAGAAAGTAAAAGAGGCAATGGAAGAAATCAGCAGCAACTTCCCCGAAGGGATGAGCTATGAAATTCCTTTCGATATGACCACCTATATTTCAGAGTCTATCCACGAGGTATACAAGACCTTGTTCGAGGCCCTGATACTGGTTATCGCCGTGGTATTCCTCTCTTTGCAGAATTGGCGTGCAACAGTCATCCCGCTGGTTGCCGTGCCTATCTCGCTGATCGGTACTTTCGGCTTTATGCTGATCTTTGGCTTCTCGCTGAACATACTTACTTTGCTGGGGCTGGTACTTGCCATCGGTATTGTGGTAGACGATGCCATCGTGGTGGTGGAAAACGTGGAACGCATCATGGAAGAAGAACACCTGTCTCCCTATGAGGCCACCAAGAAAGCAATGGAAGGACTGACAGGCGCCATCATCGCCACTTCACTGGTACTGGCTGCGGTATTCGTCCCGGTCAGCTTCTTGGGAGGTATCACCGGACAGCTCTACCGCCAGTTCACCGTGACCATCGTTGTGTCCGTATTGCTCTCTACCGTAGTGGCGCTGACCCTGAGCCCGGTGATGTGTTCACTCATCATGAAGCCTAAGGACCCCAACAAGAAACCGAATGTCGTGTTCCGCCGCATCAACCACTGGCTGGCTGTCGGCAACCATAAATATGTGAAAATCATTTCACGCCTTGTGAAGCATCCGCGCCGGGTACTCAGCAGTTTTGGTGTTGTGCTCATCGCCATCCTGCTCATCCACCGCATCATCCCCACCAGCTTCCTCCCCATCGAGGATCAGGGATATTTTAAGATAGAGTTGGAATTACCCGAAGGAGCTACCTTGGAGCGCACCCGCATCGTAACGGAACGTGCTGTAGACTACCTGATGCAACAACCTGCCGTAGAATATGTGCAGAGTGTGGCAGGAAGCAGTCCCCGTGTGGGAAGCAGCCAGGCACGCAGCGAACTCACAGTCATTCTGAAACCGTGGGAAGAACGCGGCGAGCAGACCATTGACGAAGTCATGGCACAAGTCAAGAAAAGCCTGAACGAGTATCCCGAGTGCAAGGTTTACCTCTCCACTCCTCCGGTGATTCCCGGTCTGGGTAGCTCGGGCGGTTTCGAGATGCAGCTTGAAGCCCGCGGAGAAGCAACCTTCGAAAATCTGGTAAATGCGGCGGATACGCTGATGTACTACGCTTCCAAGCGCAAAGAGCTGTCGGGATTGTCATCTGCCCTCCAAGCAGATATTCCCCAACTCTACTTCGATGTAGACCGTGATAAAGTGAAATTTTCGGGTGTGCCATTGGCAGATGTATTTTCCACCATGAAAGCATACACAGGTTCTGTATACGTCAATGACTTTAACATGTTCAACCGTATCTACCGTGTGTACATCCAGGCAGAAGCTCCCTACCGCGAGCATAAAGAGAACATCAACCTGTTCTTTGTGCGCGGTGCAGACAATGCCATGATACCGCTGACCTCACTGGGTACTACTTCTTACACCACGGGTCCGGGTAGCATCAAGCGTTTCAATATGTTCAACAGTGCCGTGATTCAGGGCCAGGCTGCCGACGGATACAGTTCCGGTCAGGCTATGGAAATCATGGAGCAAATTGCCCGCGAACACCTTCCCGACAATATCGGAGTGGAGTGGAGCGGACTTTCCTTCCAGGAAAAACAAGCAGGCGGGCAAACAGGTCTGGTACTGACACTGGTATTCATGTTCGTATTCCTGTTCCTTGCCGCCCTATACGAAAGCTGGATGGTTCCGGTTGCCGTATTGCTCTCCCTTCCGGTAGCTGCCTTGGGCGCTTACCTCGGCGTATGGGGATGCGGACTGGAAAATGATGTTTACTTCCAAATCGGATTGGTGATGTTGGTAGGACTTGCAGCCAAAAACGCCATCCTGATTGTGGAATTTGCCAAGGAACAAGTAGACCGCGGCGTTGATGTGGTTCAGGCAGCCATGCATGCTTCCGAACTCCGTTTCCGCCCTATCCTGATGACTTCACTGGCATTCATCCTCGGTATGTTGCCGATGGTTATCGCCAGCGGTCCGGGTTCTGCCAGCCGCCAAGCCATCGGTACGGGTGTATTCTTCGGAATGATTTGCGCCGTGACAGTGGGTATCTTGCTGGTACCGTTCTTCTTTGTTCTGATTTATAAGATGAAAGCAAAAATGAAACGCTAATAATTGAAGAGTTATGAAATTGAAATCTACATTATTATATATAACTGCGGCAACACTCACATTCAGTTCCTGCCAGATAGGGAAACACTATACGCGTCCCGAACTGAACTTGCCGGAGCAACTGGACTCTACCCAACAAGATACGCTCACCATTGCCGAAATGCAGTGGTGGGAAATCTATACCGATACCACACTCCAAAATCTGATAGACAAGACACTGGAGCACAACAAAGATATCAAGATGGCTGCCGCCCGTGTCAAAGAACTGGCTGCCTTGAAACGAATTGACTTTGCCAATCTCTTTCCGCAACTGAACGGAAGCGTGTACACTCAGAAGGAGGCTTCCAATTATGGAGGCGACAAATACAGCAACGACCCCGAGACAGGAGCCAAAGCCACTGTCAGCTGGGAAGTGGACTTGTGGGGTAACCTCCGCTGGGCAAAAGACAAAAGTATGGCTGACTTTTTGGGAAGCATAGAGGCACAGCGTGCACTGAAGATGAGCCTGATAGCAGAAGTAGCTCAGGCTTACTTCGAACTGGTGGCACTCGATAATGAGCTGGCTATTGTCAAGCAAACCTTAAATGCGCGTGAAGAAGGTGTCCGCCTCGCCAAAATCCGTTTTGAAGGCGGTCTCACTTCCGAAACGTCCTACCAGCAGGCACAGGTGGAATATGCCCGTACTGCCACATTGGTCCCCGACCTGGAACGCAAAATCTCCATCAAGGAAAACGACATTGCTTTTCTGGCAGGCGAATATCCCAAACAGATAGAACGTTCCATCATGCCCGATGAAGTGAAGTTGCCTGAAAGTCTTCCCATCGGATTACCGTCCACTTTGCTGGAACGCCGTCCCGATGTGCGTCAGGCAGAGCAAAGGCTGATAGCCGCCAATGCCGCTGTAGGTATCGCCTATACCAATATGTTTCCGAAATTGTCGCTCACTGCTCAATACGGGCTGGAAAGCGGAGAGATGTCCGACTTACTGAAATCACCCATCCACTACCTGAGTGCCAATCTGCTCGGTCCCATCTTTGCCATGGGTAAGAACCGCGCCATCGTAAAGGCTAAAAAGGCCGCTTATGAACAAGAGTGTTACAATTATGAGAAATCCGTACTGACTGCTTTCAAGGATGCCCGTAATGCGATTGTCGACTTCAACAAGATAAAGGAAATCTATGAATCACGGTTGCAGTTGGAACGCTCTTCCAAGACAAACATGGAACTGGCGCAATTACAATATATCAACGGAGTAATCGGCTATCTGGATGTGCTCGATGCACAGCGTAGCTATTTTGACGCACAGATTGGCTTGAGCAATGCCATCAGAGACAAACAAATCACCATGGTGAGACTATATAAAGCTTTGGGAGGAGGATGGCAATAAGCCATCCTCCTTTCATTTTTTATACTGCTTTACAAACAGTTTACCACATCTTTTTCCCGCTCTTTGGGAGTCACTGTCAGCTTCACCAGTTTTTCCCCTCTCCACTCCGCTTCCACGGTGGTCTGCCCCGGAGCATGCAGTTTGAAGTGCACATCCCATCCGCGAGGCCATGCCGGAAAAAGCAAAATCTTTCCATTCACCTCCTGCAACAGCATCTCCTGCATCCCCATCATGCCGGCATTCCCTTCATTCAAATCAGGTGTCCACGCGTCATTAGTCTGTCGGAAAGCCGGGAAACGGTAAGGACCGTCGGAGAGTCTTTTCAAAGTCAGCTCGGACGCCTGCTCCGTCAGTCCCAGGCAGGCAGCCCACACATTGTCCAGCTTCTCCCCGGTCTGCGCACGACACTTCTGCACATCCCTGTCAAACAGATACGTGTTACGGGCTGTTTCCAATCCTTCTCTGCCCACTCCGTATATTCTCCACGGAAAAACAGGGAGCAACTGAGGCGTACCCGCCTCACCTGTCCGTTCCCACACCTCAGCCGGAAAAATCCTCTCTTTTCCTTCCTCCGTCCGCAAAGGAATGGAAGGAATACGCGCCAGCATATCGGGTTTACGTCCGTAGGCCTCCAGCACCGAACGGAGTGCGGCAATGGTCGACGACGGATTATATGCCATCTTATAGGTTGCCCCTGCCGAAGCCGGATACAGAACCAGCTTGCCTTTTCCGTCCAAATCGCTGTATCCCCGGCGGGCAGCCGTGCCGCGATAATAGACATCAAAGAAGTTCAGCGAACTCTCTATCAGGGGAATATAGCGGCTGATGTCCATACTGTCATAGCTTACAGCGTCCAGCACCATGCGGCACGTCTCCAGCACACCGTCCCATTCATACTCCGAAGAAGGATGATATTCCCTCCCTTTATCAAAGCCTTCGGGACGGTTCAGTCCGTACGCCGCCGGATTCACCAAGCCGAAGTTTTCCGTCTCTTCACTGAAACAAGCCCCGGAATATCCCCAATACACCTGCGAACGGAGTTGCGCCGTGGGCAGCAGACGGCGATAACACTCAAACAGGGGTTTCATCAGGTCGGTATCTCCGTTTTTCAGCATCGGCCAATATACCAGTGCCATCTCGTGTGCCGTCAGCGTACCCGCCCCTCCCCTTCGGTAGTCGGGTGTGAGTTGCGATTCACCTCCCATTGTCGAAGGATCGAACGTAAACAGCCCTCCGTCGGGCTTTGCCGACCATTGTCCGAATGCATTACAAGCTGCCATATAGCGATACAAATCATAGTTGCGTGCCGCATGAGCCGCTTCTCCTTCCGCCCGCACGAAACTGCGCTGCCAGAACTCATTCCACCATCGGCGGCTCGCCTCTTTGTCCTTTGCCGCATGCAGTTCCTTTTCCGTTTTCTCCAGTCCGGCTTCCCAATCGGACACGACAGGAGTCTGTACCGCATGCAGGGTGATTCTGAAAGACTGTCTGTTGGCAGGTTTCCTGCTTTTATATGTCCATGCCTCATACTCCGTTCCGCAGTAATGCCCCCGGCGTGTGCCGCTGAATATCAAATCACCCGCAATGCGGCCTCCGAATATCAGATTTCTCAACGGGTTATATAAATGAGAAGCCTCGCTTTCCAGGCCTTGCTGCTTTATGACAGCATCGACAACGGTATGCGAGGCATTTCGATGAAAAAAAGTCAGGTTCTCTTCTCCTACCAGGATGGAATCGTGTGCGGTGACCACCGTTCCGGGCCACTCTCCCGCATAAGAACATTGTAGTCCTTCCTCGCGACTCATCACCCGGTCTGCCGTTCTCCAACTTTCATAACTAACACGCATGGAGGTCACTTCCTTGGTTTCCACCTCCACATGCACCACAGGATGGAACACATCCGCCCAAATATGCATCTGCCCCATCGGGGTAGTGACGGACACATATCCGTCTTTCAGATGAAGCGTCTGGCGGAAATCACTCCTGCCGGCAAACGGATTGGGGGTAAGCCGGATACGGAAACGTCCCTGCTTCAGCAGCGTGTTATTCTCATCAAACGAACCGCTGCGACACAAATAGAAGAAGACATCATCATCCTCTACCCACACATTCATACCGATATCTCCGCCGCCGCAAGGCATGGAGCCGGATGAATTCCGGCTCTGACTGTTCCATACCACATCGGCAGGCTGTCCCCACAAGGCCGTACTTCCGAGGAGCCAGACAAACAATAACGTAAAAAAAACCTTCATATCTTATTTTTATTTATCTCCTAGTATACCGCAGAAGCGATAATCTGGATAAAGAGTATCAGCACCACCATGGCAATCGGATATACCGTAGCGTATGCCACACTCGGAATATTGCTGTCCACCATCGAATCGGCGGCGGCAAGTCCCGGTGTACTCGTCATACCGCCCGTAATGGTACCCAACAAGTCCAGCAGACTGATGTTAAACACCAGTCGTCCCACCAAAACGGCCACCAACATAGGTACAAGGGTAATGGCTGCTCCCACTCCGAACAGCAGCATACCGCTTTCTTCAAACGTAGCCACGAGGTTCTTTCCTGCCGATGTTCCCACTTCTGCCAGAAACAGCAGTAAACCCAATTGGCGCAATAACTGGTTGGCAGGTCCGGACATCGACCACAAGACAGGTCCTGTCTTACCTACGGCACTCAGCACCAATGCCACCATCAACACGCCTCCCGTCAATCCCGGAGAAAAAGAAAGCCCGCCGGGGAAAGAAAGATTCAGTTTGCCGAACAACACGCCCAGCACGATACCCATGGCAATAGGAAAAAAGTCCGTATCGGACAGCTGCTTGGCATTGTTACCCAGCAAGCGTGCCACGCCTCTCAGTCCTTCCTTCTCACCCACCACCATCAGTTTGTCACCAAACTTCAGTTCCAGTTCGGGCGACGGAGAAAGATCGATACCGCTTCGGCGAATACGAGTTACCGTACAACTGAAATTTCGTTGCAGGTTCAAATCGCCCAACTGCTTGTTTATCATATCTTTCTTAGTCAGTAACAATGACTCTATCTCTTGCGTATGGTCCAGCGGCAACTCCCCTTCCCGGCGTTCGCCCACCAGCACCGCAAACTGCTGCAACGACTCTTCGCTGCCCACCGCCTGCACATAATCTCCTTCCTGCAACAGCGTTCCGGCTGTCGGCATCAGAATTTTTTCTTCATGCTTCACACGTGACACCACTGCCCCTGTCATGGCACGCGCATTGATCTGTGCCAGCGTACGTCCGAATACGGCACGATTTGTCACACGGAAGATGCAAGTACCCAGCTCAGGAAAACTGCCGCGACGCTCTGCTTCCAGCCTGCGCGCCTCCTTGTCCAAATCCACATGCATAATCTTCGGCAACAACTTCACAAACAAAATCACACCGATGACACCAAACGGGTAAGCGATACCATAGGCAATGGAAGCCAAAGGCGAATTTGTACTGTCGATAGCCACCGCAAGTCCCGGAGTACTGGTCAATGCCCCCGCTATCAGGCCCACCACACTGGGCGTATCTATGTCAAACGCATATTTCAGTCCCACTGCCGTCAGTCCGGCCGACAGAATAATGAGTACGGTCAGGATAATCAGTGTCTTTCCCTTACTCCTGAAAGAATCGAAAAATCCCGGGCCTGCCTGTATACCAATCGTAAAGATAAACAACACCAGACCGAAGTTTCCTAACTCCTTGGGAATAATCACACCGAAATGTCCGAACAACAACGCGATGAAAATAACGGCCGACACATCCAGCGACAGCCCTTTAATCTTGATTCTTCCCAACATAAAGCCCAACGCCACAATGAGGAAGAGCGAAAAATAAGAGGATTTTAATAGGTCTATTAACATGTTTTTATATGGTTAGTTTCTAATTGCAAAGATAAGTAAAAAAGCAAATGCCTTCCAAGCGTTTATTCATGAATAAATTGAATTTCGATGAAATAAAAACACCGTTCTCTTTTATAATACAAGACTTTTTCTATATTTTTCAAGTACTAAAGAATATTTTTTAATATTATCCAAACATTAACATTTATATAAAAAAACTAAATCAAAAATTTGATTATTGTATTATTAATATGTAATTTTGCCCCCGTAAAGAAAGTTATACCAACGGTAAAGTCAGAATCTCCGAGGCATCTTTCGACAAAAACTATTATCTAACATCATGTAAAAGCCACCCGAACGACCTTCAAGAAACATTACGGAAAAGGATTTTAAAAGAGTGAAATTATGATACAGATTCAAAGATTTAACAAAGCCTTAAAATCGGCAGTCATTATTGGGGATTTAGCTATTCTGAATATCCTTTTCGTCTCATTGTACTTCATATGGACGACACATTCAGAACAAAAAGTATTTGACGGAACATTGCCTCAGATTTTGGTTCTTTTCAGTTTGTGCTATTTTGCCTGCACCATTTCGAGAGGCATCATCCTGCACCGTCGCGGCGTACGTGCCGACCAGGTTGTGCAACACAGCCTGCTCAATATGTTTTATTTCATATTGCTGTCCATGACTACTTTCACGCTGGCAGATTTCGGTCAATACTCCCATTCCTTTTTTATCCTTTTTTATCTGTTGTTCACCCTTTGTCTCATTTGCTACCGGCTGACTTTCCGTTCCTGCGTCAAAATATACAGAAAACACGGAGGCAACTCACGCACGGCAGTCTATATGGGAAGTACAGAAAATATGACGGAACTTTATCATGAGATGACCAACGACCCCACCAGCGGATATCGTGTAATCGGTTATTTCGATTCCGTACCCAACGAAAATTTCCCGGCCTCCTGTCCTTATCTGGGCAAGCCCGAAGAAACCATCGACTACTTGAAACAGCATCATGTGGAGCAGCTTTATTGCAGTCTTCCATCCTCGATGGGCAATTGCATTCTGCCGGTCATCAATTATTGCGAAAACAATCTGGTACATTTCTACAGTGTACCCAATGTGCGCAACTACCTTCACCACCGCATGAGCTTCGGTCTGATAGGCAGTGTGCCTATCCTGCGGTTGCACGAAGAGCCTCTCAGCAGTTTTGAAAACAGGCTGGTAAAGCGCACCTTCGACTTCTTTTTCTCACTCTTATTCCTCTGCACCCTGTTCCCTGTCATTTTCCTGATAGTCAGCGCAGTGATTAAGATTACCTCGCCGGGCCCCATCTTCTTCAAACAAAAAAGAAACGGACTGAACGGCAAAGAATTCTGGTGTTACAAATTCCGTTCGATGAAAGTGAACAAAGATGCGGACAAGATACAGGCTACGCTAAACGACCCCCGCAAGACAAAGTTCGGCAACTTTATGCGCAAGACCAACATTGACGAGCTTCCCCAATTCATCAACGTGCTGCTGGGCGATATGTCCATTGTCGGTCCCCGCCCCCACATGCTGAAACATACGGCAGAATACTCGCAGCTTATCAATAAATATATGGTGCGCCACTTTATCAAACCGGGCATCACAGGCTGGGCACAAGTGACAGGTTTCCGTGGGGAGACCCGCGAACTGAGTCAAATGGAAGGACGTGTAAAAGCAGACATCTGGTACATGGAACACTGGACATTCATGCTCGACCTCTACATCATCTATAAAACCGTGGCAAATGCGCTTCACAAAGACAAACAAGCTTATTAACCAAAAGACAAAATATAAAAAAACGAATAGACAAATGAAAAAAACGAATTATGCCTTGCTGGTTCTTCTTGCCCTCGTATTGGCAAGCTGTTCCGCCTACAAACAAGTTCCATACTTGCAAGCATCCGAGTATCTGGACACTTCCGGCCGGAATCCCCCCCTCTATGATGCCCGCATCATGCCCAAGGACTTGCTGACCATCACAGTCAATACTACGGATCCGGAAACAGCAGCACCATTCAACCTGATCGTAGCCACTACCCTCAGTAATCAAAACAAGAACCTGACAAACCAGCCCGTATTGCAGCAATATCTGGTAGACAACAAAGGCAATATCGACTTCCCCGTACTGGGCATCCTGCACATCGGCGGACTGACCAAAAGCGAAGCCGAGAACCTCATCAGAGAGAAACTGAAAACCTACATCACGGAGGTGCCCATCGTCAATGTACGCATGGCCAACTATAAAATTTCCGTCATGGGAGAAGTGACCAACCCCGGCAGCTTCGTTATCAGCAACGAGAAAGTAAACCTGTTTGAGGCACTCGCCATGGCAGGCGATATGACCATTTACGGACAACGCGATAACGTGAAACTCATCCGTGAAGATGCACAGGGACACCGTGAAATCATCCCCCTGAACCTGAACGACGCAAGCATTATACTGTCTCCTTATTATTACTTGCAGCAGAACGATGTGATTTACGTCACTCCCAATAAGACCAAGGCCAAAAACGCCGGCATCAGTAACAGTACCACCATCTGGTTCTCCGTAGTGGGTACACTCGTGTCGCTTGCCAGCCTTATTGTTACTATTTCCCGATAAAACAACCCGATTTCATTATGAAAGAAAATTTATACGACGAACTTTATACCGAACAAGAAGAGCAGGTAGACTACAAAGCCCTCTTCTTCAAATACCTCATCCACTGGAAATGGTTTGTTGCCAGTATTGTGGTATGCCTGATAGGAGGATGGATTTATCTGCACTACACCACACCGGTGTACAGCATTACCGGCTCTGTCATTATCAAAGACAACAAGAAAAACAACAGCGTCAGCACCGGACTGGCCGATTTGGAAGATCTCGGTTTTTACTCGTCTACCAACAACTTCGACAATGAAGTGGAAGTACTACACTCACGCACCCTGCTGAAAAAGGTAGTGGAGGAACTGGACCTGTATATCAACTACAGAACCCGTGAGAACCTCCGCCCTGTAGAGCTTTACAAAGACACACCGGTAAAAGTGTGGCTCACCCCCGAAGAGGCAGAAAAACTGCCCAATGGCGCAGCAGTGCTTGAAGTGGTACTGAAACCCGGAGGAAAGCTGAGTGTCAGCACGGAAATAGACGAACAGGAATTCAAACAGGATTTCAACAAACTTCCTGCCCTGCTCACTACCCCTTACGGTACGTTCAGCTTTACTCCCGGCGACTCGGCAATCGTTGAAAAGGAACAGGAAATCACCGTCACCGTGGCAGCTCCGCGCATCATGGCAAACGGATATGCCAATGCGCTTTCCGTGGAACCGACCTCCAAGACCACAACCATTGCCCAAATCACTTTACAGAATACCAGTCCCCAACGCGGCGTGGACTTCATCAACAAGCTGATAGAAATCTATAACCGTGATGCCAACGACGATAAGAACGAAGTGGCAAGCAAGACTGCCGAATTCATCGACGAGCGTATCAAAATCATCAACGGAGAGCTGGGAACCACCGAAAAAGAGCTGGAAACCTTCAAGCGAGATGCCGGACTGACCGACCTGAAGAGTGACGCTCAACTGGCACTCAGCGAGAACTCCGAATACGAAAAGAAACGTGCCGAAAACAGCACCCAGCTCCGTCTGGTGCAATTCCTGTCAGAGTATGCCAATAACCCCGACCATGCCTACGAGGTATTGCCGGTCAACGTGGGTCTGACAGACACCGGCCTGACCGAACTCATCAACCGCTACAACGAAATGCTGCTGGAGCGCAAACGCCTCCTCCGCACCTCATCGGAAAGCAACCCCGTGGTGGTGAACCTGGACGCCAGCATCCGTGCCATGCGCAGCAACGTGCAGACCACCATCCTGAGTGTGCAGAAAGGATTGATGATTACCAAAGCCGACCTTGAACGCCAGGCAGGAAAATACGCCGGACGAATCACCAGCGCACCGGGTCAGGAACGCCAGTTGGTGAGCATCTCGCGCCAACAGGAAATCAAGGCGGGACTGTACCTCATGCTGTTGCAGAAACGCGAAGAGAACGCCATTACGCTGGCTTCTACCGCCAACAACGCCCGTATCGTGGACGAAGCACAGGCAGGTCTGCTCCCCGTCTCTCCCAAAGGCAAACTCATCTACCTGATTGCCTTCGTCTTGGGAATCGCCATCCCGGTGGGCATCATTTATATCATCGAACTGCTGAGATACAAGATAGAAGACCGTTCGGACGTAGAGAAACTGACTACCGTACCCATCATCGGCGATATTCCTGCATCAGACAATATGCCGAAAGAAGGTTCGGTGGTGGTACACGAAAACCAGAACGACATGATGGCCGAAACCTTCCGCAATGTCCGTACCAACGTGCAGTATATGTTGGGCAACAATCAGAAGGTGGTGTTAATCACTTCTACCACCAGTGACGAAGGAAAATCATTTGTGGCTGCCAACCTTGCCATCAGCTTTGCCCTGCTGGGCAAGAAAGTGGTCATCGTGGGGCTGGATATCCGCAAGCCGGGACTGAACAAAGCCTTCCAGATGTCGCATAAGGAAGACGGTATCACCCGTTACCTTGCCGACCCGGAACACACCGACCTGATGTCGTTGCTGCAACAGTCCAATGTCACCCCCAACCTGTACATCCTGCCCGGCGGTGCCATCCCTCCCAACCCGACCGAACTGGTGGCACGCGACTCGCTGGTACAGGCTGTCGACCGGTTGAAAAAGGAATTCGACTATGTGATACTCGATACCGCTCCCATCGGTATGGTGACCGACACCCAACTGATTTCGCGCGTGGCAGACATGAGTATTTACGTATGCCGTGCCGGTTATACACCCAAAGCAGGCTATCTGTTCATCAACGAACTGAAAGACCATAAGAAGTTGCCCAACCTGTGCACCATCATCAATGATGTAAACATCAAAACCGGAAAGTACGGATACGGCACGTATGGCAAATACGGCTATGGTAGAACCTATGGCTACGGTTACGGATACGATGAAAAAAAGTAAATAAATAATACTTCATTTTTTAGTTACATAATAGACAACTAGAAATCCCTTCCCAAAAATGTTAATTATTTAACATAAAGGGAAGGGATTTTCATTTATCTACGGACAAATCATATAAATATTTTACTCATACAATTTACTTGTCACCTCAAAACAGGGACATTCCTTCACCCACTCTTCGGGGCTGATGCGTCCGTCTCCGTTGCGGTCGGGACTCAAATCCCGGTGTCCGCACACCCGGCAGCCGGGATAATCCATCAACAACGTTCGGATAAGCACCCTCAGAGAGTGTTTCTGCCATTCGGTACGCGTATCTGCGGGACGATAACGGACATCCAGTCCGCCTTCATAACAAATACCGATGCTGTGCGCATTGTAGCCCAGCGCATGTGCTCCCGGCTTCTCTAGGGGGCGCGTATTCTTAATATCCCCATTCTTGCGGATATAGAAATGATAACCCGCCCCATTGAATCCGCGATGCCGATGACACACCTCCAAGTCGTTTTCAGTAAAGTCCCTGTCCGCACGTGTGGCGGAACAGTGGACTACAATCAGGTTAATCTCTCTCATTCTTTCTTCTCTTGGCTCTGAGGAGCAGCATGATGCACTCCAGAATCTTAATAATCAAGTTTTTCATATTTCCTCCTTTTTAAAACAATTAAAACTCTATTCCGAAACTTTTTTTAGGGATGTGCCAAAACGTTTATAATGCTATCATTTCATCGGTAGAGACGAGGTTCGCCTACTCCAAACAGCTTGTTTGTGTATTACTCCCAAGGTCGTGACCGTTGGTAAGGGCAGGCAACCCCTCCCCCTACAGTTGACGATTTGACAGACCGGTTCAGTTTTGACACACCCTCAGAGGTTAGCCCTCGTTTACACCGGAGACTTCCTCTTCAGGCTTCTTCTCCTCCTTCTTAGGCAACTTGTTCACCTTGCTGAACGACAGCGCCGTCAGCATGCCGCTCAATGCCAGTCCGGGACGGAAATTGATACGCGCCTTGTTAATCATGGAAACATCATACTTGTCTTCCGAATCGGCCCCCTTGCCGCTCACACCAATCTGAAACGTGCCCAAATCCGCCAGACGCACAATCTCGCCTGCACTCAGCGCCTCCACAATCACATCTTCCAACGCCGTGAGCACTGCCGCCACATCAGCACGTGTCACGGTACAGGTTCTCTGAATTCGTTCCGACATCTCGCGGACTGTGACATCGCCGCTGGCCTGAGCCTGGGCATAGAAACGTACTCCCGCTTCGGGTTCCTGCGGGTTTTTACGGGGTACGACCGAATAAGATACTGACTTTGACATAATCTTCTAATTTTTAATGATTTATACTTATAACTTCGAAATCTCAAGCACCGGTTACTCTGTGATTACATGACAAAGATACGACGGTGAGAGAAGCCATTGTCGGGCTTCGTCGGAATTGGTGGAGAAAGGTAACGAATGGTCTTGAAAACTTGCTTTCAGCAAGAGCATTTGAGAAACATCGACCTCACTCTTAAAAAAACAGACTGCACCGAATGCCTTTTCCATATAAATCATTATCTTTGTCCGTTATAGAAACACAGAAAAACATAATGGGAAAGTTTATCAATCCGTTCACCGATTACGGCTTCAAGAAAAT
>OGPV01001615.1_pt1 | contig 14693 bp, 13 predicted proteins | sample 1553001 | NCBI WGS metagenome assembly OGPV01 (sample SAMEA2580268, study PRJEB22360) | human gut metagenome | biome: human gut; feature: human-associated habitat; material: faeces | place: Denmark | collected 2008/2010
TAACGGGAGCCAGAGGCCATCGGCCTCTGCTGCGCCGCCGTTGAACACAGGAACTGTACAAGAATGGAAAGGAGTTCGAAATGAAACCAATCGAATTAGAACGCTGGGAGCCATCCCCGGACGATCCCCGGAGGGAGGTGTATGCCGGCCAGCGCACCGCGCAGGAGGTATTCGAGGAGCTGAAGTACCGTCTGGAGGGCATGGGATATCTGCCTGACGAGTATTTTCTCATGAATCATGAGTGGGAGGATGGCCGGGAGATCCCCAAAGACGCGGATATCTTCTGCACCACCGACTACGGCGGCAGCGAGGGGATCTATACCGACATCTATCTGAAATGGTACCAGGACGGCGAGCCCGTGATTAGGAGCTTCGCCACCGGGAAGACCTTGGGCGAGAGCGGCTCTGATATGGACCGGATGTACCTCATCGCCTCCGCCATCATCAAGGCGTTTCATGGAGAAAGTGGAACCTACGCCCGGTACCTTCGCTTGGGTGAACAGCCGGAGCCGGAGGACATGATCCTGCACCTGAACCCTGATGAACAGCGGATCTTTATCAATGCGCTGGTGGAACAGAGAGAGCGGCAGGAGCAGGCCATGTCCCAGACAGAACAGCTCCTGCGCCGCATGACAGGAAGCATCACCGCCTATATGGACGAGGTGGGCCAGCGCCCCCTCCGCCTCAGCGACTATGACAGAGCGGTGCTGGCGATCCGCGACGGGGAATTTGATGTATTCTGCTCGCTCTATCCCAAGGTGCCAGACCGGGCGGACGATCTGCTGATCGAAGCGGCGGGGCGCCCCGGGAGAACAGGGGGAAACATGGTACTGATGCTCCTGCCGGCTGTGGAGCGGTTTTCTCCGGAGGCGTATCTGACCGCCTGCAAGCGGGCGGTAGAGACGGGGGACGGTCAGCGGGTACGGACGATGGTGGATAATAAGAGTGTGGCGGAGGGGGAACGGGGGCACCCCCCCCCGCCGGAGCCATACCCGTCCCTCGCCGGTGAAGTCATGCTGCACGCCTATGACAATGATCGCCAGAGCATCGCAAGGGATCTGATTGGCAAATGTTCTCCCGAACAGATCGCCGCCGCACCCCCGATCCTGCTCCGCCAGGCCGCGGCCAGCCTGGACTTTCAAACCGCGATGACACTGGTGGACAAGGGCATCCGGCCGGGCGATTATGTGGTGGATGTCCTCCACACTCTTACAGGTCAGCACCAGAATTGGATGGCAGAGCGGCTGTTGGAGCATGGGATGCCGGTGGCCCCGAACAACTACGCCGCTCTCTATGTCTGTCTTAACAATGGAGCCGCCGATATCGGAAAGCTCCTGCTGGATCGTGGGATCGACCTGGAGCGATACCAGATATGGGCTGAGAAACAGCGCAAAAACGAGGGATACATGGAGGCCATGGAGGAGCTGACCGCATACTGGGAGAAACTGCAAAACGCCCCCCAGCAGGACGATCCCTCCCTGGGAGACATGAGCCTATGAGCACCGCTGCTGTGGCCGCGATCAAAGCGGCCCTTCTCGCACTGACCGACGAAAACACCCGAAAGAAAATTGGCTGGGTATTGGTAGCCATCCTGTCTCCCATCATCCTGATCGTGGCCCTGATCTGTTCTATCTTCTCCGCCACCTCCCAGCAGAATGTTTCCACCGTGGAGCTGTGCTTCCACGGCGGGACCATCTCCAGTGAAGTCGCCCCGGAGTACCGGCAGTATGTGCTGGAGATGCGGGAGAGTTTCAGCACGCTGGACAGCATGGTGGAGGAGATCAACAGCTTGCTGGAAGATGGGGAAAGCCTTGACGCAAATCGGGTCAAGGCCATTTTTTATGTTCTGTATTTCGGCGCCCAGCAGCCGGACGAGGTGGGACTGCAATCTTTTGTGGACTGCTTTGTGACCTACACAGAAGGGGTCCGGACGGTCATTGACACAGACCAAGAGGGCAACGAGGTAGAAGTCGAGGAGACCTATCAGATCCCGCACTTGGTGGATGACCTGTCCCAAATCTACGAGCGGATCGGCGAGGCGACGGGAGTCACGGCCACTCCAAGCCACCAGGCAAACGCTGACAACATCTACAACCTAATCGTCTACGGCTCCCCCGGCGGATCCAGCGGCGGCTGGTTTCCCGGAGCGGACGTGCCGTTTATTGGGGTGGACGGGTTCTGCTCCCCCATCGGGGCTGGCTGGGAGTCGGTGGTGACCTCGGAGTTCGGCTACCGCAGCGACCCATTTACCGGCGAGACCAGGGGACACACCGGCATGGATCTGGCTGTGCCTACGGGCACGCCCATCCGGGCCGCACTGCCCGGCACCGTCACTGTGTCCCAGTACAATAGCAGCTACGGCTACTATGTGATGATCGATCACGGGAATGGCCTCTCCACCTTGTATGGCCACAACTCCCAACTGCTGGCCCAGGTGGGTCAGACGGTAGAGGCCGGAGACGTCATTTCTCTCTCCGGTTCCACCGGGCGGTCCACAGGGCCCCACCTCCACTTCGAGGTGCGTGTCAACGGGGAGCGGACAAATCCAAGATATTATTTACCGACGTCAGGAGGATGACAAAATGAAAAAAGCAACGATCTCAGTGGCTGTTGAACAGGAAAAACTCAGAGCAATCCAGTTCTACATGGGCAAGAGCGGCACCTCTCTGGAGGCGGAGTTAGATGATTTTATGGCGCGACTCTATAAAAAATATGTGCCTTCCCAGACCAGGGAGTACATCGAAAGCCGGGAGAGTTCCGAGGAGCCAGCCCGTCCCAAGTCTGGCAAACTTGCCCGCACGACTGAGCCGATTCAGGCAGAGGAGGTGGAGTGATGGGCAATTCCTACTCTGCCGAGGTGTGGCTGGACGAACGCCGCTGGGATGCACTGGAAGCGGCTCTGGAGGAGCAGGGCACCAACATCGAAAAGTATCTGCAGGACTACCTGGTAGATTTGTACCGGGAGATGGTGCCAGCAGACCAAGTGCGGGAGATCGAGTCCTGCATCAAACAGGAGCGGCAGGAGGAGCTGCGAGAGGCCGAGGCGCGGAAAGTTTTCTCTGTATTCCGCCTATGGGATGGAGGGGAAAGCCGCTGTCTGGCAACCGAATATCCGAAAGAGTTCCTGGATGTGGCCCGGCTCCTGCGTAAGTGCCTGCAGGAGGGAGATGGTGGCACCGACGCCTTTGCCCGAAAAATCTATGGAGGTTATGAAATTTCTCTGGAGCGGTTTAATGAGCTGACACAGGAGCGGCTGGAGAACACAGGGCGTGTCGCCGGCGTGTTTGAGCTGGACTTTGACAGGCAGGTGTTCTCAGCAGTACACGTTATGGACGGCTGGAAAAGCTATCGGTTCCAGGATGTAAGCGCCGCTGCCTACCAAGCGTTCCGCAAGGAGCACAGCTCTCAGGAGGAGCGTTGGCGGAAATTTGTGTCCCGGCTGGAGGGAAAAGAGCTGACTGACCGGGATCTCGGCGCCCCTCTGAAGGCTCTGCGGGACCTCCAGCCGGGAGACCTTCTGTTCACAGAGCCAGCCAACCGTATGGGGCGGCTGCTGGATTTTCAGGTGGACTGCTTCAGCGACACGGTGCAGATGGAGGTGTTCGGTCCCAAGGTAAAATGCGCCAAGACCGGCAGCTGGCTCGACATCTACGTCAGCTACGATGTGGCCCGGCAGGAGGTACGGGATCACTTGGATCTCACACTGCACCGAAAAGATGGTGCCTGGGAGAAGTCTTTCACCTACGTTCTTTCTCCGTCGGAGCGGGAACTTTTGCGGACCGAGCTGGAGGAGCATTGCCAGAAACAGTACAGGAAAACGCTGAACGATCTCTATGCGGAACGGTATCGGCAGGAGGCCGGGACGCCGCCCAAGCTGGATGGCGGGAGCCAGCGGCTGGATCTGCGGCAGGTCTCCTTCGAAGGCGACATCTCCGAGTACGACGGAACGCTGTCCTTCTACATGCCGGTCACCTTCGACCCGGACGCAGTGTTTTGGACCAATGTGACCTCAGATTCCAATGGCGACTGGCTCAACGTCTACGCCAACTATGACCTGGAGACGGGCGGGCCGGAGCAGTCACTGACCGTCGTGCTCGTCTGCGGTGACGGGAACGAGTTCGAGTTTTCCTATCCGCTGAACGCCGCGGAGCTGGAGCAGCTCCGGGAAAAGATGGAGGACTACTGCCAGATGCAGACCGGAATGTCCCTGGATAACTACCGACAGGAGCTGTGCTCAGAGGAATCGTCCATGGAACAGGGGCCTCAGATGTAGCTGGTGGGAACTGCCCACTGAGAGCGGCTCCTGCGTTTCTCCCCGTTGTTGCCCCTGTGCCGCCCCGTGTCGCCCTTTTGATGGCAGGGTGGCATCCGTACCCCTCCCCGCCCTCTGCAGAGGCGTGTTGAGGCCGTGTGCCCGCTGTTTGCCGCCGCTTGGACCCTACCGCTGCGGGGAGGCAAAATTCACGCTATAAAGTTCTGGAGTTTTGGCTCAGATCGCAGGGGTGAACCGGGGGGACGAAAAAAGTGCTGGATAAAGCGCGGGGGTCGCGGTCGCCCCTCCGTGCCCCTTACACCGCCCCGCAATGCGGGTCGGGGAGCGATTCGGCGGGGGTCTATTTCCGCCCCCTGGGGTCTGTCCGGGGGTCTCATATTGAAAAAAGTCCGCTGTGTCAGGCGCTTGCCCGGTTCACAGCGGGGATACACACAAGATTGGAGGTCATTTGTATGCCCAGAAACAAGATCAAGTTTGCCCTCCGGATCTCTCCGGAGATGCAGGAACTGGTCAAGGAACTCTGCCCGCGGGATAACTGCCAGACACAAAACGAGTTTATCGAGAGGGCCATCCGATTTTATGCCGGCTACGTCTCTGGCAAGGAGGCGATGGAATATCTGCCGCCCGCTTTGGTCTCCGCCATCCGCGCGGCCGTGAAAGCCAGCGAGGATCGTCTCTCCCGCCTGCTGTTCAAGCTGGCTGTGGAGATGGACATGATGATGAATATCCTGGCGGCTGGTATGGAACTCACAGACGAGGATCTCCGGGAACTTCGCCCCCGGTGTGTCCGGGAGGTGAAGGAGACCCGCGGCAGGATCTCCTTCGAGGACGCCTGGGAGTACCAGAAGGTCGGCCGGGAAACCCTGTAGGGAGATGATGCTCCATGCCCCGCCTGATCTTCAAGTGTCCCTACATCCAGGGCGGCTCGAAAAAAGCCGCCGCCCACCTGAGCAACTACGTCCGGTACATGGCCACCCGGGAGGGCGCTCAGCGGCTCCCGGAACAGACCGCCCAGCCCCCCGCCACAGAAAGGCAGCGGCAGATGGTGGCACAGCTGGTACGGGACTTCCCGCTCAGCAAGGGAACCTTTGAGTATGAGGACTACAGGGCCAACCCCACCCGGGGCAACGCCTCGGAGTTCATCAGTCGGGCGCTGGAGGACAACTACGACCGCGCTGCCAAGAGGGAAAACTATATCCAGTACATCGCCGGCCGCCCCCGCGCTCAGCGCAGGGGGGCCCACGCCCTGTTCACCGGCTCGGACGAGTCCCTCACACTCTCCCAGGTGGCGGAGGAGGTCGCCCACCATCCAGGCAACGTTTGGCTGCCGATCATTTCCCTGCGGCGGGAGGACGCCGCCCGGCTGGGCTACGATGACGCGGAGCGGTGGAAAAGCCTGCTCACCGAATATGCCATGGAGATGGCCCAGACCATGAAGATCCCCTGGGATCAGTTCCGGTGGTACGCCGCCTTCCACGACGAGTCCCACCATCCCCACGTCCACATGGTCTGCTACAGCGCGGACGGCAAGTCTGGCTACCTGACAAAAGAGGGCATCGCACAGATTAAGTCCAATCTGGCGGGAGAGATCTTCCGGCAGGATCTGACGGAGCTCTACCGGCAGACCCAGCGGCGGGACGCGCTGAACCAGGACGCCCAGGCGGTGATGCGGGAGCTGATCCGCCGCATGGAGGAGGGGACGGTTGATGACCCGCGCATGGAGGCGCTGATGACCTACCTGGCGGACCGCCTGCGGTTTACCAAAGGGAAAAAACAGTACGGCTACCTGAAAGCGCCGCTGAAGGCTGCAGTGGATGAGATCGTGGACGAGTTGGCCAGAGATCCCCGTGTCGCCCAGGCCTACGAACTGTGGTATGAGATGCGGGAGGAGGTACTGCGCACCTACAAAAACGACCTGCCGGAGCGCCTGCCCCTGTCCCGGCAGAAGGAGTGCAAGACCATCAAGAACATGGTCATCCGGGAGGCGGTGCGGCTGGGAGAGCTGCGGCAAGTGTTCCACCCGGAGGATAATTTGGATGACGCAGCCCCAGAACAGGAAGGGGCAGACAGCCCTCAGCCGGAGCCGGGGGCCGTCCGGGGGGAAGAACCCCCTCCTGACAGCGGGGAGCCTCGCACCTCATGGAAGCAGGCGTACCGGCGTGCATGGGCCATCCTCAAAGACCCCACCGCCGCGCCGGATCAGACGGCCCAGGCGGTGGAACTGCTGACACAGGCGGCGGAGCATGGAAACAGCTCCGCCGCTTTCACATTGGGGCAGCTGTATCTCTCCGGGACAACACTGCCCCGTGATCCCGCAGCCGCTGTCCGATGGCTGGAACATGCGGCGGAGCGCGGAAACCAGTACGCGCAATACCGCCTGGGGAAACTGCTCCTCCAGGGGGAGGATGTGCCCAAGGATACAGATGGGGCCGTCCACCGGCTGACCGCGTCGGCGGAGCAGGGCAACCAATATGCCCAGTACGCCCTTGGCAAGCTCTACCTGATGGGCGAGGAAGTCCCGGAGGATCGGGAGGCCGCGCGGCGGTGGTTCCAGCGGGCGGCGGAGCAGGGAGATCAGTACGCCCAGTATTTTGTGGAGCGTATGGATCACCGGGATCTTTTTCCCGTTGTGCAGTCAGCCGCCCGGCTGCTCCATCACCTGGCCGGCATCTTCCGGGAGCAGAGCCAGCCTCCCCACCCCAGAGGTTTGAGGCTGACCGTGGACAAAAAGCTCTGGCGGAAGATCCGGGAAAAGAAGATCGCTATGGGGCATAAGCCCGACGATCATGAAGAACCGACCATCACGATGTAACGGAGGTTTTAATGTGAAGAAAAAATATAACAGCACAGCTACAGCTCCCAGCAAAGCGGGCCGGTCTGCACGCCGCCTTGAATCGTGGCGGAGATGCGCCACCGTGCGGCAGGTCCCCTATCACCGGAAGACCCGGCAGCGTCGAAGATGATCTCTCATTCGGGGGCCGCAGGACGCGGCCCCCCGGCTTTTTACCAGGAGGTGTGAAATGCCCTATATCCCTTTTACGGAGGAGCAAAAGCTCCGAGCCAACAATGTGAATCTGGTGGAGTTCCTGCGCCGTCAGGGAGAGAAACTCATCCCCTCTGGCCAGGACAAGCGCCTGGCCTCAGACCACAGTATCACTGTGCGGGGCAATGAGTGGTACGATCATGAGTCGAAAGAGGGAGGCCACGCGATTTCCTTTGTCCAAACGTATTACGGCTTGACTTACCCAGAGGCGGTGAAACGTCTGCTGGACGGCGAGGGGGTCGCTTATCCCCAGACAGTACCGTCTGAGCCGGAGAAACCAAAGGAATTTGTCCTCCCTCCGGCCAGTCCAACTATGCGGCGGCTCTACGCCTATCTGCTCCAGCAGCGATTCATTGACCGAGATGTCCTCGACGCCTTTACAAAACGCGGAATGATCTACGAAAGCTGTGAGAAGTCAAGGGCAGGGACGAAGGAATATCACAACGCCGTATTTGTTGGGAGTGACGAATACGGCGCTGCCCGCCACACCCATAAGCGGGGCCTCTACACCCAGGGAAACAGTTTCCGCAGGAATGTGGAGGGCGGCGATCCCCGGTGCAGTTTTCACTGGTTCGGAAACAGCGGCCGGCTCTATGTGTTCGAGGCGCCCATTGACCTGCTGGCTTTCCTGACCCTCTATCCGGAGGCTTGGCGGGAACACAGCTATGTAGCCCTCTGCGGCACTTCGGAGCAGGCCATGCTCTGGATGCTGGAGAAGGACCCCAGGCTCCAGAGAGTCGTGCTCTGCCTGGATCACGATGCCGCGGGGATCGAGGCAACAGGCCGTCTCACGGATATCTTGAGGGAGCACGGACATACACAGGTCTCTGTACTGCGGCCGGAATATAAGGACTGGGACGAAGATCTGAAAGCCCTCAACGGCCGACCTGCCCAGCCTGCAGAGCAGCATCCTCAACTCCAGGCGGCGGAGCTTGTCTGCGCCCGCATCGCGGTGAAATGCATGGATTTGAAGCCGGACGGGGCGATGCAGCAGGTGCCGCACCTGTTTCAATGTTACCGCAAATGCCTGAAAGAAAAGAAACTGGAAACGGCCATGGACTGCATGGAGGAGATAGCCGCCCTGTCTCTGCTGGTGACCCTGCGGGAATGCCGCCAGCTGGGGACTGCCCTGACTCCCGCTCAGGGAAGTCAGTATCTGCAAAGCCACATCCTGCCCCATCAGAATCGGATGGCCATCCGGAACCGGACGGAGGAGATCGCCGCGCAGCTCCAAACCGCGCTGGCCAAGAGCAGTGCTCCGGGCGTGCGCGGTGAGGCGGAAAAACGGGAGATCGCCAGTGCGTGGCTGGAACTGGCCCTCTCCTGCGCCAAGGTCTCTGTTAAGAATGATGCGGATGAACTGAAAGCGATGGAAAAGCAGAAACAGGCGCTGGGAATGGAGATGGGGTGAGTGCGTGGATATGCAGACGATCCTCCTGCTGGCACTGGCAGGAGGCGCCCTTCTTCTCCTTGCCGCGGTGACCCACTTTTCCGGACAAGGCTCCCTGAACAACATCAAGTCCAAGACTGTAGGAGACGGCCAGCATGGAACCGCACGCTGGGCCACCAAGAAAGAGATCCAGAAGACCTATGCTCACGTCCCCTTCCGACCGGAGGAGTGGCGAAAAGGTGAGCGCCTCCCCAAAAAGCAGGGGCTGGTCTTGGGGTGTGAGGGGCGCAAGGACCATGTCATCGCCATCGTGGACACAGACGATATCCACGCCCTGGTCACCGCCGCCAGCGGCGCGGGCAAGACGGCCTATTTTCTTTATCCCAATATCGAATACGCTCTGGCCACTGGGATGTCCTTCCTCTGCACGGACACCAAGGGCGACCTGTTCCGCAACTATGCGGGGATCGCCAAGGAGTGCTACGGTTTTCAAATCGCCGTGCTGGATCTGCGCAACCCTACCCGCTCGGACGGCAATAATCTGCTCCACCTGATCAACAAGTATATGGACATCTACAAGGCTGACCCCAAAAATCTGCCGGCCAAGGCCAAGGCGGAGAAGTATGCCAAGATCCTCTCCAAGACCCTGATCAACACCACCGGGGACAGCTCCCAATACGGGCAGAACGCCTACTTCTACGACGCGGCCGAGGGCCTGCTGACCTCCATGCTCCTGCTGGTGGCGGAATACCTGCCCACCGAGGATGCGGAAGGCAAGCCTATCGAGGAGCGCCACATCGTCTCGGTCTTCAAGCTGGTGCAGGAGCTCCTGGCACCCAGCGGCGTGAAGGGCAAGAACCAGTTCCAGCTCCTGCTGACGAAACTTCCGCCAGACCATAAAGCCAAGTGGTTCGCCGGCGCCGCTTTGAATACCTCAGAGCAGGCCATGATGTCGGTGATCTCCACAGTGCTGTCCCGGCTGAACGCGTTCCTGGACAGCGAGATGGAGCAGATCCTGTGTTTCGACACCGCTATCGATGCGGAGACCTTCTGCAATAAGAAGTCCGCCATCTTTATCGTACTCCCGGAGGAGGACCAGACCAAGTATTTCATGGTCAGCCTGATCCTCCAAAACTTGTACCGGGAGATCCTCACCGTGGCGGATGAGAACGGTGGGCGGCTGAAAAACCGAGTGGTTTTTTTCGCGGATGAGCTGGGTACCTGCCCGCCCATCCAGTCCCTGGAGCTGATGTTCTCCGCCTCCCGCTCCCGTGGCCTGATGCTGGTGCCTATCGTGCAGAGCATCACGGGCCAGCTCCAGAAGAACTACGGCAGGGAGGGTTCGGAGGTCATTGTGGACAACTGCCAGGTGCTGATTTCCGGAGGATTTGCCCCAGCCAGCCAGACGGCGGTGGAGCTGTCTAAAGCCTTGGGGAGCCGCACGGTGATGAGCGGCTCCATCAGCCGGGGAAAGAACGACCCATCCCAGAGCCTGCAGATGATCGAGCGGCCCCTCATGACTCCCGACGAGTTGAAGTCCATGCCAAAGGGCAGCTTTATCGTGGCCAAGACCGGCGTCCATCCCATGCAGGTGCGGCTTCGCCTGTTCCTGGATTGGGGCATCAAGTTCGACAAGTCCTACGAGGTACCCGAGCGCGCCCAGCGGCCGGTGGCCTACGCCAGCAAGCAGGAATTGGAGGCAGCGATCCTCCGCAAGCACTACGCGCCTGCCGTTGAGGATGGAGAGATCCCCCAGGCGGAGCCGCCAGCATTAGGCGGCGAGGTCCAAGTCGTGCAGGCGGATGACTCGCCCAAAGATGGGCGCAGGCCCAGGATCCGGCGCTGAGGGGGTGATATCTGTGACAAACTTCCGTAACATCTACTCCTCCGACCTGAGCCACCGGGCCAGATCGGTCTATATGTACCTGAAAGACCGGGCCGACAAAGACGACAAGTGCTGGCCGGCCATCAAGACCATAGCAAAGGAGCTGGGCCTCTCAAGCTCCACTGTCAAGCGGGCGCTGGACGAGCTGTGTCAGGCCGGTCTGCTGACCAAAGAGAGCAGATGGCGGGAGAACGGCGGGCGTACCTCGAATCTCTACCTGCCCTCCTGACAAAAACAGCCCCTCCCCCGCCAGGGGGAGAGTCTGCCAATTTAGTGAACTGGGGTCTGGTTCATGGTGAGCCAACCAGAAGTGCCCACTCTAAGATTTTTCTAAGACAGAGAAAGAAACAAATTTTACAAATCTATTTCTTGATCCAGTCGATGAAGGTAGATACTTTCTCCAGATCCTCTTCACTTAGTCTCGTAATTTCCTCATGAAGTTGAGCCCGCAAGGAATTCTCAGCATCCGCTCCAGCGAAAAACTCTGTGGGAGTCAGGTCAAAATAGCTGATGATGTTGAACAGTTCCCGCAAGGATGGGAGACTCATCCCGTTTGTGATGCTGCGGATGTAAGAGCCGCTCTTGCCCAGATCAAGGCTCATGCGGTGCTCCGATACATCCTTCCGCACCCGCAGTTCCGTGATCCGGCTGCGCAGAAAAGTTTCGTACCGCTGTGACTCCTCCATTCTACCACTCCTCTCGTCAGTTAATATTTTAATATTAGCGGACAGGCAGAGTTCGTATTCTTACCATTAGTTTTCTCTTTATAAATCAATAGATTGATGATATAATCATTAAAAATGGGGCCAAATGAATTTTAGGACTATTATCTCGCAGAATGGGGTGAGGCTTTATGTCAGCCTGCTTTTTCATCGGACACCGGGAGTGCGGAGAAAGGATGTTGCCAGTGCTGGCCCAAGAGGTAGAGCGCCATATCACTGAGCACGGTGTCACAGAATTTGTGGTGGGACACTACGGCGGCTTTGACCGTCTGGCTGCCAGTGTGGTCAGGGAGGCGAAAAAGCGTCACCAGGAGATCACGTTGACCCTGCTCCTGCCCTATCATCCCCATGACCGGCCCATTCCTGTCCCAGAGGGCTTTGACGGCACCTTTTACCCGCCGGGCATGGAGGCCGTACCCAAGCGGGCGGCCATTGTCCGGGCAAACCGATATATGCTCGAACACAGCTCCTACCTGATTGCCTATGTCAGCCATCCGTCCAGCGGCTCCCGAGAAGTACTGGAGGCGGCCCTGCGGCGGCAAAAACACGGCCTGATTCACGTGACAAATCTTGCGGGGTGGTATCCGATATGAGAAAAAGCAAATGGCTCCAGAACGTTCTTTTATGCATCGGAGGCGTTTTCCTTTTTCTTGCCGGGATAGGACTCGGCTGGATTAGGTGCAGGCAAACAGAAACAGCCTTTTGGGAGAATATCCTGATTGCCCCGGAGCCGGAGGAGTGTGTGGTCTGTGACAATCTACAAGGATCCCGCTTTCATGCGCCCTGTTTGCTGGAACTCTCTACCGGAGAATTGACAGAGCTGGAGATTTACGAGCCCTGTCACCGATATTCCGGTGAACTGGCCCCGGACCAGGATATGGACTATAATGTGATGACTTTCGGCGGGAGCGGCCTGCCCCTGTTCATTGATCGGATGGAGGAGATCCAGCGGTGCGTTGCCTATCTCCCAGAGAAGGCAGGCGGAGAGATAGAACCCTTTTACTACTGCAGGGACTGTCGGGCCAAGTTGACGAAAGTAGCTACTCAGGGCTACGTGTTGCTGGATCTGTATGACTTAGAAGCGATCCAGGTCTATCCTGTGGAGGATGGTGCGGAGTATCCCATCCGTATTTATACAGTGGCTATGGCTGACGATGAGGAGCAGGGCAATCTTGTGGTGACAAATATAGGTCATCTGTTTGAGAGTTGACTGATTAAAGCGTCCCCCGAATCGAGGAAAGAGTTAATTCGGACATTGTCTGAACCATGGCAAAATCAGTTTTGACCTCTCCACATCTGCTTAGGAGTATGATATGACCATTCGCTATGCACACAAATAGGCTTACCTACGATTTTTATTCAACTAAGCACTTGAGAGGAAATATCAACAATGAAGTTGATTCATTCTCAACGATTACATAGGAAAAAGCTATAATCTGATTCCCTAAACAGAGGTTGAGAGCTTTTGGAGTCGTAAAATTTTTGGGAGAAAACCCATAGAATTCTATTGCATCTCCATTGCATGTGGCTTATTATATAAATACTACTTTTTAATTTTATATTTTATATAAGGTGGTGACGGCTTGTGGCAAGAAAGGCGTATTCCGATGAGGAGAGGGCGCAGGTAAAGGAAGCCCTGATGGTCACCATGATCCGGTGTATCGCGGATCGGGGATTGATTCACAGCAGCATTGATGTTCTGTGCGGAAAAGTGGGAATCTCCAAGACTTTCTTCTACAGTTTCTTCTCATCCAAGGAGGAACTGGTGCTCCACGCCCTGCGATATCAGCAGCCCAGGCTACTGGATTATGCCCGGCAGCTGATGGAGGACCCGGCGCTCAGTTGGCGGGCGGGCGTGGAAACCTTCCTGAAAAACTGCTGCTACGGGGCCGAAAGCGGAGTTGCTGTTTTGTCCATTGAGGAGGAGCAGCAGGCGCGCCGCTGCCTTTCCGAGGAGAATTTTCAGGCCTTCCGACAGGACCAGGTCAGTTTTTATGGGAAACTGCTCTCCATCTTTGGCCTTCCCACAGACGGCATTGACCCCCGGCTGTTCGGTAATCTGGCTCTGGCCATGATGATGGTACACAAGGCCATTCCAGACACCATGCCTTTCCTGTTTCCAGAAGTGGCGGAGGACATGGTGGACTTCCAGGTCAGGGCTCTGGTGGACGAGATGGAGCGGGTAAAAGAGAATGTGCGGTAGGTGAAAGCAAATGGATAGAGATCAGTACCCATGTCCAAACGGGCGGGAAAGACAGCAGAATATCGTTAGACACAGAGCCTTGGGATACAGGTCTTGGTTCTGTGCGGCCTTTTCACGCCCTGCGTCAGCCTGTCCAAGTGACAGGGTGTCGCGGGGCGTTTTTTATTGTTCAGAAAGAGGTGGCCTAATATGAGTTTACCAAAACGAAATAGTGCGGACGGGCGCTGTTACTGGATGAAGCCAGAGGTACAGGAGGAATTGCAACCGCTCTTTGACCAGTGCATCCAGGATGCCATTGACGGGAGAATCACGCGGCTTGATTCCCTCTGGCCGCCGGTAGTGGTCAGCAGCGAAGGCGCGCCCTTTGAGGTGTGGCAACTGCTTCGGACATGGACCGAAGCGCAGCGGGCTGAGACCCTTGACGCGGAAAAGGCCATCGCCTTCAGTGAAAACCTGCGCCGCCAGAGCCGGTGGGGTGAAATTGACCACCATTTACTTGATATGCTGAAACGGGAGCTGCAGGAGAAGTATTTTGTCGTGACAGGCAATGAAGATGACCACTTCTGGGATCGGGAGTATTCCTTGAAACCAGGCATCCGTGCAGAGCAGGTCCCGGAGCCGCTGCTGCGTTTTGCCTGCTATGTGGCGGTGAGCTATAAAGTGTATGGTTTGGACTTTGAGTATCTGGACACCAATTACCTCTTTGGATTGGTGGAGAAAGTCCGTCCGGATATGGTGAAAAAGCTCCGGGAACACGGGACCGGCAGGCTGCCGCTCTCTCTGCAAAAGAGGAAAACAGAGCACTTCACCGCATCGGCCAACGATGCCTTTGCTGTGATCCGTATTACTGCCAGGGACAACACAGAGGAATGCTGCTATGAAGTGCTGGACTACCTGTGTGAGATTCTGGAGCAGGAGGATTTTCCCCGCAGCTATGCGGTGGAGTTCAAAGGGCCGGAAAAGAGTTATCTTCCCATCACAGGACTGCCCAAAAAGGGAATAAACCAGCTCTTTGCCTGTGCCGTGCAGTACCCCGGCCTCCACCCCCTGATGGAGCGGTACGCCCGGCTTGCCATGCGGCAATACGAGCAGTACACCAATCTCAGCGATGAACAGTGTGCTCTCCCCGGAAGTTTTGCCGTGTTCGCCCTGGGAATGCTGGGGCAAGAGTGGCGGC
>OGPV01001623.1_pt1 | contig 14595 bp, 18 predicted proteins | sample 1553001 | NCBI WGS metagenome assembly OGPV01 (sample SAMEA2580268, study PRJEB22360) | human gut metagenome | biome: human gut; feature: human-associated habitat; material: faeces | place: Denmark | collected 2008/2010
TACAACACGGTTTTTGAGTGTCATACCTCTGATCGTAAGAGGGCTGAATACGTGTGGAAAATTGTTTTTCATAGTTTACTAACCTCCATAAAAATGTGATTGTATTTGTTTGCATTTCTTTATAATTTGTTTATATGATTTTGTTAAACAAAAGACAAATTAGTATTTTTATGAAAGTTGATAGATTTTGTCTATGAATTATCAATCTTATTTTTTCTGATTTTTTTCAGGTATTAATTTCCCGGCGATCAGACACAGGACGATCGTGATCACCATATCCGGCAATGTATTCCCCACCGGCATATCTACATTCATAAGAATTCTGTACACAACGAATCCAATCACCCAGATGATCATATTCGGCACATATACTGCCCGACTGCTCTTGTCTTGTTTTAACAGGAAAAAATCAGCAATCTGAATAGCGATCATCGGTGCAAATACAGAACCGATCAGATACAGGAAATCTGTTATATTATCCATCGGATATACAATTGCTGCGGCCGTTCCAATCACTGTCACAACGATAGCAACATGCTTTCCGTTCCATCTGCTTACAACCGTCTCGCTGGAGATTCCAGCAGAGTATGCATCCAGGAAAGTGGTTGTAACTGTTGAAAATACAATGATCAGAAGTCCCAGGATGCCAAGACCTGCCTTTAACATGATCTGTGCAATGTCATACTCTCCGGTAATGATAGCAGCTCCCATTCCAATCACATACATCCAGCAGCTTACGATTCCATATGTAACCGCACTGACTGCAGTTGCTTTCACCGGCTCCTTCGCCTCTCTTGTGTAATCACTGATCAGTGGCAGCCACGATAATGGCATCGCAACCGCAAGCTCTACTGCTGCTCCAAATGTCATACTGTCGTCAGACGGTGTTCCCACCCCGCTTCCCGTAAATATCACCTTGCACAGAATCAGTGTCAGGATAAATAATGCTGCCATCGCAACAGTATTGATCTTGCCCAGATTCGTAATTCCGATCACAATCCACAGAATGATCAATGCTCCAATCACCAGGCACCATATCCATCTGCCGGTATGCATCACACCGTCTGCTGCCAGTGCCCCGTCATAGATCATGATCGCAGTCCAGCCGACAAGCTGCAACACATTCAGGACCGCAAAAAGGATACTTCCCTTCTGTCCAAAGCTCATCTTTACAGTCTCCATTGCACTCTTTCTGACTTTTCCGCCGATCACTCCTGCCAGGAACAGCATCAGACAACCAATGATGTGTCCTACTATGATTGCCGCCAGTCCTTTTCCCGTGCCAAGCGGGGCCAGATATGTTCCGGTCAGGATCTCTGCGATCGAAACCCCTGCGCCGAACCAGATCAGACCGTTTTCAAATAAGCCGGTACGCTTCTCTTCCATAATGTTTATTCCTCCTCGTCTTCCTTTGTAGTCTTATATAATAGTCTTTTTCAAAGCCTGTTCCAGAAGCTGCATCTCATCATCACTTAGTTTCCACTCAAATACCTTACAGTTCTCTTCAATTTTATCGCGGCTCTGCGCTCCTATAATACAAGAAGAAATAAAAGGTCTCTGCAAGGTCCAATTCAATGCAATCTGCGACAATGGAACATTTCGTTCCTCACTGATCTGATCCATTGTTCTTAAAAGAAGCATTACTTTTGAAAACAACGGTTCTTTAAAATATGGGTAAAACCGGTTTCGGTTATCATCCACACCATATTCCTTGAGTTCTCTGTATTTTCCGGTTAAAATGCCTCCTCCGAGCGTTCCATAAGTCATAACTCCCATTTTCTGAGCACAGGCCCACCGGATCAGCTGCTCCCATTTCCGATCTACCATAGAATACTGTGGCTGATATACTTCTATAGCACAATATTTTTCTGCTTCTTCCATCTGTTCTTTTGTAAAATTCGATACTCCGATATGCAGAATCTTTCCTTGCTTTTTCAATGTATTAATCGCATCCATTGTCTCTTCCATCGGAACATTCGGATCCGGCCAGTGGACCAGATATACATCGATATAATCTGTCTTCAGATTACGGAGTGATTCTTCGCATTCCCGCATGATCTTATCTGCCGACCCGCAGCGTACATATTTTCCATTAATAAATTCATTTCCACACTTGGTAGCCAGGATCACTTCTTTCCTGACGCCAAGTTTGTGCACAACTTCTCCGATATACTGTTCTGCCCTGCCTCCGTTGTAGGCAGGTGCCGTATCAATAAAATTGATTCCACAATCTACTGCTGCCTTGATCGCATCCATCCTGCTTTCGTCGGAATAAGAATCCCATCCGGCACCTCCGATTCCCCATGTACCAAGACACATCCTGGATACACGAAGCTGTGTCTTTCCAAATTCTGTATATTCCATTTTCTTCATCTCCGTTTCACTTTTCGCTCATTTTGTCAATCTATCATTTTTATATTTAGAATAATGATATCAGAAAACTTTTTATGACTCAAGAGCTGAATGCTTTCTTCCAAGCTTGCCCGTTCCCGTCTCCAACGACTGTCAATACCGCAACGGAATCTCCGACTTTCTCACATGCACTTCCAGATTTCTGCTTCCAAAATAATGCCGCAATCCCTTAACCGCCAGATCACTCGTATTCTTCGTCCCAACGCAAACAGATTTTAAACAGCTTATATCTCCAAGCTTCATTCTTATAAACGGAATAAATACTTCATCTTTTATCCGATATTCCACCGGAATGCTATTTTCCGGCACTTGATGCTCTCTTTTATGTACACAGAGGAACACCATGCGATATTCCTGTTCCTGTGCAAAACATTCCTTTTTGAAGAACATATTATACAACAGGCAGATCACTGAGATATGATCTACAAATAATTTGACATCCTCTTCTTCTGCGCTATCCAGATCATCCCAGCCATGAATGGTTTTATAATCTTCTCCATCCGATAACAGCAGCCGCTCTATGGTATCTTCCAGTAATTCTGTCTGTTCATCATGATCATATATCACTTTTCCGTTAAATAACGTGCAGTCATTCCCGCAATGTTCCTGAAATGTTTCCTTCAATTTTCCATATTCGAATTCCATGCAATATCCCATGAAATCCGAATACTCCGACCACATCAGCAGGCTGTCACCACTTGTACAAAAGGAAATAACATAGCTGCCTTCTGCCGATCCGGATACAGTGTCTTCTTGCTCTTCTCTATAATATTTTCGCATTTGTTCCATCAACAAATCTTTCGCATACAAAAGTCTTCTTGGATTTCTCATATGCTTTTCCAGTATTTCCATGCAAATATCTGTTCCAATCGTAAATTCCGTGCTGTCATTCAAGAAACGGCTCTCCGTCACCCAGAATTCACCGCCGGTTATGCCTTTTATCCCTGCTGCCGAAGTGTAATGGAATAACAGGTCATTGTTATTTAGTTGTGGGATTTTGATGAAATCATCTATGTGTTTGTATTTAGACATGTTATGTTCCTCGCTTTTATGTTCTGCTGCTATACTATTATGGTATATTTTGTGCATTTAAAATACCACCCGGGACAGATAAAAAGCCACTATTCCCCGTCCCCAATGGTTTTAAAAATCCCTCCAAACAATGTATTTATTTTACATCAGTTTGGAGGGAACGCAAATATTACGTTTATTTAATAATTCGGTTGTGTAGCTATAATGCCTTTTGTTACTGCCTCAAATAACTCAAATGGAATTCCAACCGCCATGTCATTCTCACTCCATTTGCACAGCATTCTTGTACTTGGACATAATACACTGACATTCAGTTCACCGGTAAGATATGGAGATACCGTAACTTCCGAACACATTCCCTGCATTGCTCCCATATCAATTTCCGGTTTCTTTCCGGTATTGTATTCATACCCCTGTACATAACGCATTGCCTGATAAGCATTGCAAATACTTATAATAACATCCGGCGTCTGTACACACTGGCTTAACGGCACAATCGCAACACCATAATTATGTACCGGCATTCTGTGCAGACTCTTTATAGAACTTCTAAGCCTTCTTGCTGTTGCAACCGATGAATATAATTTATATGAAAAATATTCCTGACCACTTTCAATTTTCTCGGTACTCGGTTCTAATGCAAGCGCTGTTGTCGCACCATCGCATTTATGATGTTCCAGTCTGCTCTTAATTCCCTTTCCCTGTAACGCAGCCTGTTTTACCATCACACAATAAGGCATTGCCGCCTTAATTTCTTCTATCGGATACTCATCGTAATCCTCTTTTTTAAATAGAAAAGTGATTGCAACCGGTTCTTTTTCCAGACCAATCACCTTCTTCAACTCTTCCATGTACTGATCCACATTTTCTTTCGGATACTCCTCATGCGGTAAACCATATTCTATATTCTTGTGTTTGAATGGCATCTTTTTTCTCCTCTCTCCTGCCGTTTACTTAATCGAAGCAAAATTCAATTTAAATAAATCATATTTCACCAGAATCATAACAATGATTATATAAATTATAACTCCAATTACCAAAACCAGCCAGTCACTTTTTGTGACTTCTGTGGTCTTATAATATGTTCTTTTTTCAGTTCTTCCAAGTCCCCGGCTTTCCATTGCACAGGCAACTCTCTCTCCTCTTCTTGCTGCCACACATAATAACGGAAGCATCACTCTGAACGGTGAGGTAAATCTGGAAATCAATCCCTTGTTCCATGGGATTCCTCTGATTTCCTGTGCTAAATGAATAGAATCCACCTGTGCCTGTAATTCTGGAAGAAACCGGTATGCCGCCATCGTCGCATAACCATGGATTACAGATACCCTGCATTGTAAAATCAGGCTTAAAACAAGATCTCTCGGTCTGGTCGTTAAGACAAATCCCATCGACATCGTAACCAGAGCCAGAATACGGAATCCCAGTGAAATAGAATGAACCAGATCACGTTGCGTCCATCGGAATATCCATAACCGACAAACAATCCCGGCTTCATCATTCAATCCACGTAAAACCAACATCGATACCATGAAAAGAACACTGACAACTATAAATACCAGGAGTCTTCTCAGCAAATTCTTCAATGGAATTTTTCCTGCAATCCACGTTGCAAGAAATGCCAGTAAGAAAGTTATAATTGGCAGCACAGGGAAATACGAAAGACATACGATAACTGTCATAACTACAATCAGTAATAACTTTATCATTGGATTTCTCCGATGCAAAAAGGAGTCCTGTTCAATATATGCGAACATTATGATCTTCCTCCTTTCAAAACAGTCTCACTTACTACATGACCGTCTGCAATCTCTACCTCCCGGGTAGCATACTGTTTCACCAGAGACATATCATGTGTAATCATAATAATTGTCACACCTTCTCTTCGCAGCATTTCCATATCATTCATCAATTCCAGCCGGTTCTCATAATCCTGTCCATATGTTGGTTCATCCAGGAACAGTATCTGCTGGTCCGTCAGTAACATACTTGCCACACTCAGTCTTCTCTTCTGCCCCTGGCTCAATACAAATGGACTCTTCTCTTTTTCCGTCTCAAGATGAAAACGTCTCAACATATTCTCAACCTTTTCTTCCTTCTCCTGTTGGCTTATCTTCACCTTCTTCAGACTAAACATCATCTCATCCCACACTGTATTCGTTACAAACTGCTCCTCGGGGTTCTGAAAAACAAGCCCGATTTTCCGATACAGTTCTTTCTTCCAATAAGAATCTACCGGCTTTCCGTACAAAAAAATCTCACCTTCGTTTTGTCTAAATATTTGAAATATCACCCGCATTAATGTCGTCTTTCCAACTCCATTTTTTCCTGTGATCGCAAGAAATTCCTGTTCGTATATTTGCAAATTCATATGTCTTAAAACATAGTCTTCTTCATTTATATATTTTTTGCGAATTCCCTGCCCCTGATATGAGAAAGAAATATCTTCCAACTGCAAAACACATTCCTGTGACGGCTCTAATCTTTCATATTCCCCAGATATCTTTTTTAACTGTTGTGATTCTATCCATTCTCTATACGAAATCTCTACCTGATCTCCTGATACATCAAAAAGTACTTTTCCCTGTAAATCAAACGTAATCAGATGATCCACATATTCAATGATCTCTTCAACATTATGCTCTACAAGAATTATCGTCATATGCTTTTCTTTCGATAATCTCAAAATCAATTCAAATATCTGCTGTCGGCTTACCGGATCCAGATTCGCTGTCGGCTCGTCCAAAAGCAGAATCTCAGGTTCCGTCACCAGAACCGATGCAATCGCAATCTTCTGTTTCTGTCCTCCCGAAAGATCATTGAGATCTCGTTTCTCATAGCCAGATAACCCGATATATTCCAGTACTTCCGTTATCCTTTTGCCCATAATGTCCCTGGAAATTTCAAGATTCTCCATACCAAATGCCAGTTCCTCTTCCACTGTAAATGTACAAAACTGGCTCTCCGGATTCTGCATAACAAATCCAATCTTATCACAACGATTCCTTGGAAGTTCTTCGGTAATATCCTGCTCGTCCAATAACACTTTCCCTGTAAGCTTTCCTTCATACATATGAGGAATCAGCCCATCCAGGAGATAAAGAACTGAGCTTTTTCCACATCCACTGGGTCCGCAGATTGCATGAACTGCTCCTTTTAAAAAACAACAAGAGAGATGCTTCCATACCGGAAGCGTCTCTCCTTCATAACAATATGTAACATCCTGTAATTCAAGTCCCATCTTGTCATTCATTATTTTGCACATACGAATCCTTTCAGTACACCAGTTTTTACCAATGCTGCTGTAATCACTTTTACTAATGCAATTCCGATTACAACTGAACTCAACAGACGTACTATAACAACACCTGCTGCAATTCCAGTTCCATAGCTCCAAGGTGTTCCCCAGAAAAATGTATCTCTACAGAATACAAATACTGCTCCGAGGATCTGTCCCAGAATCATGCATTTAAGACTTGCATCACGCTTGAAAATAGCATATGCTATCTCTACTCCAAGAGCCTCTAAAACGCCTGCCAGAACTAACTGCAGACCATATGGGCTTCCAAGAAGCAGATTCACGCCTGCCGTAACCAGTGCTCCGAAAAATGCAATTCCCGGTTTGCGTACTAAATACATCGGAAGAGCTCCCGACAGCATATAGATACCAAATGTAAGTTCCATAAAGACTGTTCCAAGAACTGCTGACATTGGCATGTATGCGTAGTCAAGCAATGTGTAGATAACTCCCACTACAGCTGCAACCATAGCTACAACTACAATTTCTTTTGTTGTGATTTTCTTGTTCATTCTCATTCTCCTTAGTGTTATTTTTTATCAAACAAATCCTTATAATTATAAAGGATAATATCGAGAAAGTAAAATTGGTAATATCTATATTGGTGTTTGTTTATAGGTGGTATCTATTACTCTATCAATGACATTTTAGTACCTTAACGGAATCTTCCAACTTTCTTGCACAATTGCAAGAAATCTATGAAATAAGAAAATATCACCCGCTACCAAAAAAAGCCACTAATCCCCGTCCCCAATGGCTTGCATGAGTGAAAGTCTGTATACACGTCTGCCGGTTTCTTCATAATGCTGATCCAGAAGATCACAGGTTGCCTGGAGATCGTTAATCCGGATGGCCTCCAACAGGCATTGGTGTGTCCATACTGCAGCACCTCCCTTATGAGAGGTACTTGGATCCGGTGTGTTTGGTTCTAGGCGATTGGCATTTTGAACCGAGAGGAACATGGCACCATTCAGTGGACTCAGCAGTTCCCACATTTTGGTGAGTCGGTTAAGCTGGGCAGAGTGAATGATCTGCAGGTGGAATGTCTCATCTGCATGAACGGCCTTCATGGTATTACCTGCGAGAACAGCCTTTCGAAAATCTTCAATGCTGGCTTCCATTATCATGAGACTATAGTCACTGAGACGGCAGTTGCTTTTCTGGATTGCCAGCTTTTCGAGGCTGCCGCGCAGAAAAAAGACTTCATACGCGTCTTGTGGAGAAAGCAGTGCGACTGTACACCCTTTATTAGGACAGTAATCGACTAAACCTTCGAAGGCAAGCTGTCGGAGTGCTTCGCGCACAGGACCTCGGCTGAGTCCGAATTTCTGAGCAATTTCAGCTTCTGCCAGTTTTTCCCCAGGCTGAAGGGTTCCATTGATGATCTGCTCCCGCAGAGATTCAAGAACAATTTCTGATGTAGTAGTATTTGATGCTTTTCGTTGTTTCTGCATATTTACCTCATATAATTTTCAGAATAATCCCTTAAGACTTGCGCAACATATTGCATATCAGAAGGTGTGAAGCGCTGATCGCAAGGAACGGATACAATGTGGTCATAAATGTATTGTTCTGATGAATCTGGCAGTGGATGAACCAGAGGTCCTACTGGCCAGTAGACATTCGAGCGAATCTGGTGATCTGTAAGGTATTGCTGAAATTCGTCACGATTTTCGGCATACAGGCAGAAATGGCTTGGGACAGTAGCCTCTGGAAGTTCAGGAAAGACTGGCTGCACACCATGAAGAGGTGCTGTAAGAGCGTCTAAAAGTGCAGCATAGTTTTCACGTCTTGTCCTGCAAATAGAATCGAAGTCAGCATGGCGTAAGATATATTCTGAATTATCATCACCAGCAAAGCAGTCAAACATCTGACGAAGCCGCAGTTCTCCCTCCCAGAAAATATCGCCGTCTCCTGTCTCGTAGTATTCTTTTCGCTGTTTAAGATGTGTTGGTTCTACCTGCAGAAGAGGTGTTTCAAAAGTTCCGTTTCGTTTAACAGCGAATCCACCACAATCAATCCCCATCCATTTTCGGAAGCTTCCGGCAAAATAATCACAGAGAGGATCGATACCGTCAGTTGAGAGCATGGAATGAGTTACATCTTCAAAAATTACAACTCCTTTTTCTTTGCAGGCTTTAACAAAGTCGTAATCATAGTTGCAAAAACCATAGTAGCCGCAAAGAGATAAAACACTGATTTCATCAATAACCGAAGTATCGAAAATGCTGTGCAAATCCTGATCCAGCTCATAAAATTTCAGCTGATATCCGGCTTTCTCAAAAGGAGCAAGGACCGTCTCACAGGTATACAAAGGCACATATGCGACTTTACGCGTATCGTGACGTGCAATCTCCTGTAAACAATAATAGATACCGCATCGTCCGGACATGGTAAATGCCAGATCATCATTAGGTGAACTGATACTTGAAAAGTATTCGTTTTCGATAGGTGTGCTTGGTTCATAGTGGAACATACCGCCAATTTTTCGCATGTTTTATTTCCTCCTCATATAAAATAGGTTACTTTATCGTCATGTTCCCAGTTGATTTTTGTCCGTTAGCTAAAAACTTATTATAATTATAGTAGATTGTTAACGAAAACGAAAGTAGTATTTTTTGAAAGAAAATATCTGAAAAAGTCACACAATAACATTATTAACAATTATTGTTTCGTAATATTGGTACAAAAGCATAAAAAAAGCGCGTTTTGTAAATGTAGAAACTTCTGGAATTACTGTCAAGAGAAAAAATATGTTAAAAATCAACAAAATTACTGATATTTTTTCGTTGTTAACATCAGGCGGGAATTGTTGACAATCCTATTGGCCTAGACTATACTTGGCTTATCAAGAGCGGCTCAAAAATTCTGTGTTGTCAGAAAAAAGTTAATCCTAAAGGGGAATAGGAGTTATTGACAGTTAAATATAACTTATAAAATTGTAAATGAATGTAAAAGCTAAAAACTGCATTACAATTGAATATTGTTGTGTTCCCGTCCATGAACAAAAAGATTATATGAAAGGAAGAAAATTATGAGACTTACAAATTTGACTTGGCCGAAAGCTCAAGAATATTTTGAAAAAAATGATATGGTACTTATTTCTATCGGAAGTATTGAGTGTCACGGCCGTCACATGCCACTTGGAACTGATACACTGATTCCGGAGCATTTGTTGGAGAAAATTGAGAAGAAGAGTGATGTTTTGATTGCTCCGACTATTCCATATGGTTCCTGTCAGTGTTTAGCTCCGTATCCGGGCACAATTGATATTGACGGCGAGGTACTCTATCAGTTTTGCCGTCAGATTTTCCTGAGTCTGTATCGTCACGGCGCAAGAAAATTCGTTTTCCTGAACGGACATGGCGGAAATATTAAGATGATTGAGCGCCTTGGCATGGAATTCGAAGATAGGGGCTGTCTGGTTGCTATGCTTAACTGGTGGCTGATGGCATGGGATATGAACCCAGCGTGGAAAGGCGGTCACGGCGGTGGCGAGGAAACAGCTGCGATTCTTGGAATTGATCCATCTTTAGTTGATAAGAGCGAGATAGGTGGGGAACTTAAGTTTAAGCACCTGTCTGATAATCTGAAGACAACCGGTTTCCGTTCTGTTGAGTTCAAGGGAGTTAACGTTGATATTATACGCAATACTCCACATGTAACAGACAGCGGTTGGATCGGACCGGATCATCCGAGTAGCGCTACAGAAGAGTGGGGCAAGGAGATGCTTGAGACTACAGCAAACTATATTGTTGATTTCATGGAAGAGTTCAAGAAAGTAAAACTTTCATAAAAGAGGTGTCAGAATGGATAAAAAAACGACGCTGGAAATGATTGCAGCAATTTCAAATGCAAATGGTACATCCGGTTTCGAAGATGAAGTGGTTGCAGCGATTCGTCCTTACGCAGAAGGACTCGGAGAAATTACAGAAGATCGCATGCGCAACCTGTATATACGACGTAAAGAAAATAACGGTAATCGTCCGGTTGTTCAGCTTGACGCACATAGTGATGAGGTTGGCTTTATGGTGCAGGCTATCTGCCCGAACGGAACTCTCCGCATCATTCAGGTCGGAGGTTGGGTTAACCACAATATTCCGGCTCATAAAGTCCTGGTTCGCAACCGATTCGGAGAATATATTCCGGGTCTTACTGCCAGCAAGCCTCCGCATTTCATGACAGAGCAGGAGCGCAAAGCACCTCTGGAGATGAAAGATATCACGGTGGATGTTGGTGCTGTTTCTAAAGAAGAGGTTGTTGAAAAATTCGGCATTCGTATCGGTGAACCGGTAGTGCCGGATGTGACATTTACATATTCAGAAACCACAGATCTGATGGTGGGCAAGAGTTTTGACTGTCGTCTGGGATGTGCGGCAATTCTTAAGACCATGCATACCCTCGCGGGTCAGGAGCTGAATGTGGATATTGTTGGTGCCTGTGCAGCACAAGAAGAAGTTGGTGTACGCGGTGCCACTGTGACAGCACAGGTAATTAAGCCGGATATCGCAATTGTTTTTGAAGGCTGCCCGGCAGATGATACTTGCGTTGAGTCATATATGGTTCAGACAGCAATTAAGCGTGGACCGATGCTTCGTCACATTGATTCACGCATGATTACCAATCCGCGATATCAGAGATATGCGCTTGATTTAGCAGAAAAGCTTGGCATCCCGGTTCAGGATTCAGTTCGCAGTGCCGGTTCAACCAATGGTGCAACTATACATCTGACTGAAAAAGCAGTGCCAGTCATCGTTATCGGTGTTCCGGTTCGCTATGCACACACACATTACGGAATTTCAGCTTATGCTGATTTTGATAATGCGGTTAAGCTGGCATGCGAAATTCTTAAAAGACTTGATGAAGAGCAGATTATGAGTTTTTAAATACAATACGTAAAAGAAATTCTGGATTTTATGCAGGAGCTAAGATGAGTAGAAACTGCATAAAATCCATTTCTTTTTTCTTCGCAAAGATAATATCCACCCCCGCTTCAAACAAATATTTTCTCATTTTACTACCACTCTTTTCATAATATTTTAGAGATATTCTACCACATCTTCCTTCATCAAGAAATGGCAAAATAAAACCACAGGCTGTCAACCCGTGGTCATATTCTCTACCATATTATTCCTTTACATTCTTTTTCCGTTATATCCGACCAGCATCCTGCTGATCCTGCGATTTTTTTATAAATCCATTGGTCAGTACCGCCTTCTTGCCTACAATAAAGAAATACAGTACTCTTGTAATATCTGATTCCTGCTTGGAACGAAGCTCAAATATCCTATCCTCCAATGGTTTTGAATATGGTTCACGAAGCAATGGACCATTCATTTCCAGTAAGTCAATTGTCCGCAATGTTTTTGCCAGCAACTTATGCTCCAGGGAATCTAATAGTTCCTGCACAGAACATCTTCCATCTTCTGTATCATATAAACAGCAAGAAAATTCTTTATTCGCAGGGACTCCGATAAACCTATTGATATCATTAAGTTGATGGTGAAATACGTCCATGCTGTAAAAGAAAAATTCCGACAATTTGACCGTCCACTCCGTGGAATCAGTGCGATTAATTTCGGATATCGATAACGTCAATTTATTTTCCATTCCTCCAAGGCTCAAGTATACGCTGCATTTGCGCTTCAATGTATGTTCTCTCATGTAAATGTCCCAATCCTTGAACCACAGGGAACCTGAACAACACTCGATTCCAGAAAATATATCAATATATGGGACTCCTTCCTCAACTAACCACTTCAACGTCCTTTTACCTTATCCTGCAAATGCTTCTGTTCCAAATACCGCCAGTGCTTCCCAAAGTGAGAAATCCCGGTTCCAGTCTTCTACCTGAAATGCTACTAGCAAAAAGTTCTATTCTGGCACAAGTTCCAGCAAAGCTTCCCAGAAATGTTCTACTTCTCCTTCCTGATGTGGATACATGCCCCCCCAAAATAACCGAACCTCTCAATCCATTCTGTACGATATGTAATTGTATACCTGCTACGATTGTCTCTGTCACATTTATCTTCTTCATTTTCATCACATTTCTGATTCCACTGCCATCCTTATCATTTTCTCAAATGACTGCGCAAACCGCTCATCATCTTCCTCAGTACGTTTCTTCGGCCCTTTTATATGATTTTTATGAGAACTTCTTCTCGCCTTCTTATTCAAATGTCGCTCCATAAGCATTTGATCAATATTGTCATTGGTGTACCATTTGCCAGACTGATGAATAGCAAATACACCCTTTCCAAATGCCATCGTTGCCACTCCATAATCCTGTGAAACCACAATATCTCCCTTATGACAAATGCTGATCAACTTATAATCAACAGCATTCGCTCCGGCACCCACAACAATTACTTCACTGTACTCAGATGTCAGGACATGATTTGTGTCACATAATAAAGTCACCGGAATGTTGTATTTTTTTGATATCTTCTCAACTATGCTGACCACCGGGCAGGCATCAGCATCAATGAATACTCGCATGTTTCTCTCCTAAAATAGTTTTACTTTGAAATTATGTATAAGGCCTACCGTATCACTTTTCCCTAATCCTACATTAGAAACTGTTGTTGGATAGATTCTTCCATCTTGTTTATTTGTAATTTTCTCTTTCCATATCCAAAACTTCTGATCTGGATTATCAATCTTCTCAACAAATATTTTCATAAGCAATATTCTCACATATCCCGTAAAAATTCCTTCAATTTATCTGAGTATGGCATCAAATATGCACATGTCACACCTGTAAAATTTTAATGGGGTCAAACACCAATGGTCTTCATTCAAAAAGCTCTGATTCATTCTCAATCAAATCTTCTGCCAGATATTTTGCATCCATATTTTCTATTCCATAACTGTCATTTGAAATTTGTTCAGCCAGTTTACTGGAATAATAAATATCAAATGCTTTTCGCAAATCAATCTCTTTCATTTCGGAAATTGCGTTGATAATATCATTTTCCAAATTTTGCTTATAAACTTCTTCCAGTTGTTTCTTATCTACCATTGTTTTCCACCTCATATGCTCTTTTAAAAGTAATAAGTCGATTCAGTGTTTCCTGATTTACAATACATATTTGATTATTCATCTTATAGTATCGCAATTCACCTAAAACTTTTTCCTTATCCCACAAACCTCTAAAATACATATCTACAGTCTTAAACACGTCATCGTCCGCAACATTTCCTATAATAATGTCATATTCTTTATTTATTGGCTGTCCCTTTCTGCATGCACACACAAAATCAAGCCATTTCTCATTCTCTTTTTCAAAAGATAATACCGTAAAATCATCCCATTCTTCCGATAATTCATAAACATTAACTATTCCATTCTTTTCCTGTCTCATGCCCTTTCGAACTGCCCATTTCTTTGCCTGATTTTCGAAAGTTGTAATATAAAATCCTCGGCCAAAATCCAGATACTTTTTCGAATGTACTACATCCGGATTTTTTATAATTTCTGTTGATCCATGATATACAATCATACATTTACTCCTTTTTCTCTCACATAATCAGTAATATCTTCTACCAAATATTCTTTTCCTTGTGTATGAAGAACATCATAGCATTTAATAATATAGTTATCCAAAATACCGGTTGAATTTAATATTTTATACACCTTGGCTGGAGACATCTTCCACTTATCCGCAAGACTATACAGCATGAATATTGAAAAGCTCAATTCTTTTTTCTTACACATAATCACTACCAACCTTTCTGTCTTATTTATATTTAGATTATAACAAGTATTTTATGTTCATACACTATATTTTTCAATTATTATCAAAAAAAGCAGGCAATGAAAAGTCACAAAACCTCTTCATCCACCCACTTTT
>OGPV01001642.1_pt1 | contig 14535 bp, 8 predicted proteins | sample 1553001 | NCBI WGS metagenome assembly OGPV01 (sample SAMEA2580268, study PRJEB22360) | human gut metagenome | biome: human gut; feature: human-associated habitat; material: faeces | place: Denmark | collected 2008/2010
AGTAGCTTCAGAATTTCACTTTCCGAACTGGGATGTGTAACTACATCCGGATAATAGCCAAAAACCAAGCGGTGTGGTAACAGACGTTTTTCATCCAGTAAACCATGATGATTGACCATTTCTTGAAAAAAAGAGGGTACATTTTATATTCTCATTTTCTTCCGGTAAGAGGCTCATTTACTTTATTGGCTAAGTCGAACGAGGAACTCATGAATGGTTTGTTGTAATGCTCTTTCTATCATATTGCTTCCTCCATTTATCTGAGAACAAATTTCGAGCATTTTTGGATTCGGACTTATCCTTTTGTCCTCTTAATGTATTCTGTCGGAAGGTATCCAAAATATTTCTTGAAACTTGTAGCAAAGTAAGACGGGGTATTGAATCCTACCATTGTACTGACTTCCGCTACGGTATAACGTCCGTCTTTCAATAGTTTGGCAGCTTCGTTGAAACGAATCTTACGTATAAAGTCGATCGTGGATTCGCCGGTAATCGCTTTCAGTTTCAAGTGCAGGTTGGAGCGGCTCATGTTCATTTCTCTGGCAAACTCATCGGTGGAGAACTCGATATTGTCCATATTCTTTTCTACAATACTTACGGCACGTTTAAGCAAAGCCTCGTCCATGGCATTAAACGTGATCTTTTCGGGTTCTACTTCCAAAGACTTGGAATAACGTTCAAGCATACGTCTGCGTGTACGCATCATATTTTGTATCTTCGTGGTCAGGATCGAAAGAGAGAAAGGTTTGGGGATATAGTCGTCCGCACCCATTTGCAGACCTTCCATCTGGTCTTTTGTTTCGCTTTTGGCTGATAACATAATTACCGGAATGTGACAGGTCGGAATGTTCTGTTTCACATTTTTGCATAACTTGATACCATCCATAACAGGCATCATAACATCAGTCACGATAATATCTACCTCATTTCCTTTCAATTTCTCCAATGCTTCTTCGCCATTTCCTGCCTCTAATATATTGAACAGTTCGGCAAGCCCGCTACTTAGATAGTGCCGGATTTCATTGTTGTCTTCTACGATGAGAATGGTTCCTCGCTTTTTGTCACCGGATTCTATAGCTTCATTCTCCACCTTTTCCGTGTCGATGAAATACATTTCTTTGGAATTGGTGGAATATACCTGTTCCTCCTCGCTCTTATTGCCGTTAGCAGCCAGTTCGGAGGGCTTGTAGATACTTATATCCTGTGGCAGATAGACGGAGAACGTACTTCCTTTTCCTTCTTCGCTATCCAGTTCGATATGTCCGTGATGTAGTTCGACCAGACGTTGTATCAATGAAAGTCCGATACCACTTCCTACATGTTCACTTTCGATCTGGTAGAAACGCTCGAATATTTTTCCCTGTTTATTGATAGGAATACCGATACCGGTATCACTGACTTGCAACACTAGATAATTATTTTCTTCCTTCAACGTGACAGTAATGCTTTGTCCGCTTTCTGTATATTTGAAAGCATTCGAAAGCAGGTTGTTTACTATCAATTCCAGATAATTAGGATCAAAAAGTACCTCTTTATCTTCCAGATCGGAGTGGAGAGTATAAGTTATCTTTTTGTGGCGTGCCAGTTTATCATAAAACAAAAAATTTTCTTGTATCAGTTGGTAAGCGTTCGCTTTCTTGGCTTTTAATTCGAATACTCCGAGTTCGGCACGGCGATAATCCATCAACTGATTGACAAGGTGTAGCAGACGATTAGCGTTTCGTTGGATATATTCCAATTGGTTTCGTGTCCAACGATCGCTTATCTTATTGATGATATCCTGCAGAGGAGCCAGGATAAGAGTCAATGGGGTACGAAGTTCATGGGAGATATTGATGAAGAAACGCATTTTCATCTGGTTGATTTCCTCCTGATGTTCTTTGTCTCTGCGTTCTATTTCCAGTTCAGCTTCCATGCTTTTGCGCATCCAGAAGAAACGGAAAACGAAAGTGATGAAGCCGATAAAAGTGGCTAGAAAAAGAAGAATAGCCCACCATGTTTTATACCATATCGGAAGTACGATAATCTCGAGTACAGTTGGGATAGTGTTCCATTTACCGTCACTATTGGCGGCTTTTACCATGAAATGATAAGTCCCTTGTGGCAGATTAGAGTAGGAAACACTACGTTTGTCTGTCAGATAATACCATTCTTTATCGTATCCTTCCAGCTTGTAAGCGAAAGTATTATGTTGTCCTGAAATATAATTGGATACGACGAACTCAATGGTGAAAGCTGTTTGCCAGGATTTCAGTGTGATACTTTCAGTTTCACTGATGTTTTTAGTCAATATGCCTGTTTCATCGTCCGGACGGACCGTTTTATTAAATAGCTGTAGCTTGGTTATTACTACCGGCGGAGTGTATGGATTGTCCAGCAACAATTCCGGACGGAAAGTAGTGATACCATTGATACCACCAAAGTACATTTGCCCGTTGGAAGTGCGGCAGTAGGAGGAAGAGTTGAATTGATTACTTTGTAATCCATCCGATTCTGTAAAGTTACGGAACTTTTCCGTTTCCGGATTGAAACAGGAAATACCACGATTGGTACTCAGCCAAAGTCGTCCGAAAGTATCTTCCAGTATGCCGTAGACCACATTATTGGGCAGTCCATTAATTGTTGTGTATCGTTTGATTGTTTTTTCTTCCTCATTAAAGCAATAGACTCCTTCACGTGTGCCTATCCAAATAATACCATTGGAAGCCTCGTAAATGCAATTGGTAAATAACTTTGTAACTGATGATTCAGGTAGTATCGTAACTTTCTGTATTTCCGGTCCTTCCTGTTGAAAGACTGATATACCCTCTTCACCGCCAATCCAAAGTCGTTTGTGGGAATCCCTGAATAAGATTGTGATTCGTTGAGAAGTGAAAGGCGTGCCGTCTTTCTCTTTTTCTATGGTTGTAAAACTGCGTTCTTTCGGATTGAAACGGACTAAAGCGCTGAGTGTTCCCAATAAGAGATTACCGTCTTTGTCGGGAAGGATGGCATATACATTCTCATTGATAAGCTGGCTGTTCAGCTGATTAAAACTTTCCATCCGTCCACTGTTACGGTGGAGGACGTTCAATCCTCCGGCGTGTGTACCTATATATACCAATGATTTTTCTTCATCCACATATACAGCTTTGATATTGTTGGAACCGATACCGATTTCACGCTCGTTTTCTTGCAAGGCGTAATGGGTGAAATGTTGTGTCTTGGTGTTGTATAGATTCAATCCGCCGTCATTGGTTCCTATCCACAGATTCTTGTCCTTGTCTTCTACAATACAGCTTACTACATTGTCACTCAATGAGTTCTTATATGGGATGCGCTGTATATTCTTGAATCGGTTTCGGATGGGATGGTAATAGTTGAGACCGCCAAAGTAGGTGCCAAGCCACATTCCTCCCTGTGAATCCATAAAAATACTTCGGACGGAACGTTGCGAAAGGCTGCCGCTTTCTACCGGACTGCTGCTATATGAAACGAACGAGTCACTGGCTTCGTGATAAATATTCAAATCATTGAAAGTTCCTATCCATAGACGGTTTTGTGAATCCAATGCCAGAGAACGTATGTAATTGGAACTTATACTTTTCGGATCGGAGGAGGAATGGAGGTATGTCTTTAGTTCTTTAGTTTTCGGATTGAGCAATAATAAGCCTGCCCCTTCGGTAGCTATCCATATTCGGGTGGGAGATTGCTGTAAAATAGCCTGAATCCGCTTGGTATCCAATATAGGAGTCACTTTCTCCAGATTTTTTTGAGTGACGGAATAACTGTAAAGCCCGTCTTCCATCGTACCGATATAGATTATGTCACCATGCCGGTAAAGAGCGGAAGCTATGATTTTGTGCATGGCAGTACTGAAAGCATCTTCTACAAACTTGGATTCTTTGCTGTCGAACATGATCAGACCTTCCTGTGTGCTTATCAACAATTGCTCAGGAGAGATTTCTGCGATGCCGTTGACCTGTTGCCGTTTGCCTTTTTTTTCATAGAAAAAGTTCTTGAATTGGTCTTTTTCTTCATCATAATAAGATAGACCGTCTCGTGTTCCTATCCAAACCCGTCCCTGACTATCGGTCTTGACAATTCTTGAAATGTCATTGGCAATGCTGTTAGGATCATCTTCATTGTGTTGATAAACCGTGAATGCGTATCCATCATATTTGTTTACCCCATCATAAGTGGCAAACCACATATTGCCCCGTTTGTCCTGATCGATGGCGAATACAGTGCTTTGTGACAATCCTTCATTGATGGAGATGTAAGAGAAGTTGATAGGTTCCGGTATTTCCGAAAAAGCGGAATGGGTACCTAAACACAGAAATAGCAAGCAAATGACTATATTTTTAAGGTTGCTCATTATTAGGTCATAAGATTAATAATGGCTTCAAAGGTAGTAAAATCTTTTATATACGGTATAATGAAAGATAGAAAAAATAAACCCGGAAATGATTCCAGGCTTATTTGTATGATTTAAAAATCTTATTATTTTTCTAAATTTCCGATTTCGTCTAGATTCTTTTGAATATCTTCATCCGTCAATGAATAGTTGACCAAATCACCTGCCAGATACTTGTCGTATGAAGCCATATCGATCAGGCCGTGTCCGGAAAGGTTGAACAGGATAACTTTTTCTTCCCCTGTTTCCTTACATTGGTCAGCTTCACGAATAGCAGCTGCAATGGCGTGGCAGGATTCGGGAGCCGGAATGATACCTTCTGCTTGTGCGAACAGGCAACCGGCTTCGAATGATTCCAACTGTTGGATATCTACCGCTTCCATCAATTTGTCTTTGAGCAATTGTGAAACAATCACACCTGCGCCATGATAACGAAGACCACCGGCATGGATATGTGCCGGAGCAAAATTATGTCCTAATGTAAACATCGGAAGGAGCGGAGTATATCCGGCTTCGTCACCGAAGTCATATTGGAATTTACCGCGTGTCAGTTTAGGGCATGAAGCGGGTTCGGCTGCCACGAAACGGGTTTTCTTTCCTTCCAGTATGTTATGACGCATGAACGGGAAAGAGATACCACCAAAGTTGGAACCTCCTCCGAAACACCCGATCACGATATCCGGGTATTCACCTGCCATCTCCATTTGTTTTTCGGCTTCCAGACCGATGATTGTCTGGTGAAGGGTGACGTGGCTAAGTACCGACCCAAGCGTGTATTTACAGTTGGGAGTCATTTGTGCCAGTTCGATAGCTTCGGAAATAGCTGTTCCTAATGAACCTTGATAGTTGGGGTGGGCAGTCAGAATATCTTTACCGGCACGGGTAGACATGGATGGAGAAGGAGTAACCTGTGCTCCGAACGTCTGCATGATGCTACGGCGGTAGGGCTTTTGCTCATAACTGATCTTTACTTGATAAACGGCCGCTTCCAAACCGAAGACTTTTGCCGCGTAAGAAAGAGCTGCTCCCCATTGTCCGGCACCTGTTTCGGTAGTGATATTGGTTACGCCTTCCTGCTTGCAATAGTATGCTTGTGCCAATGCGGAATTCAATTTGTGAGAACCGATGGGACTTACACTTTCGTTTTTGAAATAGATATGAGCCGGAGTACCGAGTACTTTTTCCAATCCGTATGCACGGACTAACGGTGTGCTGCGGTAATATTTGTACATTTCGCGTACTTCCTCCGGTATTTCAATCCAAGCATCGGTCTGATTCAATTCCTGTCGGCATAACTCTTCCGCAAAGATAGGATAGAGATCTTCTGCTTTCAGTGGTTGTTTAGTTTTCGGGTGCAACGGTGGCATTGGCTTGTTTACCATATCAGCCTGAATGTTGTACCAGTAATGTGGAATTTCTTCTTCCGGTAGGATATACCGTTTTCTTTTGTCACTCATAATATTGTGGTTTTTAATTATCTGCTGCCAAAAGTAGGCAAAATTTTTAATATTCAGATAAATTTGTCAACAAAGAATCGGTTTCGATTGTTATTTTAATTAAGTTTGCACGACGTTATAAAAAATATGATATGAAGATTTATCATAAATTTCTGTTATATCAGAATAAACTGCTAAAACCTTATATACGAATTATACTGGGCTTAGTGGAGGCTTTAACTTATTTAGCGTCTCTTACGCTAATTGTCGGAGTGATTTATGAACACGGCTTTCCGTTGTCGGTAGATGAAATTGCGAAAATACAAGTTCTGTATAAGGCTGTATGGATTATCTTTCTGATTGATGTAACGTTGCATATTTCGCTTGAATATAGGAGCACTAAAAAGCAATATCGGAAATTGGCCTGGATATTGAGCGGGCTGTTGTACCTGACTTTGATACCTGTCATTTTTCATCGTCCGGAGGAGGAAGGAGCTATCTTGCAGTTCTGGGAGTTCTTGGATGGCAAATTTTACCATTTGATATTATTGCTGGTCTTTTCTTTATTGAATCTGTCCAACGGATTGGTACGTCTGTTGGGGCGGCGTACCAACCCGTCTTTGATATTGGCAGTCAGTTTTCTGGCTATCATTCTTATTGGCACGGGATTATTGATGTTGCCAAAGTGTACGGTGAATGGCATTACTTGGGTCGATTCGCTGTTTACGGCTACGAGTGCGGTGTGTGTGACGGGGCTAGTACCGGTGGATGTGTCGACTACATTTACGACAGGAGGGCTCGTTGTTATAATCTTGCTGATTCAAATCGGTGGTTTGGGAGTGATGACATTAACGAGTTTCTTTGCGATGTTCTTTATGGGAAATACCTCTCTTTATAATCAGTTGGTTGTCCGGGATATGGTCAGTTCCAATTCATTGGGTTCTTTGTTGTCTACCTTATTATATATATTGGGCTTTACATTGGTGATTGAAGGAATCGGTATGGTCTCTATCTGGTTCAGTATTCATGGTACGTTGGGGATGAATCTGGATGAGGAACTGGCTTTTGCTGCTTTTCATTCCATTTCGGCTTTCTGTAATGCCGGGTTCTCTACGCTTTCCGGCAATTTGGGGAATCCGATGGTGATGACCAATCATAACTGGTTGTTTGTCTCCGTTTCCTTTTTGATTATTCTGGGTGGGATTGGTTTCCCTATTTTGGTTAACTTCAAGGATATCGTTCTATATCATCTGCGTCATTTCTGGAGGTTTATCCGTACCCGTAAGTTGGAAAGGCACAAGGTGCATCATCTTTATAATTTAAATACGAAGATTGTGCTGATAATGACTTTTCTGCTTTTGGTAATCGGTACATTGGCGATTGCCGCTTTCGAATGGAATGCTTCGTTTGCGGGGATGCCTGTTGCGGATAAATGGACGCAGGCATTCTTTAATGCCACTTGTCCGCGAACCGCCGGTTTCAGCAGTGTCGATTTGGCCTCTCTGAGTGTACAGACGTTGTTGGTTTATCTGGTGTTGATGTGGATTGGAGGTGGGGCGCAGTCTACTGCCGGTGGTGTCAAAGTGAATGCCTTTGCGGTAGTTGTTCTCAATCTCGTAGCTGTGTTGCGTGGTACGGAGCGTGTCGAGGTGTTTGGTAGGGAGTTGTCTCATGATTCTATCCGGCGTTCCAATGCAACAGTGGTTATGTCATTGAGCGTGCTATTTCTTTTTATTTTTATCTTGAGTATGCTCGAACCGCAAGCGTCGTTGATGGCATTGACGTTCGAATGTGTTTCGGCGCTTAGCACGGTAGGTTCCAGCTTGAATCTGACTCCGAGTTTGTGTGATGCAAGCAAATTATTGGTAGCGTTATTGATGTTTATCGGTCGCGTGGGCTTGATAACATTAATGCTTGGAATTGTGAAACAGAAAAAGAATACAAAATACCGTTATCCGAGTGATAACATCATCATAAACTAAAGATATGAAGTATATTATTATTGGTTTAGGGAATTATGGTCATGTGTTGGCAGAAGAGTTGTCTGCATTGGGACATGAAATTATTGGTGCGGATATCAGCGAAGGCCGTGTGGACGCAATCAAAGATAAGGTGGCTACTGCTTTTGTAATTGACGCGACGGACGAACAATCTTTGTCGGTACTTCCGCTGAATAGTGTGGATGTGGTGATTGTGGCGATTGGCGAAAACTTCGGTGCGTCTGTGCGGGTAGTGGCCCTGCTGAAGCAGAAGAAAGTAGCCCGTATTTATGCCCGTGCAATTGACGGTGTGCATAAGGCGGTATTGGAGGCTTTCAACTTGGAGAAGATTCTGACTCCGGAAGAAGATGCTGCACGTAACTTGGTGCAATTACTTGACTTCGGGACAAATATGGAGGGTTTCCGTATTGACTCGGAATATTATGTAGTGAAGTTTACCGTACCGAAGAAGTTTGTGGGATATTTTGTGAATGAACTGAATTTGGATGGAGAGTTTCATTTAAAACTTATCGGGCTGAAACGTGCGGATAAAATAACCAATTGTTTGGGGATCTCCCTGACAGAGCTTCATGTGAAAAACAATTTGCCGGAGGATGAGAAAGTAAATGAGGGGGACGAATTGGTTTGTTACGGTAAATACCGTGATTTCCAGGCTTTCTGGAAAGCTATCTGATAATTGCTTTATGTGAATATCGGCTATTGGAGTTCCGGTTTGCAATGATTAATAACCACAGGATGAAGTTGGACATTGCATTCTGTGGTTGTAAAGTTTAGTTGTACAATTAAACTTTGCGTAGTTTCCGGTTTGTGCTGGTCGAATACGAAATTCCCCAAACTGTAAAAGATTGGTTTGCCATCGTAATATTCCTCTTTTTGGATGATGTGAGGATGGTGTCCGATGATTGCATCCGCTCCGGCGCGAATGAGCGAGTGCGCACCTTTTCTTTGGACAAGGGTAGGGAAGGGCTGATATTCTACTCCCCAATGAAGAATAACGACTATGTAACTTTGGGGATTCTGCCGTTTGAAGTTTGTGATTTCTTCTTTCAGTTCCTCTATCGGCTGCTGACAGATACCGGGACTGTTTTCCAGATATACCCAGTTTTCCAAAGGAAGTGCAACGGAGTTGTAAAGTGCCACTTCTATCTTTCCTTTCTTAATAAGAACAGGCTGGCAACTTTGTGGGGAAGCATCTCCGTAGCCTACCGGAGTAATTCCGGAGGATAAGAGATATTGATTGGTGTCTGTCAATCCGTTTCGTCCTTGATCTATTGTATGATTATTTGCCATAGCAGCGTGAGTAATACCGGCTTGGGATAGAACTGTTGCCCATATTGGTTCAGCGCGGAAGATATATTTCTTGTGCAGTGGTGAACGAACGGAGGTAATAGGGCACTCTAGATTGATAACTGTTGCATCTACGGAGCGGAACAGTGGTGTGACTGATTCAAATAAGTGTTCGACACCTTTTTTTCGGATTTGTTGGCGTACTCCCCTGTCCAAAAGGACGTCTCCTGTGAAAGCGATAGATAGACATTCTTCTGAAGGCTGTTGACAGGCAGCCAGCATTAGGAATATGATTCCAATGCCAGCTGTGATTCGGCTTATCTGATAAAAGTTCATTAACAACCGGAACTATAAAAAACTCTTTCATTTACATGAGGCTCCTTCTCTATCAGGATACTCTTCATCCACTCTGGTACGGCGGGTGCTTTCTTTTCTTCCAGCATTTTTTGCCATTCTTCATCGGTAAGCCTTGTGCCTAGTGGCTGGACAAACTCGTAATAGCTGAAGTCAAATAGAGGTTGCCTTCTATTTCTACTACGACATAAATATTGTTGGCATTTCCTGTCGCTATATGTAGTATTCCATTCTTGTTACAACCCCTTATATTGCGGGTATAAATATCGGCTACTATGGCTATCGACTTGTCCGGACCTTGTACTAATGACCAATCATCCAGATGCAAATCTGGGTCAACTACAGATAAAGTGAAATACTCAATACTGCTACCCATATATTCCAGTGTCCGGTATTCCGGTTCTGTCAGTTTCTCTCCTCTCAGTTCTTTTTCTGTTACTTGAATAAGGAAGGTGACGTAGTCATTCAATTGATCGGTTTTTCCTTTCAGGTCATCGGTCATACAATCGTTCTGTTGCAGGATTAGTCGGGTGGCCTGGAGAATGTTCTCCATTTTCCTCCAGAAAGGTAGATTAGGTTCTACATATCCTACAACGATTGGATCGGGAGGTCCGGCACCTCCACATTCAGCAGCCATCGGCTGTTCTCCATAAAGTATGGCATCGTGTTTTAACTCTGCCCAAGAAGCCAAAGCAGTATTCAGATTCTTGTATCCCCATTCAGGAGTTTGCATGAATCCCGGATTATTTTTGTCCGTTTGTTGCATGGTGAGCAAACTCTTCATCCATAGTTCGTAGACAGAGAGTTGTGTGGATTTACTTGTTTTGAATTTATCCTTTAGTTGTTGTAATTCTTTAGAATATTCGCTCCAGTTATTAGGCTCTTTATAAAAATCAATCAACAAACTTTCAGCAGTACCTGTGCCAAAGGTCGCGAAGACATCCAAACCTTTCGGTTAGGCTCGTTGACTATTGGGATTGACATCAACTAACTTTTGAATTACTTCATTGTCAGATAGATACCGTTGTGGCATAAAGTTTATTTTATCCCGGCAAGTGATTTCTATCTGAGGCTTTATGTTGTTTTTATGTTTTGCCAATTCAATAAGAGCCTGATTCACTTTCTCTATTTGTCCGGCTGTCAGTGCGTCTTCAATATGTATGGCATTATTCTTTTCCAAAATTCGGGCGATATCAAAGATGGATAGGTTGTCAGCTTCCCCCATTAGGAATGTGAGTGGGGTATAGATATGTTGATATAACTTTATCAGTGGTGTCTGGTCTATACTTTTGTAAGTACAAAGTACGGCAGCCTGAAAAATGGAACGTTTCAATTGTTCCTGTTGCTCCCTGCAAAAGCAGGCAGTTTGCAGCCACATCATTGCTTTGAAATATGCTTGTAATTGCGGTTCTCGCGTGTAATGTCCACGAGGCTTGAAAAGGCTATACGGGAAATATGCATCTTTGTATGAAAGAAAGTCAGAAAAGTTATCTTCCTGTTTATTAATGTGCTCTATTTCTTCCTGATATTCTGTTTCATATTTGGAGGGAACGGTAAGCGTCTTATTGGTCAGCAGATAATAAGGGATGGCATAGAAGGTTGCTGCGTGTTCGGCCATATCTTTTAGGGATTCGTCCTCCGTTTGTTCGGCCAGCTTGATGCAGGCTGCATTGAAAGAACGGCATAGCATTTCAAGTGTAGGAATGATATGTTGCTTTTCCAGACTCTTTAGGATATAAGAGAAATACATGTGGAATGCTTGCAGATACAGGTCGGTAGTAATAAAATTAGGTACTTGGCGGTAGTCGTTTTCTTCGTAGGCATGAAAGAGTTGCAGGTTATTTCCTTTTGTGATGACAAAGTTGTTTTGTTGTAGTTTCTCCAATATTTCTTTGTCTATATCCTTAAATTGAAACAAGTTGACGATGTTATTTGTATTTCCCAGGTAATAGGAATCCCGTTGTATGAATTGATGCTGGCGTAGTTCTGTCATACGTGCATCAATACGGTCGACAAAGGCTTTTTCTTCAGGTGTCAGGTTGACCTCTTCATAGCTTTCTGCAAACTTACCTTTTCCTTCTTCTGCGTCCCAATATATATCATTGACTAAGTTGTTGTACCATTTGGTATTGGCTGAGAAAAAAGCATTGATATCCGCTTCCATAAAATGATAGCCATGTATGGCATACGGATAACTGCGTAATAACCGTAGTTCCTGAAAAGAAAGATGGCTGATATCCTGCTTTAAATCAATGAACTGAGGTAGTACCGTATCAGTCAACAGCGAGGAAACGGGATTGGTAATTGTATCTGTTTGTGCAGATACAGCGGACATGATTTGGTTGTTTTTGTTTTTATTCTTGCATCCGCAGAGAATGAACAATAGTATACAGGTGAATAATAATAGTCGTTTCATGTTTATTTCCATTCAATTAATTACGCTATATAGTATGATGATAGTAGCTAATGTTTGAGGATATGTATGGCTTCCTGTTTTTTAACCTCCCGTTTTAAGTATCGCTTGAAATCCAGACCGAATCCTCTCCAGATGTATTCTGCGACTAGAAAATTCCCACTGCGTTCCCGTTCTAGAGTCCGTATCCGTGTGGGAGTCTCTTCACGGATTATTCTGAAGTCTTCCAATGGTTGTGCTACTCTTGACCCTAACCAAAGCGGACGGATATAAGCTTCATCTGCAATCCGGTAAATAAATAACCGTTTGTCCGGTTTGGGATCAAATCTTGTCGGTTTGATAACTCCGACGATGATTTCGGGAACTCCGTTTCCTGTAATATCTCCATAATCAAATTGATAGACAGGGTAGGGCAATTTCCAGGTAGAATGACTGGGGCGATCCGTGTCCAGGTGGATAACATAAAGTGAGTCGGACTCTTTATTCAGAGACACTTCCATGTGTTTCTGAGCAACCTTCCATTCAAACCTGTTATTGTCGTGACATGAACAGAATATAGGCATAAGACCTGTTAAGAGGAGGAAAGAAGTCCTATATGACATATCCGTAATTTTTTCTGATGCAAAGATAAATATTAATTTGCATTTATAAGCTCCTTTTCTTGCAAAAGGAAAGGCCTTGCCTGTATTTATATATAAAAGCCACCGGACGACTTTCGATAGAAGTGCAATCCGGTGGCAGATTAAGATATTGTTTGTTCTTGAAATGTGTTATTTCGTTTGGATACGAATATTTCCAGCTTTCACTCCACTTGCTTTTGCTGTGAGTACGATTTCTCCGGCTGTTTCACCGGATTGTACTATGGCTGTCAGCATTCCGTTGAAGGTATGCATTTTCGGAAGATGGAATTGCTCCAGATTTGTCGGGTCGCCATTAGCAGCGGCACGATACTTGCCTGCTCCTTTTACGGAGAAGTTTATCTGTCGGCTGTCAGCGGGACATAGATTTCCATCCTTATCTACCACTTTGACGGTGATATAGGCTAAGTCTTTTCCGTCTGCTGTCAGTTTGTTGCGGTTGCTCACCAGTTCGATGTGATGAGGCTTTCCGGCAGTGCGGACAATTTTTTCAGCTACTGCTTTTCCATCTTTATTGTAGGCTACTACTTTTATCTCGCCCGGCTCATATACAGCATCCATCCACATTAGGCGGTAACGGTTTTTAAGCGAGCTGTTGTTTTTACTTTGTTTGCCGTAACTTTTACCGTTAATAAACAGTTCGGCTGTAGGATGGTTGGTGTATACAAATACGGGAGTAACCTTCCCTTCACGTCCCGGCCATGTCCAGTGCGGCAGGATATGTAATGTTTCCGCCTTTTTGTTCCATACACTGCGATAAAGATAGTAACGGTCTTTAGGGATACTGGCAAGGTCGATGATGCCGAACATTGAACTGTGATTAGGCCATGCGTTTGTATCGTATGGCGATGGTTCACCTAGGTAATCAAATCCTGTCCATACGAATTGTCCGATTGTCCAATGGTTGTCGTCAGCTAGCGCAAAGTCTTCATCCGGAATATTTGACCAGGAACAGGCTTCCACATCGTATGAAGAGCATTGGTGGTCGTCGTAAGTGGCACTTTTTTTATCTTCCACAGGGAATTTGTATACTCCGCGTGAGCTGACGGTAGAAGCAGTCTCACTTCCTAATATCAGATTTTGTGGGAGTTGGTCGTATGCCTCTTTATAGCGATGAGCCCGATAGTTAAGTCCCGGAATGTCGATCATAGCGGCAAATCCGTTGGCAAGTACGCAAGTCACTTGGTCCATTCCGCAGGTAACGGGACGGGTAGGGTCTTCACGATGGCAAATATCTTGCAGGAACTTGGCTACTTTATAACCGACAGGACTGCATTGGGTCGGTACTTCATTTCCGATACTCCACATTACTACACACGGATTGTTACGGTAATTATGAAGCATATTCACCATATCACGTTCTGCCCATTCATTGAAATAACGGTGATAACCGTTTTTACATTTGGCGATATCCCATTCATCAAATGGTTCAATCATCATCATAAATCCCATTTCGTCACATAAGGCTACAAGTTCGGGAGTCGGCATATTGTGGGAGGTACGGATGGCGTCACATCCCATATCTTTTAATAGTGTAAGCTGATGCCGGAGAGCGGCTACATTAATAGCAGCACCCAACGGACCTAAATCATGGTGATTGCATACTCCTTGAAACTTACGATGCTTTCCGTTCAGGTAGAATCCTTTGTCGGCAATATATTCAATACTACGGATACCGAAACGTGTAGTGTAAGTATCTACCAACTTATTGTCTGCGTAAATCTTGGAAACGGCTTTATAGAGTGACGGATTCTCCGGTGACCAGAGTTCGGGCGCATTTACAATAAAATTCTGTTCGAATGGCTGTCCATGATTAATGCGGCTTGTATTTTCTTTGCGGGTAACGACTTTTCCATCAGGAGAAAGAATCTCCGTTTCGATACGGAGTTGTGTTTTCTCGCCTGCATTCTCAATTTTCGTTTGAAGGCGTATGGATGCAAAGTCCTTGTCGACATGAGGCGTTGTGATTTGTGTTCCCCATACGGGTACATGAATTTTGTCTGTTACAATC
>OGPV01001652.1_pt1 | contig 14492 bp, 15 predicted proteins | sample 1553001 | NCBI WGS metagenome assembly OGPV01 (sample SAMEA2580268, study PRJEB22360) | human gut metagenome | biome: human gut; feature: human-associated habitat; material: faeces | place: Denmark | collected 2008/2010
CTCCGATTACTGTATCTATAATAATTTTCGGGGGATTTTCTGAATTAAGCATCTTTTCCATGAAGTCGCTGACGGTTTCTATTTGAAGTTCAGAACCGAGAAAACCGCTGTATATTCCGTCAAATGTAAGCCCGTCCCAGTCTTTTAAGTAGTCGGGCAACTGTTTTGTGAAATCTGAAAAATAAAATTGCGGGAATCCTGTATGCTTTGAAAGAATAGCCGTAGGAACAGGGCAAACTTGCACACCTGCCGATGAGATTACGGAAATCGCAGTGGTAAGCGAACAGCGTCCGAAACCCGAAATGTCATTTATACAAGCTATTCTTGGAGTTTTTTCAATCATATCTATTAACCTTTCCTGATTATTTAAATTTCGTCCGATACTCAGAATGCCGATATTACATGAAAAAACGCACTCCCATACAGGAAATGCGTTGTAAAGGAAGCTTGTGACGGGACTCGAACCTGCGACCTGCTCATTACGAATGAGCTGCACTACCAACTGTGCTACACAAGCAATCATAACTCTATTATAACATAAAAAAAGCCAAAGTCAACAGCTTTTCAAAAAAAATAAGAAAAAATTTTTTGATATAAAATTGTATTTTATAAAAGAGTATGATATAATAGAAAAGAATTATGAAAAAAAGGAGTACAGGCAAATGGCTGAAAATAAAAAAGAGAAAAACGGAGTTTCAATATTCGGCGTAGTAATCAGTGTACTTATGATAATACTTGCCACATTGACTATTACTATAAATGTATGTTTCGGGGCAGGTTCTTCACTGAAGTTCGGGAACAAGGCTTTTTATCTGCTTGAATCGGGCGGAATTGTGAACATAGTTGACAATCAACAGATAGAAATCGAAAAAGACACAATGATTATTTCCAACACTGACGAAATAAACAATCTCCAGAAAAACAATCTTATACTTTGCGATATTGCAGGGAAATCCGATGTTTTCAGGATAAAGGACATTCAGGAAAATGCGGGCAATCAGAAAATTTATACAATTTCAAAGGACCTTGGGGAAAATCTTACAGTATACAATATTCAGCAGGATAATGTAATAGGACTTTGCAAGAAGACAAGTACGGAGCTTGGGGCAGTAGTGGCATTTCTCAGAACCACGGTCGGTAAGGTTGTATGTGCGGTAGTTCCGATAGTTCTTTTACTTCTCACATTCATAACATGGGTTGTGGGTTCAAGAAGACTTAGCAAAGAAGAACAGGAGGAATTTGAGAGAGAAGAAACCGAGAGAAAGAAAGCAGAATCTCCTAAAAGACCTGACCCGGTTAAGCCTGTCGAACCGATATACGAACCCGTACAGCAGAAAACCGAAAAAACAGAAGCACCTGTTTTCCAGCAGACAGAACACAGACAAGTAAAAAATCCGGCTACTGATAAGACAATTAAATTTAATATAAAGGATATTCCGCTCTATACACCTGAAAATATTGTTTCTTCGGGCGACTTTGAAAGAAAAAAAGCGACTATTTCGGAAAACTTCGGCTCAAATCCTTTACATAACGAAGAAACCACAAACGATATTGAAGTACAGAGAGAAACAGAAGCCAAAGTTGCGGAAATAAAGCAGGCTATACAGCAGAGAGCAGAAAGCCGTAAAACAAAAGATGAAGCAAAACTTGAAGATATTCTTGTTGAAAAACCTGAACCGACAGTAACAATTCCGTCTTCAAGAACGATAGAACCTCAGAAAATTATTGCAGTTCCCGAAAAACCTGTTGCCGAACCGGTCAGAGAAATTCCGGTAAATGAACCGTCTGAAGAAAATCAGAAACCACCTGTAAAGAAAGTTGTAAAGAAGAAAAAACCTAAGAAACAGGCAACATTTGAGGACATTATGAACACCATAAACGCTGAAGAAAGTAAACTTAAATAATGAAAAAATGCCGGGATTTTATACCCGGCATTTTGATATTTTCAGGGTTAAGATTACGCTAAGAAACTTATAAATTAATTGATTTTAAGAAGTTACAGTTATATAATAAAAAAGGCTTTTGAACGTAGAAACGTAAGAAGCATGACAGGAAAGGAAAAGAATTATGCAAAAAGAACATTTCCATAAAAATGAAGAAACACATCGGAAACTCAGAGAGATACTCAAAGATTCCAGTATAATGCTTATGGTTATGATATGGGCAACGATTTTTGCATTTATGGTGGACAAGGCATCTATAAATAACGGGAACATATTTTCAATATATATGCTGGCTATAATATTCATTGCCTTCCGCACGGAGAAATATATTTTCAGTGTCATGTCTTCGATTATAACGGTACTTCTTATAAACTATTTTTTTACAGCACCGTACAGTGCTTTTGATTTTACACTTAAAGGGTATCCGATTTCGTTTCTTACACTTTTTATAATTGCGATTCTTGCAAGTGTGATAACAGCAAAATTCAAAAAGCAAGTTAATCTTACCCTTGAAAGTCAGCGTAAAGAAAAGGAGGCACTGGAAGAAAAACAGGAAGTCATTGTTGAATCTGAAAAAGAAAAAATGCGTGGAAACCTGCTCCGGGCAATTTCTCATGACTTGCGAACACCGCTTACGGCAATTCTCGGTTCAGCATCGGTAATCAGGGACAGTGAGAATATAAGCGAGGAAACCATAAAGGAACTTGCGGACGGAATATATAATGACAGTAACTGGTTGATAAGAATGGTTGAAAATCTGCTCTATGTCACAAGAATAAGCGGAGAAGGTACAAAACTTAAAAAGGCAGAAGAAGTTGTAGAGGAAATAGTAGGTGAAGCTGTGGGCAGAGTAAAGCACAAATACCCGGAAGCAGATATAAAAATAAAAATACCCGATGAGTTGCTTATTGTCCCGATGGATAGTATGCTTATTGAACAGGTGCTTATAAACCTTATAGAAAATTCACTTAAATATGCAGAAGATAACAGCAGAGTATGGGTTGATGTATGGGAAAATGATGGCAAGGTATATTTCAAAGTATCTGACAGAGGAAAAGGTATTCCGGAAAGTATGATGAAAAACCTTTTCAATATGGGAAAAGCAAACCAGGATACACGTAATTCAAGAGGAATGGGTATAGGGCTTTGTCTTTGCAAGTCAATAATAAATTCTCACGGAGGAAATATCGAAGCGGAAAATAACGAGTACGGAGGAGCATCATTTACGTTCTGGCTGAATATTGAAGAATGAACGGAGGCATGATATATAATGTTGAACAGGTTGAACATACTTATAGTTGAAGATGAAAGGAATATAAGCAATTTTATTGCGGCAAGCCTTACTAATAATAATTATAAAGTGGTAAGTGCATACAGTGGAAGGGAAGCAATTTCGCTGATAACTTCATATTGTCCCGAACTTGTATTGCTTGACTTAAATCTTCCTGATATGGACGGACTTGATGTGCTGAAATATATAAGAGGAGTTTCCAATATTCCGGTAATAGTTATTTCCGCAAAGAGAGAGGAAGAAACAAAGGTTCAGGCATTGGATATGGGTGCGGACGACTACCTTACGAAACCTTTCGGGATATCCGAACTTATGGCAAGAATAAGAACCGCACTCAGACACAACAGCAGAATGTCCGAAACAGACAATAATATATACAAATATGAAAACCTTACAATAGATTTTGAAAAAAGGCTTGTGTTGCTGAACGGTGAGATGGTTCATCTTACCCAGAACGAATATAAAATAGTAGTATTGCTTGCGAAGAATGCGGGGAGGGTACTTACATACGATGCGATAATAACACAGATATGGGGGCCGCATAACAGCGGTGACAACAGAATATTGCGTGTCAACATGGCGAATATAAGAAGAAAATTTGAAAACAATCCTGCCGACCCTCACTATATATTTACTGAAGTAGGTACAGGTTACAGAATGGCTGAATCCGAAAAATAAAAACAGAGGTATTATATAATACCTCTGTTTTTATTTTTCACAGCTGTATAGGAGAAATGCCCACAATTGTAATATTATCCTGACTGCCGTTTTCAAGTGCTGTTTTTGTAAGCAGTGCGAGCCTTTTAGTAAGGTTCATGGGCAGATTAAGGATTTCTTCGATTTCGTGTTCCGAAACATAGTCCGAAAGCCCGTCCGTGCATAGAATGAACAAATCACCGTATTTCATTTTCTCATTGAAGTTTGTGACATCGGGTTTCGGGGGTTCGCTGACATTTCCGATTGCGGGCAGAATAATATTTTTCCGGGGGTGGGTGCGTTTCTGACCGGAAGTTATACAGCCTCTTTCATATAGAAGTTGTACAAGTGACTGGTCTTTTGAAAGTTGTCTAAGCCGGCAGTTGCGGAAAAGATAAAGCCTTGAATCACCGATATTCACGGCAGAAACGAAATTTTTTTCATCTACCGCAAGCATACACAAAGTTGTCTGCATATTCGCATGGTTGGGGTGAGTGATACCGTGCCTCTTTACTACAGCGTGAATATGTAAAGCTTTTTTTCTCCAGTCGGTTTTTGAGGAACAGCGAATACCCTTCAGAGCAGACAAGCATATTTTTGAAGCTGTTTCCCCGTAATTATTTCCCGAAACGCCGTCAGCTACAGCTATCACAAAGGGCGGAGAAAGATATGAAACGGAATTTCCGTCATTGAAAAAAGATTTGTTGATTAAAAAGGCATCTTCATTATTCGGACGATTTCCTTTTTCCGTAAGTCCAACGCAATAATACATAAAAACTCACCTACTAAAGCAGTAATTTTATATATTATACTGCAAATTCTCAGAAATTGCAAGACGATTTCAGAACATTTCGCTGTAGTTTCCAAAAAATCTGAAATCCTCTACTTCATTGTCAAGGCTCGTAAGAAGTGCGGAAACTCTTTCGTCAAGTGCATTCCCTTCAAAGTCAAGATAGAAGGAAACATTGAAACTGCCTTTTCCGAGCGGACGGCTTTCAATACGGCTGAGATTAAGACCGCTTACAAAGAATTTAGTAAGAAAGCGATAAAGGCTACCTTTTGTATTCGGAAGTGTGATGGTAACGGAAACTATATCAGATTTCGGAGAAGCGGTGAAATTCTTTGAAATACAGATAAAACGTGTATAGTTGGGCTGTGAATTTGAAATACCTTTTGCATGGACTTTCAAGCCGTAAATCTCCGCACAACTGTCCGAACAGATAGCCGAAATAGGTTCTTTGCTTTCCGCAACGAATTTTCCGGCGGTTGCGGTATTTTCAAAAGGAACAGCTTCCAGTCCAAGACGGCTTATATATTCCGAACACTGCGAAAGTGCCTGCGGGTGCGAATAGACTTTCTTAACCTGTGAAATGTCAGTGTCCTCACGGATTGCGAGGCAGTGTGTAATTTCAGTGCGTATAAGCCTGTTTATGAAGAAATTGTATTTACGCATAAGGTCGTAAGTTTGAGTAACAGAACCTGCGGTTGAGTTCTGGAACGGCAGAATACCGAAATCAACATCACCGTTTTCAACCGCCTTAAATACGTCTTCAAATTCGTGATAAAAGATAATTTCCTGAGTGGGAAAAAGCTTTCTTGTGGCGGTTTCGGAATTTGAACCGCTTACACCCTGACAAGCAATTTTTTTTGCCGTTTTGGGTTTAAAATCCTGCGGTTTAAGGAATTCATGGTTTTTGAGCAGTTCCTGTTCCTGCAAGCACTTGCTTATGTCCATGATGCATGAAAAAAGTGCGGAAGAAGCTGTTTCCAGCCCATCGGGTGCGGAAGAAGTGACCTTATTTAAAATCTGGTGTTCACGGCCTTTCTGGAATACGGGAAGACCGTTTTCCTGCTTATAGAGGGCGACTTGACGGCATACATCCATACGTTCGGAAAAATCGCTTAAAATTTCCTTGTCGAGTGTGTCAATCTTTAATCTCAGTTCATCAAGATTCATCGGTAAAAACTCCTTTGCTATTTATCTTTATTCGGTTAGTTGTCAGCATATAAGTTCGTTTTGTTCTTTTCGTTACATTTTGTAAGCACTAAATATTATAACTGAAAAAAACTTAAAAAGCAATATAATTCTTATGACTAACCTTGAAAAACATATAAAAGTATGGTATAATTATTATCTTGTATAATAATTTTTTTTTGAAGTGACGGGGGAGAAAAATAAAATGAGAATACTTGGAATAGACCCCGGTTATGCTATAGTCGGATTCGGGGCGGTTGATTATTCACGTCAGAAATTCACCACTGTTCAGTACGGAGCGATTACCACAGAAGCGGGAACGCCTTTCCCGGAACGTCTGAAAAGTATTTATGATGATATGACTTTTATAATCGAGAAGCTTAAACCTGAATGTATGGCTATTGAAAAACTTTTTTTCACAACCAATCAGAAAACCGCTATAGACGTTGCACAGGCAAGAGGTATTTGCGTATTGACTGCACAGAATGCAGGGATACCCGTTTATGAATATACGCCCTTGCAGGTAAAATTGTCGATTGTGGGATATGGAAAAGCAGAGAAAAGACAAGTTATGGATATGACAAAGAGAATACTTAATCTTCCTGCGATTCCGAAACCCGATGATACCGCAGATGCTCTTGCAATTGCGGTATGTCATGGACACTGGAGCGATTCGGTAATAAAAAATATAAAATAAAAAGAGGAATTGAAATGATTTACAGCTTGTCAGGGAAACTGGTACTTAAAGAACCGTCACTTGCTGTTATAGAATGTGGGGGTGTAGGTTATGCCTGTCGTACTACCGAAAAAACATTGCAGGGTATAGGCGGAACGGGCTCAGATGTGAAACTTCTGACATATCTTTATGTCAGAGAGGATATAATTGAATTGTTCGGCTTTCTCACGAAACAGGAACTTGAATGTTTCAAAATGCTTATGGCTGTTTCGGGAGTCGGTGCTAAAACCGCTCTTGCGATACTTTCGGACATGGGAACGGAGAAATTCATGTTATCCGTAGCCTCGGGCGACAGCAAGGCATTTCTGAAAACAAAGGGTATCGGTGCAAAGACCGCACAGAGAATAATCCTTGACCTTAAAGACAAAGTTTCCTCATCGGATATAAAAGATGCGATTACAGGCGACTTCGTAGCGGTAAACGAAAATTCTTCCGCAGTGGCAGAAACCATTTCAGCTATGGAAACACTCGGTTATGCCCAGTCGGAAGTTACCCCGATAATTGCAAGGCTTGACCCATCACTTCCGTCAAGAGAAATGATAAAACTTACATTGAAACAAATCGGAAAAAAATTCTAAGCAGAAAGGCGGTATTTTTATTATGAATTCGGTAAATCTTGAAGAAATGCTGAAAGAAGCTATAAAAATTCCCTCAAAGCGTTCGGTTTTTCTTCGTACACTCATGCAGAGCAATGTGTTTGTGATGTGCAGGCACGCCGTTCAGAAACCACAGCCACATGAAACGGTTTCCGTGGAGCTTATAACCACCCAAAGCCCCGAAGGAGAAACATTTATTCCGTTTTTCACAAGTTACAGAGCCATGCAGATTTTCGCAAAAAGATATGTAGAATGTTGTGAAATGAATTGCCTCAGATTTTTTGAACTTATACAGGACAATTCGGCGGTGCTTAACCCCAATTCTTACGGAAAAGAGTTTTCTTCAAGGGAAATCAAAACTATTCTTAAAGTTGCACAACAGGCAAAAATAGAAGCTGTTTCCGTAAACGAAAATACAAGAATAAAGTACATGAAACCTAAATACGTTTCTTCCCATATCGTCAAGGCTGCCTCAAAATTTTTCGCAAAGCACGAAAACGTAAATCAAGCTTACATAATGGATATGGTGAAAGACGGCGGTACACCACAGATTTTAATAGTTATCGACATGGAAGGCGGTACAAGAAAACTGTTCCTCGGGCTTGCGGACGCTATTTCAAAGTCTGTAAAATACGGCTTGAGATATGCTGACGGAATTTATTTTATAAGCATGGAGCAGGACAACATAAAGGAAGCCGTTAAAAATCAGATACCTTTTTATATAAAAAGTGATGAAGAACCAAAGAAATTTTTCAGATTCGGATAATATAAAGGAGAGAAAATATTCGTGGAAGACTACAAAGTAATGAAACACCCAATAACAGGAGATATCATGTGGATGTTATCGTATTCAGAAAAAGACTTTAAGTTTGTGGAAAAATTCATCAACGAAAATTATCATGAAGCTTATACGCTTTCTTTTTATGATAAATTGACCGGAAATACTCTTGAAATTACAAACCATATCAAAGAAATCAAAGACAAGATTACTGAAATTGTATCAGAAATTTCTGTGCAGGAGCATACATTTGTATATTTTATAGGTGTAAATAGTTTTTCGGATAGCTATGTTATTGGAGTTGATTTTACAAGAGGACATTTTAATGTGCCAGGCATTTATACATACAAAAACGATAAGCTTTCAAAAGTTTGAGGTGCAAGTGCTAATATGAGTTCAGTAACAAGTCGTATCAAAGAAATAAAGCAACCAAGAGGCGGATATATAAAACCATCACAGTTTCAAGAAATAGCATTTGATGATGGGAAAACTTTATCAGAACAAGAAAATATTCATGCTTCCATCGTAGGAATGGTAGTGGATTACCTGACCAGATATATAATGGGAACGAACATTAAAGAGGCTTTTAAAATTTCTATACAAGGATATATAATTCGCACTAAAATAGTAAATGAAGCTGTTATTAATGAAGATAGAAAGAAACAAATTGATATTATATCGCTTTTGAAACAAGTTAAGGGGTTGGACGATAATTCTATTATTGCAGCTTGTAAGATTGTAACGTATGATGTATGGTATAGAAATACATTAAGTGCAATGCTATCGAAGAGTGCAGAAGAAATAAATCCAGACCGAAATACAATAGAAAACATTAGGATAATGGTAAATCGTAGTGTTAAGTTCTGGGACATATATGGAGAAATCAAATCAGATGGTTTTACCTTTATAGAAAAAGACGATGAAGGGAACATAATACACAATGGATATACTTTGACAGTTAACACAGGAGATGGCGATTATCTTACAGAAGACACTATATGGGATTTTAAGGTTACAAAAAGCAAACCCACCAATAAACATACTTTACAATTATTGATGTATTGGATAATGGGAAAACATTCTGAAATGGATAAATTTAAAAATATCAATAAATTGGGCATATTTAACCCACGTTTAAATAGAGTATATATTCTTGAAGTAACAAAAATCTCAAATGAAATTATAAAACAGGTTGAAGATGAAGTAATATGTTATTGAAAATTATAAAGGAGAAATAAAGTTGATACAAACAGGAGATATGGACTTCTCAAGGGAAATGACTACTCCCGATTATGTTCCTTCGCAAGACGGAGGAACAGATGACGCTGAAATTTCACTGCGACCGAAAACCTTACAGGAATATGTCGGACAAGATAAAGTAAAAGAAAACCTTTCTGTATATATAAAGGCTGCAAAACAAAGAGGAGATGCCCTTGACCATGTGCTTTTCTACGGCCCTCCGGGGCTTGGGAAGACCACGCTTTCAGGGATAATCGCTCACGAGATGGGAACAGAACTCAGGGTAACTTCAGGTCCTGCAATAGAAAAACCCGGCGACCTTGCGGCAATACTTACGAACCTTTCTGACGGAGATATTCTGTTTATTGACGAAATTCACAGGATTCCGAGGACTATTGAGGAAATTCTTTATCCTGCGATGGAAGACGGCGTACTTGACATTATGATAGGAAAAGGTCCGTCAGCTCGTTCAATCAGAATAGACCTGCCGAAATTCACACTTGTGGGAGCTACTACAAGAGCAGGACAAATTACAGCACCTTTGCGTGACAGATTCGGGGTAATTCTCAGACTGGAATTTTACACAAACGAACAACTCTGCGATATTGTAAGAAGAAGTGCAATGATTCTCGGTATGGAATGCGATATTGACGGTGCGAAAGAAATTGCAAAACGTTCAAGAGGTACGCCGAGGATTGCGAACAGACTGCTTAAAAGAGTAAGGGACTTCGCACAGGTCATGGGCAACGGTGCAATTACAAAAGAAATAGCAGATATAGCACTTGACAGACTGGAGATAGACAAACTCGGACTTGACAGCCTCGACAGGAGAATGCTCGAAATGCTTATAAAGGGTTACAATGGCGGACCTACAGGGCTTGAAACACTGGCATCTTCGATAGGTGAGGAAGCCGTTACCCTTGAAGATGTATGTGAACCTTACCTTATGCAACTCGGATTTCTTGCAAGAACTCAGAAGGGAAGATGTGCTACAGAACTTGCATATAAGCACCTCGGATATGAAAAACGCTGAAAATTTTCGTCATATGACGATTTTAACATAAATAATCAAAAGGAGATTTTTATAAAATGGGAAGACTTTTTGGAACAGACGGAGCAAGAGGAATAGCAATTACAGAACTCACCTGCGAACTTGCAATGCAGATAGGCAGAGCAGCCTCCATTGTACTTACTAAGAAAATGAGCCATAAACCGACTATCTTAATCGGAAAGGATACAAGAATTTCATCTGACATACTTGAATCGGCACTTGTTGCGGGAATCTGTTCAGTCGGAGCAAACGCAAAAATTCTTGGGGTAGTGCCTACACCGGCGGTAGCTTACCTCGTAAGAAAAGAAAAAGCAGATGCAGGCGTTATGATTTCAGCATCACACAACAGCGTGGAATTTAACGGAATAAAACTTTTCTCGGCAACAGGTTACAAGCTTTCTGACGATATTGAAGAAGAAATCGAAGCCCTTATACTCGACAGACCGCAGGATATAAAGCTTTGTTCACACGGCGAAGTAGGCAGAGTTATCCATCATGAAAATGCCCGTCAGGTTTACATTGACTATATCGCAAATACAGTAAACGCAGATTTCAGCAATATGAAAGTTGCTATCGACTGTGCAAACGGCAGTTCATCGGCTACAGCGAAAGACCTTTTCAGCAAGCTTGGAGTTAAATTTGACCTTATCCATGCAGAGCCGGACGGAATAAACATAAATGACAATTGCGGTTCAACTCACATGGAAAGCCTTATGAAGCTCGTAAGGGAAGGCGATTATGATTTAGGACTTGCATTTGACGGAGATGCCGACAGATGTCTTGCAGTTGACGAAAACGGCGACCTTGTGGACGGTGACAAACTTATTGCAATCTGTTCCAAGGCTTATAAAGAAGAAGGCAGACTTAAAAACAATACAGCAGTAGTTACCGTTATGACAAACCTCGGATTTTCACACTTTGCAAAGGCGAACAATATTGATGTGATTACTTCAAGTGTCGGTGACAGATACGTTCTTGAAAAGATGCTTGAGGGCGGTTACAATATCGGTGGGGAACAGAGCGGACATATTATTTTCCTCGATGAAGCAACAACAGGTGACGGACAGCTTTCAGGAGTAAAGGTTATGGAAGTTCTTGCGAAGTCGGGAAAGAAAATGTCAGAACTTGCAAGCGTAATGGAACGTTTCCCACAAGTTATGATTAATGTAAGACTTGCTCCAAACGGCAGGGAAATCTGGAAGAACGATACCGAAATTACAGAACTTATTGAACGTTGTGAGGACAGTCTCGGCGATACAGGCAGAGTTCTCGTAAGAGAAAGCGGAACAGAACCGCTTGTAAGAGTAATGCTTGAGGGAAAGGACTTTGAAATAATAAATAAATATGCTACAGAAATTGCGGATAAAATAAATGAAAAGGTTGGGTTGAAGTGAGAATAGCGGAAAACTGGAAAGAATATGCCGTACTTGATACATCGGACGGTGAAAAACTCGAAAACTGGAACGGCATAACTCTTGTAAGACCCGACCCGCAGATAATCTGGAAAACACCTAAGAAATCGAAAGAATGGGAAAAGGCAAGAGGTCATTATCATCGTTCGTCTTCAGGCGGAGGAAGCTGGACTTTCAGAGGCGAAGCTCCTGAACCCTGGAAGATGAGATACGGAAATCTTGTTTTCAATATCAGACCGACAGGTTTCAAACATACGGGACTTTTTCCGGAACAGGCTGTAAACTGGGACTTCATGGCTGACAAAATCAGAAATGCCGGCAGAGAAATTAATGTGCTGAATCTCTTTGCCTATACGGGCGGAGCAACACTTGCGTGTGCGGAAGCAGGAGCAAATGTTTGTCATGTGGACGCTTCAAAAGGTATGGTTCAGTGGGCAAGGGACAATGCGAAAGCTTCAAAACTCGATGATAAGCCTATTCGCTGGATAGTTGACGACTGCGAAAAGTTCGTTGCAAGGGAAATCAGACGTGGAAGAAAATATGACGGAATAGTTATGGACCCGCCTTCCTATGGCAGAGGTTCTAACGGCGAAGTATGGAAACTTGAAGACAGTATATATGACCTTGTGAAACTCTGTTCGGAAGTATTGAGCGATGAACCTTTGTTTTTCCTGCTAAACAGCTATACAACGGGACTTTCGCCATCTGTAATGGCTTATATACTTGACGACATAATAACAGGAAAATTCGGCGGAAACGTTACAGCCGATGAAATCGGTCTGCCCGTAAAGAGTTCAAGAATGTGTCTGCCTTGCGGTTCAACTGCAATCTGGCAGAAATAAACTATAAGACTGTAGAATGCAGGGAGGTTAACTTTGTGGGAAAGGCAGAAATAAAAGACCTTGAATTTCAGTACGAAATGACAGACGCAGAACCCGTGAAAGTTCTCAGAGGAATAAACCTTGAACTTAAAAAGGGGGAATTTACGGCGGTTCTCGGACATAACGGTTGCGGTAAGTCAACTCTTGCAAAGCATCTCAATGCAATACTGCTTCCGACAGGAGGAACAGTCTATATTGACGGAATTAACACAAAAGACGAAGACAAAGTTTTTGATATAAGACAGAGAGTGGGAATGGTTTTCCAGAACCCCGATAACCAGATTGTAACAACCATAGTTGAAGAAGACGTTGCGTTTGCCCTCGAAAATCTCGGTGTAGAACCCCATGAGATGAGAAAAAGAGTAGATGAAGCCCTTAAAGCCGTTAATATGTACGAATACCGTGAACACGCTCCGCATCAGCTTTCAGGCGGTCAGAAGCAGAGAATTGCCATAGCGGGAGTTATAGCAATGCGACCTGAATTTATAGTGCTTGACGAACCTACAGCAATGCTTGACCCGCAGGGCAGAAAAGAAGTTATCGCAACAATAAGACGGCTTAATCAGGAATACGGAATAAGCGTTGTGCTGATTACTCACTACATGGATGAAGCCGTTAAAGCCGACAGAGTTATTGTGATGGACGATGGCAGAACAGTTATGGACGGAACGCCGAAAGAAGTTTTTTTAAGGGTCGAAGAACTTAAAAAATTGGGGCTGGACGTTCCGCAAGTCACCGAACTTGTGTGGGAACTGAAAAAATCAGGACTGGACATAGACAGTGACGTTATAAATGAAGAAGAATGTGTCAATGCACTGATGAAATTACTGGAGGGGGCTTGAGCTTATGGCGAATCTGAAAACAGAACATCTCAGTTATGTTTACAGTGCAGGGACACCATTTGAAAAAAAAGCTGTTGATGATGTAAGTATTGAGATTAAAGAGGGCGAAATTATCGGAGTAATCGGGCATACCGGTTCGGGTAAATCAACGCTTATACAGCATCTCAACGGATTACTTAAACCGACATCGGGAAAAATATTACTTGACGGGAAAGACATATGGGAAAAGAATTATCCCATAAGACAGGCGAGATTTAAAGTAGGACTTGTGTTCCAGTACCCCGAATATCAGATTTTTGAAGACACAGTTTATAAGGATATAGCTTTCGGGGCTAAAAACATGGGGCTTGACGAAAAGGAAACAGACAAAAGGGTAAGGGAAACAGCCGAAGAAGTCGGATTGAGCGAAAACCTGCTTAAAAAGTCACCGTTTGAACTTTCGGGCGGTCAGAAAAGACGTGTGGCAATAGCCGGAGTTATGGCTATGCGTCCCGAAATACTTATACTTGACGAACCTACGGCAGGGCTTGACCCGAAAGGCAGGGACAATATACTTGAGCTTATAAAGACTTACCACAGGACAAAAAATGCGACAGTGCTTATTGTTTCTCACAGTATGGAAGACATGGCGAAGTATGCGGAAAGAATCCTTGTAATGAACAGGTCGAAAATGTTTTGTTTCGACAAGACCGAAAATGTATTTGCACGTTCGGAAGAAATCGAAAAAATAGGGCTTTCAGTCCCGCAGATTACAAGGGTTTTCCGTACACTCAGACAGAAAAACATAAACATTGAAGATGTCTACACGGTTGAGCAGGCAGAAAATGCAATAAGAAAATACCTTGAAGCGAAAGGCAGGAGCATATGTTGAAGGATATAACAATAGGACAATACTTTCCCGGTCACAGCCCTGTGCATAGGCTTGACCCACGTTTCAAGCTGGTAATTACGGCGATTTATATATGTATGCTTTTTGTGACTGATAATATTTTCGGATTGCTGGCAGGCGGAATATTTGCCTTGTCAGCCTTTGCGGTTTCCGGAATACCCTT
>OGPV01001655.1_pt1 | contig 14478 bp, 13 predicted proteins | sample 1553001 | NCBI WGS metagenome assembly OGPV01 (sample SAMEA2580268, study PRJEB22360) | human gut metagenome | biome: human gut; feature: human-associated habitat; material: faeces | place: Denmark | collected 2008/2010
ATAAAAGAATATAATAAAATTATTAAATTACAAAACAAAGTAAAAAGTTCTGAATCTGGAATAGATATTTATTTAAACCAAAGATTCGATTTAATACCAAATTTAGTAGAATGTGTAAAAGGATATGCAAAACACGAAAAACAGCTTCTAGAAAATATTACAAAACAAAGAACAGAATATGCAAAAAATCAAAATTTGAAAAAAGCAGGAGAATTAAACAAGAGCTTAAATAAAGTAATTGCAATAGCAGAAAATTATCCAGAATTAAAAGCAAGCGAACAATTTATAAGTTTACAAAATAATCTGGTAAAAATGGAAAGTCAATTACAAGCAGCTAGAAGAATATATAATACAGATGTACAAAGATATAACTCAGCAATTCAAACTGTTCCTAGCAATATAGTTGCAGGTATATTTGGATTTAAAGAAAAAGAATTTTTCCAGATAGAAGAATATAAAAAAGAAAATATTAAAATAGATGGAGAAAATATGTAATGAAATATAAAAATTTTGATGATTTCTTTTCAAGCATAGATATAAACAAAAATGAAATGATAGATAATTGGGAAAATTTGAAAAAGAGAAAGAAAAAAATAACAATAATCACAACAATTGTAATGATAACAATTATTTTGAGTTTATTTTATTTAATATGTTATAATACAAAACTAATACGTTTAATAATACCAATGTTTATTTTATTTGTAATAATAATAACCAAATTAATAAATACAGAGTCAAAAATTTCAAAAGAGATTATAAAATCTAATCAAGAATATAAAGAAAAAATAATAGAAAAAATGTTGCAAAATTTCATTGATGAATTAGATTATATTCCATTGAAAGAAATGCCAAGTGATATTTTTGATGAGGCGAATTATGGAGGCTACTATAATAGTTATGTATCAGATGATTATTTTGAGGGAAAAATAAATAATCAAAATATAAAAATGGCAGACTTGTTGGTACAAAGAATTACAGTGGAGAAGGACAAAGACGGAAATGAAGAGAAAAAAGTTATGACTATATTTGGAGGACTTTTTGGAAAAATAGAACTTGAAAAATCAATTAATTCTAATTTGAATATTACTAGAGATTATTCATCATCAATTAAAAAAACACAAAAGTTAGAAATGGATTCATATGGATTTGAAAAAATATTCAATGTATATACAGATAATAACATAATTGCTATGCAACTGTTAACATCTGATATACAGGAAGGTTTATTAGATATTTATAATAAATATAAAATTGATTTTCATATAATTATTAAACAAAACAAAATGTATGTGCTATTTGATACGGAAAGCATGTTTGAAGTTTTTTCAACAAAAGATAATCCAAGTGAAGTCTTAAAGAAATATTTTGAAATAATGACGTTCATATATATTCTAGTGCAAAAAATACTTAAAGCCATAGAAAGCACACAAATATAAGAAAGCTTTACGGAAGAAGAGATTAAACTAGTAACAATTGGTAAAATTTTTTGCTCGATTATTATTGACTTTATTCGACCCTTGATATATAGTAATAATTGAAGAAAAAACAATCGAAAGAAGAGGAAATATGAAAAAATTATTAAAAGTATTACTTATTATAATATTAATATTAGCCCTAGTAGCCGTAGGAGCGGGAGTATATATAGTAAACAAAATAAAAAAATTAAATTATGTGCCAATACAACCACACGAAATAGAAGTAACAGAAGGAATAGAAGAAAACTTAGTAGAATATAGGAATATAGCGCTATTTGGAATAGATACAGCAGGAACATATGAAGGAAGTAGATCAGACTGTATAATAATAGCAAGTATAAATCAAAAAAATAAGGAAATAAAACTAGTATCTGTATATAGAGATACATATTTAGACATACCAAACCATGGATTAGACAAAGTAAACCATGCATATGCCTACGGAGGTCCAGCTTTGTCAATGAGTACATTAAATACAAATTTAGATTTGAATATAACAGAGTTTGCTACCGTAAACTTTACATCAACGCAAGAAATAATAGACGAAATTGGTGGTATAAAATTAACAGTAACAGATGCAGAGGCAACACAAATTCCTGGAATAGTAGAAGGTGGAACATATGAACTAACAGGAGCACAAGCATTAGCATTTGCAAGAATAAGAAAAATAGACAATGATTATGCAAGAACAGAAAGAATGAGAAAAGTGCTTACAGCAGCATTTGAAAAAGCAAAAACAATGAGTATATTAGAACTAAATACATTAGCAGATAAATTATTACCACTTATATATACAAATATAGAGACAAAAGAAATACTTTCTTTAATACCAACTGTAGCTTCATATAAAATAGTAGAAAGTAAAGGCTGGCCATATAAAACACAGGGAATAACATTAAATGGAGTATGGTATGGACCACCAATAACATTAGAAGAAAATGTTGTAAAATTACATGAAGAACTATTTTCAGAAAAAGAATATAAAGTAACAAATAAATTAAAAGAAATAAGCGAGAAGATAATACAAAAAACGGGGTATATGTAAAAAGAGCAAGACAAATAGGGGGGAAACAATGAAATTATTAAAAAAGTATAGAGCAATGGTTTTATACATAATAGATATAATCATAATTAATTCTTCATACATCATTAGTAGTTGCTTAATAAAAGGAAACCCAACGACAAATTTGCAATACTTAAATATGTTTTACAATACAGTAGTAGTTTCTTTATTTGTGTATCTAATTACTTTTAATCTACTAGATGTATACAGAAATATAACTAGATTCGAAAACGGATTTGATTATATAAAATATATTAGTATGTCTATACTTTCTGGAGCAATATTAGTGCTAGTAAAATTTTTGTTTAAAGCCCCATTAATAGGCTACAGAGAAATAGTGCTTGCAACAATATTAACAGCTGTAATGGTAGTTTCATATAGAGTTATTATAAGATTTACATTAAATGAATTACATCCAGTAAAAAATGAACAAGTAGAAAGAAAAAATATACTTATTATAGGAGCAGGAGAAGCATCAAGTGAAATGATAAAAACTATAAAGAACACTATGAGATGTCACTATAATATAGTAGGACTAATAGATGATAATCCAAACAAAATGAATTATGCAATTTCAGGAATAAAAATATTAGGAAATAGATATGACATAGCAAATATATGCAGACAAAATAATATAGATATAATCTTTTTTTCAATAAGCAATATTGATAGCAAAAACAAAAAAGAAATATTAAATATATGTCAAGAAACAGGAGTAAAAATTAGAGTATTACCAAGTGTGTCTGATATAATAAAAAATAAAAACTTACTACAGAATTTAAGAGATATAGAAATAGAAGACCTATTAGGCAGAGAACCCATAACATTATCAAATGACAATATAGAAGAATTGATAAAAGGACAAACTATACTAGTAACAGGTGGTGGAGGCTCAATAGGTTCAGAATTATGCAGGCAAATAGCCAAATTTAATCCAAGCAAATTAATAATTTTTGATATATACGAAAATAATTTATACAATATAGAAATGGAATTAAAGCAAAATCATTATGATGAGAAATTTGAAATTGATGCAATAGTAGGAAGCGTAAGGGATAAGCAAAAACTTGAGCAAGTTTTTAAACAATATAATCCATATTTAGTATTTCATGCGGCTGCACACAAGCATGTTCCATTGATGGAAGTAAGTCCATTAGAGGCAATAAAAAACAATGTTTTTGGTACATATAATATGGCAAATTGTGCAGACAAATACAATGTAAAAAGATTTGTATTAATTTCAACAGACAAAGCTGTAAATCCAACAAATATAATGGGTGCTACAAAAAGAATGTGCGAAATGATTATACAAGCATTTAATAAAAAAAGCAAAACAGAATTTGCAGCAGTTAGATTTGGAAACGTGTTGGGAAGTAATGGCTCAGTATTACCGTTATTTAAGAAACAAATAGCGAACGGTGGTCCTGTAACAGTAACGCACAGGGATATAACAAGATTTTTTATGACAATACCAGAGGCTGTAAGCCTAGTGCTACAGGCAATGAGTTATGCAAAAGGCGGAGAAGTTTTCGTATTGGATATGGGAGAACCAGTAAAAATTTATGATTTGGCAGTTAGTTTAATAAAATTATCTGGACTAGAGCCAAATGTGGATATAGAAATAAAAATTACAGGGTTGAGGCCAGGAGAGAAATTATATGAAGAATTATTAATGTCAGAGGAAGGACTTACAAAAACATCACACGATAAAATATTTATTGGACAACCATCAAGCATAACTTATAAACAATTGTTAATAAAATTAGAAAAATTGAAAGAAATAATACAAGATGAAAGTATAAGTATAGGCAAAATAAAAAGCACAATGAAACAAGTAGTGCCAACATACAAAGAACCAGAAGAAGTTAACAAAAAAATGAAAGAAAATATAAATGTAGCTGTATAACGTATATAGTTATTATAAATTACAAAAGAGGGGACGATGACCAATATGAGTAAAAAAATATTATTAGCTTCACCACATATGTCAGATGAAGGTTATGAACAGCAATTTATAAAAGAAGCATTTGACACAAATTGGATAGCACCATTAGGGGAAAATGTAAACAAATTTGAAGAAGAAATTGCAAATTATGTTGGAGTAAAAACTGGAGCAGCACTATCAGCAGGATCTGCGGCAATACACTTAGGATTAAAAGCATTAAATGTAAAGCAAGGAGACATTGTATTTTGCTCATCATTAACATTTTCGGCAACATGTAACCCAATAATATATCAAAATGCTACACCAGTATTTATAGATAGTGAATATGAAACATGGAATATGGACCCATTAGCTTTGGAAAAAGCATTTGAAAAATATCCAAATCCAAAAGCTGTAATTGTAGTACATTTATACGGCACACCAGCTAAAATGGATGAAATAATAAGAATTTGTAAAAAACATAATGTGCCTTTAATTGAAGATGCAGCAGAAAGTTTAGGCTCAATATATAATGGTCAACAAACTGGAACTTTTGGAGAATATGGGGTATTTTCATTTAATGGAAATAAAATAATAACAACCAGTGGTGGCGGAATGCTAGTTTCTAATAATGAAGATGGAATAAAAAAGGTTAGATTTTGGGCAACACAAAGCAAAGAGCCAGTGAGACACTATGAACATAAAGAAATTGGTTATAACTACAGAATGAGCAATATTTGTGCAGGAATTGGTAGAGGTCAACTAAAGGTTTTAGATAAAAGAATAGAGAAGAAAACTGAAATATACAATAAATATAAAAATGAATTAGAAAAAGTAAAAGAAATAAAAATGCAACCAATGACAGAAAATACAAAGCCAAACCATTGGCTATCAGCAATGTTAATTGATGAAAATTCAAAGGTACAACCACTAGATATAATAGAAGCATTAGAAAAAGAAAATATAGATTCAAGACCAGTATGGAAACCAATGCATTTACAACCAGTATTTAAAGATTATGATTTTATAACAATTAATAGTAATGGAACATCAGTAGCGGAAGATTTATTTAATAGAGGAGTATGCTTACCATCAGATACAAAAATGACAAAAGAAGAACAAGAAAGAGTAATAGATATAATAAAAAAATGCTTTGAATAGTGTTAGTAGATAGGGTCATTAAAACCAAAAGGGGAGAACATAATGTACGCAAAATACATAAAACGAACATTAGACTTAATATTAAGTCTAATGGCATTAATAGTATTAATGCCATTAATGATAATTATTGGAATATTAGTAAGAATAAACCTAGGAAGTCCTATAATATTCAAACAAAAAAGACCAGGAAAAAACGAAAAAATATTTACACTGTACAAATTTAGAACAATGACAGATAAAAGAGATATAGATGGAAACCTATTACCGGACGAGTATAGACTAACAAAATTTGGAAAATTCTTAAGAAGCACAAGCTTAGACGAGCTACCAGAACTAATAAATATAATAAAAGGAGATATGGCAATAGTAGGACCAAGACCATTATTGGTAGAATATTTGCCATACTATACAGAAGAAGAAAAACATAGGCATGATGTAAGACCAGGACTAACAGGACTAGCACAAGTAAATGGGAGAAATGCAATAAGTTGGGAAGAAAAACTAAAATATGATACCGAATATATAAAGGAAATTTCTTTCTATAGTGACTTGAAAATAATATTTAAGACAATAAAGAAGACAATAAAAAGAAAAGATATAAAAATGGGAAAAGAACTTCAATTTGGAAAGTTGAATGTTGAAAGGGCGAAAAAAGTAGTTGATAATAGAAAATAACAATATATTAATTAGAAAATTTAAATATGAAGATATAGAAGCAAAAGTTAGAATAATTAATGATGAAAAAAATAACAGATTTCTACATTATGATTTACCACTAGAATATAATAAAACAGTAAATTGGTTTAAAAACAATATTAATAACAATAAAAGATGTGATTTTACTATAGAGTATTATAAAAAAATTGCTGGATTTATTGGTTTGTTAAATTTGGACGAAAAAAATGCAAAGGCAGAATATTATATATGTGTTGATAACTTGTTTTCACATAAAGGAATTGGGTATAATGCAAGCTTAATGCTTTTAAAATATGCATTTAATAAAATAAATTTAAATAAGGTGTATTTATATACAGAAGTATCAAACATAAAAGCACAATTATTGTTTGAAAAAATTGGATTTAAAAAAGAAGGTTTGCTTAAAGATGATTTAATATATAGTGGAAAGAAAATATGTAGATATGTGTACGGAATGTGTAAGGATGATTTCTATGAATAGTACTGTGATAGAAAAGTTAAATGAAAGTGTAAACGATAATGCTTTTTATATGAAGAGAGATGACCTATTACCATTTTCATTTGGTGGAAACAAAGCTAGAAAAGCATTAAAATTTAAAGAAGATATAATTGAAAAAAAATCCGATACTATTGTAACATATGGAAGTAGTGCATCAAATCATTGTAGGGTTATTGCCAACATGGCAAAATTATTAGGAATAAAATGTTATATTGTTTCTCCAATAGAAAATTATAAGAAAACATATAACTCACAAATGATAGAAATGTTTGAGGCGACTATAATAAAAGTGGCATTACATGATGTAAGTTATACAATTGATCATTTATTAGAAAAATTGAAATTAGAAGGAAAAAATGCATATTTTATTCCAGGTGGTGGTCATGGTAACCTAGGGACAAAGGCATATGTTGAAGCTTATCAGGAAATAAAAAAGTATGAAAATAAAAAGAATATAAAATTTGATTATATATTTTTGGCATCTGGAACAGGGACTACACAAGCAGGGCTTGTATGCGGGCAATATTTAAATAAAGATTTTTCGAAGAAGATTGTGGGTATCAGCATTGCCAGAAGTGAGGAGAAAGGAAGAAAAATTATAATTGACAGTATTAAAGAATATTTAAATAAGGATGAGAACAACTTTGCAAATTCAGTTGAATTTGTGGATAAATATACAAGCGATGGTTACGGAAAAAGCAACCAAGAAATATTAAAGACGATAAAAAATGTTTTATTCAACAATGGAATTCCTTTGAATTCAACGTATACCGGAAAAGCATATTATGGAATGTTAGACTATATCAAAAGAAAGAATATTAACAATAAAAATATATTGTTCATTAATACTGGAGGATTACCATTATTTTTTGATGATATGGAGGAATTAGTAAAATGAATATATTAATATTAAGTGCAGGAACAAGAAATAAAATTATACAATATTTCAAAAAAGAATTTAAAGATATTGGCAGAGTTCTAGCAACTGATATGAGTGAATTAGCACCAGCAATATATGAAGCTGACAAATATTATATAATGCCAAGGATTGACGACCCTACATATATAGAGAAATTAATCGAAGTTTGTAAGAAAGAAGATATTAACTGTTTATTTTCCTTAATAGATCCAGAATTAAGCTTAATTGCAAAAAACAGAGAAAAATTTTTAGCGGTAGGAGTAACACCATTAATTTCGAATTTTGATGCGGTTGAATTAGCTTTTGATAAGTATAAGATGTATCAATATTTAGAGAACAATGGGTATAAAACTGCAAGAAGCTACATAGATAAAGAAGAATTTTATAAGGATTTGAATGAAGACAAAATTAGTTTCCCAGTGTTTGTTAAACCAATTAGAGGAAGTGCGAGTATCAATATATCAAAAGTAAATTCAAAAGAAGAAATTGACTTATTATTTAATTTATATGATAATCTAATGATACAAGAATTCCTTGATGGGCAAGAAATAGGAGCAGATGTCTATATAGACCCAGCTTCCCAAAAGACAATTTCAATTTTTACCAAAGAAAAAATAAAAATGAGAGCAGGAGAAACTGACAAGGCAAGGTCATTTAAAGACGAAAAATTATTTACATTAATAAGCGGATTAGTAGAAAAAATTGGTTATAGATATATGATTGATATGGATATATTTAGAGTAGAGGGAGAATATTATGTATCCGAAATTAATCCGAGATTTGGTGGAGGTTATCCTCATGCTTATGAAAGTGGTGTAAATTTCCCCAAAATGATAATAAATTCATTAAATAAGATTGAAAATAGCAATCAAATTGGAAATTATGATGAAGATGTTTATATGATGAAATATAATGAAATAAAGATTTTAAAATAATGTAGTAAAAGATCAATTTCATCACTATGAAAAACCATATATATTTTTAAGAGATGTAGATGTAGAACCACTATTATTAGAATCAGAAGAGATTTTTGATAAAGAGAAATATTTATAAAAAGGTGAAAATAGATGGATATTGTTATAGTGTCACAGTACTTAAGAGATATTGAATGCTTTGAAAGTAATAATAGTAGATTTGTTTATATTGCAAAATTATTGGCAATGTCAAAAAATAACAATGTTGAAATTATTACATCTGATTATAATCATACTAAAAAAGAAAAATTTAATAAGATAGGAAAATTGGATGGAGTAAAAATAACAGCATGCCATGAACCAGGATATCCTAAAAATGTGTGTCTAAAGAGATTTAATAGTCACAAAAAATTATCAAAAAATATTAAAGAGTATTTAGAAAAAAGAAAAAAACCAGATATTATATATTGTGCTATTCCCTCTTTAGCAGTTGGAAAAATAGTAGCCCAATATGCCGAAAAAAATGGTGTTAGATTTGTAATAGACATACAAGATTTATGGCCAGAAGCATTTAAAATGGTGTTTAAAATTCCATTATTAAGTAACGCAATCTTTTATCCAATGAAAAGACAAGCTAACTATATATATAAATGTGCAGATGATATAATTGCAGTATCTGAAACATATTGCAATAGGGCTTTGAAAGTAAATAAAAAGGTAAAAAAGGGTTTGAGCGTTTTTTTAGGTACTGACTTAAACTATTTTGATGAATGTAAAGAAAAAAATAATGTTGAGTTTAACGGTAATATTATTAGAATTGTATATATAGGTACATTGGGACATAGTTACGATATTCTTTTGATTATGAAAGCTATTAAGATACTAAATAATCAAGGCATTAAAAATATAAAATTTATTGTTATGGGTGATGGACCATTAAAAGATGATTTTGAAAAGTTTGCCAAAGAAAAGCACATTAACTGTGAATTCACAGGAAGATTAGAATACGAAAAGATGGTTGGATTATTATGTTCTTGCGATATAGCAGTCAATCCAATAAAAAAAGGTTCTGCAGGGAGTATAATCAATAAGGTTGGAGATTATGCAGCATCTGGATTACCTGTCATTAATACACAAAACAGTGAAGAATATAAAAATTTAATTATTCAATATAATGCAGGATATAATTGTAAAAATGGAGATAGTAAAGATATAGCAGATAAAATTGAAACACTAGTTAATGATGAAAAATTAAGAAAAAAATTTGGTAAAGGAAATAGAAAATTAGCAGAAGAAAAGTTTGACAGAGAAAAAAATTATAAAAAAATAATAGAATTAATAACTAAATGAAGTAGGTGTGCAAATGAAAATAGAAGTTTTAGCTTCAGTAATGAATAAAAGCAATCATGATATATTAAAACAGATGAATCTAAAAACAGATGCAATAATTATAAATCAATCTAATTGCTTTAATTATGAAGAAATTATGTATAACAATAATAATATAAGATTTATTTCGTTTAATGAAAAAGGTGTTGGGCTAAGCAGAAACAATGCATTGATGAGATCCAATGCAGATATTGTTGTTTTTGCAGATGAAGATGAGACTTTTGTAGATGATTATGAAAAAATTATCAAAAATGAATTTTTAAAGCGTCCTAATGCTGATATGATTATTTTTAATGTTCCAAGTTTAAATGATAAAAGACCTACAGCAACAATAAAAAAAGAACAAAGGCTGCATAAATATAATTGTATGAAATTTGGAGCAGTAAATATAGCTGTAAGACTGAATACTGTGCGTAAAAATAACATTTGTTTTTCTCTTTTATTTGGTGGTGGAGCTAGGTATTTATCCGGCGAAGATAGTATGTTTATTATTGATGTTATTAATGCTGGTGGAATTGTTTTTTCATCAAAACAGATAATTGCAAATGTTAAGCAAGAGGATTCATCATGGTTTAATGGATTCAATGATAAATACTTCGTTAGTAAAGGAGCTTTCTTCTATTGTGTTTCTAAACATTTTTGGAAATTGTATTGTTTACAATTTTTGGTTAGGCATCCTGTTGTGTATAAAAAAATAGGATTTTTGAATGCACTATCATTAATGAAAAAGGGAGCAGGTGAATTAAAGTGAGAAAAAAAACAATAGTATTTTTTGTCTTAAATATATATAAATCTGGTGGTATAGAAAGAGTTGTAACAGAAATTTCAAATAGGTTATGTAATAATTATGACATTATTATATTATCTATGTTTAAAACTGATGAAAAGCCATATTTTGAATTGAATTCTAGTATAAAACATCAATTTATATTTAATAAAGAATTTAACTTGCGATATAAATACTTATATGTAAGAAAAGCAATTAAAAATGTAATGAAAAATATTAAATGTGATTATTTTGTTAATTGTGGTATGGGCTATGTACCATTTACTATTTTTGCCAGAAAAAAATCAGTTTATATTTCTTGGGAACACTCAAATTGTTTGATTGGAAAAAAATTTGGTTTAACTTGGCTTGGAAGAGTTTTATCAAATAGATTTGCTGATGCTATTGTTTTTTTAACAAGAAGAGATTTAAAGAATTTTGTTAAAAAGTTTAATAAGAATAGAGAATCAAAAAAATATTATCATATATATAATCCATCTTTCTTAAAAAATCCAAGCAAAAAATATGATTTTGACTCGAATAAAATAATTAGTTGTGGTCGTTTGTCTTATCAAAAAGGTTATGATTATTTAATCAAAGTAGCTAAAATTGTATTTTCTGATCCATGTTCAAAAGGTTGGAGTTGGGATATTTTCGGAGATGGAGAATTAAGAGATGACATTTCTAAGGAAATATCGAAAGAAAATTTGGAAAAGCATTTATATTTAAAAGGTAATGTTAATAACGTTGGAGAGCTTTATCGTGATTATAGTTTCTTTGTCCTTACATCAAGGTTTGAAGGCTTTTGTATGGTTAATATTGAAGCAAGTTCCAATTTATTACCTATTGTTAGTTTTGATTGTAATTGTGGTCCAGACGAAATAATTATTGATGGAAAAAATGGATATTTAATACCTTGTTTTAATATTGAACTTATGGCTGATAGAATTATAGAATTAATTAAAGATAAACAAAAAAGAATAGAATTTTCTAATAATACAAGTATAGATAAGGAAAAACTAAGCATAGATTTTATTATTCAACAATGGAATAGTATGCTAAATGAATTGGGTGATAAAAAATGAGATACTTAGTCGTTTTACCAGGAAGCCTACCATTCCCGCCGATAATGGGAGGAGCCACTGAAAATTTAGTTAATTATTATGTCGAAGCTAATGAAATAAGTAAAAAAAATGAATATATAGTAGTTTCTGCTTATAATAAATGTTTAAAAGATTATCATATTCAATTTGATAATTGCAAGTTAATATATATTAATCAAAGAAAAATCTCTTTTATGATTAAAAAACTATTCCTTTATATCATAAGAAGATTTTGTAAATTGAATGTTCCAAATGCATATTTGTCTAGCGTTTTAAAGCAAATAAAAAAAGAATCTTTTGAAAGTATCATTATTGAGAATAATCCAGAGTATGGTTTTTATATTAAAAAAAAATATCCGAATATAAAACTATACCTTCATTTGCATAATGATAGTATAAGCATCAGTAATATAACATATGCAAAATCCTATGATAGAATACTTTGCGTTAGTAATTACATTAAAGAACGTATATTATCATTAGATAATAGTATAGATGCTGTTACACTATATAATGCAATTGATCTTAAAAACTATTCTAATGAGAAAAATAATAGGCAATCAATATGCAAAAAATTTGGCTTATCGACTACAAAAAAAACAATAATGTATGTTGGAAGAATACAAGAGAATAAAGGGGTTTTAGATTTAGTAAAGGCATTTATTAATGTCGATAATAATAATTTGCAATTAGTACTTGTAGGAGGGTCGTTTTTTAAGAATAGTAAGCCTGATCAATTTTATAAAACAATTTGTGATATTTCTGAAAAATATGACAATATAGTTATGACTGGTTATATTGATTATAATAGTATACCAGAATTGATGCAATGTTCAGATATTGGCGTAGTGCCTTCAAAATGTAAAGAGGCTTTTGGCTTAACACTATTAGAGTTCATGGCGTTAGGTAAGCCTACTATTACAAGTAATGATGGTGCTTTGACAGAATTAGCAAATGACAATACTTCAATTATTATTGATTGCGAAGACGATATGCCAAAGCAATTGGAGAAGGCAATTATAGATTTGTGTTACAATTCTTCAGAACAAAGATTAAAAAAAATGGGTCAAGAGGCAATGAAAAAGTCAAAAGGATTTGGCGTTGATAAATATGTAAAAAAATTTAATGAATATGTGGGTGATTAAATGAAAAAGATTTCTATTATATCGTTTATATTTGCTTTTGTTATGTCATTTTTTGTTTTTTTTGGATATTTAACATATAATTCATATCCAATATTGTATTTGGCAATTGCAATAGGTTTAATAATGGTTCTTAAATATAAAAAAAGAATAAGAATTTCATTGAATAACATTCTTTGGATTTTTATTGGATTAGTCCTATTTCTAGGGTGTATTTATTCAAATGCTCAAAATAATGCATTCAATTTTTCTTTATCTTTTTTCCTAATGTTAGTATTATCAATTATATGTACAAATATAAATGATAATAGATGGTTCAATTATTTTGTTAAAATCTCTGTTGTTTTTGGTTTGATTCACGTTTTCGGTACATTATTATATCAAGCTTATCCATATACTCTTGATAGTATATGTAGAAAAATTTTAAAACCTGGAGATTATGTAATGAATGCTTTTTTGTGGAAAAATGGTGGAAATCCTGGAATAACTGGTCAAACTGGTATAAATGGGTGGTTTATATCTATTACAATAGGACTTTTATGTAATTATTTATTTGAAAACAAAAAGCGTTTTTTAAAAATTTTAACTTTTGTTTTAATACTATTATCAATTGTTGCGTTAATATTAACAAGTAAAAGAAGTTTTATTCTATTCTCTGCTTTATCCATTGTTTTAACTTATATAATGAATAATAATGATGAAAAACATGGAAAATTTAAAAGGATTATATTATTTTTAATAATTTCATTTTTCTTGATTTTAATCATTTCAAATAATTCACAATTAATTAATGTTTTTGATAGATTTGTTGGAGATGGAACCGATATTTCAAGTGGTCGTTATAGTTTATATCAAAAAATGTTTGATATATTTGTTCAAAATCCTATTTTAGGAATTGGAACTATGTCTGTTTTGCCATTACTTGGAAATCTAGGACACAATATTTATTTGCAAGTTTTGTGTGAAAATGGATTGTTTTCGTTTATATTATTTATTGTAGCTATATCGCATTCTTATAGAATTATTAAAAAAAATAATCTTAAGTCAAATATTAATATGAAAATATGCAGCTATATATTTTTGCTATTTTTCTTATATGGTTTTACTGGGAATCCGTTGTATACTATTCAAGAGTATGGATTACTTATGTTAGTAATCGGTTTTATAAATCATTTTGAATATGGGGGTGAAAAAATTGAAAAAAAATAAAGTTGGTATATTAACCTATACAAACACAACTAACTATGGCGCAATACTTCAGTGCATTGCATTAAAAAATATTGTTAGCAGGATGAATTATGATTGTGATGTAATAAACTATACATGTAAAGCCGTAGCGAAAAGGGAGAGAATTCTTTTTAATGGTTCATCAAAAAGCTTGAGACAGATTATCAAAACAATTATTTTACTGCCTATAAAAATAA
>OGPV01001661.1_pt1 | contig 14425 bp, 8 predicted proteins | sample 1553001 | NCBI WGS metagenome assembly OGPV01 (sample SAMEA2580268, study PRJEB22360) | human gut metagenome | biome: human gut; feature: human-associated habitat; material: faeces | place: Denmark | collected 2008/2010
CTGCCGCTCATAGTCGGCAGCATTAGCAGCCGTCTCATGATGCATGATAATCTTTACTCCCTTTGATTTGGCATAGGCATGTAGTACCGCAACATCAAAGTCCGGATAAGGTTTGTCAAAAAGGAACTGACGATCCTTACGATAGGATGCCCAATCTTCCCAACCTTCATTCCAGCCCTCAACCAATACCGCATCAATACCATTCTCCGCCGCAAAGTCTATGTACTCTTTCACATGTTCAGTATTGGCCGGATGATGTCCATTAGGAGTTAACTTTGAATAGTCGGTTATGCCGGGTTTAGCCTTATAATAGTCGCTATATGCCCATGTACCTCCTCCACCAGTAAACATCTCCCACCAGACACCGATAAATTTCTGTGGCTTAATCCAAGAAGTATCTTCCAGCTTACAAGGTTCATTCAGATTAAGAATCAACTGAGAAGCAAGGATGCTACGTGCATCGTCACTAACCATAATTGTACGCCACGGGGTATGCAACGGTAATTGCAGATATCCTTTCTTTCCTAATTTATCGGGAGTAAGATGAGCAGAAAAGTTAAACTCTTTATCATCCACATTCAGCAACATGGCAGAATAATCTACCAAGGCAGCTTCATGAATATTGATATAAAGTCCTTCGGTAGTCTTTATCATAAGGGGTGTTTGTACTGTGAATGAAGTCGCTTTAGCTTCATATCCTTTTTTACGTAGATTACGTTCCATAGCTTCGCGCACTTCGGAAATGGCCGCAGTAGTATAGGCAAACTCATTCGTATCATAATCACCGGGAATGCAATAGAGTGTATGATTACCGGTCAGATTGAATTCCGTCAGTTCGTCTTTTACCGTCAGATAATTCATGGTTTTCTGCTCCGGCAACTCATAACGGAATCCGAGTCCATCGTCAAACAATCGAAAACGTACAATCATCATACGGTCGTGCTTTGCCGGTTGTGAGAGAGTGACAGTAAGTTCATTGTAATGGTTACGGACTTTTTCATACTCTCCCCATACAGGCATCCAAGTTTCATCAAAAGTAGAATTTGTTGCATCAAGAATCCGGAAGCCATTTGACAAATCCGCTTCTTCCATAAGTATTCCCAAGGCAGAAGGTTCTACAACCGGCTCTCCTTTGTAATATAAGCTATAGACCGGCCCCCCCTCGGAATCAAGCACAACATTGAGTTTCAGATTCCCATTGGGAGATGACAATTCGTGTGCCATCGCCACACAAGCAATTCCCAGAAATACAACTGTTAATAATACATGTTTCATATACATCCGTTATTGTTGATATATAAAATATTGATAAGGTTCCATCGTCATTACTGTAGGCAACTCCACATCCACACCGGCAATCACATCGGTCATGGTCTTGCCAGCATGCTCCATAGGTACTTTCACTTGTACAGACTCATTGGCAGTATTCACCATGACCAACATGCCATGACTGCCTGCTGCCCGATAAAATGAAGCGACATCTCCGGTAGTATAAACTTCCAGTTCACCACCACGTACACTGCTCGTAGCTTTATAGGCTCTGATGATTTCTGCCATCTCTTGCGCAAAGACTTCATTGGACTTCAAGTCTATAACTCCGTAATTGAAAAAGTTAAGTGACCGCGGATAGGCTACTTCCTGCGAACTATAAATAAGAGGTATCCCCTCGAGCATAGTCGTCAATACAAAAGCAGACATGGCACCACGCTCACCGCCATAACATTCTATCGGTGAAGCCTCACTTGCCTGGTCATGATTAGTAGAATAGCGTAACCGTAACGTACCCTTCGGCATTCCCTCCAATTCGGAAGTATTCATAGCATAAAGGTCAGTAAGTGAGCATTTACCGGCATAATAGTCTTTCAGTTTACTATGGAAGTTCCAGCCGTAGAGCAGATTGAAACCATTGTTCATTAAAGACGTTTTTCCGCCTTCGGCAAGCATCAGCAAATTATTGTCAAGTGTACGGAGCTCGGCGATTGCTTTCTTCCAGAAAGCATCTGGTACCCCCTCGGCATAATCACAACGGTATCCATCAATACCAATTTCTGTTACCCAATACTTCATGGCATCAATCATGGCTTGCTGCATGGTTTCGTTGTCAAAATTCAAGTCAGCAACATCCGCCCAAGGCTGTTCTTGAGGTTGTACCACATTGCCATTTGCATCCTGTGTATACCAATCCGGATGCTCAGTCACCCAAGCATTGTCCCACGAAGTATGGTTGGCAACCCAGTCAAGAATCACTTTCATTCCTTTGGCATGGGCAGCATCTACCAGTTCTTTCAAGTCTTTTTTTGTTCCGTAACGTGTATTCAGCTTTTTATAATCCTTTATACAATAAGGTGAATTCACACTTTTCAGTACTCCCGGCTCATTTACAGGCATCAGCCAAAGCACGGTAGTTCCCAGGCTTTGAATACGGTCAAGCTCTGCTTTGATGGCAGAGAACGCATTTTCTTCGGCAAAAATGCGGGGATTTGCCTCATAAATCACCATATCCGAAGCCATGTATTCTTCCTGTGGGACGGGAATCGGTTCCATGTCACTCTGACTATCACTACACCCCATACAAGAATGTAGCATCGTAAAGAGCAGTGTCGCAATTATTACTTTTTTCATATTTCTACTTTTTATCTATACTTATACTCATTGGCGGAACTGATATCTGCAAAAGGAGCATCCAAACTCTCCAGTGATGGGCATTGGCAGAAAAGATACTAAGACTTAATACTAAAAATCCCGGAAGCCAATACTAAAAAACAAAAGAGCTAAGAGATAACTTCTTCCCAAGGCTTGATAGTCAGACCCAAAGACTTGGGATAGAAAAACCAAGCCTTGGGACATATATCCGCAAGATTGAAAAGAGATATCCTATCCCCAATCTCATTCCACCAATAGGTCATTTAACATCTTCATTACTATACAAAACTCATTTCAAGAAATTATTCTGATTAGAAACAAAAGCCGCTTCAGATTCCGGTTCAGAGTCTCCGTCCGGATTGTTAGGGTCAATCTCCTCACCAGCTATGTCCGTAATACGGAAATAATAATCTCGATCAAGCGTCACTGCTGCGAGGTCAAATTGTGAGCCTCCATTGTTATTATTCATTATCAGATTGTAAGTCAATCCCTTATTTGCTTCACCTGTATCGTAATAATTATACGTGACACCTTTTATCTCAACACTACCGGTTGGTAATATTCCTGGCCAACTGCCAAAGAGTTCCGGTATATCATTTCCCCACGCATATATGGTTGTTTCTGCCCATCCGGACTGGTCTTCAATAAATATGGCATAACCATCATGGATAACCACTGCATCCGGATCTATTTCCGTCCAACCGCTTTCTGTGATTTCCAAATATATGTCACGGTCAAGAGTAAAGTTCTGTGGTCCATCAAATTGTGAACCTACTCCATTATCGTTAAATATCAAATTGTAAACCAATCCCTTATTTGCTTCACCTGTATCGAAGTATTTATAGGTAATTCCTTTTATCTCAACGCTACCAGTAGGTGAAATACCGGGCCAACCTCCAAAAAGTTCCGGCAAATCATTTCCCCACGCATAAAGTGTCAGTGCATCCCAACCTGTATTGTCCATCACGAACACAGCATAACCGTCGTGGGTCACTTCACTTGGGTCTTCCGGCTCCTCAAAATAAGCATTCCAGCGGGTTACCGTTATATCAGTGCGAGTACCTACCTTAGCCGAAATTTGATGTAAAGCATCCCCATTCTGCAAAGTACGCTCTATACCTTGTGTCTTAGAAACGAAATAAAAGCCATCGGCAAGTGTCTTTCCATTAACAAAATCTTCCGGATAGAGGTATATGCCCCATTTAACATCATTGTTTGCAGCTTTCTCCATCTGCCACTTAAGGTCTCCGGAAGCAGCATCCTGACCTCCATTGAAATCGCCTGCAATATAAATTATTTCATCGGCACCAGTTCCTTGGGGCATAATCACCTCCAGCAAGATAGCATCGCTACGAAGTTCAAATTGCGGCAACTCATGGTCAAACACAATTTCCTCCTTGTCACAACTACTGATGAAAGCTACAAAAAGCAACAAAAGCCATAGCGGATTACATATATATTTTTTCATTGTTACTATTATTATAGGATGATTAATAATTAGGATTCTGTACCAGTCCCGGATTTACCATAAGGGCAGACTGGGGCAAGGGATACCACTCGTATTTGCGGTCACGTTTAGCCGGATAGCTTAAACCGTCGTCCGTGGCACGGCCAAAGAACCACCATTGCCCTTGCGTAAACTTATCGAAACGACGCAAGTCTGTACGACGACGACGCCCCTCTCCCAAGAATTCAAGTCCCCATTCACTCAACATCCAATCCATATCAAAGGATGTAAAACCAGGACCGGGCTGTTCGAGAGCCGATTTATCTGTAAAATAGCGTGTTTTAACTCTATATACCAGTTCTTTAGCACCTTCCGTATCACCTGCACGCATTTTACATTCAGCAAGAGTATAGACCACTTCACTCAAACGGAATTCCACCTCATCGATGTTTTGGAAATCAATGCCTGCACTCTCCGGATAAACCGGATATCTTACCAAACGGACACCTGAATTCGTTTCACCCCAGCGAGGTGACATGACAGTCTCCAGATTACGTCCTAAATTAAGGAATGTACCCACCTGATCCACATAAACCAAATCCTGACCGTCACGGTCGGCATCTGCTTTCAAAGCCGCACCCTTACCATAGTTGGCTTTAATAGCCCCTTTCAAAAAAATGCCTTGATAGTTTCCTGTTGTTTCATTATACACATAGTTCTGCTTACGGATATCTTTATCGTGGAAACGTTCATAAACTGCTCCTAACTTATCACCGTAGTCAGTAAGGAAGCTCTTAGGATTGTCAGTACCACCATACGGCTGTACATTTCCAGAATTATCCCATGAAGGTGCCAAGCATACACAATTCCATCCGCTCTGGCTGTATGTACCTCCAAAATAATCCCAACAATTGTAAGGCATGAAAGGCATGTTACGCATCCAACCGGTATTGACCTGACCGACTTCCATCGCCAATGCCATTACAACTTCCGGACATTCTACATTGTTTATCGAATAAATATCGCGATAGTCATCGGTAATGCTGTAAGTACCATAATCGCCATTCAGAATTTTTTGGCAAAGAGTGGCACACTCATTATAACTGTTTTGTTTGATAAACACCTCAGAATTCAGCAACAAGCGCATCTTAATCATACGATTGGCAGCTTGGTTCATGCGGTTGCGAGTCTTTCCAGAACCATCTTCTTTCATAAGATCTGTAACTGACTCATCTAATTCCTGACTGATAAAATCGTAGATAATCTTGCACCCCTTATCAAAATCAGTATCTGCAGAACCAGGGATTTCCGCACCCGAAGAAATGTTCAAGGGAAGTGCTCCACCCCAAATCTCAAAGATATTGTAGTATGCCCAAGCACGCAGGGTACGTACTTCGGCAATATAACTATTCAAAGCATCCTCAGTCATGCGTATAGATGCGGGGCTGATTGCCTGCAAATCTGTAATAAGCGTATTGCAAAGCCCAATAGTGGTCCACGCATTCTCCCAAGTTTGGCGAATAATGGTTGATTCTGACGTCCAGGTATGTGAAGACAAAGCAAACTTCAATGCCTCATCCCATCCCCAAAGTCCACCGTTCCAACTGCGCCATGCCACCTGGTCGGCAGAAAACTCCTGCAAATACCAGAAGTATTCCAAATAACTATATGCAGCTTTCGAATAGATGGCTGCCACTGCCCCCTGAACACTCGTCTCATCTTGATAATAAATTCCGGCATCCACACGATCGAACACTTCCTCGTCCAAATTAGTACAAGAGAAAAGTGAACATGACATAATCATCGCCAATAACCAACGACATTTTATATATTTCATATCTTTCATATTTTTAATAATTTGTTTCTCATTTATTTGAAGCGAAGAGTCACACCTAAACTCAATTGAGTTGCTGTAGGATAAGCACTATTACTATCTACTCCCGGCTGGATACCATTCACGTCTATAATTGAAGGGTCATTACCAGAATATCCGGTCAAGGTAAACAGATTCTTGGCAGACAGATATATGCGCATATTATCCAGTAACTTACGGTTCTTAGGAGTAAAATTATATCCCAAGGTTACATTTTCCAGTTTTATGAAGCTACCATCCTCCAGGAAATAGGAAGATATTACTCCACCACCGGTACGGATATTCTTATCTTCCAGATACGCAGAGCGAAGAACATTATCTGTACCACATCCCTGAAGCCCCATACCATATTTACGCATATTGAATACATCAAAACCGAATGTACCGCGGAAGAATACACTCAAATCAAAATTTCTCCAAGTCAGGTTGTTACTCCAAGACAAGAAGTGCTTGGGAGCACCATTGCCAATATAACGTTTATACTTGGCATCAGCCTGAGAAATCGGTATTTGCTCATCTTTATCATTCAAAATAAGCATATTGCCATTTTCGTCAACACCTGCATATTCATAACCGTAGAACTGCCCTATCTCTCCCCCTTCCTGCACACGGAAGAAATATTCGCTGGAACCAGTACCCGGTTTTAAGTAAAGGTCGAGATAAGATGCCTTGTAAATATCGTTAGAAAGTTTGGTCAACTTAGTCTTCCCATAAGAATAATTGATTCCGCTCGTCCACTTCACTGCTGTTTTAGTAAGGATATCACCATCCAAAGATACTTCTATACCGGTATTTTTCGTTGTTCCAACGTTAACCAAAATAGTGGAATAGACAAAAGGCGGTTGAGGTGCCGTGTACGTATAAAGCAAGTCTTTAGAACTACGGTCAAAATACTCCACTGAACCACGTAAACGATTCCATAGAACAAAATCAACACCCAGATTAATCGCAACGCTCTTTTCCCAAGCCAAATCCGGATTAGCATTACTAGAGGGAGCATAGCCCGTTACCCAACGCCCGTCAAAGAGATAACTACCATTGGTATTGTAAGTAGAAAGTGATTTATAAGCATCAAAATCCGAACGACCGGTAATTCCGAAAGAAACACGCGGTTTCAAACTGGTCAACACTTTCCGGGTATTCTTCATAAAGCCCATCTCCATCATTTCCCAAGCCAAAGAAGCTGCTGGGAAGTACCCCCACTTTTGGTTAGCACCAAATTTGGAAGAGCCTTCATAGCGCAACGAAGCCGATGCAAAAAGCATATCCTTCCAATTATAGTTCAACCGACCAAAGAAGCCAATAAGTGTCGATTCAGAGCGACCGCTATATAAACTTGCCAAACCATCCTTCAGATAAGAGCCACTGCCCAAATCCCAATATTTCGTATTATCAAAAGAGAAGTCGTTGTTACTACCACCAATCTGTTCCCAGATAGATTTCTCATAAGTATAGCCCACTACAGCCTTAATATTGTGGTCGCCCAAGTTCAGTGCATAATTTCCCAACCACTCCAATCGATTGGTGTACCATTTCTGATACTTCATTTCCGCACGTCCTTTATAACCATTCCAATAGGACTCCGAACCGGCAGACGAAGCATAATATTGTTGCTTCATGTCATTGTAATGCAATGAGTAACTTAATGTTGTATTCAACAAATGCTTTTCTGTCTGCAAAATATTCAGTTTAGCCTCAGCCGTACCCAACAAATACATACGCTGGCCGTTGTTATCTCTCAAAGCAAGCTCCGCAACCGGATTGGTTGCACCCGTAGGAGAAGTAGGCTGATAATACGAACCGTCTGCATTATATACCGGCATTGTAGGATTCATTGTGAGTGCCCTATCGAAGAAACCATCATTTCCCCAGGTTTCATTTACACGACGTGCACTCAACGAACCGTTGAATTGTAAGCGATTCTCCAGTACACGCTGTTCCATAGAAAAACGACCTCCAAATTCTTCACGACCACTCACGATGTCAAGTCCATTGGCACTTTTGTAATTGAAGGAAGCACCATAGAAACCATTCTTTGTGCTACCATCAATAGATATATATTGGTTTGTGTCGTATGCTACATCACGAGTAATCAGTCCATACCAGTCAGTGTCGGCTCCATAGTCTGTACCTCGTCTCGAACGACGGAATTCATCAGCCGACAGAATATCCGGAGAGGGCTTAGCTACATTAAAAGCGATGTAACTGTCATATGTGACTACCGTTTTTCCAGCTTCACCCGAGCCACGTTTCGTTGTAACTAAAATCACACCATTAGCACCTCGCGTTCCGTAAATAGCAGCTGAACCCGCATCTTTCAATACCGTAATAGATTCAATATCCTGTGCAGCGATGTTACGGATATCGCCACCTGCCACACCATCTATAACAATCAAAGGACTATTACTTGCTGAAACAGATGTTGCACCACGTACTTGTAATGAAGAACTGGAGTTAGGATTGGCAGCTGCCTGCGTATTGACATTCAAGCCCGCGACTTTTCCCGATACCATTTCCATCGGGTTATTCATAGCCCCCAAATTAAAATTTTTCTTATCCACTTGTACAATGGAACTGGAAACTTCTTTTTTACTCAATGAACCGTAGCCCACTACTACAACTTCTTCCAACACCTGCTGGTCATCATGCAAGACAACATCAATCTTGTTTCTACCGGATACATTCAGTTCCTGCGTTTGGTAACCTACATAAGAAAAAATAAGTATTGCATCAGGATTGACATTCAATAACACATAGTTACCGTCAATGTCAGTTATCACCCCCGAAGTTGTACCCTTTACCAATACACTTGCACCGATAAGACCTTCACCCGTAGCATCGGTCACCTTTCCTTGTACCTGAAGTTGTTGTGCAACAGCAACACCAGTCATCATAAGAAAACCCAGTAAAAGGATCATGCGCTTTTTAAGGCATCTCTTTAGACTTTTCTTTTTCATCTTATTAGAAATTAGTTAAACAATAAATAGATTGATGCAAATGTATTATCAAAACAAACGCACGATTTGGGCTGAGATAAAAATCTAAAGTCCTGCAACAGGCAATCAACTATAAAACAACGCATTACAAAAATGCTATTGCTACTAATTTCTAAATCATTTCTAAACTTTTTAAGGCAGAAGAAAGCCTCAAAAGGAGGATAAAATCAAAAAGAAGTTATTTTCATCACTCGTTCTTCAAAGTCCTCTTTACAAAGAGACTTGTTTTTTAGCTTGGAACGATAAGTATAGATGGTAGTTATGGAATAACGCAAAAATTCTGCAATACGCGCACTGTCTGTAATACCTAAACGAATCAGTGCAAATATGCGCAGTTCGGTAACAAGCAATTCTTCATTTTTAGGATGCAATTGTTCTTCAACTGGCAACAAACGATTAAATTCTTCTACAAAGTTAGGGAATATCTTAAGAAAAGATACATCGAAATTGTGATAGAACTCTTTCAACTCTTGATTTATGAAACGGTCGGACTTCAATGTACGATATAACTCCTCAAGTTTACCGGCAGCAGCCTGCTTGTTCAATATGCGGCGATATTCTTCCATCTTACTTATATAAGAGGAACTTAAACTGAGGAAACGTCCCAAATACTCTTCCTTAATATGATTGGCTTCCGTAAGAGTCTGATTAGTATGCAATAATCGTTCATTAGCCTCATGTTGAGAATTGTTCAGCTTCTTCAATTCACTATTCAATATACTCAATTGAGAATTGGCAGCAACAACTTTTTTACGGGCATAAGACAATTTTTTCATTTGCCATAGCACACACAGTACTGTCAATAGAAGGAAAACAGAAAGGATACATATGCCTGTAATAAACATTCTCTGCCGCTGTTGCTGTATTTCCTTTTCTTGCTGATAAGCACGATCTATGAGCGGAAGCATCTTGGAATTCTGCGAACTACGCAACCGAGTAGTATAATAATTAGCATCTTCCATACTAATCTTGATATAGTGATTAGCACGTTCCAAATCGCCCATTCCATAAAGTAATTCCGCTAATGCGCACAAAGAATAATTTTCTTTCACCACTGCCCTAATGTCAGCAATGGCACTGCTAATACGTGCTTCCATTTCTTTCTGCTTGTTCCCCACGACATGATAAGCAAAAGCCAGAATTGAAGTAGCTACTGCATACTCACGCGTATTGGATTTCAACCGAGGTAAAAAATTCTTCAATAAACATATAGCCTCCTGACTTTTTCCCTGGTCAATGAGCTGAGGTGCATGCACGACTACATATCTATAAGTATCTTCCGGTACTAGGCTGATTATAGAATCCCTATACAAATTTGCTATCCGAAGATAATTGTTCACGTAGTTCCGATCAGTGGCGTACTCTGCCTGATAGAGATATAGGTTTTCAAAACATACATAATAGTCCACTATATTTTCACCCTCCAACGTGTTACGAGGAAGCGATTTCAGCAATTCCATTGCTTCAACAAAAAGGCCCGAAGTATTTAGAATATGTACTTTATTTAATATAGAACTATTTATCCATTGCCTATTATTTAGCCGTGTGGCAATAAGAATATTTTCATTTATATAATGTAATGCAGAATCACTAATATAAGAATTATATTCGGCAAAAAGACGATTTTGTATCAGATAACGCTCCATGTCAGTAAGCCTCCCTTGCTTCAACTCATCCTTTATCAAAGAAATATACCGTTCTTTTTCTTCCTCGTATTGTCTACGCATCACGATAGTCTTATCCAGAACAGACAAAAGGCTATCTATTGCAGATGCATACATACCAAGCGAACATGGCAACAGCATTATTATTAAAATCAAGATACGCATCATAGGTTAACATTGTGACATAACTTCGCAAAGTTACAATTTTCTTCTGTTATGAAAATACGATTTTAGTATTTTCTTTGGCATTATAAGTCGTACATCATAGGGATTATACATCTACCGAAATTCATATTTCCTCTACTTCGGATAGCTTTTAAAGCTTTTATGGCAGTTTTCAAACCTCCTTCTGCCTAATAATGGCTAACATTGCAACCGAAACCAAAGGTTGACATCAACATGAGAAAGACATTATTATTTTTATACCTTTTATCTCTCGGCAGTATTGCCGCATACGGTCAGACACGTCTGACCCAAGACCCCAAACTGGAACGACAACTCCACGAAAGCGGACTGATACATCAACCCCTCCCCCTGGATATTGAAAACTCTTTCGAAACCAACGGATGGAAAAAGGAGGTCTTGCAAAGCGCTCCTCTCACCCGCTCGGCAGGTACAGAGGGATGGAGTCATTCCGGCGCAGGAAGCATGTCCTTCAGTACGGAAAAGACCGTTTCCGGCAAAGGCAGCATCAAACTGCAATTCCCCACATTCACCGGGAAAAGGGCGACCGGCTCTCCTTCCGACCCAGACTATGCCACCTACGGAAACAGCAGTGTTACCTATCATCTAGACGGCGCCAATCTGGAGAAGTACAACCGCATCGTATTCTCCATCTATCCCGATTGCGACGGCGCGCGCATCGTCAACATGAACCTCACGTTTCGCAATGCAGATACTCCTGCCAAGAAAGGATATAATCAGCCTTCGGGTTCACACCTCATTAACTTTATTAATAAGGAGTGGAACCAATGCTTCCTCGAAATAGACGAGTATCAGCGCGACAAGGTGATGTCCATCACCTTCAGCACAGCCCTCAAAGGCAAAGACCGGACAATAGGAGATTCAGCTATCTACTACCTGGACAATCTACAACTGCAAACGGTGAAAGCCCCTGAGAAAGTCAGCGGATGGATACCTGCCGATGGAAAAATCTCCTACTCGACAACCGGCTATGCCGTCAACCACCCCAAAACCGCCCTCATCAACACAAACCTCACCATAGACGCCGGAAAACGCTTCCAACTGCTTACCCCAACCGGAGAAATAGCTTACGAAGGAGACATCCGAAAAGAGAAAACCACTCTCGGAGAATTTGGCCTTATTGATTTCACCTCCTTCAATAATCCCGGAGAGTATCAGCTGAAGGTCGGAACATCGCTAACTCCCACCTTCCGGATTGGAGAAAGACTTTGGGAAGATTCACAATGGAAAGTGCTGAACTTCATCTTCTGCCAGCGCTGTGGACATCCGGTTCCCGGCAAGCATTCCACCTGCCACGTAGACCTCATGTCCCGACATGACGGACGCAGCATCTCCTACTCCGGCGGATGGCACGATGCAGGAGACTTGTCCCAGCAAACCTTGCAGACGGGAGACGTGACCTTTGCTCTGCTCGAAGCCTATAATAAACAAAGAAATATCAACCCAGCCCTCGCCGCCCGCCTGCGTGAAGAGGCGGAATGGGGAGTAGAGTTCATCCTAAAGAACCGCTACGGCGATGGTTACCGCGCCAGCAGCATGGGATTGCTTATCTGGCAAGACGGTGTGTTCAATACATTGGACGACATATCTTCCGTACGTGTACAGAACATGGCATTTGACAACTTTCTCTATGCCGGATACGAAGCTTACGCCTCCATGACGCTGGACAACGACCCGATGCTGCAGGAATACCTATTGCGCGTGGCCGAAGAAGATTTCGCTTTTGCTATGGAGAAGTTCAAAAAAGATGGCTTCGACCAGTTCGTCCAGCCTTACGAACACAGTTACAACACTTCGAAAAGTCAGTATATGGCTACCATCTCCTGGTCGGCAAGCCAATTATACAAGCTGACCGGAAAACCTTCTTATGCGGACATCGCCGCCGAATACATCCGCTACACCCTCGACTGCCAGCGCACGGAACCGCTGAAAGACAAAGACGGGACACGCGGATTCTTCTACCGGGACAAATCCCGCAAATCCATCGTACATTACATACACCAGTCGCGCGAGCAGGTCTATATGCAGGCTATGGTGATGCTTTGCGAAACCCAGAAGGAGCACCCCGATTACCCTAAATGGGTGAATTCCATACAACTATATGGAGACTATCTGAAAGGAATGATGAAGTATACCCATCCCTACGGTATGATTCCAAGCGGTGTTTACCATGCAGAGGAATATAAGGATACCACCAACTTCTACGCCCTCCATCTGTTTCCCCCTGCCAATGCCAAGGAACTGTACACGGAACAGATTAAACGAGGAGTACAACTGGACAAAGAGCACTACATGAAACGTTTCCCCGTGTGGTTCAACATTTTCAACGGCAATACCGCCATCCATCTTTCCAACGGAAAGTCCGCCGCCATCTGCGGAAACTTCCTGAAGGACAAGGAACTGCTCAACATCGGTCTGGAACAGTTGTACTGGACCGTAGGCAAGAATCCTTTCGGACAATCCTTGATTTATGGAGAAGGACACAACTATCCGCAACTGAATACCTTCTCTTCGGGAGAAATGACAGGAGAGATGCCCGTTGGTATCCGTACCCTGGGTAACGACGATGTCCCCTATTGGCCGCAAACCAACAATGCCTGTTATAAAGAGGTATGGATTACCTCGGCAGGCAAATGGCTGTCTCTGATTGCGGAATATTAGATAATGGAGAATTAATAACTTATAAATTATAAATTACAAATTATGAAACATCTGTTTATTTTATTGTTTACGGCTTGCACCCTGCTGACGTACGCACAAGTCCCCGAAGGTTATCCGGCAAACTATGCCAAAGCTCCTCGCTTCAAGGCCTTGATTTATTACACGCAACATGCGGAAGAAGCACACGTACAATTTGCAGAACAAGCAACCACTTTCTTCAAGAAGCTCAATTACGGTGACGGCTTTGTTCTGGATATTACTACCGATTTTTCAAAATACCCATACGAGAAACTGAAAGAATACAATGTCATTATCATGCTTAACACATCCCCCAACACCAAGGCCGAACGCGATGCTTTTGAGCAATACATGGAAAACGGAGGCGGTTGGGTAGGTTTCCACGCAGCTGCCTACAACGACAAAAACACGCATTGGCCCTGGTTCGTTAAGTTTCTTGGTGGTGGGGTGTTCTATTGCAACAACTGGCCTCCCCAGCCGGTATTGGTCGAAGTCGACAACGAAGAACATCCCGTTACCAAGAATCTGCCTGCATCATTCGTGGCTCCCGCCAGCGAATGGTACCAATGGACTCCCAGCCCCCGCCAGAACAAGGACGTAGAAGTACTCTTGTCCCTATCTCCCAAGAACTATCCACTGGGTATCAAGGATGTAGTGAATTTTGGCGACTTCCCCATCGTATGGTCCAACAAGAATTACAGAATGATTTACCTGAATATGGGGCATGGTGACGAAGAGTTTATCGACGGTACACAGAACCTGCTATTGGTTAATGCTTTCCGCTGGGTAGTGAGCAAAGACAAGAACGGTGACCCGTTCCTCAAATGAGATGTTCCCTATATAACAGCAATCAGAAAAAGGAAATAGGGTATCACTCCTCAAATCTGCTCCAGAATACAGCACCTTTATGCCGAAACAG
>OGPV01001674.1_pt1 | contig 14347 bp, 10 predicted proteins | sample 1553001 | NCBI WGS metagenome assembly OGPV01 (sample SAMEA2580268, study PRJEB22360) | human gut metagenome | biome: human gut; feature: human-associated habitat; material: faeces | place: Denmark | collected 2008/2010
CCCGCCGATGTTCTACCTGAGAATCCACTCTCCTATAGTCTTCTGAAACGGTTGTGCGGAGAACTGGAAAATGGAGAAAATAATAACAGAAGTACTTCTCTGCGCGGGGGATGGAAAAGAAATGTAGTTTCCAGAAGGAAGCATTCAGATAAAAAGTACAGCTACCGTATTTCAGCAGCCGTTGATCGCCCATCTGATCATCACAGTTTTATGCGGGCTGTAAGCGGCAGAACTTATGTCATGGAGCAGCAGAATATCGGGATTGCACCGTTGTTTGTGCAGGTGTTCCACAATAATATGACAGATGGTATTTCTGAAATTTCTTTTACTTATGATGCGGGAAACTTTTGCGTTTCTTTTACCGAAGGTGAGGTGATCCATAAACTTCCTGTTGGATTTGGAAAGGCTGCGGATGGATGTGTTGATCTTCATGGAGAACATTACCTTGTAGCTACACTGGGAGAATTTGCAAGAGATGAAAACGATATCCCTGTGTTAAAACTGGAAGTTACTTTTATCGAAGAATGTGTGAAACGAAAGGCGCACATTTTCTTTCATGAAGATAATGGAATTGAAATCAGATGGAACGAAACACCCGGCAAAAAAATGATTCTGGCAGGACTGAGTTCTATTACTGAAGAACTGTCAGGAAACTTCCTGTATAATTCGCTTCTGGGAGATCATAATATTACGACAGAACTGCTGCACCGGCTTATGGAACAAACGATTGAGCCTGCTGTAAGGGGATATCTGAAGAGACCGGAAGAAACAGGCAGTATTGATACGGATGAGTGAATATAATAAAGTCTCATATACAAAAATGCATTTCTCATTAAACGATTCAGATGAGAAATGCATTTTGCATTTTACAGGTTTATTTTATTTATGGTATGTATTATTTACGCGGATTGCCATAGTTCTGTTTAGTCCTGTTTCACATTGAAAGCTTTCATTCCCGGATATACTGCGCTTGCGCCGAGCTCTTCTTCGATACGGAGAAGCTGGTTGTATTTTGCAACACGTTCAGATCTGCTTGGAGCGCCGGTCTTAATCTGGCAGGTATTCAGTGCTACTGCAAGATCTGCAATTGTTGTATCTGCTGTCTCGCCGGAACGATGAGAAGAAATTGCGGTGTAGCCTGCTTTGTGGGCCATCTTGATTGCTTCCAGTGTTTCGGATACGGAACCGATCTGGTTTAATTTGATCAGGATCGCATTACCTGCACCAAGGCTGATACCTTTTGCAAGTCTTTCTGTATTTGTAACAAACAGGTCGTCACCGACAAGCTGTACTTTGTCACCAAGTCTGGCTGTAAGTTTCTGCCATCCTTCCCAGTCTTCTTCATCCAGACCGTCTTCGATGGAGATAATCGGATATTTCTCACATAATTTAGCCCAGTGCTCAATGAGCTCTTCGGATGTATACTCTGTGCCGGCTTTTGGAAGTTTGTAATATCCTTTGCCTTTTTCACTCTTCCACTCGGAGGAAGCAGCATCCATGGCAATCCTGAAGTCTTTGCCTGGTTCATATCCGGCTTTCTTCACTGCCTCGAGGATTGTCTCGATTGCTTCTTCATCGGATTTCAGTGCAGGTGCGAAACCACCTTCGTCACCTACTGATGTGGCAAGTCCGCGCTCTTTCAAAATAGAAGCAAGCGCGTGGAATACTTCTGCACACCATCTTAAGCATTCTTTGAAGGAAGGTGCCCCAACTGGCATGATCATGAATTCCTGCACATCCAGACCGGATGATAATGCATGGCATCCGCCGTTTACGATGTTCATCATTGGTACAGGGAGACGGTTTCCGGATACTCCGCCAAGGAAACGATACAACGGAATTTCAAGAGAAGCTGCCGCTGCTCTGCAGCATGCGATAGATACTGCAAGGATTGCATTTGCTCCAAGTTTGGATTTGTCTTTTGTTCCGTCTGCTGCGATCATTGCTGCGTCTACTGCATAGATGTCACTTGCATCGAGACCTTCGATTGCTTCGTTGATTGTTGTGTTGATGTTCTCTACTGCTTTCTGTACGCCTTTTCCAAGATAGCGAGCTTTATCTCCATCTCTCAGTTCCAGAGCTTCGAATTCTCCTGTGGAAGCACCGCTTGGAGCAGTTCCTCTTGCAACAGTGCCATCCATCAGATATACTTCTGCTTCTACTGTCGGGTTTCCTCTGGAATCCAGAATTTCTCTTCCAATTACTTTCTCAATTTCTAAGTACATGATAAATCCCCTTTCTGGTTTTGCATTTGGACTCCTGGTACACCGTAGCTTTGATGTACCAAGTGGATCATATCTGAGGTACGGTTTTTCAGCATAGCCGCGATTTCAGCAAGTACAGATGTAATCCAATGTTCCGAAGAATTCAGCAGGTCTTCGGATGGAGTTCAAATGATTTAATTCACGCGAGAGTTTGCTATATCTAACTCTATTGGTTAGTATATTCTAACTCTTGTGAAAATGCAAGAGGAAAATTGGGGTGATATTGAGAAAGTATTTCAGAAAAAAATAGATTTATATTTAATATCGTGCTTATAGATAATAAATTAATTAAAATAAAAAATCTTCAGACATTTAAAATGATTCTCAAATATCTGAAGATTTCTGTACTATGTAATAAATATTTAATTAGTGAGGGCATGTAACATATGTATGTGTACTTTGAAGTACTGCATTTGCACTATATCCGCATTTTTCACATCTTTGGCATTTATATATTTTAACAGTGCATCCACCAGAAGAATTTTTTGAATGGGTATAAAAAGTTGCCGGAACCATACTATGCGTACATAAAGCATAAGTATCTGAAGATTCTTCTTGGTATACTATCTGATTTCCGTCTGAATCAACAAATATACTATCACCTTGAGAAAAATCAATGGCTGCAGTTGCAATATCGTCCATATCTTCAAATCCAAAATCATATATTGAACCATCAGAAATGAATTCTTCAAAACTTTCATCAGATGATTGCGTTGGCTGATATGCCATCACCGTCCCAGCACTTGCCACAACTGTCAACGCCGACACTGCCACCATAATTCCTCTTTGTAACATCCCTTTTCTCTTTTCCTTCATCATGTAGTTGATCCTCCTTTTTAATGTTTTAAAATCCTTTCCTTCTTTATTGCTTTTATGTCCGGAAAGGTTATTTTTCCACACGGCTGGGCGAATATCAGAAGTTGAAGCTTCTAATACCAGCAAACTTGCATAGTCTTGACGTTTTTCTTTTGTACAGCCATCGACGGCTGCACTATCACTGACTATTTCTGCTGTATCTATGTAAAGGAAAAGTAAAAGATATGCCACGGGATTCATCCAGTGCAGACACAGAACGAAAAGGCATAAAAGTTTTACTAAATTGTCATGATTCTTCAAATGTGTATGTTCATGTTTGTATACCATAATAAAATCAGGATGCAGAGGAAAGCTCTCTGGAAACACGATTTTCTGACGGAAAAATCCGATGGTACATGGACCACAAATCTCATCCGGAATCAGGTAATAAGTAAGATTATCTTCAGGATCTTCAATCTTTTCAAAGATATAGTTCCGGATAGAATGTGCTCCTCTCCAGTATTTAATAATCTCATAGATTGCGAAGATAATAATTCCTGCTAGCCAGATCCTGGCAAATATATTAAACCATTGAGGTATCCATATGTAATCACCCTGCTTTTCACTCCAGAAAGACAAGGTGCCTGATAAATAAGAATCAGCTTTTCTGCCAATTAACATTGTTTCCGGAAGTGCATCTTTTGGAAGTAAATACTTCACCAACTGCACAGGCACCAGATAAAAGAAAACACCTGTCAGCAGTAATCTTCTTCCGAGAATGTAGTTATAATTTCCACGTTGAATTAGGTATAAAAATAAACAGATCATTACAGGAATGCTTCCTGCAATGGACATACAGACTAACAGTTCCATTTAAACATCACATCATTTCTTCTTAATGTATTCTAATAAATATTCTTTCTCTTCCTCTGTAAGTTTCTGATCAGAGGTCAGAGCACTGACAAGGATGTCCATATCAGGAACTGTATATCCTGATGCGGATGACCTGAAAGTGTGTGCAGATTTGGCAGCTTCAGTTTCACCCTTTTCTTCAGCAAGTTCATTTAACTTATCATACAGGTAGCGGTTTCTCAATCCAAGAACAAACATAGATGCCGGGTATAGTAAGGATACCACAGCAGCACCAATCATGTATAAAGTAAATGTATGTGTATCGTTTACCGGAGGTGTGCTCATAAAGTTAATAAAGAAACCAATACCAGAAAAAACGGTAAATAAAATCCAACAGACAAGTTCTATTTTCTTTTTCATTCTTTTGTCTCCAGATCATTAATAATTGTAAATTTCTGTCATTTCTTAACTACAGTTAGTCTACCATATTTTGCACAAATTAAGCAACTGATTTTTATGAATTTATCGGACTTCTTACCGTCATTATTCGAGATTTATCGAGAAATTGCACAATAGATTATGGACTTGTGTTACATTTTTTGAACACTTCTTCCATAGCGCGTCATCCGAGAACTGCAAGCTCCTTCTGATAAACTGCGGAGTAGTTATTTGGTATAGAGCCACGTAGCGAAGCGGTAGATTTTATCCGCTTGACAAATACATTTATCAGATATATTTCTGAAATGCTCTCAATATGCAAAAAAGATTCCATTTTTCTATAAATCATTCAAATCCATGACTATTGATTTCATCTACCAGAGACACATCTCTGGATGCAACAAGGTGTCTGATAAAGTAAAAAGCCAGGAAAGAACTGTTCAATCACTGAACAATTCCTGCCTGGTTTCTCATGGAAAATTAAAACGTATTTTTATTTATGAAGAAAAGAAAACAGTCCTTTTTTCTTTTCATATGGCTCTGATGTAATGCCTTTTACTTCATATCCTGTCGCACTGATGGCTGTTTTTAATTTGGCTTCATCTACAGGTCCGTCTGAAATGATCACTGTCTCGCCCTTACTGTGGGAAGAAGTAACTTTATCTACCTGAAAAGCTCTTCTCACTGCATCATTCACGTGAGATTCGCACATACCGCACATCATACCGTCTACTTTCACAGTTGTTTTGATCATGTTGTTATCCTCCATTTCTGTTATTACAATGCTGTTAAAAGTATTATCTGTCATTATAAGTTAGAACTCACTAACAGAAATTATAGCATATGTTTTTTTCTTTTACAATAAGTGTAAGTTTTAATTGTAATTAAAATTTTATGCTACTTTTTTGCTTTAATTTCAGTAGTTTTATGCCAGTGCCTGAGCAAGTGCTTTCTGAATTGCTCCAAGGATTCCCTCCGAGGAATAAGTAGCACCGCTTGCAGCATCAATTCCGTCTGCTGACTGATTTCCCATAATCTGAGGATAAATAGTTTCCCATGCATAATCAAAGTACTCAGGTGAATCACTGTTACTCTGTTCAATAGATGCAATCTGACCGCCCTGAATCGTTACTGTTACATTTACTCTTCCACTGTATCCGTAGCTTGAGCCTGTATAAGTTCCGTCAATATATGGTCCTGTAGGTTCCGGCGTAGGCTCCGGAGTCTCTTCCGGTGTTGGTGTGGGAGCTGGTGTTTCCTCTGGTGTTGGAGTAACTTCTGGAGTCGGAGTTTCTTCCGGTGTCGGGGTTGGGGTTGCCTCAGGAATTGGCGTAACTGTTACTTCTGGTGTTGGAGTTGGTGTCACTTTTGTGGTGCCTTTTTCTGCCTGCTTCTGAATATCTTTCATTGCGTTTATGATACCCTTTGAAGAGTAGGTTGCACCACTGACAGTATCAATGCCATCGACAGACTGATTCTGAATGATCTCATTTTCCAGGATGTCCCATGCTTTCTTAAAGAACATAGGCGTATCTGTATGCTCTGCTTCCAGAGACTTGATCATACCTTTTTTAATCTTAGCTGTCAACGTAATTGTCCCACTGTATCCTTTACCGGTTCCTGTATAGGTTCCGTCTTTGTAAATCTGTTCGTCTCCCGGCTTCGGTGTTGGAGAAGGTTTCTTTGTAGGTTTCGGTGATGGAGTGGGAGTTGGCGTAACAACTGCCTGATTTCCTGATGGAATTGCCTGTGACAATGCATTCTGAACCGCAGTAATAATTCCGTTTGAAGAATAAGTGGCACCACTGACTGCATCTACGTTCGGAGACTGGCTTGCAAGAATTTTGCTGATCACACCCTGTGCATTTGCAAAATAGGAGGCTGTTTCACTTGATGCATCTACAATATTGATAGCTGCAATTTTATGGTCAGTGACAGTTACCTGAACAGTGATCGTTCCTCCGAAACCGGTTCCGGAGCCTGTATAGGTACCGTCTGCATATCCACCAGCAGGAACTTCTGTAGTTGGTGTGACTGTGCTTCCTGCACCACCCCCTGCGGTACCTCCATTTGCAGAGGAACCTGTAGATGAATTTTTCTTTGTTCCTGTTTTAATCTTACTTGTTTTCTTTGTCTTTTTTGATGTTTTTGAAATTGAGGTTCCATTGGTTTCAGAAGAGTCTTCTGAATCAAAATCCTTACCTGCAGTTCCGTGCGAAATCAATTCTTTAATCTCGCCAGTAGACATAATATTATTATCGGAAACTGATGCTGTTTCCACAGGACTTTTATTTGCCTGATAACAGGTTACACAGACTGCAGCAAAAACTGCTGCCGCAGGAATAAGCTTTAACCATGGACGGAAACTGTCCTGTTTGGGTTTCGTTTCCGGAGTCTTATTATTTTTCTGCTCATTATTTTTGTCCATAAATTCCTCCTTCTTCAATAGTTTCAGGAAATCATATTCTGGTGATTACCGTAATAACTGTATAAAGTTTTACAGTTGAAAAGAAATCCTGCCCTTTCTGTGGGATACAGGATTTCTTTCCTCTTGTCTGCTAATCCGATTGCAAATATCCGCCTGACTTCAGTCAGGTCAGATTATTTTACAGTTACTTTAACTGTTTTGGTTACACCATTGCATGTTACTGTAACCTTGGCAGTACCTTTTTTGATACCTTTAATTGTACCATTGGATGATACTGTAGCAATTTTCTTGTTGCCGGATTTGTATGTAACTTTTCCTGACGGAGTTGCTTTTGCTGTGACCTTAGTTGTTTTGCCGACTTTTACAGATGCAGATGTTTTGTTCAGTGTAAGAGTTGGATTTTTAACTGTTACTTTGCAGGTTACCTTTACATCTCCGCATTTAGCTGTGATGACTGCACTACCTTTTGCTTTTGCAGTAACTTTACCGGTTGTTTTGTTTACGGCTGCAACTTTTGGGTTGCTGGAAGTAAATGTAACTTTTGGTGCATCTACTCCTGTTACAGTTGCCTTCAGTGTAGTTGTTTTTCCTTTGTAAACAGTGGCTGTTTTCTTGTTGAGAGTTACTGTTACCTTCGTATCTGCTTTAACAAGAGCCTCTACTGCTGCGTTCAGATGAGTTGTAGCTTCATCAACCTCTGCCTGAGTTGGCTTTTCTTTTGCAAGAAGATCCTTTGCTTCCTGAAGCTCTAACTGCATTGCCTTCCAGGAATCTGCTGTGTAATCTGCTTCTTTTAAGGCTTCTGCTTTTTCTACTGCTGCTTTTAATGCTGTTGTATCTGCTTCTCCTGCTTCCGGTTTTACGATGTTTGCATCTGTTGCATTAACTTCAAATACAGTATCTGCATATCCCATTGCATATACGGTTATTTTCCATTTGCCGGTTCCATCTGTTCCTTTTGGAAGCTGGCAACGATAGGAATCTGTCAGACCAAGCTGGATTCCCATTGCCTTGTGCATCCAGTTATCTGCTGCAAATTTTGTTCCGTAAGATGCCAGAACTTTATCACCATTTCCGTAGTAATCCCATCTTACAGCATACATTTTAGCACCAAGAGCTCCATATCCGTCACCGGTAATATCTACTCTTAAGAATTCGCCGTAACTTCCACTTGCTTCTTTTACTGTTGCGGTAACATTGGATGCTGTCTGGAGTGCCTGATCTTTAAGTCCGGAACCTGTACCGTTTGTTCTGGCCTTGAATGTGAATGTTCCATTGGAACCTTTTACAGCTTCTTTTAAACCGTTTGTTTCAGCGGTAACATCCGCAACTGCACTATAGGACTGCAAATTGTTTTCTCCAAATCCTCCGGCAACTGTGCTTCCGTCTTCCACAACCTTGAACTGGGATTTGAAGGCTTCATAATCTTCTGCCTTTACTGCGACAGGCACATATTTCAGACCTACAACGCTGTAATGGTCGAATTCTACAACGCTTCCGTCAGCTTTTGTGATCTGTCCTCGCTCAGGCTGATTCAGTTTTACAGTTGTTCCGTCCGTAAGAACTGCATCATTAGCTGAGGTCCAGTAGGAAATCTCATAAGAACCGCCGTTTTTGTCATACATGATTGCTTCACACTGGTAGCTTCCTCTGTGCAGGCCATGGTTTACAGTAGCTCTGGTTACTGTGTCGAAACCGCCTTTGTCAAGTTCATCATGGCTGTCTTTTGTTCCATTGGAAGCTGTGTTTGCAGCATTATAAACTCCCTCAGATGCCCAGTACTGTGCCCATGTCAGACCTGCATAGACATATTTGTAGCCTGTTTCTGCTGTTGCAGCGAATTCATCTTCTGCTGCTGCCTGATCGTCAACAAAAGGTGTTTCCTCATCGCCCGCAAAAGCATCAGCGGTGTCATCTGCTGCATCAAACTCATCTGTCTGTGCCTCAGTCTCCACAGCAATATCAGATGTAAAATCCGCAGCCATAACCGGTAATCCTGAAACCATCATTGCTGCACTTAAAATTGCAGGAGCTGCCATTTTGATTAAATTTCCCTTGCGCATACCTTTAAATCCTCCTGAATATGAGTTAATAAATATATTTCCAAACTGTCCGGAAAACTGAAATTTTTGACAGTTCAGAGATCTTTATATAAGATAAACCTATTCACCGATGGAATAAGTATCTTTCAGTAATTGAAATCTTTCTTTCATGCCTTCCGTCATCCAGACATGATCAGAATCATCTACGAACAGTCCGTCTGCATTGTATTTCTTCAAAAGTTCTTCTGCCTTTTCTTTTCCCAGTACAAAGCATGCAGTGGAAAGTCCGTCTGCATTCAGGCCGTCATCACACACAACCGTCACAGATGTGAGACCGCTTCTTGCAGGATATCCTGTAGCAGGATCCAGTATATGATGATATCGAACACCATCTTCTATAAAGTATTTTTCGTAATCTCCGGAAGTAGATAAAAATTCAGTACCATTCAGAGCAACTACTCCCAGGTAATCACCTTCTGTATCCCGCGGATCAGTGACAGCTACCTGCCAGGCAGAACCGTCAGGTTTGCTTCCATAGCTCATAACACTGCTGCCGCCGAGATTCAGGATCATACCGGATACATTTTTATCTGCATCAAGAATCTTCTTTGCTGCATCGCAGCCGATTCCCTTACCTGCAGCCCCCAGATCAAGAGTTACTCCCTTTGGCATGGTAACTTTATTTCCATCCAGAGTCACCTTGTCATATCCTACATTTTCAAGCAGGGAATTTAATTCATCATCTGAAGGAATATGCGGATCTTCTCCGTCAATGTCCCACAGGCGGATCACTCTTCCCATAGTAGGATCCATGGCTCCGCCAGAAGCTTTCGACAAATCCAGTATCTGTTTTAAACAGGTGGCAGTTTCATCAGATACCGTTGTTGTATTTCCGGCATTTTGATTGATCTGATATATCTGAGAACTTTCTTTTGTCCAGGAGATCCAGTTTTCTTCCACATCTTTTAATGCAGAGATTATGTCTGCTGTGATGTCCTCACCTGTTGTGTAAAGAGTCTCTGATACTACGGTGTCCATAGCAAAGTCTGTTTTGGTGTATGTGTTTATTTCAGAGTTTCCCCATGCAGTCCGGGATGTGCATAAAAGAGAGGCTGTAATAAAAAGTCCCAGTACAAAAGAGCGTCTGTTTGTCATATATTTTCTGATTCCTTATCCTCTTATTGTTGTTTCTAACTAACTCTATAGACTATATCACTGTACGGATAGTATGTCTACCAATATAGTTAGTTCTTACTAATCAATTTTTTTCAATAAGTTAGCAGTTGCTAATTTTTATCATTAACAGTGCCTGTATGAATATTTTTCCTTGGGCAGACTGCAGTGCAGGCGTGACAGCAGATACATTCCCCTGAATGTGCAGTATCACCGTCAATATCCAGGTGTGCGGGGCATCTCTTCTTACAGAGAGTGCACTTTGGCGCACAGTTTGGACGATTCCGTTTGAAAAGTGCTCCCGGGATGATCGGCATGATTGCAAATACTGCTCCCATGGGACAGAGAAACTGGCAGAAGAAACGCTCCTGTGTACACATTCCGGCCATGATCAGGATCAGCAGAACTGTTCCCACAATGTAGGTAGATTTCGGCAGTCTGCCTGTTGTAATCATGGAAAATACATCCCATGGACTCATTCCCTGTAATTTAGAATAGAATCCTGTCATGCAGGAAAGAAGCAGGAACGCAAGGAGTACATATTTTACTTTCTGCAATCTGTGTACCCATTCCTCCGGATATCCATGTTTTTTCTTTTTTCCAAAGCATTTCGCACGGATAAACGCGGTAAGCTCATACAGAGCATCTCCCAGTGAGCCAAACGCACAGGCATAACCGCAGAAATGACGCCCGAACAGAATGGTAATAATTAACAGTAACGCCGTAATATCCAGAAAAGAGTTCCAGGTTACGCTCTGCTGTCCTCCGATTGCAAGAAAGATGGATTTGACTCCTGCAAATGCCGTGGAAAAAAGGGAGGGCGCTGCTATAAAAAATATAAGCTGTATGGCGGCACGGATCAGCCGTACCTTTCGTTGTTTCTTTTTCATGCGTTTTCCGCCTTTGATAATGCGTCATTTACTGCTTCTAAGATACCGGTAGAACTGAAAGTTGCTCCGGAAATAGTGTCAACATCTGTGCTCTGCTCGCTGATGACACTGTTTATGACATTCTCGCCCTGTGACAGATAAGCACTGTCCTCACCCGGCGCACTGACTACACTGACTGCTGTAATAGTATCGTCTTCCAGTGTTACCTGGACTGTGATGGTTCCACCGTATCCGGTTCCTAAACCTTCAAAAGTACCGTTCTTATATACATTATCAGAATCATCGGCATCTTCAGAATCTGCCTGATCTGCATTTTCTTTATCCTCTGCAGAATCTTTTTCGGATTTATTATCAGCTTCTGAAGATACATCAGAAGAAGCATTACTTTCTGCTGCTGTTTTCTGTTCCTCATAAGTTTCCTTTAATGCTGTAAGGATCTGGTCCTGCTGTTTCTCCAGACTCTCTGTTTTGGCAGTCAGATCTGCAATATCCTGGGCCTGTTCTTTATCCTGTACTGTTCCGTTATAGAAAAATACCGCCATGATAATCAGCAAAAGTGCGATCAGACGCAGATAAAAGTTTTGATTATTCACGTTGTTTCCTCTCCTTCATTTTTTTATTTTGCCGGATATGATATCTGTTTTTAAATGAAGCAAAACTTAATCATAACTAACTTTAAAAGTGTATCATTTTCGTATACAAAAATCTATATATAACAAATTCTGCTAATGTTGTTTTTTTTTCATTAAGATGACCCCGGAACAAAATCCGAGGTCATTTATTGTGTGAATTATTTACCTGTTATCGTTTATTTTACTTTTACTGTAAATACCTTCTTAACACCATTGCAGGTTACTGTGATTTTGGCAGTACCTTTTTTCTTTCCTTTTACAACGCCTTTGGAGCTTACTGTTGCAATCTTGCTGTTGCTTGACTTGTAAGTAACCTTTCCTGATGGAGTTGCCTTTGCGGAAATCTTTGTTGTTTTTCCAACTTTTACAGTTGCTGAAGATTTGGTAAGTTTCAGGGATGGATTTTTAACTGTTATCTTGCAGGTTACTTTGTATTCTCCGCAGGATGCTGTGATCACTGCTGTTCCTTTTGCCTTGGCAGTTACAACACCTTTGCTGTTTACAGCAGCCACTTTTGTATTGCTGGATTTCCATGTGATTTTATCTGTAAGGTTTGTTGTAACTTTGAGAGTAGTTTTTGTGCTGCCTTTTGTATAAAGAGTCTTGGAAGAAGTATTTAATTCAAATGTATTTTCTGCTTCTTTGTAAGTAAAAGTAAGATTATTCTTATATCCCACAGCAGTTATTTCAAATACAGTTGCATCTGTTACCTGAAGATCTGTGAGATCAAGAGTTCCATCTTCTTTTACAATGACTTTGCTTCCTCTTCCGGTTGCGGCATATTCTGTATCATCAACTTTTACTTTGCTGATGCTCTTAATGTATGCAGAGAACTCTTCTGCTGTAATGCCTTTTGCTGCAACCAGTTTTGTCTCGTTACTGTCATAAGAAGCCGGCATTTTGTCTGTATTTACTGTAAATTCAGTTACAATAGCTGCATATTTTCCGCTGGCATCTGCAATTTCAACCTTATGTGTTCCCAATGCAAGAGCTCCAACTGCAAGTTTTCCGTCTGTGCAGGAAACCACTGTTTTGTCTACAGTATACTGTGCCTTGAAGTCTGCCGGCAGAGCCTGGTCAAAGGTAACTGCTGCAGATGAGTCTGTATTCATAATATCTGCTACTGTTGCCTTAATTCCTGTAGTTGTCTGCACCTTTACATCAGGGACATCAAAAATGATCATACCCTTATCTGTGTAATAAGTAACGCTGTCAATTGTTTTTCCCATGATTGATTTATAATGTGCAGAAGAAACAGGGCATCCGTGAACTTCTGTTGTATATCCGGTTCCCCAGGAAAGCATACTTCCACGCCAGATATTCTCCAGATGACGCAGGCCATAGTTGGTTCCGTCTGTAGTATTTACGGTTACACCATAGATTTTATCTGTATTTGTATCAATTACTGCTGCAAAAGCCTCATTGTTAAGATCAAGCTCATAATCACCGTAATTTGTTTCTGTTTTTAATGTAGCATCAATAGTAACGTTCTTTGTCTGAGCACCTTTCATTGCTGAGAAAGAATAGCTGCCATCTGCATTTACAGTAAGTTCTTTGTAATAAGATGGTGTTTCGTTTAAAACGTAATAAGAATAAGAGGCATTTTCAATCAGGGAATCTTTTCCTGTATAGGTGTTGCTGCTTGTCTGTCCTCTGTTTGTCACTGTGATCGTTACAGAGTCGGAATCTGTGACCTGCTTCTGGTCTTTCAGAAGGGAAAGATCACTGACCTTTACAGGGAAAGTAACACCTGTTACATCGGTTCCATTGGGGTCTACGTGATAAGCGGAATTTCCGTTCATCATACCTGCTGTTCTTGATTTATTAAGAGTTGCAGATGTGAAAGCATCAACTTTTACATCATTATTTTTCAGTTCTGCCTTGTAGAAATCATCGTATGGAATATTCATAAGCACATAAGCTTCGCCCTGCTGTGCTTCTGCAGCAAAAGCATCCTGGACATCTTCGGTGGTAAATTCTTCCTGCGCATCCTCAGTGGCAAACTCTTCGGAAACAGAGAAATCTGTGCTGTCTGTAAGTACCTCACTGTCTGTGAAATCAGATGCCAGAACTGCATATGGCATGCTGGTCATAGCAACTGCGGCACTCATTACAACAGGTGCTATTTTTTTCATAAGTTTTTTGTTTGTCATGTTTTTCTCCTCTTCTAAAATTTTTTTTGCGGAATCACTCTTACCAGAGGGTTAATCAACTTATTAACCAAAGGGATTTTACTTTTACCAAAAGGGAGTGACTTCTGCCAAAGATATTCATATAGGATTGCTATAGGTATGCTGTCAGCAGTAATCATGTGAATTAGTCACTACTAACTTATAAAATAGTAACATGTCTGTCTGAGAAAATCCACACTTTTTTATCTTGGATATTCGTCATTTTTTCTCAATAAATGCTTTCAGTAAAAATCAGTATTAGTTGCATCTAACTTATGGTTGCGGGAATATTTTTTCTGTGTTAAAATGTCTGAAGAATTCTGATAATTCCATTTTGGATTTTTTGAGAGGAGAAAATAGATTTATGAAGCAAAAAACAGCCTGCCTTGGGCTTTTTTCAGCTGTGGCGATTATTTTGGGATATGTGGAATCACTGGTGCCGGTTTTTGCGGGGATTCCGGGGATTAAACTTGGACTTGCCAATCTGGGAGTACTTTTTATTTTGAAGAAATATTCATTTAGGGAGGCTGCCCTGGTTTCTGTTGTCCGCATTCTGGTGATCGGATTTATGTTCGGAAATCTGTTCAGTATCCTGTACAGCCTGGCAGGCGCTGTGCTTAGTATGACAGTTATGACACTTATGATGAAAAAAACATCTTTCA
>OGPV01001676.1_pt1 | contig 14340 bp, 10 predicted proteins | sample 1553001 | NCBI WGS metagenome assembly OGPV01 (sample SAMEA2580268, study PRJEB22360) | human gut metagenome | biome: human gut; feature: human-associated habitat; material: faeces | place: Denmark | collected 2008/2010
AAATGCGGAGCTTTCGCCCGCCGACCCGGCACAGCCACCGTGCTCGAAGCAGAGCCCGACCTGACTGATCTGCCATTCCTGCATCTTCCGCCCTTTGTATTCGATTTCACGGTCGCTCGGTGTCGGGTGTGTATAGATTGACGTGGTGTACATCCGGGCCGTGCGGAGTGCGGCCTCCCGGTATTTGGCCTCTCCGGTCAGGTCGTGCACGTCGAGCAGGGCTTGCACGGCCTGTCCCGTGGCGAAATCATTGATGAAACGCGCGTCGCCGCAGACGCCGGTGAAGGCTCCCTTGTCCACGGCGTTGCGGACGAACCAGTCGGCGCCCCGTACCGCGGCATCGAGGTATTTCCGTTCTCCGAGCAGTTCGTAGGCGACGACGAAGCCGTAGAACGTGGGGCGAAGGTCTTGCAGGTCGGTGAACAGCGGTTTCCCGTCGTGTTTGCCGTATGCCACGGCAAAACCGCCGTCGGCCCGGCGCCACCGCGCCCAGCCGTTCGGCTCCGGCTTGGAAGCTGTTGCGCAGCAGCGAGTCGTCCCGCTCGAAAAGCAGGATGTTTCCCAAGTCCATGAGCGTATAGTACGTGATGCCGATAGGTTCGATATGGTCACCCCATTCTTCGACGAACTTTTTCTTTTTCCACAGGTAATACTGTCCCATGGCCGCGCCGTAGTTGGGATCGTCCGCCGGGGCCTGCTGCATCAGTTTGAAATTGCGCATGAAGGGGAGCCGCTCTTCGGTCAGCCGTGGATCGCCAGTCATCGAGGCGAGCATCCACGATGCGCCGATGTCGGAATTCTTCATGGCGTCGCGGTCGGATTCGACGACTCCCCCCAGATAGTCCTGCGCTCCGATGGTCAGCCCCTTGTAATCGGCGGTTCGCCAGAAAGAGAGCGAATCGTCGAGAATGTAGTCCCAGATCGCTTTCATGCGCTTGTAGAGAGGAATGGCCGTATGTTTGAGCGCGAGCGAGTTTCCCAGACCGTAAATGTCATAAACGGCGTGTTTGTGCAGTTCATACCATCCCTTGTCCGTCATGCTGACGCGGAATCCAAATCGGACGGAGTCGCCTGCCTGCCTTTCTGATCCGTCCTGTCCGAGCACCGGATAGTAGAGCGTCGGGGAGAGTTCTCCCTGCCGGTTCATGTGCGAAAGGCCGCACCGCCATGAGATGCCGTGCATGCGCTTGTCGCCCGTATAATCGGAACGGGAGTAGCCACTGTCGGGAATTAGCGCCAGTGTATTTCCCCCTTTTTCGGTCATGGACGTAATCATCGTGGTGACCGTATTGTCGTTGCATACCACCGGAAGGTGGGGCAGCCCTTGTCCGTACATGTAGGCGAGGTGGAATACGGGCTGGATGTAGTCGCCTTGGAAGAAACCCGGAACAACGCTCCAGCCGAGCCGCTCTTCGGGAAGTATGGCCAGTGTGGGTGTGCTCACCGAATAGTATCCCTTACGCGTTGGATAGAATACGCTTTCGACGCGTATGTCCGCCGGATAATCCGGGTCGGGACTCCATGTCGTGCGCAGGCGTCCCAGTTCGTTTCGGGCTTCGAAGCAGACGGTGCGTCCCTTCTTCCAGCCTTTTTCAGGGTAAAAGCGCAGTGCTTCGCCCGCACGGTTCATCGGCACGGAGGAGGTCGCCTTGTTGAAATCCTTGGCAATGTAATGGAACCGTGCAATGTCGAAGTCCATGGTGTCGCCGCTGCGGTTGGTAATCGTTTCCGGCTCCGTCGAGGGCTTTTCGTTGCTGAAGAGTATCGTATACGCCCCGTCGGGCAGTCCCCAGCAACGGCCTTGGCGGTCGGTAATCCGTGAAATTTTCCATCCTTCCGCAGTCTGCTCCCAGCGAATTTCCAGTTCTTTGTTCCTGACGGTCAATTCGTCAGAGGATGTGCAGGCGGTCGACAGCAACAGGACGAATGCGGAGAATATTTTGAAGTGCGGTTTCATGGCGTCGGTTTCTGATTCGAAGTTGTACAATTTATTCGACAAGGATACCCATCAGGGCCTTGTGTTTTCCGGGTTCGGAATCTTCCGGCCAGAAGCGGATTGAACGCAGCCTGTGCGGAGTGTCCAATGCGATCGTATTGCAGCTCTGGTGGTTTCCTTCCGTGTGGGACAGGAGGTTTCCGTTGCTGTCGGTAATGCGGTATTTGCGGATACATTGGGGCATCACCGAATCAAAATGCTCCATTTGCACGTTTTCCAGCGCGTGGTCGAAATCGGTGTCGAAGAACAGCCGGATTTGTTTGATCTCCCGCTCTTCGCCGAAATCGATGCGGATCGACGGCGTTTCGTCGTCGGGAGCCGGGATCCAGCCGTTGGGCTGTATGTAGGGACGGAAATAGCCGTTGAGGAGATTCTCCGCCCCGAAGCAGGTCAGCGGCGCGGAGAATTCGAGTGCGATGTTTTTTCCTTCGGGACGGCGCTTGGGACACCAAAATTCGAACGCATCGACTCCGATGTCCTCTGGCGGAACCTGCCTGCCGAAATTGGAGACCGCGGGATTGACGGTATTGAATACCGAAGTCAGGCCGGAGACGATCTCCGAACTCATCGGAATGCTAACGTCGGGATTGGCCATGAAGCAGATGAAGACGTATTGCGGTGCGTCGTAGCGCATTCCGAAATCGACGGTCAGCCTGTTTTCTCCTTCCCGGAGGTCGAAATCGAGCCGCTTGTCGGTCGTGTCCGGGGTGTAGTTGCCCCTGCGCGACGAACTGCGCAGTTCGACCGTCAGCCGGGTCGCCTTGTCCGCTTTTACGGTAAGACTGATGACCGGAACCGGGGCGCTGACCGGGATAAGCTCGGCGGCGGAGCAGTCCAGTCGGAAACAGGTGCCGTCGGGGTGCAATTCTCTGAGCGCAAACTCGCTGGATGCGGTAATCCGGGCTGTCGGGGGCAGCATGCCGCGGCCGAACCGCTCTCCCGGCAGAAAATGCCCGGTTCGGAGCAGTGCGGACTGCAGTTCGCCGATGCGTTCCTTGTCGATAAGGTCGGACGGTTTGAGTTTGTCGCGCAGGGCGATTGCGGCCGCCATACCGATCGCCTGACCTCCGTGTGCGGCAGTGCACATGACGCGCGTGGAGCCGTTGGCTACATGGCTGACGCTGATGATGCGGCCTCCGATGAAGAGGTTGTCTACGTCGGGCGTCACCAGACAGCGGTAAGGAATTTGGTAGATGCCCTTGCTGTGCCACTGGTTGCAGGCCCGTCCTGTGCCGTAAACGCCGTCGGCGGGGTGAAGGTCGATCGACCAGCCGCCGAACGAAACGGCGTCGTATTGTTCATGCTGTTCGATTATGTCCTGCTGGGTTAGCATGTAATAGCCTTTGAACCGCCGGCTTTCGCGTTTGCCGGGGAAAAGCCCGACCCATTCGAGCGTGTAATTCTCCATTTCCGGGAATTTGCCCGAATTTTTGATGTGATTCCAAACGCCGTAGACGATTTTCCAGAGTTCGAATTTGATTTTTTCGGTATCCCGGATCGTGTCCAGCCGTCCGCCGTACTCCAGCCACCAGTATTTGCAGCCGTGCTGCGAGGTGTTGAAATATTCCGGATTCCGGAGCCGAGGGATTAGCTCCTCAACCTCCTTCAGAGCGAATTCGGGAGCTTCGAAGCGTACGGGGCAGCCCGTGTCCTTGATGTAGAACAGGATGCTGTGTCCCAGCAGTTCGCCGTATTCGTTTTTGTCGGGTGCGAACTTCTCCCCGTATTCTTCGCGGTCTTCGGCTCCCATGCGATATTCGGCTCCTGCCATGTAGGCGAGCGCGCCGTCACCCGAACAGTCGGCGAAAAGATCGCCTTCGATCGTGTGGTACGTTCCGGTTTGCGGGTTGAACGCCGTGACCGATCTGACGGTGTGGTCGGATATCTCGGCGTCGTATACGCATGTGTTGAGGTAAAGCGTGATGTTCGGCTCGGAGAGCACCTTGTCGATGAGCACCATGTCGAACAGGACGGGATTGCCTTCCCGGTTGCGGAACGTGTTCTCGACCAGTATTTCGTCGATGACGCCCCCTTCGCGTGACCAGCGATTGTTATTGCCCATGTGCGAGGTGGCCCCCAGTGCCCACAGGCGGACTTCGCTCGAAGCGTTGCCGCCCAACACGGGACGATCCTGAATCAGTGCGACGTCGGTGCCCGCACGGGCTGCGGTAATGGCGCAGCATACGCCGGTAAGGCCTCCGCCGACGATCACCAGACTATGACGGCTGCATACTTTTGCCGATTTGCGTTTTTTTTCGAATTCTCCGATAAACATATGTTTATTTGTTTTTTGTCGTGAGGAAAATCAGGCCGCCCAATACCGTCAGAACGATACCCGTCGTGAGAGGAACGAGGGTCTCACCGCCGGATACGAGCGCGATAAGGGAGATGAAACAGCCCGAAATCGCCGCTCCGATGCCGATGATGCGGATGCTGTTGTTGTTATCCGTCCCGGCGTCCTCGGCGGCGGGTGCCGCAGTACTCTCTGCCGCAGGCATCGGGACGCAGATGCGCGAGCCGGACAGTTTATGATAAATTTCATAGCCGGCCAACAGCAGCGCAGGGAAGAGCACCCCGACCAGCATCTCTTCTGCCCGGCTGAGCGAGAAGCCGACGGTGGTGGGTGCGATGAATTTGAGTAACGCATTGACGGTCAGACTGGTGACGGTCGTGCTGAGGATCGCCCTGCCGTTCAGATTCTTGGAGAAAAGGCTCCAGATCAGCGGCAGATAGAGGGGAACTCCGGTAAGGGCCGCCACGCTGATTACGACATTGACGATGCCGCCCATCTTGGGGATAAGCAGTGCCACGGCGATGGCCAGCACTCCGAAGCCGAGTGTGGAGATGCGGGCGACTTTCATCAGCGTCGTCTCCCCGGCGGAGGGACGTAGCCGTTTGAATATGTCGTTGGTGAAGACGCCTGCTGAGATATTCAGCGTGGCATTCAGCGAGCTTGCGGTTGCGAAGATCATGCCGCCGAGCATGAGTCCGAGCATGCCGGCGGGCATCGTCTGTTTGCACATCAGCAGGTAGGCGTTTTCGTTTTCGAGTCCCGAGAGTCCGGGTTCGAAGACGCGGTAGATCATCGGCGGAAGCATCCACAGGATCGGGCTGAAGGTATACAGCACGCCGAATAGCATGCCTACCTTCTTCGCATCCTTGGGTGTGCGCACGCTCGTATATCGCTGGACGTAAGCCCAGTTCCCGCCCAGAAAGAAGAGGTTGTAGAGCATGAATGCGACAATGAACACCCAGTTGTATTCTCCTGCAAAGACGGTGAAGAATCCCTCCGGAACCCGTGCGAGGAATTCGGTAACGCCGCCCACTTCGCCGAACGCGAGCGGAATGACGATAATGACCGCGGCGAAGAGGATGATGAATTGCAGCACATCGGTTACGACCACGGCGCGAAGGCCGCCGAGTGAGACGTATATCATACAGAACAGTCCGAGTATCAGGATGCTGGACGAGAGCGGAATCCCGGCGGCCACTTCGATGATTTTGGCGATCGGATAAAGAAAGGAGCCGGTGGTGAAGATCGAGATGAAAAGGAAAATGTAGGTGTAAAGCTTTTGCGTAGCGGTTCCGTAGCGGCGTGTGATGTATTCGGCGGCGGTAAGGCAACCCGTTTTGTTCCAACGAGGGGCGATAAGCAGGCCGACGGCGAATCCGGCCACGGCCATCGTGAGTTGTATGGTGACGGCGACAAAGCCCATTGAGTAGGCGATCGACCCCCATACCACGAATGTCCCGGCCGAAAAGAAGCCCATGAACAGCGACAGTCCGCTGATCCACCAAGGGACATTGCCTCCTCCGGCGAAAAAACTCTTCATATTTTTGCCGGTCGAGGAGAACAGCGAACCGACGAACATGATGCCCGCCGCAAAAACGGCAATGGTTATGTAGTCCAGAATTTCCATAGCTCGGGTTGTAGTTTACGAACAAAAATAGAATATGCCGGAAGATATTCCGCACAATCGGCAAATAAAATCTTCGGGAACGATTTCGGGAACGATTGCGATTGCCGGGAGCGGTTGCGGAGCTGTCGGTTGCAGGACAGGGCGGTGCGCAGGCGAGTCCATTGCACCGAACCGATTTATTACTATCTTTGCAGGGCGGCCGGACACCTCAGTCAGACGCTGCGCCGGATCGTGTTAATAAATTATATATGGTAAGCATCATCGTTGCCGTGGCCGAAAACGGCGTGATCGGGGATAAGAATACGTTGCTCTGGCATATTTCCGAAGACCTGAAACATTTCAAGGCCGTCACGACGGGGCATCCCGTGATCATGGGCCGCAAAACCTACGAATCGCTCGGGCGCCCGCTCCCGAACCGTACCAATGTGGTCATTACGCGGCAGCAGGCGGAGATTGCCGGTTGCACGGTGGCGCATTCGCTCGGCGAGGCCCTCGCGCTGTTCCCCGGGGACGACGAGGTCTTCGTCATCGGCGGCGCGCAGATTTATGCGCAGGCCCTGCCCCTGGCCGACCGCTTCTACCTGACGCGCGTGTTCCGCGCTTACGAAGGCGATACGCATTTCCCCGAGTGGGACGAAGCGCAGTGGCGGCTTCTGTCGTCCGAATCCTTCGCATCGGGTGCCAACTACCCTTATCCTTTCGCGTTCGAGACCTACGAGCGCCGGCGAAATTAGGTATTTATACCACTGCACGGCTCGCCCGTATTCCCTACCTTTGCACTGCAAAGGTTTTTTTGTTGCATCCGGGACGGTTTCGTGCCCGGTGAAAGGTGAGATTATGGGAAAATATTTCGATATGCTGATGGAGGACGTACGGATGAAGGAGGGCCTTCACTCGTGCATGAACTGCGGTGTCTGCACGGGCGTATGCCCCGCGGCCGAGTTCTACAACTACGATCCCCGTCAGATCGTCAATATCGTGCAGACGCGCGACGACGATGCCATCGAGGAGTTGCTGAAAAGCGATACGATCTGGTATTGCGGCGAGTGCATGTCGTGCCGCCCGCGCTGTCCGCGCGGCAATACGCCGGGGTATGTGATTCAGGCGCTGCGCACACTGTCGCAGAAGCTGGGTTTCTTCGTCGAGAGCGAGAAGGGACGCCAGCAGCTGGCCCTCAAGCGCATCATCGGCGAAAATATCCTCCGCACGGGCTACTGCATCGTACCGCGGTTGGTGAAGCCCGAGCTGCACCCCGAGCAGGGAACCGTGTGGCAGTGGATCTACGATAACGACAAGGAGGTCTACGGACAGTTCACGCCCGTATACATGCGCCACGGCGCGGGTGCCCTGCGCCGTCTGGACGAACAGTCGCTCGAGGAGATCAACAAGATCTTCGAAGTCAGCGGCGGCAAGGAGATGTTCGACTCCATCGAGGAGCATTCCGACCGCAAGGCCCGGGAACTGGGCTACGGGGAGGGTGCCGACCAGCAATACATGATGGATGTCTTCCTCCATAATAACAACGAACATTATTGACAGATGATAAAGCGAAAGAGTTGGCAGGATTACCAGAAGGAGATTGCCGACGACCACTATTACTATGCCCGCAGCTGTATCCGGCAGAATTTTTTCCCGGGCAGCGAAAAACTGTTCATAGACATGCTGCGCAACGACTTGGGGCGGGATCTTACGGATGACCCGCTCCACTCGTCGTGCACGGGAATCGGTTACCATTCGGATATCGTGCCGCTCGAAACCATCATGACGGTCGTGGCACGCCAGTTCGCGCTGATGACCGAAGCCGGGTATGAGAACCTCGTGTCGTCGTGCATCACTTCGTTCGGTGTCTATTCGGAGATACTGGCCACGTGGCACGAGTTTCCCGAAACCGAGGAGAAGGCGCGCGAGAACCTTTACAAAGCCACCGGGCGCGAGTTCCGCAAGCCTGCGAGCCTGGCGCATACCTCGGACATCGTTTTCCATTTCCGCGAGCAGATCGCCGCACGCGCAAAGCATAAGCTGGTAAACGCCCAGACCGGGGAGCCGCTGCGCGTGGTGGAGCATATCGGTTGCCACTACGCCAAGATATTCCCCAAGTCGGGTATCGGCGGTTCGGAATTCCCCTATGTGCTGGCCGGCATGGTCGAGTCGTGGGGCGGCCAATGCGTGGACTACCCCGAGCGGCGGCATTGCTGCGGGTTCGGGTTCCGCAACTACCTGGTGCAGGCCAACCGCGGCTATTCGATCGCCAATTCGCACAAGAAACTCGAAAGCATGGCGCCCTACAAACCCGATTTCATCGTGGCCAACTGCCCGGGGTGCGCGATGTTCCTCGACAAGTGGCAGTATGCGATCGCCGAGATGGAGGGTACGACCTACGGCGAGAACGGCCACGGCATTCCGGTGCTGACCTACGAGGAGATGGCCGGACTGGTGCTGGGCTACGACCCGTGGGTGCTCGGAATGCAGATGCACCAGGTCGACGTCGAACCCCTGCTCGACAAGATGGGCGTCGAATACGACCCCGCGGCCAAATACCTCGGCCGCAACGGAAAATATATCGGTAAACCCGCGTCGGCTGTGGTCAATTGCTGCCCGACGGACACAATATACGACATCAGAGAATAATGAAGCGAGTTGCAGTCATAGGCGGCGGCGTAGCGGGCATGCAAACGGCCCTGCGCCTCGCAGAACAGGGCGTCGAGCCCGTAATCATCGAAAAGGAGGCCGAATTGGGCGGCAAGCTCCGGGGATGGCATGTGCTGTTTCCGTCGTTCACCCCGGCGTCGGAGATACTCACCGAACTGCGCCGCCGCATTGCCGAGCGCGGGATCGAGGTGATGACCCGTACCGAAGCCAGGGGGTTCAGCCGCGAAGGGGTTCAGCTCCCGGACGGGCGTATGCTGGCATGCGATTCGGTCGTGGTCTGCTCGGGCTTCACGCTTTTCGATGCCTCGATCAAGGAGGAATACGGCTACGGCATCTACGACAACGTTTTTACGACGGTCGACATCGAGCGGATGCTCAACGAGGGCCGCGTGGCGAAAGCCGACGGTTCGCGCCCTAGGCGCATCGCTTTTCTGCACTGCGTGGGCTCGCGCGACGAGAAGGTTTGCCAGCAGCATTGCTCGAAGGTATGCTGCATCACGGGGGTGAAGCAGGCCATGGAGATGCGGCAGATGTTTCCCGAGGCCGACGTGTTCAATTTTTACATGGATATCCGCATGTTCGGCCCCGGTTACGAGGAGATGTACCGCGAGGCACAGCAGAAATACAACATTCATTTCATCCGCGGGCGTATTTCGGAGGCGAGCCCGATGATCGACGGACGCGTACAGATCAAGGCCGAGGATACCCTCACGGGACGTCCGCTGCGCATGAGCGTCGACATGCTGATCCTGATCGTGGGGATGCGTGCCAACGATGACAACGCCGCTTTCGCCGAGGGTGCCGGGCTGAACCGTGCGCCGAGCGGCTTCATGGCGCCGCGCGACATGTTCCTCGGCAACGTGAAGAGCAATGTCGAGGGTATTTTTTATGCCGGGACGGTCACGGCGCCGAAGAATATCGGAGAGAGTCTGAACGAAGGGACGGCCGCCGCCGATGCTGCGGCCCGGTATGTAGGGGTTTAGCATATGGCAGCGATCAATTTCGGATATACCATTTCCAAGCCGCGGGCAATCGACATCGACCGCAACAACCTGCGCAAGAGCGACGAGATCCTGCGCGAGATGCCCGAGTTGCAGGCCTGTATCGGTTGCGGCGCCTGCACGGCGGTCTGTACGGCGGGCAATCTCACGGAATTCAACTTCCGCAAGGTACATACGCTGGTGCGGCGCGGCGAATACCAGGGGGCTTACGAGGAGATGAACAAGTGCATGCTGTGCGGCAAATGCCGTCTGGTATGTCCGCGCGGGATCAATACGCGCGGCGTGGTGATGCTTATCAAACGTAAACTGGGGGACTTCTGACGATGACTTTTTTCGCACCATTCTGCATACCTTTCATGGTCGGCGCCGCGGTGATGTTCATCGTGTTGCTGTGGAAGTGGGGCCTGTGGCTCTACCGCCTGCCGCTCGCCGACAAGAAACGGATCCTGTTCGGGCTGCCGACCCGCCGTACCTTCTCGGCGATAGGGGAGGTCGTCAGCGAATCGCTGCTCCACCGCAGGATCTTCAGGGTCAACCCGCTGTTGGGCTACATGCACATGAGCCTGGCCTTTGGCTGGTTCCTGCTGATCGCCGTGGGGTGGATCGAGACCGTCGCCTACCTCGGGTTCCGCTATGTGCCGTTGCAGGGGCATGTCTTCTTCAAGTACTTTTCGACGGGGCTCCAGCATAAGCCGGTCTTCGATTTCCTGATGGATCTGTTGCTGCTGTTCGTCCTGTCGGGCGTAGCGCTGGCCTGGGGCAAGCGCTTTTTCTCGAAGAGGATGGGCATGCGCCGCACGACCAAGCATGTGCCGGGCGACCGCATTGCGCTTTCGGCCCTGTGGTTCGTATTCCCGGCGCGCCTGATCGCCGAAAGCACGACCTGCGCCCTTTATGGCGGCGGGGGATTCCTCACCGGTTCGCTGGGCGGATGGATGGCTGCGCACATGAGCACCTTCGTGCTGATAAACCTCGAAAGCGTGGCGTGGTGGTTCTACTCCTCGTGTCTCGGTGTTTTCTTCGTGGCGCTGCCGTTCTCCCGTTACATGCACATCTTCACGGAGATACCCTTGATCTTCCTGCGCCACTACAAGCTCCGCTCGACCGAAAAGGAGGGGTCGTTCGACAACTTCCAGGTCGAGGCCTGCTCGCGCTGCGGCATTTGTATCGACCCCTGCCAGTTGCAGAGCGTGCTGGGCATCGACAACGTGCAGTCGGTCTATTTTCTGCGCGACCGGCGATATAAGATGTTGCGCCTGCAGGTGGCCGACAATTGCCTGATGTGCGGACGCTGCGCCGAGAAATGCCCGGTGGACATCGACCTCAATACGCTGCGCCTCAATTCCCGCGATACGATGCGCAATGTCCCCGACGAAAAGCGCTACGGTTATTTCAAAGGGTTAGACCGCTCGTCCGGCGAGGGGAAGGTGGGCTATTTCGCCGGGTGCATGACCCTCCTGACGCCCCGTACGATGTCGGCGATGGAAAAAGTATTCCAGGCCGCCGGCGAAGAGGTCTGGTGGGCCGACCGCGAAGGGGGCGTCTGCTGCGGACGCCCGTTGAAACTGGCCGGTGAGACGGATTCGGCGCGCAAGATGATGCGCTACAATACGGAGTTGTTCCGCAAGCACGGCATCACGACGCTCGTGACCTCGTGTCCGATTTGCCTCAAGGTTTTCCGTGAGGATTATGCGCTCGAAGGGGTCGAGGTGCTGCACCATTCGGAATATATCCTGCGTCTGATGAAGGCGGGCCGTCTCAAGGTCGGGCACGGCTCGACACGTTATACCTACCACGACCCCTGTGAATTGGGACGCGGCAGCGGGATTTATGACGATCCGCGTGCCGTGATCGGGGCTGTCGGGGAATTGCTCGAACCCGCTGAAACCCGCGAAAACGCTCCCTGTTGCGGCTCTTCGGTCGCCAATACGGCGATCTCCGACGGTCAGCAGGTGCAGATCGCAAAATCCGTGGCCGGGCAGTTGGAAGCTACCGGAGCCGAGGTGATCGTCACGGCCTGCCCGCTTTGCAAAAAAGCCATCGGGCGCGGTACGAAAGGGGAAGTCCGCGACCTGGCGGAGATTGTCGCAGCCAATATCCGCTGATTGGGAATGACGGTGTGTGTTGCGGATGGGGTCTGCAGACGGTGTGTGCGTTTTCATCCGGCCCTGTTCCGGGTGACAGGAAATCTGTGGAAAAATCAGCGTGGGGCTAACCTGCGAAAAATAATAAAATATTTTTTTTGCGGCTGATAGATAGTACGATAAGCGGTGTGCGGAGGGAACATGCGCAGAATTATTTGTAAAGTCCGAATATTTGTCTTATCTTTGCACACGCAAAAGCGATAGTACAACACTGAAGATATATCGCGGGATGGAGCAGTTGGCAGCTCGTCGGGCTCATAACCCGAAGGTCGGAGGTTCGAGTCCTCCTCCCGCTACCAAAGGGTCGGATTGAAAAATCCGACCCCTGTTTTTATGTTTGGGATTGGATGTAGTTGATTGATAACCAATGGCTGTTCGGATTTACTATGGGCCTGTACTAAAATCTTTTGTTTATGAATACGCTTGAAGATGCAAGGGCATGGGGATTTGTGGGTTTTAAAACGGTTGCGGCCCTTAAAAGGAGGTGGACTGTATTCCGCAGACGAAAGGTGTATTCTAAGACCCCGGTCTGTAAATTACTTGCCCCGGGATTTCCTCCGATGCTTAATAACCCCCGTATTCGATCGTATACAGCACATCGAATAGCGTATTTGCGAACTCCCCGCGACCTTCGTAAACCCGGCCGTCCCTGACGGTGTAGGCTATGTCGAGGATGAACGAACTGTCCCCTTTGTAAAACTGTCCGTCCCTTACCGTAAACAATACGTCGAACCACGAGGCGAACGTGGCGTTGCCCCGGTATATCCGCTCGCCGACGATGGAGTATGCGGCATCGTAGGGCCAGGTGTTGTTGCCCTCGAAAATCCTCCCGTCCCTTATCGTATACAGGGCGTCGAGCGACAGGGTGAACCTGCCGTCGCCTTTGTAGATTCTGCCGTTTTTGAACGTATATACCGCATTCAGCGGGTTGGTGCCGTATCCGCGGTAGATCGTCCCGTTCCCGTCGCCGATATATGTGGCGGCGATCAGCAGCGCATCCGTATCGTCGCCTGCGTTATTTCCGAGGGCGGCCGGCGACAGGAATAGCAGTATTCCGAGTAATATGGCATTCGGTTTCATGGCCGGCGGTGTTTACGGGTGACGCGGGAATAACCCCGTGTCAGAATCCGCGTTCGCGCATCATCTTTTTGAAGAGGTTTTTCACGACGAGGACGTGGAACGGACGGATGAGGTTGAAATAGACCACTCCCAGTTTGTTGTGGTATCTCACGACCGTGCTCGCGAAGACTTGGCCGCCTTCGATGTAGATGGACATGTAGGCCACCAGGTGTTTGTCGTCCAGGGCGACGATCGTTTCGTCGGCCGTCCTTTCGGCGAGGGACATGAAACCGTAGCTCTCGCCGTTATCGAGGGCTTCTTCCAGTTTTTCCCGGCTGGGTCCCTCCCCGGTTTTCAGCCCGAAGGGCCTGACCAGCAGGTCGCGCAGCCGGAAGAGAAACTTCAGCCATGCCGGGCTGGTCGTCCAGAATGCCGCCATCACCTGATTCGGGGATACTTTCCCCGGATTTTGCAGGCGGCAGCGGAAGCAGTCGCGATAATTGGCGTCGGGGTAGCGGATGATCCGCGAATTTTCCGGGAGAGGCGATTTGTATACTTTCATGATTGTGCGGACGACGTCGGTTAGCGACGGCTCCCATGTCGTAAAGCTAACGAAAATTTGCGGGAATACCGCATTCCCGGAACGGTTTTAAACACCGGCGGCCCGTCCCGATCCCGAGGCAGGCCGCCGGCTGGTGAAACCGTTGCGTCGTTATTTGAATTTCAGCGAGATCTTTCCGTTTGAAGGATGCAGGACGAATATGCTTTCCGCGGAGGTGCCGTCGGTCGCAATGGTGCCCTTCGTGCAATCGAATGCGTAGGCGAACCCTTTTTGGACTGCGGCGATCCGCCTTGCCCCGAACGCCGTGAACGGCAACGCTGCACCGGGTGCTGCGGTCAGCTCCAGCATCCAGTCGGGGCCTTTGCCGGGGACGGCGATCTCCATCCCTTCTTCCGAAAGCAGTATCGTGAGCTGCCGTCCGTCGTCCATCGGCCACTCCACGAGTAATTTGCCTTTGCCCTTTTCCGTTACGGCGGGGGTGCCGCCCTGCGCTTGGGCCAGACTTCCGTCGGCAGTGCGCCGCATGACCCGCAGCCCGGCCAGCTTCTCCCGTGTGCTCCACATGCAGCCGTCCACGACGGGCAGCGTCGTGTAGACGCACTGGTTGGTGGTGCCGGCTTTGCGGTAGTAGTCCGACTCCATCCGCTGATCGAACATGTGGATGTCGCGGATGCACAATGCGCCGCCCTCCCATAGCAGGTTGGTGCGGTAGTAACGGCTGTTGTACCATACGGTTTTACGATCCTTTTCACGGTAGTCGGTCAGTGCCGTGACGGCCGTCGGGGGCGTTACCGGGAAATTCTCCCGGAACCATTCGCCCGACCGGGTGAGCGTCTCCACACGGATTTCGCCCTTGCGGAAACGGTTTGCCAGCAGCGGGATCTGGATGTCGAGCCCCTTCTCCATGCTGCCCCAGGTGAAGGAGTTTTCCTGCCCGGCCTGCGTGTAGGCGAATGCGAGGCAGGGTTCTTCGAACATCGACCGGAAGAACCACTCGACCCACTGGCGG
>OGPV01001686.1_pt1 | contig 14302 bp, 12 predicted proteins | sample 1553001 | NCBI WGS metagenome assembly OGPV01 (sample SAMEA2580268, study PRJEB22360) | human gut metagenome | biome: human gut; feature: human-associated habitat; material: faeces | place: Denmark | collected 2008/2010
AAACGGCTTTAGCCCTGGACAAAAAGAAGCCTCCCAGTATGCAAAAGGCTTAGAACATGGTGAAGTGAAAAAGGCAAAAGAGATGGCTCTGAAACTTAACCAAAAAGGCACAGCACTTAAAGAAATCGATGACCTAGCAGGTTTCGATATCGCAACCGTAGAAAAATGCCTCACGCAGAAAGCTGTATAAGCAGATAAAATGATAAACCGCCAGTGTACCGTATGATAGATTTCACATGATACGCTGGCGGCGTTTTTGCTATAAAATAATGCTACATTGTTGACTTAATGCTGCATATATGCTACAATAAGAATAAGAGAGGTTAGCAAAATGTCAGAATATACGGTTAAGCAAATTGCAGAAATGCTGGAGATTGATATTTCCGAAGTAGAAAAAATAATAAAAGAAATTGCGAAATGATCTTCCAAAAAAAATAAATAAAAGTAAATACAAATAGAAAAACGCAATATTTTTAACAAACTTTAGATGTGGAAGAAAAAATATTATTTGGAATTCCTCTATATATTCAGAAATTTTATAGAAAACGCATATAAATAAATAATTTTCAAACCGACACATATAAAAATATTAAAATTTAATAGTTCAAACACTTGAAAAACCGATTTCTTAGTAGTACAATCGTGTTAAAAGATTAACGATACATTGTTGATGAAAAATTATCAGAATACGCAATGTATCAACTACATAAAAAGGAGCGTGTTTGAAATGGCTAGATTTACATTACCACGTGATGTTTCAGGCTTCTTTTTTTAGCTATTAAAGATTATTAAAGAATATTAAAAAGCCTTATTTAATCACATTTTTGGGAAGGATTGATAAAGAATAATAAAGATCAATAAGGTTACAAATCTGGATTTTTGTTGCAAAAGTGTTGTAGATGTCTTCAAAAAATATTTGAAACAACAGTTAGAATCAAATTCAATAAAATGACATGAGAGTAAAATCTTGTGTCTTTTTTAGTATTTAACTATAAGTATATGAACTGTATGAACCAAAAAAGGAAATACACAATAGATACAATTAAGAAATAAGATCAGAAGTCTTTTACACCAGAAAATAGATTTACAAGAAAAATAATCTGTTATTGAACCGAAAAATTGGGGTGAATTGGATTATTATCATATAATAGTATATAAAGATTGAAAAAGGACATAATTATGGTATAATTAAACCATAAAAGGAGGTGCTGATTATGCCACAAATAATTCCTATAAAAGAATTGAAAAATACTTCTGAAATTTCTGAGATGTGTCATAGGACAGAGGAACCTATCTATATTACAAAAAATGGATATGGAGATATGGTTATCATGAGTATGGAGAATTATGAATCGACAATGAAACAGCTTGCAATGTATCGCGATATTGAAATATCTGAAAGGCAGATCGAAACAGAGCAGGTAAAAGATGCAAGAAAGGCACTGGGTGAAATGAGGGCAAAGTATGGTTTATAAATTAAATGTTACAGATCATGCAGACGAATTACTTGATAATCTTGTGTATCATTTGATTTACCGCCTGAAAAACAAAGAAGCTGCAAAACATTTGTTAGATAGTGTAGAAAGTATTTATGACCGATTGGTGGAGAATCCATACCAATTTCCGAAAAGTCGGGATATGTATTTGGCAAAAAAAGGATATTATGAGGCGGTTATTCCACAAATGAATTATATCGTGATATTTGATGTAAGAAAAGATATTGTAAATATAGTTGGTATTTTTCATCAATTAGAGAATTATCTAAGCAAATTGTAATATAAGAAAATGATGTATTATATTAAAGAGCAATTGACATAAATTTGTATGAAGTTTATTGTAATAATACCAACAGGCAACTTGAGTGTCTGTTAAGCGAAGAAGTAAGGTGTTGTGCCAGAGGATTAATGCCTTGCGAGTTTTATAAGGGTTTGGCATTTACCACAATCTGGCTAGAGAATGCAGACTCTCAAAAGAAAATGCCAGAGGCTCTGTTTTATACAGGGTCTTTCTTTTTGACTAAATTGCATGAAAGCAATTCGCGAGGACTTGCCCAGTAGGAAAAGAGAGAAACTGATCATAATCTTTGATAAAAAAGTCAGGTTGATTATATTTAATCTTCCTGACTTTTCTACATATAATTAGGTATTACTATAGCTCATTTAAAACGTACTCTCGTGGCAGATTCCTCTTCGCACCGATAATATACAGAATTGCCGGCATATAACAGGAGAAAAAGATAATAACCTGCATAAGAAGCGGAAGCTTATAATTAAAATGTCCTACAGACGCTCCAGCATTAAAAATCATATAAAGAGTAACTACGATATCGAAGATAACTGCAGTTACCAACAAAATCTTCCCATTATTCACGAGCTGTGCAGATTTTTCGGTTGCGCCACAATTGCGTTCGGCGATATTTCCAAATAATAAAAATGCCCCAAAGAATATCAGACCGATTATTGCAACAAATAGAAGAATTACCCCTTCCAATCCCAGTTCCGAAGGAATCACAATCGTCAAAAATAGGGAAATTAAGAAAACCAAAGAAAGAAGCGCCGTTCCAATAAGTCCCGTTAGCTGATAATAAATCCCAGCACCTTTTAACAGACGACGTCCACCTGGAGTTTTTCTGCCGCCAATAGAGCAGAGCAGTTCATCACAAAATTCCGTTGGAGTCATATCTAAAATTTCTTCAAAATCCTCCCTGCGTTTTTCGGCTTCAAGAGCCATTCCGGTAAGATCCCGTTCAAATTGCCTAATTTCAGAATCTAACAAAGGAAAGGTACGGATATGGCGCATCATTTGCCGTATTATTTTTTGATCTTTTTTATTCAACATGATTTTATACCTCCGTATCAAATACCTGGTTTACAGATTGGGATATCTGTTTCCAGTTTGTTTTAAATTCGTTCAAATATTCTACTCCATCTGGTGTAATGGAATAATATTTTCTGCTTGGACCTAGTGGAGAGGGGCGCATCTCAGAAGTAATAATTCCTTTCTTTTCAAGACGAACTAATAATGGATAAATAGTTCCTTCTTTTATATCTTTAAATCCATAACCCAGAAGAGTTGTAACAATTTCATAACCATAAGATGTATTTTTGGATAATATTTTTAAAATACATCCTTCTAATGTTCCACGCATTAATTGAGATTTATCATACATTGCATCACCTGATATTTTCTAATCTATTTATCAATATTATAACATAGCCAGAAAACATGACAATAGATAAGTAATCGAATTGACAATAACTACTATGTGGTGTAAAGTAGAAGCGTACTAGTATGTGGAACAAAGTAGCTGAATACAGATTATCAAATAAGGTGGGGGAATGCAAATGTTAACAAAAATAATCTATAAAAATTTCCGAAGTAATTTTAAAAACTATGTTGCCTTTTTTATAGGAAATATGATGGGTGTAACAGAATTTTTTGTATTTTGGGGTTTGTATTCTATTGTAAAAAATATGTCTGCAAATTCCGTAATGTTAGAGGATACATTGGAAGAAATTATTATTTCGGTCAGCGTGATAACTATATTTTCTACTGCTTTAATGGTTTATTCGATGCTGAATTATATTAAGAAAAGAATAGCAGATTATAGTTTGTTTTATATTTTGGGAATGAAAAAACAAAAGTTATACGTATTTGTTTTTTCGGAATATCTGGCGGGATGGATGGTTTCCCTTTTAATAGGTTTAGGTATCGGAAGAGGAATATTGTATTTAATCCAACAGATTTGGCACAAGCTTTTCCCCACATATATTTCTTTGTGTTCAGTTGGTACGGAAATATATTTTAATACGTGTAAAATCAGCTTTTTCATCATGCTTGCAGTAGTCTTCGTCCTCTTAATCTGGGCCGATAATAGTGGTATCAGTCGAATGATAGCAGGAAATGAAATAAAAGAGAAAAGGCCTAAAAGTATTTATTGGAGTATTTGCATTGTAATTGGTGGGGGATTATTAATTTTGGGTTATTGGAGTTACCCCAGTAATACTTTTACTGGATATATCCTTTCTCATGTGGAATGGATTATGGGAGGTTTTTTGATATTGATTTTTGGAGGTGGAATACTCTTAGAAATCATTCATAGTCATTTGAAATTCTACCTGAAAAATTTATTAAAACTCAATCAATTGTATAGTAAGTATCAGACGAATGTATTGGTTTTGCTGATGTTTCTTTCTCTTCATTTTATAGCATTAAGTTATTGCACTGCGAATGTATGCGAATTACTTCCAATAAATGGTCATGAAAAGTATTATCCATATCAGGCAATATGGATGAACCGTGGGGAAAAGGGCGATATATCTTTCAGTGAAACGTTAAGTCATTCTTACAATGGTAAATATGAAAATATTCCAATGATCAGGGTAAGTAGCTATGGAAATGAATTAATTGGTATTTCGGAAAATACATATAAAAAATTGACAGGCAAATCTGCAGACCTAAAAAATGAAGAAATTATATATATTGTAAATGAATATAAAAATCATTCTGGTGCAAATGTGACAAGAGGCGGATTTGAATATGGACGCAATGGATTTACATGGCTTGCAATGGGAAGTTATATAAACGAATTAAAAAAATATGTGGATCCATCGTCTAATCATCCATTACCAAATCATGACACGGATCACCTATATAAAATCAGGGAAACCGTAACTGGAAATTTATTCGGATATTATAAGATGAATGACCAAGCAGAAAATGTGGTTGTATTTTCTAATAAATATTTTTCTAGGCAATATAAAATATTATCAAAAAAAGAATATGAACCTAATACATTGACGTTATTTGCATTTCCAAATGAAAGTAAAGAAAAGGCAACAGCCAAAATAAAGAAGTATGCGAAAATTCATGGACCGAATGATTTTGAATTAACAGATACACCACAAAGCACATTGTATATTACAGATGAATTTCTCAAAACAGTAAAAAAAGGAGACATTTTCAAAATTACAAATAAAATATTCATTATCATTGCATTACTTATCAGTTCAATTTTTGTTTCAGCAATTAAGGCGGCTTCAGATTTACAATACTATCGGAAAGAAAAAGAATTTTTACAATGTATGGGAATTCATGAAAAAATCTGGAAAAAAATTTTTGATGTAGAGATACAAATATTATCATGGATTTCATTAATAACGGCGACAATTTTGTCAGCAGCATATATGATAATGAATATTCATATTGAGTCAGAAAGAGGGGTTATATATGGATATAAAATATGGATTTATTGGCTTGTTATTTTATGTCTATATTGGTTTATGCATTATATCTTGCAGAGAATAGTTACACGGTATGCTAGGAAGAATGTTGAAAGGCAGGAGAAACGAAAATGAATGTATTACAGGTCGAAAATTTAATAAGAAGCTATAGAAAATCCGTAATAAAAGAAAGCGAAGAAGATGTAAAGGTTTTAAAAGGAATCAGCTTTCAAGTTACAGAAGGTGAATTCGTTGGAATCATGGGTAAATCCGGATGTGGTAAAACAACTTTGCTTAAGACAATCGGAATGATTGATAAACCGACGGATGGAACAATTAAATTTATGGGAGAAGATACCAGTGAACTATACGGGGATAAACTTGCGGATATCCGGAACAGTAAAATAGGATTTATTTTTCAGGATTTTTATCTGATGGACAGCCTCTCAGTGGAAGAGAATATCATGCTGCCGATGATCATAAGCAAACAGAATATTAATAAGATGATTGCAGAAGCAAAGAAATATGCAGAACAATTTCAGATAGAACATCTGTTAAAGAAAAACCCTTATGAATTATCCGGTGGTGAAAAGCAGAGAGTTGCCATATGTCGTGCGTTAATCAATAATCCTGATCTGATACTTGCTGATGAGCCGACCGGAAATTTGGACTCAAAGTCAGGAAAGATTGTAATCGATGCATTGAATAAGATTTCATCGGAATATAAGAAGACAATTGTCATGGTAACGCATGATCCGCAGATGGCAAGCTATTGCAGTCGGTTAATTCTGTTGAAAGATGGTGTAATACTAGAGGATTTGAAGAATAGCGGAAATCAGGATGCATTTTATCAGGAGATCCTTAGGAAGATGAAAGAGTTGTAGAAGATTCACAATTCCAATTTCAGGTTTTGTAGACGCCAAAATAGGCAAAAGAAATTGTTATAAAGAGTATTTCGAAAAATTCATGGCCAGAAAACCGGGTATTCATGGCCACAAGCAACTGTTGCCACACAAATCATGGTATAATTATCCCAATCATTTAAGTATAAAATTAACACAAAATAATAAGGAAGCCCTTTCAAATGACAATAACAGACACCGTAAAACAAAAAAAGCCAAAACATAAACTATTGGAGAAATACACCATAAAAGAAAGAACAAGGAAACAAAAAGCAGACATATTTATGGGAATCGTTTTTCAGATATATCTTTGCATCCCATGGATCAATATAAATGGGAAATATAACACAATACATATGTATTTAATAAAGGCATTTCGACAAAACGATTATGTAGACATATATATACAAACATTCTTGAAAAATCATACATGGCCGCAACAGTATTCAAGAATGGCAGCATTAATCTTCTTGCTGGCTATAATTGCAATGCTTCTTGTGCAATGTTTAGAATTGTTTAAAATATATCAGAACATAAAGGGTATCAATAATTCTAACTATTTATTAGCTATTGGTATCGCCTGGTTTGCGGTATTTTATATTTTTCTCGCTGCGTTGGACGCACACAGTGAAGGATTGATAAAGCTTTATTCCATGCCTGCTTATTTTTACATGATAACATTTTTAGCTTTGATAGTTGTGTGGATATTTTTAGATATGCAGGCAACTATCTGGGATGATGAGACAGCAAAGCACAAAGCCGAACTGGAAGAATGTGATAAGAAATTACTGCAAATGAAAATAAATTCCCTGGAAGCACAATATAAGGAAATGCTGAAAAGCAGAAAGGTTGTACATGATATGAAAAACCATCTGCTTGCATTAAAAAACTATTCCCGGGAACAGGACTGGATCGGACTGGATAACTACTTAAATGAACTTAGCGAGGATATATTAGATTACAATTATCAAATTTGGACAGGTAATCGTATGCTGGACATGATACTTAATGAGAAATCGAAAGAAGCCAAAGATAAAAAAATTGATATGCAGATTAACACAGAAGTATTTACAACACTTCCTTTTACAGATCGTGAAATTATATCATTGTTTGGAAATCTTTTAGATAATGCCATAGAAGCTTGTGAACGAATAACCGATAAAAATACATGGATCCATATAAAAATGAAAAAGAAAAATCAACTGTTGTATTTTGAAATCAAAAATACGACAGAGCATATAGTGCAACCACTTCCGGGAAAGTTTATAAGCACAAAAACAAATGGTACTTTACATGGATACGGAATGAAAAACATTATGGATGTTGTTGAAAAATATCATGGGATCTTTCAATCTCAAATGGTTGAAGATTATTTTGTAGTCATGATTTCTGTCTATGCCGATATATGCATTGATTGATATCAGACATTATTTTATGAAAGCAGGTGAGTGGAATGAAAAAGGATAAGTTATTTTTTCAGATAATGAAAAAAATATTTTTGGGACACCATAAAGAATTAAGAATTCTGATTTTATGCGAAACAATACTGACAGCAATTTCATATGCTATAGTCAGCGGATATCAGATGTTTTCCAACGGACATTCCTCAGAATACTTTATGCAGGAAGACGGAATAAGCAAAAGCTTTCTTTCCGCCGGAACAATTCTATTATTCTGCGGAATTATACTGATTATTACGGTGCTCATATCATATCTTGGAAAGCGTATTCCGGAATATGTATTTTTACAAAGAATGGGAATATCAAAGAAAGATTTAAAAACGATGGTTTTATACGAGGCAGCAATTTCGTATCTGGTATCCATCATAGCAGGATTTTTCGTTGGAAAAATATTGACCGAGGGATTAAAGATCCTTATGGTTCGTGCTTTGCATATAAATTTTAAATTAGGAAGGGTGGCTTTCTTTACATATCCGTCCATTTGTATTCTTATTTTATTTATATATGGACTCAGTTTCTTGCTGGTAAAAGAATTGCAATCCGATTTTCTGATCATTACAAATATGAATGAGACAGCAAGAATAGAAAAGCTGGAAGGAAAATTCAGAGTTCCTAAAATAATGATCGGAATCATACTTTGTATTTATTCCGTTTATGCATATTCTAAAATATATCATTATGAGAGTGCATATCTGATCATCGCTTTCTTTGTAGGATTGTATTTAAGCTTAAGAAATATATTTTCTATTTTTTTAGAACGTATAAAGCACAAAAAGCAGAAAAAATATTATAAGAATCTTTTGATGAATCATCGGTTTTATTACCGTATGAACACCGTGAGCAGATATATTTTATTCTTTTCACTGATGAGTTTTTTAAGCTGCTTTTATTTCGGAATACAATTTATCGGTACAATAAATGCTGAAAAAGCAGAAAGTTTATATCCATATGATTTTATGTGTGTTGCAGATAAATCAGACGATAAGCTTTTTGAAAAAATAAAAGAAAAGTATCATGCTACATTAACTGAATATCCAATGGTAAGAGTTGCAAACGCAGATAAGACGGAACATTTAGAGGGACGAGGGGAAATTATTATCCAGGGACAACAGATTGGTATCTCTGAGTCTACTTATTACAAGTTAAAAAAAGCTGTGGATCCATCGTATAAAAAGAAATCCTTAAATCTGGATAAAAATGGAAAGAAAGTATATGTTGTCCATCAACAGGACCGGGCAACAAAGGCTCAGCCGGTCGACTGGTACTATAACAAAAAGACACCGACTTTACATATCGGACTCCCTTGTGAATATTGTGATTATGCTGATCATGAGACAACATACGATAAGAAAATAGTTGCCGGAGAGGAGATCTCCAGTCTTACAGGGTGCTACAGTACACCAAAATGTGAAAATCTGATCGTTTTTTCCGATGAATATTTCAAAAAAGCTCAAAATGAATGGAAGGATATAGAGGCTTTGACTGGTTTTAAATTGGAACGGTATAAGGCAATGTATGGTGATGATGGAGAACCTTATATTATTGAAGGACCAACAAAACTGGTATTCATCCAGACAGATAAAAAGTACATAGATCAAATCGATAAAGAATTGAAGTCAAAAGAAGAGAGACATAAATATATCGGCAATTACGATTCTACGGTAAAATTTCATTATTTATCAAAAACAGCAATTACGGATATGAAAACCGAAAGAGCCGTTAAGTCGATGATCTGTGTATATATTATCATTACATTAAGCATATTGAATTGGATCATGCTATATGCCATGAACGAAATGGAGAAAAAAGAAAAAGCAGAACGCGAGAAATTCCTGGTATCCATGGGAATGGACCGAAAAGAACGGAAGAAAATGAATAAAAGAGAATGGTACATATATTGGATTGTCCCGACAATTATTCTTATCATTTCAACCATATTATTTATGCGAGATACCATGACTGCGAGAATGTATCCAGATGATATCCGGAAAATCTGTGAATTACAAGAAGCAGTGGTTATAGCAGTGTGGATCGTAATAAATGGAATATATTTTTGGATTATGAATCGCAAGGCAAGAAGGGGGTAGAAAATCATGACAAATAATATAGAAATACTGCGGACAGAAGGGTTAAAGAGATCATATCTTGTTAATGAAACGAAAATAGATGTATTAAAAGGAATCAATCTGACTATTAATAATCAGGAATTCATAGCCATTATGGGAAAATCTGGATCTGGGAAAACAACACTCTTAAAATTATTAGGACTGCTGGACCGGCCGACGGAAGGAAAAGTCTTTTTTAAAGGTGAAGACAGTAATTCGTTAAGAGGGGACAGGCTTGCCATGATCAGACGCCGTGAAATTGGATTCATATATCAGGATTACTATCTTATGGACAGTTTATCGGTAAGAGAAAATATCATGCTGCCGAAGATTCTAGATCACAGTCCAGTAGAAGAGAGTATAACGGAAGCAGAAAAACTAGCTGATATTATGGGGGTTCGTGCTTTACTGGATAAAAAAATCTTTGAATTATCAGGAGGCGAAAAACAAAGGGCAGCGATCTGCCGGGCGTTGATGAATCATTCGGATCTGATCCTTGCCGATGAGCCGACGGGAAATCTGGACTCTGCATCATCGGAAACGGTAATGGAATATCTGCAGATGATTAACAAAGATTTGAAAAAGACAGTGGTTCTGGTAACGCATGATGCATATGTTGCAAGCTTTTGTAATAGGGTGATCTTTGTAAAGGATGGGAACATTGAAGTCGAATTAAGAAAAAACGAAAAGCAGGATGTTTTCTGTGATAAGATTATGAAAGCACAAAAAGATATCCTGAAAAACAAATAAAAGGAAATATAAGTCGAATTATGTAATGTTTTTAACAAACTTCAAATACGTAAAAGAAAAATCAATACTGTGATCGGCTCTGCATATTTTGAATTTTTGTAAAAAATACATACAAATAAATGAATTTCAACTGGGGAAGTAGAAAAAACACAAATTTAACATTTCAAACACTTGAAAAATAAATTCCTTAGTAGTACAATTATGTTAAAAGATTAACGATGCTTTGTTGATAAAAAATATTATCAAGTTATACAATGCATCAATACATAATAAAAGGAGCGTGTTTGATATGGCAAGATTTACATTACCAAGAGACGTATATCACGGAAAAGGATGTTTATCCGAATTAAAAAATCTGAAAGGTAAAAAAGCTGTCCTCGTAGTCGGCGGCGGATCTATGAAACGTCAGGGATTCCTGGACAAAGCAGTGAACTACCTGAAAGAAGGCGGAATGGAAGTCAAACTGATCGAAGGTGTAGAACCGGATCCGTCTGTAGAGACTGTTATGAAGGGCGCAAAAGTAATGCAGGAATTCGAGCCTGACTGGATCGTAGCAATGGGCGGTGGATCTCCAATCGATGCGGCTAAAGCTATGTGGGTATTCTATGAGTATCCGGATGAAACATTCGAGAATATTATCACACCATTCAGTTTCCCTGAACTTCGTCAGAAAGCAAAATTTGCAGCCATCCCATCTACATCAGGAACTGCAACAGAAGTAACAGCATTCTCCGTAATCACAGATTACAATACAGGAATCAAATATCCTCTGGCAGACTTTAACATCACACCAGACGTTGCAATCGTTGATCCTGAACTGGTAGAAGGACTTCCTCAGAAACAGGTTGCTTACACAGGAATGGATGCACTGACACATGCGATCGAAGCTTATGTATCAACACTCAACTGTCCATTTACAGATCCACTTGCACTGCAGGCAATCGAGATGGTTCTGGATTATCTGCCGGCATCTTATAACCTGAATATGGAAGCAAGAGAGCAGATGCATTATGCACAGTGCCTGGCTGGTATGGCATTCTCGAATGCATTACTTGGAATCGTACATTCTATGGCTCATAAGACAGGTGCAGCATTCTCAACCGGACATATTCCTCACGGATGTGCCAATGCGATCTATCTGCCATATGTAATCAAATACAATGCAAAAGATAAAGTAGCTGCATCTCGTTATGCAGAGATTGCACGCAGAATGGGACTTCCTGGAACATCTGAAAAAGCTCTGATCAACAGCTTATGTGCAAAGATTGACGAGTTCAATGCGAAGATGAATATTCCTAAGACTCTGAAAGAGTTCGGCATTAACGAAGATGAGTTTAAAGAAAAACTGGATAAGATTGCAGAACTTGCAGTTGGTGATGCTTGTACAGGATCTAACCCAAGAGCAATTGATCCTGCAACCATGGCTAAATTATTTACATGCACTTATTATGGAACAGAAGTTGATTTTTAAATAACAAAAATCAGATAACGGCGGCTGTCACATAGGTTTATGTGGCAGCCATTTTGCGTACTTTGGTATAAAAATTAAAATCTATTCCATATACAACAGAGCGAATCTTGAACAATTTTATCGACATTTTTTGAAAAATATGGTTTTACTTGCGAAATAGAACAAGCCGTATTATGATAATAGTAATATTGGGAATTAGGAGGAAATAAGATGTACAAGATTTTAAAAGCAGAACAATTAACTGCTAACATCTTTCTGATGGATGTAGAAGCTCCTCGTGTAGCAAGACATTGTGAACCGGGACAGTTTGTCATTGTAAAGATGGATGAAAAAGGGGAAAGAATCCCACTTACAATCTGTGACTATGACAGAGAAGCCGGAACGATCACAATCGTATTCCAGCCGGTCGGAGCATCCACAACAAAAATGAAAGAATTAAAAGCAGGAGATTATTTCCGCGATTTCACAGGTCCGTTAGGAAATGCTTCAGAACTCGTAGAAGAAGATATCGAAGAACTGAAGAAGAAAAAGATCCTGTTCGTAGGAGGCGGTGTCGGAGCAGCACCTGTCTATCCACAAGTAAAATGGCTGCATGAGCACGGCGTAGATGCTGATGTTATCATCGGTTCCAAGACAAAGGACATGCTGATCCTAGAAAAAGAGATGGAAGCAGTATCTGGAAATTATTATCCATGTACAGATGATGGTTCTTACGGTCATGCCGGAATGGTTACGACAATGGTAGAAGAACTGGTAGAAAAAGGTAATAAATACGACGTATGTATCGCGATCGGTCCAATGATCATGATGAAATTCGTATGTCTTCTTACAAAGAAACTGGGAATCCCTACTGTTGTAAGTATGAATCCGATCATGGTAGATGGAACCGGTATGTGCGGAGCCTGTCGTCTGCATGTAGGCGATGAGATCAAGTTCGCATGTGTAGATGGTCCGGAATTTGACGGACACCTTGTCAACTTCGATGAGGCTATGAAGAGACAGCAGATGTACAAGACTCAGGAGGGTCGTGCAATGCTGAAATTACAGGAAGGCGACACACATCATGGCGGATGTGGTCAGTGCGGAGGTGACGAGTAATGGCAGATGTATTAAAGAAAGTTCCTGTAAGAGAGCAGGAGCCAAAGGTTCGTGCTACGAATTTTGAAGAAGTATGTTATGGATATAATAAAGAAGAAGCAATGGAAGAAGCAACCAGATGTCTGAACTGTAAGAATGCAAGATGTATCCAGGGATGTCCTGTATCCATTAATATTCCTGCATTTATCGCAGAAATCAAAGAAGGCAGTATCGAAGAGGCTTACAAAGTGATCGGTCAATCTTCTGCACTTCCTGCTATCTGCGGACGTGTATGTCCACAAGAGTCACAGTGCGAGAGCAAGTGTGTTCGTGGTATCAAAGGTGATGCAGTATCTATCGGTAAACTGGAAAGATTTGTCGCAGATTATGCACTGGAAAATGATATCAAACCGGAAAAACCGGAAAAGACAAACGGACATAAAGTAGCAGTCATTGGTTCCGGTCCGTCAGGACTTACCTGTGCCGGAGACCTTGCAAAACTCGGATACGAAGTAACTGTATTCGAAGCACTGCATGAACTTGGCGGTGTTCTGGTATATGGTATTCCTGAATTCCGTCTTCCAAAGCAGAAAGTTGTTAAGAAAGAAATCGAAAAAGTCAAAGAGCTTGGCGTTAAATTCGAGACAAACGTTGTTATCGGTAAATCTACAACCATAGACCAGTTGATGGAAGAGGAAGATTTTGAAGCTGTATTCATCGGTTCCGGAGCAGGTCTTCCGATGTTCATGGGAATTCCTGGCGAGACAGCCAACGGAGTATTCTCAGCAAATGAATACCTGACAAGAAGTAACCTGATGAAAGCATTCGATGATTCTTATGATACACCGATCGCAGCCGGTAAGAAAGTTGCCGTTGTCGGTGGTGGTAACGTAGCTATGGATGCTGCCAGAACAGCACTTCGTCTTGGCGCAGAAGTACATATCGTATATCGTCGTAGTGAAGCAGAGCTTCCTGCTCGAGTAGAAGAAGTACATCACGCAAAAGAAGAAGGCGTACAGTTCGATCTTCTTACCAATCCAAAAGAAATCCTCGTCGATGAAAATGGATGGGTAAAAGGTATGAAAGTAATCAAGATGGAACTCGGTGAGCCGGATGCTTCCGGAAGAAGACGTCCGATTGAGATCCCTGGATCTGAATATGAGATTGAATTAGACACTGTTATCATGTCTCTTGGAACATCTCCAAACCCACTGATCTCTTCTACAACAAAGGGACTTGAGACAAACAAGAGAAAATGTATCGTAGCAGAGGAAGAGAACGGACAGACTTCAAAAGCTGCCGTATTCGCAGGGGG
>OGPV01001687.1_pt1 | contig 14299 bp, 10 predicted proteins | sample 1553001 | NCBI WGS metagenome assembly OGPV01 (sample SAMEA2580268, study PRJEB22360) | human gut metagenome | biome: human gut; feature: human-associated habitat; material: faeces | place: Denmark | collected 2008/2010
CGGTCCGCCTGTGGGGGCTGTTACTCCCCCTGCGGTTGCGGCCAGCGAAGGCCCCGGTGCTGTGGTACAGAGCGTGCGCCGTGTGCGCCCCAATCCGGTGGGTGTGCGCAATCCTTGGGCGGCTGCCGCTGTGGCAGAGAACACACGCCCGTTTTAACGGAGGTATATGAATGAGTGAGATTTTAAGAGGAGTTTGGGAGGTCATTGTACAGATCTTTTCCAACTCCGGTTACGCCTATTTCTTCACAGCGGACGGCGGCTGGAAAAACGCTGTCATGCTGGTGGTTGCTTTTGTTTTCCTGTATTTGGGTATCAAGAAGGGCTTTGAGCCGCTGCTGATGATCCCCATTGCCTTCGGTATGCTGCTGGCTAATATTCCCAGCGCCAACCTGGCCGTGCATTACTCCAGTATTCACGAGTTTATCGACCTGATGGCCGGCCGGTTGACGGACGCTTCCGGCGCCGTGCTCAGCCCCGGTCTGATCGACTTCCTGTATTTCGGTGTAAAAGCCGGTGTTTACCCGCCCCTGATCTTTATGGGCATTGGCGCCATGACGGACTTTGCGCCGCTGATCGCCAATCCCTCCAGCTTTATTCTGGGCGCTGCTGCCCAGTTGGGTATCTTCTTTACCTATGTGGGCGCGATCCTGCTTGGCTTTACCCCCCAGCAGGCCGGTTCTATCGGTATTATCGGTGGTGCGGACGGTCCTACGGCCATTTTCGTTACCTCCCAGTTGGCACCGGAATTGTTGGGTACGATTGCTGTGGCGGCGTACTCCTATATGGCCTTGGTGCCTATCATTCAGCCCCCCATTATGCGCGCGCTGACGACCAAGAAAGAGCGCAGCGTGGTGATGGGCAACCTGCGCCCTGTTTCCAAGCTGGAGAAGATTTTGTTCCCCATTTTGGTAACGGTCATTGTATCTTTGCTGCTGCCGGATGCGGCTGCACTGGTGGGTATGCTCATGTTCGGTAACCTGCTGAAAGAGAGCGGCCAGACCGAGCGTATCGCCAAGGCGGCACAGAATGAGCTGATGAACATTGTTACCATTCTGCTGGGTCTGTCCGTAGGTGCCACCACTTCTGCGGATAAATTCTTGAACCTGGATACCCTGAAGATCGTGCTGCTGGGCCTGATCGCATTCTCCGTGGGTACTGCCGGCGGCGTGCTCTTCGGCAAGCTGATGTATATCTTCACCAAGGGCAAGGTCAATCCGCTGATCGGCTCTGCCGGTGTGTCTGCCGTGCCAATGGCCGCCCGCGTCAGCCAAAAAGAGGGGCAGAGAGAGAACCCCTCCAACTTCCTGCTGATGCACGCCATGGGACCCAATGTGTCCGGCGTGATCGGCTCTGCCGTAGCAGCTGGCATTATGCTCACTTTGTTAAAGTAACTGGAACAACTGATTTTTGGGTGATAAATCCGGCGGGCTTAGCCTGCCGGATTTTGCGCCCTTTTTGTTTGTAATTTTTTTGTAGACGGAGGAACACCAATGGCACTTAACCAAATGCAGCAGCAGGCGGTGCAGCACACCGAGGGTCCCTTGCTGATCCTGGCCGGGGCCGGCAGCGGCAAGACCACCGTGCTGGTTAACCGGGTGCAGCATATTATTGCCGACGGCTACGCCCTGCCTTGGCAGGTGCTGGCCATTACCTTTACCAATAAGGCGGCGGGGGCCCGCCGGAGACCCCCGCCAGCGACTGGCAGACGCCATCGGCCCGGAGGCGGAGTCCATTTGGGCCCACACCTTCCACTCCTGCTGTGCGCGGATCTTGCGCCGGTTTGGGGATCGGCTGGGCTATACCAACCACTTTACCATTTATGACACGGACGACAGCAAGCGGGTGATGAAGCAGTGCCAGCGCCAGCTGGGCATTGACGACAAGTTTCTGAACCACAGGGCCATTTTGTCGGAGATCAGCAACGCCAAGGACGCGCTGATCGGTCCCCAGGAGTACCGGGCTACCGTGGGTGCGGACTTCCGTAAGGGCAAGATCGCCGAGTGCTATGCGCTCTATCAAAAGGAGCTACTGGCGGCGGACGCTATGGACTTTGACGATATGATCTACAACACCGTGCAGCTGCTGCGAGAGAATGACGATGTGCTGGAGCTGTACCAAAACCAGTTCCGCTATGTGATGGTGGACGAGTACCAGGACACCAACCACGCTCAGTATGTGCTCACCTCGCTGCTGGCGGACAAGTTTAAGAACATTTGCGTGGTGGGTGATGACGACCAGTCCATTTACCGCTTCCGTGGCGCCACCATTGAGAATATTTTGTCCTTTGAGCAGCATTATAAGAACGCCACAGTGATTCGCCTGGAGCAGAACTACCGCTCCACCCAGAATATTTTGGACGGCGCCAACGCGGTGATTGCCAATAACAAAAATCGAAAGGGCAAGCGCCTGTGGACGGATGCAGGCGCCGGCAGCAAGATCATTCTGAATACTGCCCAGAACGAGGCGGACGAGTCCTCCTTCATTGTGGAGGAGATTCTGAAGAATGTAAAGGCCGGGCGCAAAATGAGCGACCACGCAGTCCTGTACAGAATGAACGCCCAGTCCCGGAATATTGAAATTGCCCTGACGAAAAGCGGTATTCCCCACAAGGTCATTGGCGGCAACCGCTTCTTTGACCGCAAGGAAATTAAGGATATGACCGCCTACTTTGCGCTCATTAACAACCCGGCAGACACGGTGCGCTTGCAGCGCATTATCAATGTGCCTAAGCGGGGGATCGGCGCCACCATGGTCAGCCATATTACGGAGATCGCCACCGGACTGGGCATCTCTGCTTTTGAGGTGTGCCAGCGAGCAGACGAGTTCCAAAAAACTGCCCGTAGTGCTCAAAAATTAAGGGATTTTGCCGCCCAGATTACATACTTCCAGCGTTGCCTGGAGGACGGTATGCTCTTGAGCGACTTGCTCCAGGAGATTTTGGAAAAGACCAAGTACACGGACTATCTCCAGGAGGACGACCCGGAGAAGTACGAGGATCGGCTGAACAATATCAAGGAGCTTTCCTCCATGTTCATTAAATACCAGGAGGAGAACGAGGACTTTGAGCTGTCCGACTTTTTGGAGGATGTGGCGCTGGTGTCCGACATTGACTCCTATAACGACGATGAGGACTCTGTGGTGCTGATGACCCTGCACTCCGCCAAGGGCCTGGAATTTCCAGTGGTGTTTATCCCCGGTATGGAGGAAGGTATCTTCCCCGGCAGCCAGGCCATGTACAGCGAGGAGGAGCTGGAGGAGGAGCGCCGCCTGGCCTATGTGGGCATTACCCGCGCCCGGGAAAAGCTTTATTTGGTCAACGCCCGCCAGCGTATGCTTTACGGCACCACCAACCGGAATATGCCCTCCCGCTTTTTGCGGGAGATCCCGGAGCAGGTGACGGAGGATGTGACTGTTCAGTCCTTCCGCAGTCACGCAGGCTTTACCGGCGCCAAGGTGGGACAGCAGACCCAAAAGAGCAGCTACGCCCACAAGTTCGGCGGCGCCAAGACCGCCAAGGCCGCTCCGGCAGCTACCGGCGTGACTTACGCCGTAGGCGATACGGTGCGCCACAAGACCTTTGGCACCGGCGTGGTGCTGTCCACCCAGCCCATGGGCAATGATACCCTTTTGGAGGTGGCCTTTGACCGTGCGGGCACCAAGAAATTGATGGCCAACTTCGCCCGAATGGAAAAGGTGTAAAGACGATTAAAGGAAAAAGATCATCGTGCGGGCGGATGCTATCCGCCCCTACTGCATCTCTTGTCCCAAGATATCGTAGGGCGGGGGCTTGCTCCCGCCGTTAAGCATACCACTCTTTTACAGGGTGGTATTTTTTGTTGACAAAAGCGATACCTTGTGTTACGATGTAGCTGTGAGATATACATTGTAATCCAAGGTATTGATTTTAGGAGGTGCGTGATGCGTTACAGTAAAGAACTGCTCAAGGGCGGTACGCCGCTATTGGTGATGAGCGTGTTGGACGGAAAGGATTTGTACGGCTATCGGATTATTCGGGAGTTGGAGGTTCGCAGCGAAAATGTGTTCCAAATGAGCGAGGGGACCCTGTATCCCATTCTCCACGCCCTGGAGCAGGAGGGGTGCCTAAAGAGCGATTGGCGCACAGTGGACGGTCGGCGGCGTAAGTATTATCACTTGACAGACAAAGGCCGCCGCCAGTTCGCCGAGAAGAAAGCGGAGTTTTTGTCTTACACGCGGGATGTGACCCGGGTGTTGGAGTTTGCATAGAGGTGGGGCATGAAAAAAGAAGAGTATTTGCACAAGGCGCTGCTGTTGGTCTCCAACCCGTACACCAAAGCCCAGGTACAGCGGGAGCTGGAGGATCATATAGAGGACGATATCAGCTTCTATACAGACGCCGGATATGAGAGGGAAAAGGCGGAGAATATGGCGATGAGCCGTATGGGCGCGCCGGAGGAGATGGCTCGGGAACTGGGCCGCCTGCACCGCAACTTGCCCGGGCGTGTGCTGGGCTTTTCTGCCCTGGCGGCGTGCGTGGGGCTGTCTGTGCTGTATGGGTTTAACAGTCAGTGGTCGTATTCTTTGTATGATGTTATGCCGGACTGGCTGGTTTATACCTTGCAGTTTGTCAATGTACTGGCTGTTTTGGCAGCCACCACCCTGGCCTTTCGCTGGGCGTGGAAGTGCAAGGACCCGGTGTTGCTGGTTGGGCACGGTCTGTTTTGTGTTGTCAGTAGCATTGCCCAGTATTTTTTATGGTACAATTTGTTTACATTACTGGTTGGTACGATCCCGGATGTGATCGCCGCGTGGATTATGCGTACCCCATTTATAGTGGGCTTTGCTGCGAACGGCGTTAGCAACCTGAAATATTTTACTCAATGGACCGGTTGGAGTATGGACTGGGTAATTGGGGTACAGTATTGCTTGACCTTGCTGCCATTGGTACTGGCAGTCTTGGATTTTGCTTGTGCGGCAGAAATTCGACGGGTCAGCAGCCAAACACTTGAACGGGGTATCTTTCGCCGTATGCCGGTGATCGGGCGCATTTTAGTGGTGCTGACTGTTTGTGCGGCGGTGTCGTTGGGCGTGTCCAACGGCGTAGACGCACTTATGCGGGAACGAGCGCGCCAAGGTGTGGAGTCCAAGCCCTTACAGCAGGCCATGGAAGTTCTGGACAAAACCCGGCTGCCGGTGCAGTCTAAAAATACACCGGCGGATTATGAGGCGGGCTTGGCTGCAAATGAAGAGACCGTTTACGAGGGCATGCCGTACCATGTCATTTTGGAAGATACGGATGAGGACGGTGTATACGAGCGCAAGTGCCTGGTGAATACGGAATACGACTGCCCTTTGTCTATGGATCAGGCCAAAAGCCTGTATGACCGGGCGCCGGATCTGACCCTGGAAGAATGTTTGAAAATCGCGCCGCTGTCTACGGTCAGCTACTACGGTGTGGAACAGAGCGAGAACGGCGATACTGTGACCGTCTTGGAATGGCGCCTGCGGTCGAATAGGGTGAGTTACGAAATTACATTCAAAAACGGCAAGTATCAAGACCGGGCGAACTTCTTGGTTGACGAACAATGAAAATACGAAAAAAACACCGCCGACGGGGGACCGTCAGCGGTGCTTTTTTGGATCTTAGCGATTGTTACGATTGTCGGCGGTATGGGTGCCGGTGTTGCCGCTGTCTGGGCAGCAAGGGCAGCAGTCCTCTTTGTCCCTGGGGAAGAACTCATCCACCGGAAAGTCAATGCCGGCGAAGGTCTCGCAGGGGTTGGCGGTGTTGCAGTTGCACTCCCGCTCCGGAATGCAGTAGTCATAGGCGGGAATGGTCATCTGCACATCCCGCTCCATCTGGATAATGGAAAAGAGGCCCAGGGTCACCAGCACAGCCTTGGCCGGGCGCTCCGGCAGGGTGCTGTTGTCCAGGGTGGAAGTGATGGACTTGGGCATGGAGGTTAGGCAGGGCACGCGGCAGTCGCAGCTGCATACCACATCCATAGACAGAATCACCGGGTCTACCGCCTGCACCTTGGCAGAGGGGTTGGTGTACTGGGGAGCCTCCGGGCAGTCCAGCGCCTCCGCGGACACATTGCTGACAAAGACCTTCACATTGCCGCTGCTGCCGTAGAGAATGCACTTTTTGTTAAAGCTGGTGTAGCCGGTGGCTACCATAGGCGCCGTGCAGGGCGCCGAGTAGCAGTCAAAGGTCAGCTTAAAGTAGTAAGTAACATCCACGCTGTAAAAGCCGTTGTCAAAGGGCACTTCGTCCACATCAATGCTTACAGCCTCAATGGTGCAGTCCCGGCACTTGACGGTGACCGCGTTGTCTACCAGCATTTGCGCCGGGGCATAAAAGGTGACCCGCAGGTCCTCCAGGCAGTCCTTGCTTACGCAACTGTCGTAAATGCGCTTGGTGTCAATGCACACCGCCTCGTTAATGCGTTTTTCGCCGGTATCAATGATCGAATCGGGCATAACAAAACTCCTTCATAGGTTATTGCACACCGGGCGCCCGGCGCCCCGCAGTGCTTCAGTAACATACTATGAAGGAGATGTTTTTTTGACCCTGTTATTTTTCAAAAACCGGGTAGGTGCGGCGGAACAGGCTGTTGATTCGGCGAAAATAGGCGCCGTCTATGTTGGCAATGGTGTCTTCCGTCGTGCGAAAGCGCCAGTTCTTCTCCGGCACGCCGGGGGTGTTCATTCGCGCGTCGCTGCCAAAGCCGCACATATCCTGCAAGGCGATGATCACCACGTTGGAGGCGCTGCGCCACACCGTTTCTATAATTTTGGGGCAGGCGGGGTTTGGGTAGCCGCCGTCGCCCCAGTTGTCGCCGGTAAAGCCGGCATAGTCCAGGGCAAAGCGGCGCTCTGCTTCACCGGCCTCCCACAGCCAGCCCAGCAGGGTGTTGTTGTCGTGCGTGCCCACATAATTGATACTGTTTTTCTCTGCGTTATGGGGCATGTGGCTGCTGTCGCCGTTGGGGTCAAAGCCAAACTGCACCACTTTCATACCGGGGAAGCCGGTGTCAGTAAGCAGCTGCACCACATCCTCTCCAAACACCCCCAGGTCCTCAGCAATAATGGGGGCGTTCGGGTACACCTCAAACACCTTGTCAAACAGCTTCATCCCCGGTCCGGGCAGCCACTGGCCCACCTTGGCAGTCTCTGCCTGGGCGTCCACCGCCCAGTAGCTGGCAAAGGCGCGGAAGTGGTCAATGCGTACCGCGTCGTAGGTGGTCAGCGCGTGACCCAGGCGAGAAAGCCACCAGCCGTAGCCGTCCTTTTCCATAGTCACCCAGTCGTACAGGGGATTGCCCCAGAGCTGGCCGTTCTCGCTAAAGTAATCCGGCGGCACACCGGCCACTTTCTCCGGCTTTAAGGTCTTTTCGTCAATGAGAAACAGGGGCAGACCGGACCACACATCGGCGCTGTCCATGGCTACATAAATGGGCATATCTCCCAAGACAGCCACGCCTTTTTCGTTGGCGTAGGCCTTGATGTTACCCCATTGCAGGTGGAAAATGTACTGCACAAATTTCCAAAACGCCGCCCGGCTCTCATAGGCATATATGTCCTGAATACAGGAGTGGTAATGGGCGTGGCGGTCGCTCCACTGCCACCAGGGCTTGCCGCCCTCTGCCTCTTTTACCGCCATAAATACGCTGTAATCCGTCAGCCATGGGTTCTCCACCTCAAAGGCCTTGATCTTGGCCGCCAGGGTATCGTCTATGCGCAAAAAAGCCTGCTCCAGCAGCGCCAGTCGGCGTTCACCGGCAAAGGCAAAGTCCGCCGTGTACGGCGTGCCGTCATAATGGTTTGCCGCCACTTCTTCCGCCGTCACCAGTCCCATATCCTGCAATCCCTGCGGGTCGATAAACAGGTAGTTGCCGGCAAAAGCGGAGGGGGAGCAATAGGGGCTTCCGGCTCCGTCAATCGGATTAAAGGGCAGCACTTGCCAGTAGGTAAAGCCCATGTCCGCAATACGGTCGATAAAGTCTCGGGCGTGCCGGTCAAACACGCCGATCCCGTAAGGGGAGGGCAGGGAGCTGATGTGCATAAGCACACCGGCGCCGCGCTGGTGCAGCATAAGATCACCTCGTCAAATTGCTTCTTTCAGTGCCGATCCACGGCACGCAAGTATGGATTTTACCACTTTTTGCCGTCAAAAGCAATGGCAGGGTGCAAGGTGAACAAAAATTCACTTATTTTTAATAAATATTATATATTATATATATTGAACCGTGGCGCGGAATTTGTTATAATGCTATAATGTGCAGGAGCCTGAAATGGGCTTTTGTAAGCCAATGTCGGAGGAAGTACCCTTGATCAATACCAAGACCATCAGCAAAGAAGAACTGGATGCCCAAAGAGAGAACGCTGCCAAGGTGCAGGCGGTGCTGCAAAGCCGCTATACGGACAAGCCCCTGGCCTGTGTGATCACCTACGGCTGCCAACAGAATGTGGCGGACAGCGAACATATTAAGGGTATGCTGGCGGATATGGGCTACGCGTTTACCGACGATCGGCACAAAGCACAGTTTATTCTCTTTAACACCTGCGCCGTGCGGGAGCACGCAGAGGATCGGGTGTTTGGTAACGTGGGGGCACTCAAGTCCTATAAGGCGGAGCACCCGGACACGGTGATCGCCCTGTGCGGCTGTATGATGCAGCAACAGCACATTGCCGAGCGCATCAAGCAGTCCTTTCCTTTTGTGGACCTGGTGTTCGGCACCCATGTGGTGCACCGGCTGCCGGAGCTGCTGCTGCGCACCCTAACCCGCAAAAAGCGGGTGTTTGAACTGCCGGATATGGACGGCGTGATTGCCGAGGGTGTGCCGGTCGTACGGGATGACCAGCGGCGGGCGTGGCTGCCCATTATGTACGGCTGCAACAACTTTTGCACTTACTGCATCGTGCCGTATGTGCGGGGGCGGGAGCGCTCTCGACAGGCGTGCGATGTGTTGGCAGAGGCCAAGCAGCTGATCGCCGACGGGTATAAAGAGATCACGCTCCTGGGGCAGAATGTGAACAGCTACGGCAAAGATCTGACCCCACGAGTCACCTTTTCCCAACTGCTACGGCAGATCAACGACCTGCCCGGCGATTTTCGCATTCGCTTTATGACCAGCCACCCCAAGGACTGTACCAAAGAACTGCTGGACACCATGGCCGAATGTCCAAAGGTAGCCAAGCACCTGCACCTGCCCTTCCAGTGCGGCAATGACCGGGTGCTGAAAGCCATGAACCGGGGCTACACCGCCGAGCAGTATTTAGAGTTGGTGCACTACGCTAAGGCCAAGATGGGCAGCGCCCTTTCCATCACCAGCGATGTGATCGTGGGCTTCCCGGGCGAGACTTATGAGGAGTTTCAAGATACTTTATCGTTGGTCAAAGAGGTAGGGGCCACCTCACTCTTTACTTTCATCTACTCGCCCAGAGAGGGCACCCCGGCGGCCAAGATGGACGATCCGGTGTCCCATAAGGAAAAAGCCCGCTGGATGGCGGAGCTGCTGGCTCTGCAAGAGCAGATTTCCGCAGAGCAAATGCAGCTGCACCGGGGCGAGACTTTTAAGTGCTTTGTCAGCGGCAAAGGCAAGTTAGGCGATAATTATGTTGCCGCCCGCACGGACGGGAACCTGATTATAGAATTTGAAGGGGACGACAGCCTGATCGGCTCCTTCCAAAATGTAAAAGTTATAGAACCGCTCACCTATGTGTTGCGGGGAGAACTGGAAAGGAATTAAATTTATGAGTTTGGAATCCGCACTCAGAGAACTGGGCAAAGAAATTCAAAAGGACGAGCGCTTTGCAGCCCTCCAGGCCGCAGCTAAGGCCAATGACGGCGACGAGAAGCTGCAGCAGCAGCTGCAGCTGATCTCCCTGAAGTATCAGCAGGAGGCAGAGAAGGCAAACGATGCAGACAAGGATCGCATTGAGAGCCTGCAGGCCGATTATCAGAAGCTCTATGGTGAGATTATGGAGAGCGAAAATATGCAGAAGTATTCTGCCGCCGCTTCCGCCATGGAGGAGATGGCACAGTACATCAGCGGTATGATGGGCCTGTTCTTTGACGGTCAGGACCCGGAGACCTGTGAGCTGCCCCAGCAGCAGGAGGGTGGCTGCACCCACGATTGCTGCACCCGCGGCGGGGGGCCCCCATCCAGCTCCTGCCACTAAGGTGTAAACCGGCTGCGGGCGGCGTGGTCGCTCGCAGCATTTTTTGCAGAGAGGAAGACGAGTGGAATATGGCAAAGGCAAAGATCAGCCCTATGATGGATCAGTATTTTCAGATCAAGAAGGACTATGCGGATGTGATTTTGTTCTTCCGTCTGGGCGATTTTTATGAAATGTTTTTTGATGATGCCAAGATCGCCAGCAAGGAGCTGGATCTGGTGCTCACCGGTCGGGACTGCGGCCAGGAGGAGCGGGCACCCATGTGCGGCGTGCCCTTTCACAGCGCAGACAGCTATATCGCCAAGCTGGTGAGTCGGGGCTACAAGGTGGCCATCTGTGAGCAGATGGAGGATCCGGCGCTGGCCAAGGGCATCGTTAAAAGAGAGGTTATAAGAATCATCACCCCCGGTACGGTAATCGAGGGCAATATGCTGGAGGACGGCGTCAACAACTACCTGTGCAGTGTGTTTGGCAGCGAGAACGGCGCCGGGCTTTGCTTTGCGGATGTGTCAACCGGCGAGTTTCATGTGACCCTGGCTACCGGCGAGGATGTGGAGAGCAAGGTGATCAATCAGCTGTCCACCTATTCTCCCAAAGAGGTGATCTTTGGCGGCACCGCTGTCGATTATGAGCATGTGGTGCAGTTCGTTACGGCTCGGCTGGAGGCGTCCGCCGAGTACCCGGAGGCGGCGCTGTTTGATTTTGACGCCTGCTCTCAGGAAATTATAGAGACCTTGAAGAAGGATGAGATCGCCGCACTGGACCTGGGTCACAGCCGCGAGACGGTGTGTGCTCTGGGCGCGGTGATCGCTTATTTGAAGAATACGCAGAAGAAAGACGAGATCGAGACCCCGTCGGAAGTGGAGTTCTACGACAGCGAGCGGTTTATGCACCTGGACATCAGCGCCCGGCGCAACTTGGAGCTGACCCGCTCCATGATGACCGGCGACAAGAAGCATTCGCTGCTGTGGGTGATTGATAAGACCAAGACTGCCATGGGCAAGCGGATGATTCGTGCCTGGGTGGAGCGGCCGCTGCTGAGCGTCAGCCAAATCCTCCGTCGCCAAAATGCGGTGGGCGAATTGTTTGACTGTCCTATGCTGCGAGACACGGTACGCCAGGCACTGGTGGGTGTTAACGATATTGAGCGGCTGATGACCCGCATTGTGTACGGTACGGCCAATGCCAAGGAATTGCGGGCGCTGGAGAGCACCATTTCCGCCCTGCCGGAGATTAAGACTGCTTTGGCAGACTGCAACACCGCCATGCTGCGGGAAATTGAAAGCGATATTGACTTGCTCACCGATGTGGCAGAGGAAATTCGCCGGGCAATTGTGGAGGAGCCGCCCTTTTCTATCCGCGAAGGCGGGTTTATCAAAGCAGGCTATAACGAAGAGATTGACAGCCTAAAGGCCATTATGACCGACGGCACCGGCGTGATTGCCTCCATTGAAGCGCAGCAGCGGGAAGAAACCGGTATCCCCAAGCTGAAAGTGGGCTACAACCGGGTATTCGGTTACTATATTGAGGTGTCCAACGCGTATCGGGACCAGGTGCCGGAGACTTACATCCGCAAGCAGACCTTAGCCAACTGTGAGCGCTACATAACCCAGGAGCTGAAAGAGCTGGAGGGCAAGATTTTAGGCGCCAAGGATCGGGAGGTGGCGCTGGAGTACCAGCTGTTCTGTGCTCTGCGAGAGGAGATCGCCGGTCAGATCCAGCGGCTGCAAGTGACCGCCAAGGCGCTGGCCCGGCTGGATGTGCTGTGTTCCCTGGCCCATGTGGCGGCAGAGCATAACTACACCTGTCCCCAGGTAGAAGGAGATGGCGTGATCGAGATCAAGGACGGCCGCCACCCGGTGGTGGAGGCGCTGCTGGACAGCGGGCCCTTTGTTCCCAACGATACATACCTGGACTTGCAGGACGACCGGTGCCACATTATCACCGGCCCCAATATGGCAGGTAAGTCCACCTATATGCGCCAGATTGCGCTGATCACCTTGTTGGCGCAGATCGGTTCCTTTGTACCGGCGCGGCAGGCGCACATTGGCGTGGTAGACGCCATCTTTACTCGAGTGGGCGCGTCTGACGACCTGGCTACCGGCCAGTCCACCTTTATGGTGGAGATGAACGAGGTGGCCACCATTTTGAAAGACGCCACCCAAAACAGCCTGATTATCTTAGACGAGATCGGCCGGGGCACCTCCACCTTTGACGGTATGAGCATTGCCCGGGCGGTGCTGGAATATGTGTGCAAGCGCAAGACTCTGGGCGCCAAGACGCTGTTTGCCACCCATTACCATGAGCTGACCGCCATGGAGGGGCTGGTTGACGGTGTGCGCAACTACTCCGTAGCGGTGAAGAAGCGGGGAGACGATATTACTTTCCTGCGGCGGATCGTGCGGGGCGGCGCGGACCAGAGCTTTGGTATTGAAGTGGCCAAGCTGGCCGGTGTGCCGGACAAGGTGGTGCGCCGCGCCAAGGTGATCCTCAAGGAGCTGGAGCAAAACAGCGTGCCTATCGAGTTTAAGGCGGAGGAAGCCATAGAGGAGGAGCCGGAGGAGGAAATTCAGTACAATTTCACCGCCAACGGCACCAACGAGATTTTGGAAATTCTAAAGACCGTAGACATTAACACTTTGACTCCGATTGAGGCTATGCAGACCCTGGATAACCTGCGCAAAAAGGCCCAGGAGCTTAGCTAAAAACGGATTTCATTATAGAAAGGGCGGTGGTTCCATGCCGCAAATTCATATTTTACCCAAGTCCGTGTACCAGCTGATTGCAGCCGGCGAGGTGGTGGAACGCCCCGCCTCTGCAATTAAGGAAATGGTGGAGAATTCCATTGACGCCGGCGCCACCCGCATAACGGTGGAGATCCAGCACGGCGGCTCTACCTATATGCGCATTACGGACGACGGCTGTGGTATCGCAAGGGCGGATGTACCCAAGGTGTTTATCAGCCATGCCACCTCCAAGATCGCAACCGAGGAGGATTTGAACGCCATCGGCACCCTGGGCTTTCGGGGCGAGGCCATGGCTTCCATCGGCGCAGTGGCGCAGGTGGAACTGCTCACCCGCACAGCAGAGGAGCAGGTGGGCACCCGCTATGTGATCGCCGGCGGCCAGGAACAAAGTTGCGACGACGCCGGTTGCCCGGTGGGTACCACAGTGGTGGTGCGGGATCTGTTCTTTAACACGCCTGCGCGCATGAAATTCTTAAAGAAAGATGTGACCGAGGGTAACGCGGTGGCCGGTGTGCTGGACGCGGTGGCGCTGAGCCACCCGGAGATCGCCTTTCGCCTGATCCGGGACGGCAAGCAGACCCTGGTGACTCCCGGCAACAAGGACTTAAAGAGCACGGTGTACTCCGTGTTTGGCCGGGAACTGACCCAGTCGCTGATCCCGGTGCATTACAGCTATAACGGTATGGAGCTGGAGGGCTATGTGTCCAGCCCCCATGCCTCTCGCAAAAGCCGGGTCATGCAGTATTTTTTCATAAACGGTCGCCTGGTGAAGTCTAAGACCGCCTTGGCGGCGCTGGAGCAGGCGTATAAAAACAGCATTATGGTGGGGCGCTTTCCCGCCTGCGTGCTGAATATGACCGTCAACGCGGCGCTGGTGGATGTGAATGTGCACCCGGCCAAGATTGAGGTGCGCTTTGCCAACGAAAAGCCGGTGTTTGACCTGGTGTATTATGGGGTCAAGACCGCTATTGAGACCGGCGACAGTGTAAAGGAAGTGACCTTTGGCGGCACCCCTGCAGCGGACGAGGTGGGACGCGCGTACCCGCCGGCAGGCAGTCGCAGCGCCAAGATCGACTTCTTCCGCAAAAAGGAAGAGAGCGTGCAAACGGTGCTGCAAACAGCGCCCCGCACGGACTTTTGGCAGACGGCGCAGGCAGGTGTGCCGTACCGTACCGCGCCCCAGGGGCAGATCCCGGTGCAGCGGGCGGCAGAGCAAAGCACAGCGCCGACGGCGCAAGAGCCGGCACCTGTAAAAGTAACCGAAATCAACGCCTCGGAACCCCAGGCTGCGCCGGTGGTACAGAGTGAGCAGGAAGTGCCCGCCCAAGCGTCCCCGGCAGTACCTACGCATGAGCGCGCAGAGTCGGCAGCGCCTGCACCGCCTTCGG
>OGPV01001692.1_pt1 | contig 14259 bp, 10 predicted proteins | sample 1553001 | NCBI WGS metagenome assembly OGPV01 (sample SAMEA2580268, study PRJEB22360) | human gut metagenome | biome: human gut; feature: human-associated habitat; material: faeces | place: Denmark | collected 2008/2010
ACACCATAACTGGATATTATCTGCATTTTTATTTCTCCCTGATAACTCTTTTCTCAGATTCTGTTGTTTTTTCTACTACCCATGGCTATATTTTAGCACATATAGTGCTAAAAGTAAACATATGTTTCCCTTTGGGTAAAAAATTTGCGCGTCTAACTCATCACACTTAAATAACTCATCACTACTACAATGTATTTATGGGTAATCCCCTTACATCCAGTAAAGATTTATCCATCTCATTACTACTACCACTGCTGCCCCAGAGGTGACAGTTTTCAAGAATCTAGTTCATCCAGAATTTGGTGAGCTGAGAACTGTAGAAATTGATGGAGAACCTTGGTTCGTAGGTAAGGATGTAGCTGCTGCGTTGGGGTATACGAATTCAAGAGATGCGATTGCAACTCATGTATTTGCTGATGATAAGGGGGGGGGTAGAAAGTATCGACACCCTTGGAGGCAGACAGAAAATGACAATAATTAATGAATCCGGATTATACGCCTTAGTTTTCGGAAGCCGATTAAAAATAGCAAAGGACTTCAAGCACTGGGTTACTTCAGAAGTACTCCCCTCTATCCGCAAGAATGGCGCTTATATCCGTAATCAGGAAAATATGACTCCAGCCGAGATCGTAGCTCATGGTTTTATCGCAGCTCAGAAGATTATTGAAGAGAGGGAGAAAGGGCTAGATCATTCGACCTAGCCCCTCTTCATTCTCACATATTCACATTAAAATTTTACAAATTTTGTCTTAGAATATACACCACTTGACTTAATCAACTTCTTATATCTGCTATATACTTTCTTCGGAAGTCTCAATGTTACTGTCTTATTGATTGCAAGTCCTTTCTTTCCTACATATTCCAGAGCAGAACCATTAATCTTGAAAATCTTGATAGATGTACACTGATAAAACGCTTTAGCCCCAATCTTTCTTATGCTTGACGGTAATGTCACATTTTCAAGATTCGGACACTGAGTAAATGCACAAGTATTAATTATTGCAACTCTCTTTCCGAACTTAACAGCTTCCAGACCTGAGCACTGATAGAACGCGTATTTACCAACATTTACAACATTATTACCAATAGTTACATTTACAATATCTTCGTTTCTGTAGAATGCCTTATCCTGAATAGCGGTCACTTTGTAGACTTTTCCACCAATTGTAACGCTTGATGGAATAACCAGTGTATCTGTAACTTTTGCAAGTCCTGTTACAGTTACTTCTTTTGTTCCTGTAAGCTTATAATTCAGATCACCAACGGAATAAGTATCTCCGATCTGTGGTGTTCCGATCTTTGTAGTAACTACATCAGACTCCGCTCCCTGATATTTTTTACCTGACAGCGAACGAACTGCAACTACTTTATAGGAGTATTGTGTTCCCGGTACAGCTTTGCTGTCTGTCCAAAGAATCTTTGTTGTTTTTGCTACCTGAGTATATTCTTTTTCTGAATCTGCTTTTCTGTATACCAGATAATAACCTGCGTATTCTGTCTCATCCCATGATAAAGCAATAGATTTCTTTCCTGATTCTGCTGTTAAGCTTGTAACCTTTTCAGGCTTGATTACCGTCCAAACTGCATTGACTGTAATATTTGCGGTAACTTTTGAGAAATCCTTGTCCCATGATAACTCATATCCATTTCTGTTGATATATGGATACTCTGCTGCATCACCAGATTTTACTTTTTCTGTCTTAACAATCTTGCCACGATCTTTAAATGTTACGGTGTATTTATTTGTTTCTGATGGACTTACGATGATTGTGGTGTTACCACCACCGTTGTCTTTCTTTGTCCATACTGCATTGATTACCATATCTTCTTGGATATTGGTATAGTCAGCATCCCATGAAAGTGTGTAGCCTGGTTTTTCTTTTAGAGTCGGAGGTGTTAATACGCTTCCACCCTCATCAATATAATATGTATGTACTGTACGTCCGTTATCTTTAAATACAACTTTATACTGACCAGATACAAATTTAATGTTATTTATATATGCATATCTTTCAGCAACACTGTCTCTCTTTCCATATATCACAAGATTACGACAATTTTTAAATACATCATTTCCAATGTATGTTACAAATTCTGGTATTGTAATTTTCTTTAAATCTGTACAATTATAAAAAGCGCCATCATCAATTTCTTTAACATTATCAGGTACCGAAAATTCCGTTAATTTTGTTCCACCAAATGCACTTGCAGGTATGTTATCTATATTCTGAGGATAAACAAACTCCGTTATAGGTGTATTAAAAAATGCGCCACTTTCTATACTTGTAATTGTTGATGGTAATGTTATTTCTTTCAAATTACTACAAGCCCAAAATGCATCTTCTCCTATTATTTTCACACCTTCAGGAATGTTTACTTTTGTAACTGCATTATCTCCCATAATTGGAATACACTTCAAGCTTGCAGGAAAAATGATTTCCGCATTACAATTTTCAAATACACCATTACCTAATAACGTAAGGTTCTTTGGCAATGTAACCTTACCAAGGGATACACAATTACTGAATGCCTCTCCAGCAATCTCTGTTATAGAATCTGGTAAAATAAGATTTGTTAATGAAGTACAATTCTTAAATGTATATTCACCAATTTGCTCTAATGATTCAGGTAATTTAATATTTTCTAATATATTAAAATCATAAAATAAAGAATCACCTAAATATGTAACTCCATCATCTATAGTAATATATTTAATACTACTATTTATTCCATCCCAAAGATCAAAATAATCATATGTTTTACCATTTCCCATAATTGTCATAGTGTCCCCAGTAACATTTGCTGTCACTGTATCACCAATTTTAATCTGTATAGTCTTAGCTCCTAAAGATGTAAATGATATTCCTTTATTATTAGCATATTTTTCCGCATAGGAATCATCATATCCAACGATTTCCTCTAATCCTACACATTCCTCAAACGGGTCTCCACTATCACATTCTGTATTTCCGCAAAAAGTTACTTTTTTTAATCTACTGCAATCAGCAAAAGCTCCATCATATATCTTTTTTATATTCTGAGAGATCGTAATTTCTATTAAACTTTGGCACTTATAAAAAGCATATGAATTAATTTCACTCAAATTATTCGATAATGAGATTTGTTGTAAATTTTCACATTCTCTAAATGCACTATTCATATTAATCACTGAATCAGGTATTGTTACCTGTTTCAAATTATTACATTTTAAAAAAGCCTGTAACTTTATAGTCTTTAACTTATTCGAAAAATTTAATTCACTAATTTCACTATTCCAAAAAGCAAATTCACCAATCTCTGTTACATTTTCAAAATTGTAGTTTTTAATTGGACAATTTGCAAATAAACTGTCTGGTATAACTGTAATATTTTCGAATCCTGTAACCTGTGTCAAATTTTTACATCCTTCAAATACGCTTTCACCCAATTCAGAGACTGAGTCAGGTAATTCTACATTATTTATTGCTGTATATGCAAATGCCAAATAACCTATTTTTTTCAAACCTTGATTTAATTTTATTGTATCTAATGATTTTATATATCCAAAGGTACAATTTCCAATTTTCACTATAGAATCCGGCAATTCCAATTTAGACATATTATCCACATGTTCAAATGAGTAATCTCCAATTTCAGTAATTGTATTAGAAAAAACAACTTCCTTTATTCCTGTTTGTTTCCAATCCCACGGATCACTATTCTCCGTGTCCGAAGATGCAAAAAACAAATAGTTTCCAATACGTGTAATTCCCTCTTGAATAATTATTTTCTCAAAATTTTTTCCAACAAATGGATTTCGTTTGTTTTTATCCGGAACAGACGTTCCATCCAGTAAATAATCCCATGTAGAACCCTCACCTGAAATAGTAGCTATTCCATTTACATTATCAAAATCAACCCAGACTTTATCACCAATTTGTACATGAGTTTCTGTTGGTTCTTCTCCCTCACCAGCAGCATCCGTACTAAACTGATCTGCACTCTCAACATCATTCTCTACTTCTGGTACATTTTCTGCATCATCACCAAACTGTACATTCTCCTGTTCTATGCCGTCAGAAAAATCCGCTGCACTTGCCACACTAAATGGTTCTATAACCATCGTACTTGCAAGCAGAAAAGCTAACACTTTCTTCTTCATTCTTTCATCCTCTTCTCTCTGTTTCTTTTTATAAAATACGGCACTGCTCCATCTCTCCGAAAGCACTGCCGCAATTATCATAGTTGCAACTGGCTGTCATACATTCGCTTAGACTCTGTAGTTTTGCGTCACCAGATTTCTCCGGCTATGCCTTATTCAATTCGATTATATGTGACACACTTTACTTAGTTTTCACAAAATGTTCACACACATTATTGTACTACATTTCTGTAAAATGTCCACTAATCTTTCAGAATATTTTATGTAATAACAAATATCTGGCAAATTTGCTAATATTCTTCATACATATTTATATATTATTCATCTCTCCACATGCCTTTATCTTTCAAACGCTGCTTGAACTGCTGCCAATGTTGTTCTGTCTCTTCCGGTGTCTCATGCCATAGCTTTTCTTTATCTAATTCTCCAGTTTTTTCCAAATATAGATACAGTCCACATGCAAAAAACGCGTCCCATAACTTTTCTTCGTCTTTCTTCATATCCACCTCATTGGTATTATTTTATCCTACTTTATGCTATTTTTCAATATTATATCGCCTGTTTGTTATACTAATCAGCAAAAGGAGAGCTTGCATGAAACCATTGAAGAATAAAGTAAGCATCACTCTGGATGCAGATATTATAGATAGAATCAAAGAACTCGCAGAGGAAGATGATCGTTCTTTCAGTCAGTACATTAATCTTGTCCTGAGAGAACATATCAAGAGTCTGGATAAATCAGAATAATAAGTGATCTGAAAAGTGGCAGCAGTCATATGTGACTAATCTTCAAAGTGAAAAAAGGGCAGCTGAGTAAATTATTGTTACTCAACCGCCCTATTATTATGGCTATATATTCCCGGAATCTTTACTGGATCAGTGACTGACCGTTCTGAAGCTCAGACTCCATAGCTACTCTCAGAGGTACTCTCTAATGTGGCATTCGTCCTCTCAGAATGCCCTCTACGCTGTCTATCCATTCCATATGTCCATCCTAGAGCCGGGAGCGTTATTCTTCTTCAGCTCGCGTGTAAGTTCTCTATAATGGTTCTATACGACGTCACAGATATATGTTCGATAAAACCCTGCAAAGTTCAGAGTAAAAAAAGGCTCACAAACTGTCTTTATTTCTAACAGCTTATGAGCCTACCTTTTTATATCATCATGCCAATTAAATTCAAATCTTATCGAGTTCCTCTTTAGCATCATATGTACAAGATTCCCTCCTTTAATTTTATTAAGTTTTTCTATCAGGATTCCTTCTGAAAGGTACTTGATTACCTTTTTGATTACTTTTTGAAAACTGAGTCTCGCAAACCCAGTAAAATCAAGGCTTTTTAATGCCGGCAGTGGGACTTGAACCCACACGTGGTTGCCCACAACAGATTTTGAGTCTGCCTCGTCTGCCATTCCGACATGCCGGCATTGAAACGAGTATTATCATATCACGTTTTTGTCGAAATAGCAAGGGCATTTTTGAGTTTTTTTTAATATTTCACAAACCTCGTTTTAGAATACACATTGCTTGCCTTGATCAGTTTCTGATATCTGGCAAACAGCTTCTCAGGAAGTCTGATAGTTACGGTTTTGTTGACCGCAAAAGCTTTTTTTCCAACATAGTTCAGTGCTGTACTGTTGATCCTGATTACTTTGACTGCCGGGCACTGGTAAAAAGCTCTGGCATCTATATGTCTGACACTGGCAGGAAGTATAAAATTTCGCAGTTTCGTACACTGTGCAAATGCGTTGCTGCCAATTCTTTTTACTCTGCTGCCAAATCTTATGTTCCGCAGATTCGGGCACTGGCTGAACGCATATTTTCCAATCGTTGTTACATTATTTCCAAAAATAACATCTGTAATTTCTTTGTTCCCGCTAAAGGCATTCTTGTCAATTGTAGTTACTTTATAAACTTTATCATTGATCACAACTGTAGCCGGAATCTGTATCACATTATATTCCGCAGCAAGACCTGTAACGCTTACTTCTCTTTCATTTAAAATCTTATAGCCAATTCCACCTATCAGGTACTTATAGCTTCCACCCTGTTCAGTTAACGGAGCTGCATTGAACTGATATCTCACAGGTTGTACAATATCGTTTTTCTCCCATATACCTCCTGTATATTCTTCTCTCTGAAAAAAGATATATATATTGTATGCACGTTCCACCTTTGTATAAATACCCTTTGCAGAACCGATTTCCCATTTCCTGTGAATATCGCTTTCCTGCGGCTTGAGAGAAAGACTCCAGTATAATGGTGTCCATCTGACATCTCCCTCAACAGGATTCGTATTCTGCGTTCCGGCACCGGTCACATTAAATTTATAGTAAGTGTTGGGATAGAAAACCATAGGTTTGTCAAGTCCTTCAACGACACTGTCATTTGCACTTACCCCTTTGCTTTCATCTGTGTCTGTTGAAGTTTCCTCTCCGGCTGCCCAGATGAATTTCTGTGTATCTGCTCCATCCTGAAATTCCGCTGCACCGGTCGTACTGACCGGAACTGCTGCCAGAACACCTGCCAGCACCATAGCTGCTATTTTTTTCATTACTCTCTCCTCCTCTTTTTCAGCAGTATATAAAATATATACAACTGTTCAGTCCTTTCTTATAGCAATAGTGAACTGTTACTGTTCTGCTTACAATTTATATCTACATCTTGTATTTTACTTATTTTTCTGCTAAATGTCTACCTTGATTTTCTGCTAATCCTGTCGTATTTTTACTTCATCTGTATTCCACTTCTCATACGTGATATAATCCGCACCCATTTTCCTGAAAATGTCTACCATATCCTCATTCCGGCAAAGCCATACGGATATGCGGATTCCATTCTGATGAGCATTGTTGATATCATTCATACTGATATTTTTATACTCTGCACTTATGTCCAGATCATATTTCTTACACTGCTGTATCATAGAAGCATTCATGCGCACTGTACGGATCCACTGCATTTTTCCTGTAAATCCCATCTCACGCAGTTTACCAAGTGTTTCTATGCGAAAACAGATGAGTACCGGCTCTTTCTGTGATTCAGTCAGAAGCTGCATGAACAAATTCATGGCTTCTTCCGTACGGATTGACTTTATTTCAATCACCGGCGTCACAGAGTACTTATTGCAGCATGCAATATACTGTTCCAGTGTAGGAATAAGATCATCCGGATACTGCGAAGCATTTCTTCCATTTATAATCGGATACTGCTTTATCTCCTCATAAGTCATCTCTGAAATAAGCCTGTCCTCCCCGCACATCCGCAGCAAAGAATCATCATGAGAGACAACCAGAACTCCATCTGCGGTCTCTCTCACATCTGTCTCCACAAACTCCGCCCCATTGCGTCCTGCCATCTCAAAGGCAGGCACGGAATTCTCAGGTGCTTCTGTCTGTTCACCTCTGTGCAAAATATAATGAGTAACTCCATCCAGGGGTTTCCGGAACTTTTCCTCATCTTCCGGTGCAGGTGTGATTTTCGGAGTTGGCGTGACCGTTACCGTCGGCTCTGGAGTCACAGATGGTGCTGGTTCATCCGGCGTCAGTGTAGGCGTAATTTCCGGAGTTTCTGACGCTGCCGGCAGGACGATCACTTCTATCTCTGATACATATCTGTCAGTACCATAAGAAACACTGGTGATTTTGACATTTCCCGCCTTTTTTGCAGTAACTTTTCCTTTCTTTGATACAGTTGCCACCGTTTTATCAGAAGAAGTATAAGTCAGCCTTTTTCCATACTTTTGCGGCTCCAGAATAATTGTCTTTCCTGCCGTTACTTTCACCTGTTTTTTGTATTTCTTAAAAAGAACTGTTTCCGTTTTATTACAGACAAAAACCTCGCAATTTACTTTCAGTCCACTCATCTGTGCTGTGATCGTTGCCTGTCCGGGTTTTAAACCATATATCCTGCCATTTATAACCTTTACACATTTTGAGTTACTGCTGGTCCATTTAAACTTCTTTGGACTCACTTTTGTATCATGATTCAGGATCTTTACTGTATAAGTGGCACCGGTCTTTACAACCACCTCAGATTTATGCACTCGATATTCGTCTGCTGCATAAGTATTATCTGCCACAGATATTATACTGGTAAAACCTGTAATTATAAGCACAATAGCAAATATGACAGACCTTACAGTCTGCATGCCTGTTCTTTTGTCTCTGTATTCTTTTTTCTTATCTCCCATTATTCTATCTCTCATCTCTCATATGCCATTCCTGATCTGCTGCTTTTATTTCCGGTATGTTCTTAAACACTTCACAATTCTGATCACATTCGTCTCTGATGCAGGGACAGACCATCTTTACTTTTTTAAAATGTCCGGGAACACCCTCATATTGTACACTCCACAGACCATTGTAATGCAGCTGTTTACACATTCCTGTTTCATATTCATATTTAATCATATGTCTACCTCCGAACAGACAAAATTTTTACAGTACATTCTTCTGAAATCACTGTTTCTCCATGCAAAACGAAAGGCACTAACCTTCCAGCATCATGCACAGATCAGTACCTTTCTTTTTGTGTGTTTTTATGTCATATCTGCCCCGGCAATACCACAAGATAGTAAATTACAGAATAATCACAGCATTATTCCATATCTTCCAGTAATTTCTCATAAATCGGGAAGCAGTCAAATGTTGCGAAATAATCCTTCGGTGTCTCGGCACGGCGGATCATCTCGAAACTTCCATCTTCATGGAGAAGGATCTCAGAAGATTTCAGTTTACCATTGTAGTTATATCCCATGGCAAAACCATGAGCTCCTGTATCATGGATCACAAGAAGATCTCCCATATCAACCTTCGGAAGATAGCGGTCAATTGCAAACTTATCATTGTTTTCGCAGAGAGAACCTGTCACATCATACATATGATCACATGGCTGGTCTTCTTTTCCCATAACAGTGATGTGATGGTATGCGCCATACATTGCCGGACGCATCAGGTTTACAGCACACGCATCCACACCAATATATTCTTTATGAGTATGCTTCTCATGGATTGCCTTAGTTACCAGGCAGCCATACGGTCCCATCATGAAACGTCCCATCTCTGTATAGATTGCAACATCACCCATTCCGGCCGGAACAAGTACTTCTTCGTATACTTTGCGGACACCCTCACCGATCTCTCTGATATCATTCGGAGTCTGATCTGGTTTGTAAGCGATTCCAACACCACCGGAAAGGTTGATAAACTTCACATGAGCGCCTGTCTCCTTCTGAAGTTTCACTGCCATTTCAAACATCTCTTTCGCCAGCATCGGATAATACTCATTTGTCACAGTATTGCTTGCAAGGAATGCATGGATACCGAATTCCTCGGCACCTTTTTCCTTCAGGATCTTGAATGCTTCAAAAATCTGCTCTGTTGTCATACCATATTTGGCATCTCCGGGGTTGTCCATAATATCGTTGCTGATCTTAAACACTCCGCCCGGATTATAACGACAGCTGATCACCTTCGGAATATATCCTACGGCTCTTTCTACGCTCTCGATATGTGTGATATCATCAAGATTGATGATCCCGCCGATTTCATTTGCATATTTGAATTCTTCTTCCGGTGTATCATTGGAAGAAAACATGATATCTCCCTCTTTGCATCCGATTGCTTTGGACATCATCAGCTCTGTCATGGAAGAACAGTCACAGCCACAGCCATACTCCTGAAGGATCTGGATCAGAAATGGATTTGGAGTTGCCTTCACAGCAAAGAATTCTTTGAAGCCCTTATTCCATGCAAATGCTTCTTTCACTGCCTTTGCATTCTCGCGGATACCTTTTTCATCATAAAGATGGAAAGGTGTAGGAAACTGCGCGGTGATTTCCTGAAGTTTATCCAGGGTGACAAATGGTACTTTTTTCATAATAATCTTTTCTCCTCTTACTTCTTGTGTATATGTGTATATAAATGATCCTGACAATACTCGTAGTTTCCGTTACATTTAGAACAGAAACGGAATTCCAGATTCGGATCATCTTTCTCTGTACGGCCACAGACTGCACATTTGTGCTTCGTCACTTCCCCTGACTTGCTGCCACCCGGGAAGGGAACGGTCTTACTTTCTCCCATTGCTCTCTTAAACTGATTTCTGCGATGGATTTCCTTCGGATTGTATCTGTTAAGATTTCTTGTACCAAGGAAGAAAATAATAAAGTTCAGTAAGGATGCGATGATCGGCAGTGCCATAAACCATGCTCCTCCCATAAAATATCTGACAATATCATATACCACAAGAGCAGCATATACAATCGCCATCCACTTCATCTTGATCGGGATTACAAAGTACAGTAAAACCTTCATATCCGGATATGTCAGCGCATATGCCAGAAAAATAGATAAACTGATATAATACGTTGAAAACTGTGATCCATTCAGATAAGCATCTAACACTCCACCTGTGATAAAATACAAAATAAACGCAGAAATTACTGTAAAAATCATTCCAGATAAAATATATACAGTAAATCTGAATGATCCCCATGTACGTTCCAGCGATGCACTGATCGGATAATAAAAGAACAATATCGCAATCACAAACCATAAAGCAGATGACGTACTCGGCGGATAAATAATCCATGTAACAAGTCTCCATATCTGACCATGCAGGATTTCAGAGACATTCAAACTCAACATGGAAAGAGCCCCTGGATTAATATACATCAATGCATATCCCAGTACATAACTTACAATAATATAAATCGTAAGATTCTCAATCCCGCGATTTCCAAATTTTCGTTCCAGTTTGTCAATAAATTTCATAAATCTCCTTTTCTCACAAAATGCTATTCGTTCTTTCGTTACAGCGGATATCCACAATCTGCTTTCTCTGCGTAATTCTGCACCGAATAACTGCCTCTCAGTTCAGACACAAAATCAGAAAAACTTCTTCCTGGAAAGAAATATCGCTGCAATGATACTTGCCACTACAGAAAGGATGATAACGATAAGAAATCCCCATGGTGTCCTGGAAAACGGCATTCCCGCAGCACTCAGGTTCATACCATACGCACTGAAAACAATAGTCGGAATACTCATAACAATGGTAATAACAGCCAGAACCTTCATGACAATGTTCAGGTTATTAGAAATAACTGATGCAAAAGTTCCCATCATACTGCTGAGGATACCACTGTAAATATTAGCCATCTCAATGGCCTGCTTGTTCTCAATGATAACATCCTCCAGAAGCTCTGTATCCTCCGGATATTTCTTGATACTCTCCACCTTCAGAAGTTTCTCCAGAACCATCTCATTGGAACGCAGAGATGTGGTAAAGTATACCAGTGATTTCTCCAGTTCCAGAAGTTCCATCAATTCCTGATTTCTTGTAGACAGATGAAGTTTCTCCTCAATCTGCTCGCTCTTCTTATCTATAATACGCAGATATCTCAGATACATGCTGGCATTACGGTACAAAATCTGCAGAATAAATCTGGTTTTCATATAGGTAAAAAAGTTTCTTACCCTGCCTTCCATAAATCTTGTCAGAACCTGTGTGTCTTCCAGACATACAGTAAAGATCATCTTCTGAGTCACGATAATACCAAGAGGAATGGTCACATACCAGTCCTTCTCGTTACGTTCTTCAATCGCAGGTACATCTGCAAGGATAAGGGTATAATTGTCCTCCACTTCTATACGGGAACGCTCTTCCTCATCCAAAGGTGCGCGCAAATCGTCCACCTCTATCCCAAATTGCTCGGAAATTTCAAAAATTTCTGTTGCCGTAGGATTCGTCAGCGCAATCCAACAGCCCTCCTGTGGTTCCTGTATTTCATGGATAGCGCCATCGATTGTCTTAAAAATCCTTACCACGATCCACACTTCCCTTCTTTTTCTCGATTTCCCCTCAATAGATTGTTACTGTTTACTCTGTTCTCAGTAACAATAAATCTGCAACTATTCAGAGTTTCTGCAAGAGATTACTGAACAGTTACGTTTGCTCTTTATTTTCACAAAGACTCAAACATCATTATAATTTGAACATGAATTTTTGTCAATTCCAATGCTTTCGGTTTACAAAACTTTTACACTTCGCTATAATAAAGTAGTATTTATTTATAAAAGTCCCGTAAAGTGGGGCGTACAGATTGCGGGAATGATTTTCCAAACACGCTCTAACTATGGCAACTGAATTCAGGTGAAATATCCCGCAAAGTGGGGCGTGCAGATTGCGGAAATGATTTTCCAGACACGCTCTAATACAATAACAGGAAAGGATACAAATCATATGAGCCAGTCATCATTTGGAAATAAATTTAAGGTAACTACCTGGGGGGAATCCCACGGAAAAGCTCTCGGAGCTGTGATAGACGGATGTCCGGCAGGCCTTCCTCTCTGTGAAGAGGACATTCAGAAATTCCTCGACAGAAGGAAACCCGGACAGAGCAGATACACCACCGCCCGTAAAGAAGGAGATCTGGTAGAAATCCTCTCAGGTGTCTTTGAGGGCAAAACCACCGGAACTCCAATTTCTCTGATGGTAAGAAATACAGATCAGCGCTCCAGAGACTACGGAAATATCGCATACTCCTATCGTCCCGGACATGCAGACTATACTTTTGACCAGAAATACGGTTTCCGCGATTACCGTGGAGGCGGACGTTCTTCCGGAAGGGAAACCGCCGGCCGTGTGGCAGCCGGTGCCATTGCCATCAAGCTGTTAAATGAACTTGGTATTACTTTTACCACCTATGCGAAATCCATCGGTCCTGTGGAAATCCAGTCTTTCTCAGAAGAAGAGATCCGGAACAATTCCCTCTGTATGCCAGACGCCGATGCGGCAGAAAAAGCATCCGCCTATCTCGAGCAGTGTCTCAATAACCAGGACAGTGCAGGCGGTGTGATCGAATGCCGGATCAAAAATGTTCCTGCTGGTCTGGGTGATACGGTTTTTGACAAGCTGGATGCCACTCTTGCTCATGCGATCATGTCCATCGGTGCTGTAAAAGCTGTTGAGATCGGTGACGGTATTAATGTGACACGTCTTACCGGTTCCGAAGACAACGACGGTTTTGTCCAGAAAGACGGCATCATTTCCAAGACCTCCAACCATGCAGGCGGTATCATGGGCGGTATGAGTGACGGCAGTGACATTATCCTCCGTGCCCATATCAAACCAACACCATCGATCAGCCAGCCCCAGTCCACCGTAACCAGCTCCGGCGAAAATCTGGAGCTTGAGATCAAAGGACGCCATGATCCTGTTATTGTTCCACGTGCCGTAGTTGTTGTGGAAGCCATGGCAGCTCTCACCATCACCGATGCACTTTTTGCCAATATGAGCGCACGCATGGACCGCATCCACGAATTCTATCGCAGATAAAACCGCCCTCATTCCCGGCAGATCCGTGGATTCATCCGTAATGCCAAATGCTTTTCCAGCAAAAAACAGACTCAGGGAATCTTATTGCTTATCCCTGAGTCTGTTTTTGTATCCGGATATCTGGCCGTTGCAGTCATTTACCGAAAAGAATTATTTGCAGATGCCATCCACATCTCCCGGCACCGGCCAGATATGGATGCTGTTCGGTGTTTCGATCTTTCTTGGCTTCTCATTCATCATAATAATATTTTTTTCGTAATCTACTGTAAAAACAGTAATACTGTTACTTCCATGATTTGCAATGGCAATATGTTTGTTATCCGGGAAAATCATAAGATCTTTCGGATAATCACCACTGATCGGAAGGGTAAATTTCTTGGTCAGAAGGCCGGTTTCCTGGTCTACCGCATACATGGTTACTGTGTTCTCACCTGCAGTTGTGCAGAAAAGATATTTGCCATCCGCAGAAAGAGACATGCCTGATGCTGCGTTGTGAATCGCATCATTGGCGTCTTCTTTTCCAAGAGTGGTAATACTCTGGAGCAGCTGGAACTCCGGGTTCTTGCCGCTTCCGTCATAGCTGTATACCTTAACCTCATTGCTGAGCTCAAAAAGAAGATATGCAAATCTTCCGTCATCACTGAAACGGATGATACGCGGACCGCTCTCTCTCGGGCAACGGAGGATATCAACAAGTTCCAGCTTATCCTTCTTCTTGTTGATGCGATAAATCTTCACCTGATCGATTCCGTTATCTACTGCACAGAGATATTTATTA
>OGPV01001699.1_pt1 | contig 14223 bp, 15 predicted proteins | sample 1553001 | NCBI WGS metagenome assembly OGPV01 (sample SAMEA2580268, study PRJEB22360) | human gut metagenome | biome: human gut; feature: human-associated habitat; material: faeces | place: Denmark | collected 2008/2010
TTCGACCGCAGCCGCTTCACCGATGAAGGCTATCTGACCTTCACCCTGCCCGTCACCACCCATCAGGTGCTGCTGTCCAGCTTCGTCACCAGTGCCGTCAACCTGATCGCCGTGGCTGCCGTCGGCGCTGTCGGTTTGATCCTGATGGGGCTGTGCGCCATCCCCGATTTTGAGATTCTCCGGAAAGGCATGGAAATTTTCTGGCAGGAGTTTCCCGAACTCTGGGCGCGGTTCACCCAGGCGGATGTGCTTCAGGCCTTCGGGCTTCTCCTTGTGAACGCAATCGTCGCTTTTTCCAATGAGCTGATTCTCATTATGCTTGCCGTGACCATTGGCTACCTCGTTGCCAAAAAGCACAAGAGTCTCGCCGCCGTCGCCTTCTATTACATTCTGCACCTCGTCGATCTTACCTTTACCGGCGTCAGCATGGTAAAGCTGGCAGAAAGTCCCAACAGTCTGCTGGGTCTTCTGGCGCTCGTCAATCTCATCATGGCGGTCGCCGGGTATTTCCTGATGTACTTCCTTGTGGACAAAAAACTGAATCTGAACTGACCCTTTTCCCCACATCCGAGCCTGTTTCAGGCTCGGATTTTGCATATTTTATCACATATATTTGTTCATCCTCAATAAAAAACGACTTCCCCCGATTTGCACACTGTGACAATTTGTCCACCAATCTTCAAAATTTCCTCACATTTTCTGGCATTATTTCATATTGTATTCTTAAGGGATCAATGGTATCATAGAAAAAATATACATTTGTCTCCACAACATGGACGCTGTATAAAAGGAGAGAGGTTATGAAATACATTGTGATTCTGGGGGACGGCATGGCCGACGAACCCATTGATGCCCTCGGCGGAAAATCGCCGCTTGCCTGCGCGGAAACGCCTGTGATGGACGAACTGGCGTCAAAAGGCGAAATGGGCATGGTGCAGAACGTCCCCGCCGGGATGGCTCCCGGCAGCGACGTGGCCAACCTGTCCGTTCTGGGCTACGATCCCGCCGTCTGTTACTCCGGACGATCTCCTCTGGAAGCACTGAGCGTGGGCGTCGCCATGGAGCCGACGGACATCGTTCTGCGCTGCAACATCGTAACCCTGACCGAGGAAGAGCCCTACGCCGAAAAGACCATTCTTGACCACAGTTCCGGCGAAATCTCCACCGCCGACGCGGACATTTTGATGGACGCCATTCGGGAAGCCTTCAACAGCGACGAATTTCAGTACTACACCGGCACCAGCTACCGCCACATCACCATTTGGAAAAATGGCACCATGCCCCAGCTGGAGCCGCCTCACGACCATCTGACCCACGTCATCGGCCCCTATCTTCCTCAGGAAACCAAGCTGCGCTCCATGATGGAAAAGAGCTTTGACATTCTGAACACTCACCCCCTGAATCTGGAGCGGGCGGCCAAGGGCAAGAACAAGGCCAATTCCCTCTGGTTCTGGGGCGCGGGAACAAAACCCTCCCTGCAAAACTTTACTGAGAAAACCGGTCTGAAGGGCGCTATGGTGTCCGCCGTAGACCTGCTCAAGGGCATTGCCGTGGGCGCGGGGATGAAGGTTTATCAGGTTCCGGGTGCTACCGGCTCCATCGACACGAATTTTGAGGGCAAGGCGCAGGCCGCCATTGACGCTCTGACCAAAGGCGGCTGCGATTTTGTCTATGTCCACGTGGAAGCCCCGGACGAAATGGGTCATCAGGGACTGCTGAAAGAGAAAGTCCAGTCCATCGAGTATCTCGACCGCCGACTCATTGCCCCGATGAAGAAGGCCATGGAGGACGCGGGGGAGGATTTCCGGATGCTGGTGCTTCCCGACCATCCCACCCCAATCCGTCTGCGCACCCACACCGGCGACCCGGTACCCTACGTGCTGTACGACAGCACCCGCCAGCGCAAGTCCATCCGGAAATACACCGAAGCCGAAGCGGAAGCCACCGGCAACTACGAGCCGAACGGTTACAGGCTCATCGAGCGGCTGCTGAACAAGTAAGCCGGTAATTAAGGGAGGAAGAAACAATGTCCAGAGTCTATAATTTTTCCGCAGGTCCCGCGGTCCTGCCGGAAAGCGTTTTGCAGGAAGCCGCCGCCGAAATGCTGGATTACCGGGGAACCGGCATGTCCGTCATGGAAATGAGCCACCGCTCCAAGACCTATCAGGCCATCATCGATCAGGCGGAGGCTGATCTGCGCACCCTCATGGGAATCCCCGACAATTACAAGGTCCTGTTCATGCAGGGCGGCGCAAGCCAGCAGTTCGCCATGGTGCCGATGAACCTGATGAAAACAAAAGTCGCCGACTACATCATCACCGGCCAGTGGGCGAAAAAGGCATGGCAGGAGGCCAAAATGTACGGCACCGCCAACGCGGTGGCCTCCTCCGCCGACAAGACCTTTTCCTATATCCCCGACTGCTCCGACCTGCCCATTGACGAGAACGCGGACTATGTTTACATCTGTGAAAACAACACCATTTACGGCACCAAATTCTGGCAGCTGCCCAACACCAAGGGCAAGCCGCTGGTCTCCGACGTTTCCTCCTGCTTCCTGTCCGAGCCGGTGGACGTGACCAAATACGGAATGCTCTACGGCGGCGTGCAGAAGAACATCGGCCCCGCCGGTGTGGTCATTGCCGTCATCCGGGAAGACCTGATCACCGAGGACGTGCTGCCCGGAACCCCTACCATGCTCCGCTACAAGACCCATGCGGACAACGGCTCCATGTACAACACGCCCCCCGCTTACGGCATTTACATCTGCGGCAAGGTGTTCCAGTGGCTGCTGTCCATGGGCGGTCTGGAAGCCATCCGGGAGCGCAACGTGGCAAAGGCCAAAGTCCTTTACGATTTTCTGGACGCCAGCCAGCTCTTTCACGGCACCGTGGTGAAAAAAGACCGTTCCCTCATGAACGTCCCCTTTGTCACCGGGGATGCGGAGCTGGACGCAAAATTTGTCAAAGCAGCGGAAGCCGCGGGCTTCGTCAGCCTGAAAGGCCACCGCACTGTCGGCGGTATGCGCGCCAGCATCTACAACGCCATGCCCATGGAAGGCGTCGTCAAGCTAGTGCAGTTCATGGAACGCTTTGAGAAGGAAAATCGCTGAAAAGAGGAAGAATATGTATCACATTCACTGCTTAAATAAGATTTCCCCCAAGGGCACCGCCCTTCTGACGGACAATTACGCCATCACGGACGACCGGAATCAGGCCGACGGCGTTCTGGTGCGCTCTGCCGACATGCACAATGTGGCTCTGCCGGAAAGCCTTCTGGCCGTCGCCCGCGCCGGTGCCGGCGTCAACAACATTCCCCTGTCCGACTGCGCCGAAGCTGGCGTCGTGGTGTTCAACACCCCCGGCGCCAACGCCAATTCCGTGATGGAGCTGGCGCTGTGCGGTATGCTTCTGAGCAGCCGGGACGTGGTGGGCGGCATCAACTGGGTGCAGACCATCAAAGACGATCCCGATATCGCCAAACTGGTGGAGAAGGGCAAGTCCAAATTCGCCGGTCATGAAATCCGCCACAAGAATCTGGGTGTCATCGGCCTTGGCGCAGTGGGCGGCCCTCTGGCCAACGCCGCAAGGAACTTAGGCATGACCGTCTACGGCTGCGACCCCTTCATCTCCATTGAGGCGGCGTGGCACTTGGACAGCCACATCGTCCGGGTCAACAACCGGGATGAAATCTATTCCAAGTGCGACATCATTTCCCTCCACACTCCCCTGCTGGACGACACCCGGGGCATGATAAACGCCGAGGCCATCGCCAAGATGAAGGACGGCGTCATCATCCTGAACTTCGCCCGTGACCTTCTGGTGGACGACGACGCCATGGCGGCGGCGCTGGCCTCCGGCAAGGTCGCCCGGTACGTCACCGACTTCCCCAACGGGAAGACCGCCAATATGCCCGGCTGCATTGCCATCCCCCATCTGGGCGCTTCCACGGAGGAATCCGAGGACAACTGCGCCAAAATGGCCGTGCAGGAGCTGATGGACTACTTAGAAAATGGCAACATCAAAAATTCCGTCAACTATCCCAACTGCGACATGGGCATCTGCCGCGCCGAGGGGCGCATCACCCTGCTGCACCGGAACATTCCCAACTCTCTGGGTCGGTTCACCGCCGCCATTGCAGGCGAAAACATCAACATTGACGGTCTGATGAACAAGAGCCGGGGTGAATACGCCTACACCATGCTGGATCTTGACCGTCACCCCTCTGCGGATGTTGTAGAGCATCTGAAGCAGATCGACGGCGTTCTGAAAGTCCGGGTCATCAAATAAGTAAAATAGTATTCGGGAGGGGCTGACGCCCCTCCCGAATTATTTATTGATCTTCTTTTTCCTTCTGGTTTTTCAGAAACTGCTCCTTCATTTTCTGTAAACGGCGGCGTTTTTTCCGCTCCCGATTCTGCTTGAACCGGGATTGCAGCTCCGGCGGATGATCCTGTAACTTTTCCTCCGGGATGTTCCGCTGGGCAAGGCGCTTGTCTGTAAACTCCCGCGCCAGCGTGTACAGCACCGACGCCAGCGGGATCATCAGCAGCATACCGAACACGCCCATCAGCTCGCCGCCGATGGTGACCGCCACCAGCACCCACATACCGGGCAGGCCGATGGAGGTGCCCACTACTCTGGGGTAGATCAGGTTGTTTTCCAGCTGCTGCAAAATCAGGAACATTGCCACGAAAGTCAGCGCCTGCAAGGGGTTGTCCACCAGAATGAAGAACGCACCCAGCACGCAGCCTACGAACGCGCCCACCACCGGCACCAGCGCCGTCACCGCGATGATGACGCTGACCAGCGGAATGTAGGGCATCCGGAAAATCGCCATGGTCACAGCGAACAGGCCGCCCAGAATGCAGGCTTCCAGACACTGTCCGGAAATGAAGTTGGAGAAGGTGCTGTTGGTCAGCCGCAGAATCCGGATAATCTCATCGCCGGTTTTCTCCGGAATCAGGGAATAGAGGATTCTACGCCCCTGCCGCGCCAGAATTTCCTTCCGCGCCAGACAGTAGATGGCAAAGGCGATGCTGACCACCAGATTCACGATGCCGCTGGTCACGCTGCCAATCACATTCACCGCGCTGCCCATCACCGTGGACATCTGATTGCCCAGGAAGCTCATGGAATCCTTCAGAATCTTCGTCCATTCCAGACTTTGCAGGTCGGCGACCTCCATGATCCACGCCTTCATGTCCGGATTGTCGTCCATCAGCTGCACCAGCTTTGCCGACGTCTGCTCAATAAAGGTAGGGATGCGCTCCGTCAGGGCGGCCACTGTTACCTGAATCTGGGGCGCCAGCATCTCCACCACGAACATGATGACCAGCGCCAAGGCCGCAATGGTCAGCACAATGGACAGCACCCTGCGCAGTCCCTGCTTGTGAATGCCGTCCAGCTGCCGCTCAATGGCGCGCATCGGCACATTGAACACGAAGGCGATGACCGCGCCCGCCACAAACGGCGATATCAGATTCCACAGCGACTTCGCCGCGCTGCTCGCCTGCTCCGTATCCAGCAGAATCCACGCAAAAACGAGACACCCCGCCGCCAGAAGAAACAGCCTGCGCAGCAGCTTTTTGTCTATCTGCATTTTCAATACCCCCTTTTTGCTTAGTATACCGCAAAAATTTATAAATGTCCAGTAAATGTCCGGCGAAAGCTTTGCCGGAGCGGCATATTTGTTCTTTTGGGCGCATATGGATGATGCGTAGCACACAGCATCGGAGGGGTAGCATATGACAGACACCATTGAGAAGCGAGCCTGTGAAGCGGCTGTGTACGTGATCGAAACCGGTGCCACCGTCCGGGCCGCCGCCCGGCACCTCGGCATTTCCAAATCCACGGTGCATAAGGACCTGACCCAGCGGCTGAAGCAGTACAATTATGCGCTGTACCTTCAGGTTCGGGAAATTCTGGACGAAAACAAACGGGAGCGCCACATCCGCGGCGGGATGGCCACAAAACGGAAGTATCAGCATCCATAACGGAAATGCGGAATGCCGGTCTTGAGGCATTCCGCATTTTTGTGATATAATGCTGTCAGGATTCCCGCCGCCAATTCGTATTATGGTCAGAGGCCTCAATAAGCGAAAGCACACATAAGGACGGTGACATTGATGGATGAATTTCACGCCAGACGGCTGGTAGCCCTTTACGCGGATACGATCCTGCGTATCAGCTACAGCTACTTAAAACAGACCTGCGACGCAGAGGATATCTGCCAGACTGTCTTTCTGAAATATCTCACCAACGATTGTACATTTGACAGCATCGACCACGAAAAAGCATGGATCATCCGAACCACCATCAACGCCTGCAAGGACTACCTGAAAAGCGCCCATTTCCGGCGCACCGTGGCGCTGGACGAGGCCGCGGCGGTAGCCGCGCCGCCGGTGCCGGACACGGAAGTTTTAGACGCGCTGAAGCGGCTGCCTGAGCAGTACCGGATATCCCTGTACCTGTTTTATTATGAAGAATACTCCGCAAGGGAGATCGCCCAGGTAATGGGCAAATCGGAAGCCAACATCACCCAGTACCTGTCCCGCGGGCGGCGGAAGCTGCGCACACTGCTGACAGAGGAAAGGAGCCAAGTCGTATGACCCACAATGTAAAATCGGAACTGCGGCGTTCCATGGACGCCATTCACTTTTCCGGAGACGATAAGGAGCGCATGGTGGCGCTTCTCATGTCCGCCGAAGCCCCGCGCCAGCGCCGGAGCGGGAAGAAGCTCCTGCTGCTGGCTCTGGCGGCCACGCTGGTGGTGGGCGCGCTTACCGGCGCGGCGGTGTTCACCCGCTGGTCAAGAAGCGCTCAGACGGTCTACAACCCGCCCCAGCAGGTCAAAGAGCAGGCCGAGAAAAGCGGCCTGTCCGTGATGCTGGAGGACAAGCAGAAGGAGGTAGCCCCCGGCGAGGTGCTCAGCGCCACCGATCAGGGCATCACCATTACGGCGGTGCAGTCCATTGTGGATAGTTACGGCGCCGATCTGTTCTTCCGGGTCGAGGGCTTTACCCTGCCGGAGGGTCGGAATCCCGAACTTTTCTGGGACCGTGACGATGTGACAATCGACGGCTCCACGGAATTCCACAGTTCCATGACCGGCTGGTTCTATGACGGCACCACCCGCAATGAAGCCGGGGAATGGGTCTACGCCTCCAACGGCCAGCCCGTCGAATTCGGGAACGACAAATATCAGTCCGCCATTTACCAATGGGTGGCCGATGACGGAAGTCTGGAGTATCAGATGAATATCCGATTCCGGGATAGCGGTGAACGCTATTGGGGCAAGGAATTTTCCATTCACTTTAACGGCATTGGCGTTGGGGCTGAAAAGGGCGGCATCATGGAGGAGCCGCTGGTATCCGGCAGCTGGGATCTGCACTGGACGCTGACCGGCGCGGACAGCACGAAAAACTCCGTCACCCTCACCCCCAACATGGAGATCGGCGACAGCGGCCTGACCCTATTGGAAGCGGAAGTCGGTCAGAAAACCATCCGTGCGGTCTATCAGTCGGATCACGACTGGGACGGTTGGAAGCAGCTGGAGATGCTTTCCCCCGGCCTTTATCAAATCTGCATGAAAGACGGCAGTGCGGTTCGGGTTGTTCCCACTCAGGAGAACTATGCAAGATGGGAAGCAGAACGCATCTGCGAAGTTACATACGAAACCTTCGACGGAATTCTGGATGTCTCTGCGCTGGATTCTCTGGCCTACGACAAGGGTTCTGAGATTGGCGCCGACGGGAAACGAGTCCACACCTTTGACTACATTCCCATTTCATAAGTTGGCCTACCGGCAAAGAAATCGGGGCTTTGCCGTGAACCAAAATAAACCACTGGCAGCGGCGGGTTTCCCCGCAGATTTGACCGGGCCGGGGCGGGTCCCCCCCCCCCCTGCCTTCGTCCTACAGATCGTCCGCGTCCTGCACCGGCTTTTCCTCCGGGTGTTTGACCAGCCCCGTGTAGCTGCCAAAGGGGTCGGTCACGATTTTCTCTTTTTTCGCCATGTCCTCACCTCCATGGCTATTGTCTGCCCATCGGCGGCAATTATGTTGCATTTCCCGTCCGGAAATGATAAACTGTAGAAAAAACGAAGGGAGATTTGCCATGTTCAGCATCACCCTGATCACCATGGGCAAGCTCAAGGAAAAATTCTACATTTCCGCCGCCGAGGAATACAAAAAGCGTCTGGGCGGATACTGCGCCTTTACGCTTCTCGAGCTGCCGGAAGCCAGGCTTCCCGAAAATCCCTCCCCCGGCGAGATCGAGGCGGGGCTGGAAAAGGAGGCCGAGCTGATCTTCTCCAAAATCCCCAAGGGCTCCTGGTTCTGCGTCCTCACCCCCGAAGGAAAAGAGCTATCCAGCGAAGCCTTCGCGGACAAGCTCCGGGACGTGAAAAATTCCGGCAAATCCAGCGCCTGTTTCTTAATCGGCTCCTCCTTCGGTATGTCTCCCCGGGTCAAGCAGAGGGCGGATTTCCGCCTTTCCATGGGGGCGATGACCTTCCCCCACCATCTGGCGCGGATTATGGTTCTGGAACAGCTCTACCGGGCAGAAGCCATTCAGGCGGGAAGCAAGTATCATAAATAGACCTCTTTCAAGGCTCCGCGCGCAGTCGCGGAGCCTTTTCTGCGTCCAATGTGTTTGCTTTTCAGGTGAGTGTATTTATTTTATATGAAGTACCTTGACAGATGAGGTACTTTGTGTTATACTGCTCGCGTAAGGAGGGATGCCTGTGTCTATTGCCGGTGATTTGATACGGGGGCATACCGACGCCATCATTCTGGCGCGGCTGCTTCGCGGCGACAGCTACGGCTACGAGATCAACAAAGTCATTTCTACCCTCTCCAATAACCGCTTTGAGCTGAAGGAAGCGACCCTTTACACGGCGTTCAAACGGCTGGAGGAGCTGGGCTACATCGCTTCATACTGGGGCGACAGCGGCGCGGGCGCACGGCGGCGCTACTACACCATCACATCCGCAGGACGGGAAGCCTGCCACCGTCTGCTGGGAGAATGGCAGGAAACAAAAGAAATTATGGATAAACTTCTGGAAGTGGAGGAGAAATTATGAGAGAGCAACTGATTCAGTACGTGCAGCTCCTGTTCGCTGGAGCCGCGGATTGCGACGATACCCGGCAGGAGATCCTGCAAAACACCTTAGACCGCTACGACGATCTGATCGCCGCCGGGAAAACGCCGGAGGCCGCCTACCGCCTTGCCATCATGGGCATCGGCGATATCAATGAAATTCTGGGCAGAGCCCCCGGCGCGGCTCCCCTGCCCGCCCCGGCAGCCAAGCAGGAAGAGCATGACACCCCCGCAAAGAAGCTCCTCCGCGCCATTGCGATTGGACTGTACATTCTCTGCCCCATCCCGCTGTTTGTGCTGGGCAGCGCGTTCGGCATGGGAATTACGGGTCTGTGCGGGACCCTGACCCTCGTGGCCGTCGCCACGGTGCTCATCATTCTGGGCGCTAAGAAGGAAACCGAAAATGCAGACGTCGAGCCGGGTACTCCCCAGTCGGCGCTTGCCAAGAGCATCAACGGCCTGATCTGGGCAATTGGCCTTGCGATCTATTTCATTGTCAGCTTCCTCACGGGCGCATGGTACATCACTTGGGTGATCTTCCCCATCACCGCCGCCGTGCAGGGGCTGGTCAAAGCCATTCTTGACCTGAAGGAGGGTAAATAAGATGAAAAGCAATGCAATCGTTCGCATCGTCATCTGGAGCATTGTGATTTTTGTGCTGCTGGCAATTCTCATTGCCGGGTTGGGCAGCAACCTCTTCACCCTGTTCCACGGCAACACCGATACGGTGTACCACAGCACCGATGTTGCAAACTCCGAGCCTCCGGCGGGTCAGTCCGATTCTCTGAACACAGACCGGTCCGTCTCCGTGGTATCGCAAACCAGTGTCTACAGCATGCCCAACACCCAATCTGCTTCTGTCGGCACACTGAATGTGGGCGACAATGTGGTCATTGACCGTTCCGAGGAGGTAGGCGGGGGCAGCTGGATTCACATCACCTCCCCGTTTGACGGCTGGGTTAATGCTGAGTGTCTCAAGCTGAACGATGTCAAGCAGGCCGGTTCGGCCGGTTCCGCAGACCCCGCTGCTATCCGGGAAATCAAAATCGAATGGATCTCCGGTTCCGTCACCGTCGAGCCGGGGGACGTGCAGGAGATCACCTTCAGCGAATACGGCAATGGCACCGACAAATATGAGATGGTCTGGAAGCAGTCCGGCGACGAACTGGTTATCCAATACAGCAAGGACAGCAGCATCGCCGGCTTTGGCCTTCACTTTGGCGACGGCAGCAAAGACCTGACCGTCACCGTTCCCCGGGGCTGGGTCTGTGATTCTCTGGAACTCGACACCGCTTCCACCGATCTGACCGTCCGCGACATGATCATCCGGGAAGTGGAGATCGACTCCGCTAGCGGCACCACCAAATTTGAAAACTGCACGGTCAGCAGTCTGGACGTGGACACCGCTTCCGGAGACGTCACGTTCACCGGAAGTCTGAGCGAGCTGGACTTTGAGGCCGCTTCCGCCAGCTTTACCGGCGTGCTGGAAAATGTTCCCGACAAGGTGAAAATGGACTCCATGTCCGGCGGCCTGACCCTCACCCTGCCCGAGGATGCGGGCTTTACCGTCAGTCTGGACGCCATGAGCAGCGACTTTTCCTCTGACTTCCCCACCGTAAAGAAGAATAAGAGCTACGTCTGCGGCGACGGACACTGCAAGATCGACGTGGACGCCATGAGCGGCGACGTGTCTATTCTCAAGCAGTCGGCAGATGCCGCCGTCAAGAAATAAATTCTGCCGGGGAACGGTTCAACTGTTCCCCGGCATTGTTTTATACTGAACTTCAATTAAAATCTTTAAAAAAGATTTTAATTGCCCGAAGGGCAAGGAGTTCATATGAGACTTGTTTTGTGATTTCTTTCCTTATAAATCACAAAACCGGCAGCGCCATTAGGCGATGCCTTCCTGATTAAAATCAAAGATTTTAATCAGGAAATAGTATTAGAATTCGCCCGCGTCGTACATGACCGCAGACAGAGCGCACAGCGGCGCTGTTTCGCACCGCAAAATCCGTTTTCCCAGCGTGCAGACCTGTAATCCGGCCTCCCGTGCCTGCCGGACTTCCTTTTCTTCCAGCCCGCCCTCCGGGCCGGTGAGCAGACTGACGGTCCGGTATTCGCCGCTGAGTGCCATTTTCAGCGTCACAGCCTGCTCGTTTTCGTAGAACATCAGCGCCTTGTCGGCTTCGGATGCCCGGGTCAGCGCGGCGTGGAAGCTGTCCAGCACCAGCACTTGGGGAATCCTCCCCCGTCCGGACTGTTCCGCCGCGGATGCCGCGATTTTCTGCCAGCGTTCCAGCTTCTTTTTGAGGCTTTTTTCATCGGGTCTGGACACGCACCGGGCGGAAGGGAACGCTACGATCTCGTAAGCCCCCAACTCGGTGGCCTTCTGGATTACATGCTCCAGCTTGTCCGCCTTGGGAAAGGCCATGTACACACTGACCCGCACCGCCGCTTCCGACGTGGATTCCCGCCGCTTAAGCACATTCAGCTTCATTTCCCCGGCGTCCGTCACTTCGCAAAGGCACTCCATCCCCTGCCCGTCGCACACCAGAACCGTCTCCCCGGCCTTCAGCCGCAGCACCTTCGCGTGCTGGGCATTCTCCCCGGTCAGCACGACGGTGTCGGCTCGCAGTTCCTCGCCGTCCGCAAAAAAGCGCACCATACGCCCATCCCTCCTTTTTATAATATAGTGTAGCAGAGCGGGCGCAAAGTTGCAAGGGTTTTGCGGAAAAACTATTGACAAATCCCGCAGTCAAGGTTATAATATTCAGGCAAGTTTGCGAGAGTGTTGGAATGGTAGACAAGCACGTTTGAGGTGCGTGTGGTTACGCCGTGGGGGTTCGAGTCCCCTCTCTCGCACCAAGCAGAAAAAGCCCTAGAAACTTATTCTAGGGCTTTTTTATTGCTTTATCAGCTATATTCCCACGTTCTCCGGACTATTCTATGAGAAAATACTACCACAGATTTTAATATTTTTCCGCGTGCGGTACGTTTTTAGAGTACAAATTGGCAACGGATTGGCAACGCGTCAGCAGCGTTTTCGCACAGCCATGCATATTGATTTTCCTTCCGCTCGGAATAATACTCCGGCACGGGCGGGATCTGATTAATGGCATTCACGATCTCGTGCATGGTCTGCGGGAGCTTCAGGGGATTGACCTTCGGCAGGTCGCTGACCTCGATCTTGTCCTTGCCGAGCAATGTCCTGAGCGCCACGTTGACCATACGAATGTCGTACTGCCCCTGAAACAGCGGCGTGATAGGACGGTCAATGTGCAGCATCCGGTAGACGGCGATCATCGCCGTGCGGACGGAGGTTTCCACGGTGAACACCACATCACCCTCCAGCTCCACGAACTGGCCGATGAACGCGAGTTTCCTGTTGCCCGCTGGAATGACCTCCGGGCGGTCTTTCAGCTTGCGGGGCATGAACTGGCTGGTGACATAGGGCATGACCACGGGGATTGCTGTAATGCGGGGCATGATCTCTTCGCCGGAGCACTGGGTCATGGGCTTTTTCACACAGGTGCCGCAGTTATTTGCGTGCAGGCCGTAGAACCACATGAACTGGACGTTCTCCGGCTGGTCAGGAGCCACGGGCTGGAGCGGCACATTGTACGCTGAACGATATTGCTTTGGAAGTCAGCAAACTGCTTCAGCTGGAAGCTCAGAAGTTGTTCGGTGTCCGGTAAGCACTCGGTCAAACAACTTTTTCCAAAAAACACAGGAAATCCTGCACCCCGGAGGCGCATAATGAATCGAGATCTGACAAAAGGCTCCGTCACCAAATCCATGCTGCTGTTCGCGATCCCCATGATTCTGGGCGACCTGCTCCAGCAGTGCTATAACATTGCCGACACCCTGATCGTCGGGCAGTTTCTTGGGCGCAATGCTCTCGCGGCGGTGGGGTCATCCTTCACGCTGATGACCTTCCTCACCTCCATCATCCTTGGCCTGTGCATGGGAAGCGGCGCGCTGTTTTCCATCCGCTTCGGCCAGCGGGACGAGAACGGCCTTTGCGAGGATATCTGCGCGTCCTTCTATTCCATCGCCGCCGCGACGGTGCTTCTGAACGTCATTGCTTACCTCTGCCTGGACGCGCTTCGTGTATTTCTCCACGTCCCTGACGAGGTGTGGGGGGATATGCGCGCCTATCTGTTCGTGATTTTTATGGGAATCCCCGGGATTTTCCTGTACAATTTCTTTGCTTCTTTCCTGCGGTCGGTGGGAAATTCTGTGGTGCCGCTGGTATTTCTGGCCGTTTCCGCCGTGGTGAATATCGTTCTGGATCTGTGGTTCATCATTGGACTAAAGCGGGGTGTCGGGGGCGCTGCGGAGGCGACGGTGATCGCCCAGTACCTTTCCGGCATCGGCATTGCGGTCTACGCCCTTCTGCGCTGCCCTCAGGTGCGCTCCATCCGGCGTCTTCGCAGTCTGCGGTGGGTGCGCATTTCCGAAATTCTCTCCTTCTCCACCCTGACCTGCGTTCAGCAGTCGGTGATGAATCTGGGCATTCTCACGGTGCAGGGACTGGTCAACAGCTTCGGCACGGTGGTCATGGCCGCGTTCGCCGCTGCCGTGAAGATCGACGCCTTTGCCTATATGCCGGTGCAGGATTTCGGCAACGCCTTTTCCACGTTTATTGCCCAGAACTACGGCGCAAGGGAAACCGGTCGAATCCGTTCCGGCCTGAAAAGCGCCGTGTGCATCTCCATGGCCTTCTGTCTGGTCATATCCGCCCTTGTCTTCGTTTTTGCCCGTCCGCTTATGACGATTTTCGTGGAAGCCGGGGAGACAGAGATCATTCAGGCGGGCGTTCAGTATCTGCGGATTGAAGGCGCGTTCTACTGCGGCATCGGCTGCCTGTTCCTGCTCTACGGGCTGTACCGGGCGCTGGAAAAGCCGGGGATGAGCGTGGTGCTGACCGTCATTTCTCTGGGCACCCGGGTGGCTCTGGCGTATCTTCTTTCCGCCATCCCCGCCGTCGGCGTGGTGGGCATCTGGTGGTCTGTCCCCATCGGCTGGTTTCTGGCGGATATGACAGGTCTGCTCTATTTCAAAATCCGGAAAAACAAGCTGCTGCCCTTGGACAAAGCATCCATCCGCTGAGCAGCAGACGAGG
>OGPV01001708.1_pt1 | contig 14189 bp, 10 predicted proteins | sample 1553001 | NCBI WGS metagenome assembly OGPV01 (sample SAMEA2580268, study PRJEB22360) | human gut metagenome | biome: human gut; feature: human-associated habitat; material: faeces | place: Denmark | collected 2008/2010
AACTGATTTTCCGACTGGTTTACCATCAGTGCGGCTGCAAAAAGCCGGTGGAACGACTTTGGATTTCCTCGATGGAGGACAGTGCGATCCGGGAAGGCTTTCAGGAGCTCCGACCGGGAACAGAATATGATGCCTTATATGAGGCGGCTTTATGCCGGGAGCGTGCCGACTGGATTGTCGGAATCAACGCCACCCGGCTTTTTTCATGTCTGTATGGGCAGACCCTGAATGTGGGGCGCGTGATGACACCAACGCTTGCGATGGTGGTCATGCGGGATGCAGCAATCCGGGCTTTCAAGCCAGAGCCGTTCTACTCGGCAGAATTGAAATTTCGGGATTTTCAAGCAGGTGGTGAGCGGATGAAAGAAAAAGCAGAAGCAGAAAAACTGGTGGCAGAGTGCTGTCAGGCAGGTAGTGCCATCATTACTAAGGTGGAGCAGAAAGAAAAATCAGAGAAGCCCCCGGCATTGTTTGATCTGACCTCGCTTCAGAGAGAAGCAAACCGGCAGTTGGGATTCACTGCCCAGCAGACCTTGGATTACACGCAGGCTCTGTACGAGAAGAAACTCGTGACCTATCCCCGTACCGACAGCCGGTATCTGACGGATGATATGGCACCGCTGGTGCCGGAACTTGTTTCTGTGATCCAGCAGAGCTTTCAGATTCAACCGGATGAGCCAGCACCGGTGAATGCAGCGCAGGTCATCAATTCCAAGAAAGTGACCGATCACCATGCCATAATCCCCACAAAAACAGCGGCGGGTTATGACATTTCCTCTCTTCCCAGTGGAGAACAGGCGATTCTTACCATGCTGGCGGTGCGTCTGATTTGTGCGGTAGGAACTCCTTGCCGCTATGCAGAAACCATAGTGGAAGCGGAGTGCGCCGGTCAGAAGTTCCGCACGAAAGGCAAAACAGTCACGGATATGGGCTGGAGGCAATATGCAGGAAAGCCGGTTGAAGATGCTGAGAAGAATGCGGAGGCAGGTGATCTTCCGGAGATTTCGGAAGGCATGACATTGGAACTTGCCGGTGTCGATCTGAAAGAAGGCAAGACCAGCCCACCCAAGAGGTTTACCGAAGATCTTCTGCTTTCAGCGATGGAAAGTGCCAGCTCGGATGAATTTCCGGCTGGTGTAGAGCGAAAAGGCATCGGCACACCAGCTACACGCGCTGCCATCATCGAAAAACTGGTACAGAAAGGCTTTATCGAGCGCAGGGGCGATAAGAAAACGAAATACCTTTGTTCTACGGACAAGGGAAATGCGCTGGTGACGGTGGTGCCGGAACAGATTCAGTCTCCATCCATGACGGCAGACTGGGAGGAAAAACTGCTGAAAATAGAACACGGCGAGTATGACAGCGATGCCTTTATGGGAGAAATCAGCAGCATGGTCAGCGGACTTGTAAAAACCTACGAGGCTGTGAAAGGTGCCAATGTCCTGATGCAGCCGGAATGCAAAGTCATTGGTTCCTGCCCCGCCTGCGGCAGTGATGTTTGTGAAACGGCAAATGGATGGTTTTGCAGGGATAAGAGCTGTAAATTTGCGCTCTGGAAGGAAAACAGGTTCTTTCAGACACTGGGAAAGCAGATGACAGAGGAACTGGCAAAGCAACTGGTAAATCAGGGAAAAGCACGGCTTACCCACTGCTATTCCAAGAAGTCTGGACGTTACTATGACACAACCGTTCATGTAGAGACTGGCGAGGACGGTGCAGCAGCATTTAAGCTGGAGTTTGGAGGTAAAAAATGAGCATGAAAATGATGAATGCAGCTTATTTGGTGGATAATGCTGCGCTGCTTTCCTTGCAGGAAAAGCAGGACGGCGTGGAATTCCATTGCTTTGATATGGACAGCAAGGTGCAGACCACCGAGGGACACATTGGCTGGGATGTGTTGGATAAACAGCCGTCTTCTACGCTGGAAGAAAGCGCAAGGGTGGTAGCACTTCAGAAGATTCCCCAGCTTGACGGTCTTGCCGTTGCGCCGGTAGCTCCGGAGATGCTGGAGCAGGTACGCGGCGGCAGAAAGGTTCTCTGGCAGATGAAAAAGGCTGATCCTGAGTTGGAGAATGCAAAAAATATCCGGTTTATCACCAGCAACTACGAGGATCGGTTCAAAATTCCGGATGGCAGTGCAGTGGAGATCGAGTATCCGAACCGGAAGTTCTCAGCTCGCTGCGAATATATGGACGAATATCATTTGCGCCTGGGGTATGATGTTTTGCACATCTGTCAGCTGGCAGAAATGCTGGAACGCGGCGGTGGTACATGCCGCCCGGAGCCGCTGATTACGGAAGAACGCAGTGCATGGGATTTGGGAAGCAAGGGCTTTCTTGCCATTCAGACCTGTGAGGACGGTTACGACTATACCTTATATCATAAGGACTTTACGGAAATTGACGGTGGACAGATCGACAACCCGGAAATCAGCATGAATGCAGCCAGAGACCAGATTCTTTCGGATTATGGGTTCGGTGGCCGCACCATGACGCGGATTGACTATGATGAACTTTGTGATCGTGCAGAGGAAGCGGAAATCAGCAGACGGAAATCTGTGCTGGGTAAACTCTCGGATTTGTCTTCCAGAACGGATACGCCGGTGAAAGCTGCCAAGGCGAAGGAGGCAGAGCGATGAAATACAAGCTTACGAAGGCAGAGCAGGAAACCGTCATCAATTTTGATAATGAACTGGATACCGCCAGCATTTATACCCATGACAGCCGCCTGATTAAGAAGCTTCGGGAACTGCGAAAACAGTATCCGGAGCAGTTTATTTTGGAGCACCGGGAGCATGGGTCGGTCACTTATACGATTCCGAAACGCTGCGTCGGTATCCGACCGCCTTATAGTGAAAAGCGGCGGGAACAGCAGCGACAGGAAGCAAAGGAAAACGGCCTGCCGTTTATGGAGAAGGGAGAAATGAACGATGTCAAGAATTGAAAAATGGGATGAAGTGCATGGAACGCAGGCACCGGACGAAAGAATGATGGCATTTCTCGACAGTACTACCGACCAGTATGCGATTTTGCAGCTTCGCCGCAGCGAGGATACGGTATATGAACGCTTTTCGTCTATGCGCGAACTGGAACGGATGGGGCTGGAACCGGATATTGACCATTATGAGGTGGTTTATACGGCTCCGCTTCTTCCCTACAAGGATCAGAATACGATGTTGGAGGAACTGTATGCGAAATTCAATGTTTCCCGCCCTGATGATTTTACTGGTCATAGTCTTTCTGTGTCTGACATCGTGGCTTTACGGCAGAATGGTGTTGTAAGCTGTCACTATGTGGATTCCATCGGCTTCCAGGAACTGCCCGGATTTTTGAAACCGGAGAACTACCTGAAAGCCGCAGAAATGGCGATGGAGGACGATTACGGCATGATTGACGGCGTAATCAATAACGGAAAGAAGGAAGAACCGGTGGAGAAAGTATCGGTTCTGGACCAGCTGAAGGAAAAGCAGGAGGCTGTGCCGCCTGCGCCGCCTCGCAGGTGCTGCGAAGAAAAGGAGTTATAAATGCGTTTTACGGATGACGAATGGATGCTCATGATGCTTTACAGCCCTGGCACACGGACAGGGCTGATCGAAGAGCTTCAAAAGATGCAAAAAAGTCTGACGGGCAGAGACAGAAACCTGCGCAGGTGGACGGCCTCGCTGCTTGCAAAACTGGCAGAGATGACGGATGCAGAATATGAGGCACTGGATTTGTATCCGGACGAATAAAGGAGAGGAGGAAAAAGACAGATGATGACGAAAACGGCTTATTATATGCAGATGGCGCAGGAAGCTGCGGCACAGATCACTGGCAGCAAAGAACAGTGGACAGCGTTTCTGACCACATCCGCGCGGCTTTATAAGTATCCCTTTGCGGAGCAGCTGATGATCTATAAGCAGAGGCCAGAAGCGACGGCCTGTGCAGAGTACGATCTCTGGAATGATCGGATGAACCGCTATGTGAAGCGTGGCTCCAAGGGCATTGCTCTTTTGGACATGCGCGGCGAGCAGCCGAAACTGCGGTATGTATTTGATGTGGCAGATACCGGAGAACGGAAGAATTCCCGACCGGTACAGCTCTGGAAAATGAATGCGGAGCATGAGCAGCCAATCATTCGCGCACTGGATGTAGCATTTGATGTTCCTGCCGGTGCTGGGTCTCTGGAAAATCATATCATGGAAGCGGCAGAACGCCTTGCAAGGGATTACTGGGAGGAAAATCGCAGGCAGATCAGTGACATCGTTGCAGATTCCTATCTGGAAGGATATGATGAACTCAACATCGGAGCTTCCTTTAAGAGAGCTGCCGCTGTCAGCATCGCATATTCCGTCTTTACCCGGACGGTGGGCAATGCAGATGACTATTTTGAGCACGAGGATTTTCTGGACATTTTTGATTTTAATACGCAGGCTGCCGCCAATGTGCTGGGAACTGCGGTCAGCGAAATGTCCAGCCAGATCTTCCGGGAAATTGAACGCACGATCCGAACCTATGAAAAAGACAAGCAGGCAGAAAGGAGCCAAAACTATGATGGAGCTGAATTACACGAAGAACGGCGATTACCTGATTCCGGATATCCAGTTGTCGGTGCAGGAACAGAAGCCTCTGGGCAAGTACGGGAGGATGCGCAGAGCGTTCCTGCAGGAGAACAACACGCTGCTGTACAATCACCTGATCCTGACCGAGAAGCTGTATCCGCACCTGTGGGAGATTCAGGAGACCGCGACCGCACGGATGGAGCAGATGATGGCGGAGCTTCTGAAAGCGAATCCGGCACCGGACAAGAAATCGAACCAAATGGCATGGGTACAGCACATGAACATGCTGAAAGCGCAGGCAGAGGAAGTCATTCTGACGGAACTTATCAACAGCTAAACTTTATGAGCCTGTTTCAGTCCGAGGCAGAGCAGATTCAGAAAATTGATGCGGCGGCAGAAAATGCAGCCAGAGAAGCGGAGAGCGAAAAGCCCTCCGCTTTTGTCATTTCTGAGAATGAAATCGACCGGATGTTGCGAGCAGGTTCTAATTTTGAGGGCGGAAAAATCCGTATTTATGCGCTGTATCAGCAGCAAGGGGACGCGAAAGAACGAGCTGCATTTCTGAAAGCGGAATACGGTCTTGGCGGTCACAGCTATACCTTTATGGATGGCAGTCGTGGTTTTGCAGATTATGACGGAAAAGGTATTCTGCTTCGCAATTATGGCCATGATCGGGAAGTGCGACTTACATGGTCGGCGGTGGATAAGCGGTTAGACCGGCTTGTGGTAAATGGTCAATATCTTACCGCACTGGAAATGGAAGAGTATCGGAAGCTGGAGCAGGAATATGGTGCACCGCTTCCTATGCCGACTGCCGCCCATGTATTTCCGACAACACCACCGGAACACTACGATACCGGAAATGAGCATGTGGACAACTTGCTGAATACGGCTGCGGATGTATATGCCCGGAGTGAACTGGCAGCACCCCAGCGGTTTACCGTGATGGAGACAGACGCTGGCTATGCGGTCTGGGATGATATTCAGGACGGCATTCATGTAGAGCCGGATGGTGTCAGCGAGGAGTTTACCAGCGAATGGGAGGCAGAGACCTACCGCCAGCAGCTGATTGAAAAAGTTCAGGAACGGGAAGCAAAAGACTGGCTCTATGTTGAACAGAGCAAGCAGAATTTGCAGCAGGACATTCCATTCCCAGATGTGGAATCCGAAGAAATACAGGAATCGGCTCACGCAGAGACAGATCCTCTGATACTGGAAATGCAGGAACACGCCAGAGAACTTGCCAAAGAGTCTGGCTATGCGCCGGATGAACGGTTTGTAGTCACGATGACCGGCGAGAACTTCCCGGATTCTAAGGATGCGTTTGCCATCTGGGATTATGTCAAAGAAGAGTATTACGGATATTCAGACGGAAAAGTACAGACATTTGCCGATTATGTGAGTGCATCAGAGGCGTTGCAGGAGATTCGCGGCAGGAATATGGAGGCTGAAAAAGAGCCTGCAACTGTGCAGCCAGAACCGGCAGCTCCGGTGCAGCCAGATTATCGTGTTGGCGATACGCTGTATCTGGACGGAAAGGCATTTACGATTGAAAAAGTCGGGCTTTTTGATGTGGAGCTTCGGGACCCGGATTCCGTGTATCCGATCTTCCGCTCGGAAAGCAAGGAGAATCTGGCAAGACTTTTGGAGCATGAGGAAAATGTTCACCTGCATAATCTGGTGGTTGATCTGAATCCCGGCAGAGAAAAGCAAAGTGAAGAACAAAAATCGGTAATTCCAGAGACAGAGCCGGAGAACACTCATGCAGAAAACTATCGTATCAACAGCTTTCATCTTGGCGAAGGCAGTCCCAAACAGAAATTCCGTGCCAACATGGATGCTATCTACACGCTGAAAACCTTAGAAAACCAGCACAGAGATGCGACACCGGAAGAACAGGAAACACTGGCCAATTATGTCGGCTGGGGCGGGCTGGCAGATGCCTTTGACGCAGGGAAAGCTGCCTGGGCAGGCGAATATAAGGAACTGAAAGCAGCTCTTATGGAAGAAGAATATGCCGCAGCCAGGGCTTCGACTCTGAATGCGCACTACACCAGTCCTACCGTGATCCGTGCAATCTATGAAGCGTTGGACGGTATGGGATTTGAGAAAGGCAATATTCTGGAACCGTCGATGGGTGTCGGCAACTTCTTCGGTATGCTGCCGGATTCCATGCTGGAAAGCAGACTGTATGGTGTGGAACTGGATTCCATCACAGGGCGAATTGCGCAGAAGCTGTATCCGCAGGCAGAAATCAAGGTGGCAGGTTTTGAAACCACCGACCGCCGCGATTTCTATGATCTGGCCGTGGGCAATGTGCCATTTGGCAACTACCGTGTCAGCGATAAGCCATATGATAAACTCGGATTTTCTATCCACAACTATTTCTTTGCCAAGGCACTGGATCAGGTTCGGCCCGGTGGTATCGTGGCCTTTGTTACCAGCCGCTATACGATGGATTCCAAAAATCCGGACGCACGAAAGTATCTGGCGCAGCGGGCAGAATTGCTGGGAGCTATCCGACTTCCCAACAACGCATTCCGTGCCAATGCCGGTACGGATGTGGTGTCGGATATCATTTTCCTGCAAAAGAGAGACCATCCCATTGATATCGAACCGGATTGGGTGCATCTGGGGCTGACATCGGAGGGTATTACCCTCAACGGCTACTTTGTTGACCACCCGGAAATGGTGCTGGGTGAGATTACAACGGAAAGTACCCAGTACGGCAAGGAAGAATGTACGGTCATTCCGATTCCAGGTGCGGATCTGGGAGACCAGCTGCATGAGGCGGTGCAGCACATCGGCGGTCATTATGAAGCACAGGAGCTGGCACCGGAGGAGGAGTTGTCCTTGCAGGGCGAAACTATTCCGGCAGACCCCAATGTCAAGAACTTCTCCTATGCCGTAGTGGATGGGGATGTCTACTTCCGTGAGAACAGCATCATGCGGAAGGCTGACCTTTCTGCGACAGCCACCGGCAGGATCAAAGGCATGGTGGAGCTTCGCACCATTGTGCAGGAACTGATCGACTATCAGTTGAACGATTACCCGGAGGAAGCGATTGCCCAGAAACAGCGGGAACTGAATGTAGCCTATGACCGATTCGCCGATCAGTATGGGCTTATCAACTCCCGTGCAAATGCGCAGGCTTTTTCAGAAGATTCGTCTTATTATCTGCTCTGCTCTCTGGAAAATGTAGATGAAAACGGCAGGCTGGAATCCAAGGCGGATATGTTCACCAAACGGACGATTCGACCGGAACGGGCTGTTACCAGCGTAGATACTCCGGCAGAGGCTCTGGCAATCTCCATCGGAGAGCGCGGCAAAGTGGATTTGCCCTATATGTCGGAGCTTTTAGGTACACCGGGAGAATTTGAAAAAATCCAGCAGGAACTGCATGGTGTCATTTTCAAAGACCCGATGACGCAGGGCGGCGAGAAAACCGGCTGGGTGACGGCTGATGAATATCTGTCCGGCAATGTCCGGGAAAAACTCCGCGTGGCAGAACTGGCTGCGGCTTCTGACCCTGCCTTTGAGGTAAACACGGAATATTTGAAAAAAGCACAGCCGAAAGACCTGGATGCGTCGGAGATTGATGTCCGCCTTGGTGCCACATGGGTCAATCGGGATTATATCCAGCAGTTTATGGAAGAAACCTTTGAACCGCCGTTCTATCTGCGCAGAAATATTGAAGTGAAATTCTCTCCCATGACGGCAGAATGGCAGATCACCGGTAAGAGTACACCGAGCCGGAATGATGTTCATGCCTATATGACCTACGGCACCAGCCGTGCCAATGCCTATCGAATTCTGGAGGATACGCTGAATCTGCGGGATATTCGTATTTACGATACCGTGGAGGATGCAGACGGCAAGCAGAAGCGGGTTCTGAATAAAAAGGAGACCACCCTCGCCCAGCAGAAACAGCAGGCCATTAAGGATGCGTTCCAGAACTGGGTGTGGAAAGACCCTTATCGCCGTGCGGACCTGGTGGAAAAGTATAACGAGCTGTTCAACAGTACCCGTCCTCGTGAGTACGATGGCTCCCACATCCGCTTTGGCGGCATGAATCCGGAAATCCGGCTGCGGGAACACCAGCAGAATGCCATTGCTCATGTGCTGTACGGTGGCAATACACTGCTGGCCCACGAAGTGGGTGCCGGTAAGACTTTCGAGATGGCCGCTTCTGCTATGGAGGCAAAACGGCTGGGACTGTGCCAGAAATCCATGTTTGTCGTTCCGAATCATTTGACCCTTCAGTGGGCAAACGAGTTTCTGCGCCTGTATCCGAGTGCAAAACTGCTGGTGGCAAGCAAAAAGGACTTTGAAACGGCCCGCAGAAAGAAGTTCTGCGCACGAATTGCTACTGGTGATTACGATGCAGTCATCATCGGGCATTCCCAGTTTGAGAAAATTCCGGTGTCCGCAGAACGGCAGGAGCGGATTTTGACTGCTCAGATTGATGAAATCGAAAACGCCATTGCTGAGATGAAATCCCAGAATGGCGAACGTTTCTCCATCAAACAGATGGAAAAGACCCGGAAAGGATTGGAGGCGAGATTGGAGAAACTCCGGGCAACCGACCGAAAAGACGATGTGATTACCTTTGAGCAGCTGGGCGTAGACCGACTGTTTGTAGACGAAGCACATGCCTTTAAGAATCTGTTCCTCTACACAAAAATGCGCAATGTTGCAGGCTTGTCCACATCGGAAGCGCAGAAATCTTCGGATATGTTTATGAAGTGCCAGTATATGGACGAGTTGACAGGCGGGCGCGGCATCATTTTTGCGACCGGAACCCCGGTCAGCAACAGCATGACGGAGCTTTACACCATGATGCGGTATCTCCAGTACGGTACGTTGCAGCAGAAAGGGCTGACCCATTTCGACAGCTGGGCTTCTACCTTTGGTGAGACCACCACAGCCATTGAGCTGGCACCGGAAGGAACCGGATACCGGGCAAGAACAAGATTTGCAAAATTCTTCAACCTGCCGGAGCTGATGAATATGTTCAAGGAAGTGGCAGATATCAAGACTTCCGATCAGCTGCATCTGCCGGTGCCGGAGGCAAAATTTGAAACCGTGGTGGTGCAGCCTTCGGAGCATCAGCAGGCGATGGTGTCGGAGCTTTCGGAACGGGCGGCGGCTGTGCATTCCGGTGTGGTAGACCCGTCGGTCGATAACATGCTGAAAATCACATCGGATGGCAGAAAGCTGGGACTGGATCAGCGATTGATGAATCCGCTCCTGCCGGATGACCCAAATAGCAAGCTCAACGCCTGTGTGCGGAATGTGCTTCGGATTTATGAGGAAGGACAGTCGGATAAGCTGACCCAGTTGCTGTTCTGCGATCTCAGCACGCCGAAGAACGATGGAACCTTCAATGTCTATGAGGATATCCGCGCCAAACTAATTCAGTCCGGTGTGCCGGAAGAAGAAATCGCATTTATTCATGATGCCGATACCGAGGCAAAAAAGAAAGATTTGTTTGCCAAAGTGCGTACCGGACAGGTACGGGTATTGTTAGGTTCGACACAGAAGATGGGTGCAGGCACGAACGTGCAGGACAGGCTGGTGGCCGTGCATCATCTGGATGTGGGCTGGCGGCCTGCGGACATGACCCAGCGAAATGGTCGTATCATCCGTCAGGGAAACCGAAACAAAGAAGTGCAGGTTTATCAGTATGTGACGGAAGGAACTTTTGATGCCTACCTCTATCAGACACTGGAGAATAAGCAGAAATTTATCAGCCAGATCATGACCAGCAAATCTCCGGTACGTTCCTGTGATGATGTAGATGAGCAGGCTCTTTCTTATGCAGAGATCAAGGCACTTTGTGCCGGAGACCCGCAAATCAAGGAGAAAATGGACTTGGATGTAGATGTTGCAAGGCTGAAAGTATTGAAGGCGGATCATCAGAGCCAGCAGTACCGATTGGAAGATAAATTGATGAAATATTTCCCTGCGGAGATTGAGAAAACGCAGGGGTTCATCAAGGGCTTTCAGTCGGATATTCGGACGGTGGCGGCACATCCGCTGCCGGAAGAGGGGTTCTGCGGTATGGAGGTGAATGGCACACAATTTACTGAAAAAGCCGAGGCCGGTGAAGCAATTCTTGCGGTCTGTAAAGCCAATCAGAGTCTGGAGCCGGTGCCGCTTGGTAGCTACCGTGGTTTCAAGATGGAGCTGACGTTTGACAGCTTCCAGAAAGAGTATCAGGTGCTGCTGAAAGGCGAGATGACCCACCGGGTGCCCATCGGCACCAGTGTTGCGGGCAATATCCAGCGTCTGGACAATGCTCTTGCCGGGATTCCTGCAAGGCTGGAGAAGGCGGAACAGCAGCTGGACAATCTTAGGAGCCAGCAGGAAGCTGCGCAGGCCGAGCTTGGAAAAACGTTTCCCCAGGAGGCAGAACTGGCAGAGAAGAGTGCAAGACTGGCAGAACTGGACGCACTGCTGAATATGGATGACCGTGGAAATGATGATCCTGACCGTGAGAATACAACAGAAAAGCCGTCTGTCCTGGCAGAGCTGCGTGACCGTGCTGGTCGCATTCCGCCGATGACACATCGGGATGAGGAGGTGGCACTATGAGTGTTCGGGAACACTGGATCAATGTCCGGGTGAACCCGGAAGAGCTGGCGAGGATTCGTGAAAAGCAGAAGGAATTGGGTATTCGGAATACCGGTGCCTATATGAGAAAGATGGCGATGGACGGGTACTGCGTAAATCTTGATTTGTCGGATGTGGCGCAGGTATCCATCCTTCTTCGCCGATGCAGCAACAACCTGAATCAGTACGCAAAACGCGCCAATGAATCTGGAAGCATCTATGCGGAGGATATCCGGGATTTGCAGAGACGGCTGGATGAACTCTGGGAGATGCAGAAGCTGATCCTGAAGAGGCTTTCTGGTATTCGCTGACGGCGCAAATGTGCGGGATTTCTACAGCACATGGCACAGATGAAACTGTCTGTGCCGTTACATATTTTTGGGTCTACCTGTTGACATCGTGGTGTTTGGCAAGCAGGTACGATAAAATGAAGATGAAAAGAAAAACGAAGGGGTGAAATCCATGAAGATCGTATGTTTTTTGTTGAAGCTGGTGCTGAAAATCCTGTTGCTGCCGGTTGCGTTTCTGCTGCGATTTCTATGCTTTATCTGGAATCTGCTGATGCAGCTATCCCTGTGGGTGCTTTCGCCGGTTATGCTGTTCGTTCTTGGCTGCGGCATCTATTCGGTGGTTCGGGCGAGCTGGACGGATGTGTTCCTGCTGACCCTGATTGAGATGGGGTTGTTCGCAGCTGCGGTTGGTGCGGGTGGCATTATGGTACTGATGGAGCGGCTATGTGAGCGTGTAGAGGATGTTTTGACAATTTGAGTTCAGGAGGGATTTGATGGAGATTCAGTTTATGAAAGAATATTATGATTTACGATACGAGGAAACAGATGGAGAGAATCATTTTGTGGATGAGACTGCTTATCAGGAAAAACAGTCTGAGCAATCGAAGATGGAAGACCAGCTGATGGAAATGGTGGGCGGCAGCGAATCTAATGTGTGGAAGCTATACGAAAGCATCATGTGCATCTATTTCGACATGGAAGAAATCATCAAGCAGGCCGTTTATTTGCAGGGAGCTTATGATCGGGAACGGATGTTAAAATGAGAATAGTGAATTGGTAAGAGCTGCCTTCGGGTAGCTCTTTTTAGATGGAGGAATATGAAAAATGGCGGCTACAAGACTAATTGCGCTGCATATCAATAAAGGAAAGACGGTAGCGCAGTGTCTGGCTGACCGTACTGATTATTCTGAGAATGCAGCAAAGACGGAAGATGGAAAATATATCAGCGCGTATGCCTGTGACGCAAAGACCTGTGATGAAGAATTTCTGCTTTCTAAACGGCAGTATGAGCATATCACCGGTAGAACCCAGGCGCATGATGTGATTGCATATCAGATTCGGCAATCCTTTAAGCCCGGAGAAATCACGCCGGAGGAGGCGAACAAGGTCGGGTATGAGACAGCCATGCGATTCACCAAGGGAAAACACGCATTTATCGTGGCTACCCATGTTGATCGCGCGCACATTCATAACCATATTATTTTTAATTCAACTACATTAGACTGCACCAGAAAATTCCGAGATTTTCGCTTATCCGGTCTTGCGCTGGCAAGGCTCAGTGATATCGTCTGCCTGGAACACCGGTTGTCGGTCATTGTCCGAAAGCCCTACGGGGAGCGGAAGAAGAGAACGGAATACCCGGAGAAAAAGTCGCAGCGGGATGAAATCTGTGAGGCCATTGATGCAGCATTGGAAAGAAAGCCAAAAGACTTCCAGGAACTGATTGGAATTTTGCAGGAAGCAGGGTACGAGTATAAAGATGGAAAACAGCCTGCCCTGCGGGGGAAAGGCCACGCCAGATTTGCTCGTTTCCGTTCTCTTGGTAAAGGATATTCGGTTGAAGAACTCTGTGGAGTGATTGCCGGGAATGCGGTTCACAAAAGCAAATTTGCAGAGAAAACCCGCACAAGCGCACGGTCAGCACAGGTGCATCAGAAGGCGGAGCTGTCGTTCCTGATTGATGTCCGTGCCAAAATGCAGGCGGGCAAAGGCGCGGGATATGCGCGTTGGGCGAAAGTCTTTAATCTGAAGCAGATGGCAAAAGCTATGATGTTCATGGAAGAGCATGGAATCAAGAACTATGCAGAGCTGAAAGAAAAGGCAGATGGAATTTCTGAAAAATGTGATGCGCTGCTGGAATCTGTAAAAGCAGATGAGGCACGGATGTCGGAAGTGTCAGTGCTGCGGAAGCATCTAATCAATTATGCCAAGACAAAAGATGTTTTTGCTGCGTATAAAGCATCCGGCTACGACCGGGAGTTCTATGAAGCCCATCGGGATATGCTGGCCTTGCGCAGCGCAGCAAAAAAGGCGTTTGATGCCTATAAGAAAGAGAACGGTTCGGACAAAAAGCTCCCGCGCATCAGCGAGCTGAACGCAGAGTATGCGATGCTTCTGGAACGAAAGAAAAGCTCCTATGCAGAGTACCGCAAGACCAAATCGGAAATGCAGGATTGGCTTGTGGCACAGAAAATCGTGCAGGAAATCCTGAAAGAGGACGAACAGAAGAAAGAGCAACTGCATGAGCAGGAAGTGCGGCAGGAAGAAGAAAATAGACAGAATAGCAGATGATGGAAAGCCCGGTGCAGTGTGAGTGTTATGCTCATGCTGCACCGGGCTTTTTTTCTTTGGCAGGAACTGCCGTTAAAGCATCCGAACGGATGCGCAGCTCGATGCCGCAGGCAGCGTTCTATGGGGATTGGGGAGTTTCCCCAACAAGCAGAAAATCGCTTTCGTGTCACGAAAGCCCTGCTTGCAGAAGAGTGGGTTCTAAAAAAATCGTTCAAAATTTGGAAGAACTTTCGATTGATTTTGTTCGTTTCTCGGAGTAGAATATGAATGAGAAATTTTAACTTGCTGTGGGTGACTTTAGACATCGAAAAAGAGGTTCCGTATGGATTTCATGACGATTAAGCAGGCTTCTGAAAAATGGGGCATCTGCACAAGGAGAGTACAGACATTATGCACAGAAGGGCGAATTGATGGTGCCGAGCGTTTAGGCCATCAGTGGGTCATTCCTATTA
>OGPV01001717.1_pt1 | contig 14111 bp, 15 predicted proteins | sample 1553001 | NCBI WGS metagenome assembly OGPV01 (sample SAMEA2580268, study PRJEB22360) | human gut metagenome | biome: human gut; feature: human-associated habitat; material: faeces | place: Denmark | collected 2008/2010
GGCGCGGCTGCGGGGCGCCCGGCAGGACGCGGGAGCCCGCCGACGCATGGCAGGCTCAGGCCGAGCGTGAGTTCGCTCTCTGGTCTGAGAACAAAAGGGCGTGCGACGCCACCGGCGTCAACAACTTCGCAGCCATGCAGCAGCTCGCACTCTCCTCGTGGCTGGTCAGCGGCGACGTGTTCGCCGTCGTGAAGCAGTACGAGCCGACGCCGCTCACGCCCTACTCGCTACGCCTGCACCTGATCGAGGCCGACCGAGTCGCCACGCCAACGACCTCCGGCATCATCACCCCGATGCTGCTGACCACCGGCAAGGCGGCCAACGGCAACACCATCTACGACGGCGTCGAGGTAAACGGCGACGGCCAGATCGAGGCGTACCACATCCGCAGCACCTACCCCTTCGAGCTCGGCAGCACGACGACAACGTGGGCCCGTGTTCAGGCATACGGCGAGCGGACTGGCCTGCCGAACATCCTGCACGTCATGGAGAGCGAGCGCCCGGATCAATACCGCGGCGTCAGCTATCTCGCGCAGGTCATCGAGCCCCTGCTCCAGCTTCGCCGCTACACCGAGAGCGAGCTGACTGCGGCGGTCGTCGAGTCGTTTTTCACGGCCTTCATCAAGACCGAGGCAGGCGCCGGCGACAACCCGTTCAACGAGGTCGGGAGCAGCCTGCCGGAGGTGAGCCGGGATCCTAACGAGTACGAGATGGGCCCCGGCCAGATCAACATCATGGAGCCCGGCGAGGACGTGACCTTTGCAGACCCCAAGCGGCCGGCCAGTGGCTTCAACACCTTCCTGCGCGCCATCTGTGAACAGGTGGGCGCCGCGCTCGAGATCCCGGCCGACCTTCTGCTCAAGAGCTTCAACAGCTCGTACAGCGCCAGCCGTGCCGCCCTGATGGAGGCGTGGAAGGCGTTCCGCATGAGGCGCAAGTGGTTTGTCGATGACTTCTGCACGCCGGTATATGAGATCTGGCTCTCTGAAGCCGTCGCCCGCGGCCGCATCAGCGCCCCGGGCTTCTTCGCAGATCCGGCGATCCGCGCCGCATACCTCGGCGCCGAGTGGATCGGCCCCTCTCAGGGACAGCTCGACCCGACGAAGGAGATCACGGCCGAGATCCTCGCCATCGGCGAAGGTATCACGACCAGAGAGCAGGCGACCATCCGACTCAACGGCGGTCAGTGGGACGCCAACGTCGACCAGCTCACTCGGGAAAACGAGAAGCTGCGCGCAGCGCAGGGGCAGGTCGACCAGAGCACAGCGGCCAGCGGCACGATCTCCGCAGCTCTGCGGGAGGCGATCGTCGCCGAGGCCATCAAAAGCATCAAGGAAGGAGACAAGCATGAGAACGCATAACACTCCCCGGCTCTGCGCCGGGCCTCAGACTGCGGGCACGCCGATCAAGTTCTGGAACGTCGCCAGCATCGGCGACGACGAGGGCGAGATCACCCTCTACGGCGACGTCGTGAGCCGTCAGCCTGTTGACTGGTGGACGGGCGAGCCCGAGCCCGGCCTCTACATCGCGCCCGAGAGCTTCATGGAGGATCTCGCGGCCGTCAAGGGCAAGAGCAATATCACCATCAAGATCAATAGCTGCGGCGGCGACCTCTACACCGGCATCGCCATCCACAACGCCATCAAGGGCCTGACCGGCCACAAGGTCGTCGTCGTGGAAGGCATCGCGGCCAGCGCGGCCAGTGTCATCGCCTGCGCAGGTGACGAGGTGCAGGTCTATCCCGGCAGCATGGTGATGATCCACGGCGTCGCCGGGCTGCTCTACGACTACTACACCCTCGCAGACCTGAAGAAGCTCCAGAAGGACTTCGACGCGAGCGAGCGGGCCATCGCGGAGATCTACCACGCCAAGACCGGCATCGAGGTCGACCAGCTCCGCAGCATGATGACCCGCGAGACGTGGATGGTCGGGCAGGAGGCCATTGACAACGGCTTTGCCGACACCCTGCTCACAGACGAAGGCCCCGACGTCACCCTGAGCGCCGACAAGAAGGTGCTCCTCGTCGCCGGCATCCGGCACGACGTCAAGGGCTTCAGACACATCCCGGGGACGATCCCCATCGACAACAGCATCCACGCCGCCCCTGCGGCTGGAAATAAACACGCGGCCGCCAAGAACGACGGCCCCAAGAAGGAGGACAACAAGACCATGACCCTCGAAGAAATGAGAGCACAGCACCCCGACGTCGTGGCTCAGATCGAGCAGCAGGCGGCCGAAACTGCCAGAACGCAGGAACGCGCCCGCATCGAGGCCATCGACAGCATCGCCGCAAGTGTGGGCGACGCGCAGCTCGTCAGGGACGCCAAGTACGGCGAGACCCCCTGCACCGCTGAGCAGCTCGCGCTCAAGGCTATGCAGAAGCAGGCGGCCCTCGGTGCCAAGCACCTGAAGGACGCCAAGGCTGACAACGACGAGTCCGGCGCTGCCGGCGTCGGCGCTGCCCCTAACGGCGGCGAGGAAGGCAGCGAAAACGACGACAAGGCAAAGGTGGACGCCATCGTCGGCCTCTACAACTCCACCAAGTCTCAGAACGGAGGTAAGAAGTAATGAGCAAGAGACTGGACGAAAACCTCGGCAGCGTCGGCTATGACGGCCTGATCGTTGCCAACGAGCCCGTCACTGACGTGTTCACCGTGACCATCCGCAAGGAGGCCACCGCCGCAGCCACCTATAAGCGCGGCACCGTGCTGGCCCTGTCTGCCGGCACCGCCGGCGACGGCAAGCTGGTGATCCTCGGCTCCACCGCGACCACCAACGAAACCCTGACCGCCAACTGCATCCTCGCCGAGGACGTGGAAGTCGGCACCACCGCGGACGTGACTGTGCTGGCCTACCGCACCGGCCACTTCGCCCGCAACAAGCTGGCCGTCGCAAGCGGCTACACCCTGAAGGCGACCGACGAGGAGGAGCTGCGCAAGGCCGGCATCCTGCTCTCCGACGCCATCGAATACTAAGAGAAGGAGGACAACAAAATGCCTTTTAACTTCTACGACACCCACACGCTGCTCATGGCCGTGCAGCAGCTCACCCCTGCTGCGACCTTCCTGCGTGACCGCTACTTCCCCACCAACGACGCGAGCGACATCTTCGCCACCGACGACGTGCTCGTCGAGTTCCGTGACGGCAGCAAGAAGCTGGCGCCCTTCGTGGCCCCTCGCAAGGGCGGCGTCACCGTCCTGCGCGCCGGTTACAATATGGAACGCTACACCCCGCCCTTCGTGGCTCCCCGTCGCGTCCTGACCCTCGACGAGCTGCGCAAGCGTGGCTTCGGCGAGGCTCTCTACTCTCAGCTCACCCCTGAGCAGCGCCAGCAGACCCTCATCCTGCGCGACGCTGACGAGCTGGGCGAGCTCATCACCAACCGCGAAGAAGCGATGGCCGCCGAGACCATGCTGACCAATGGCTGCGTGATGAAGCACATCGCCGACGACGTCGACAAGGCCGACGAGATGGAGATCCGTTTCTACTCCGAGGCCAGCAACCCCGCGACCTACACCCCGACGGCCAAGTGGGACGCCACCGGCGGCAAGATCCTGAAGGATCTGGAGGCCATGATCCGTATGCTGACCAAGCGCGGCCTCCGCGCTTCTGATCTGGTCTGCTCCCCGGACGTGGCTGACACCATCATCAACAACGAGGTCATCCAGAAGCTGCTCGACAACAAGCGCTACGAGCTCGGCATGGTCGAGCCCGAGGTTCTGCCTGACGGCGCCGCCATCGTGGCCCGCCTGAACGTCCTCGGCCGCATCATCAGCGTCATCTCCTACGACCTGACCTACACCGACGACGAGGGCAACGACAAGCTCTACATCCCGTCCGGCAAGTGCGTCCTCACCGCTCCCGGCGCTGGCCGCACCGCCTACGGCGCCGTCTCTCAGGTCGAGCAGAGCGACGGCGAGTTCCACACCTACGCCGGCCGCCGCGTGCCGAAGTATGTGAGCAGCGCCGAAGGCAACAGCCGCACGCTGACCATCTCCAGCCGCCCGCTGATGATCCCCAACAACAAGAACCCGTTCATCGTTGCGGACGTCCTGACGGACTGAGCGCAGCAGAAAGGAGCAGAGCATGATCCAGATCATCAAGGGCACCTTCGGCTACTATAACGGCCGCAAGGTGATCCCCATCACTGAAGCAGACGGCCCTCAGAAGTTCGACGACGAGCTGGAGGCCCGTCTGGTGAAGGAAGGCGTCGCCAAGTACATCGGCGAGCTGGGCGAGACTGCCGAGCAGCCCGCACCCGCTCCCGGCGACGACGCCGACGAGCCTGCCAGCACCAACACAGCGGCCGACGAGGCCCCTGAGTACAACGAGGACATGAAGCTCGACGAGCTGAAGGAAGTGGCCGCGCGCTATGGCGTGGACGCCTCTGCTATGCGCAAGAAGGCCGACGTCATCGCTGCCATCGAGGCCGCCAAGGCCGAGCAGCCTGATGACGGTGCCGACGACGAGGAGCCCCCTCAGATCGGCGCCGCCGATCCCGTCTGATGGCCTTCAGCTTCAAGGCGATGGTCGAGGCTGACCGTCGGCGCACGTTTCTCAATCTCGACGAGTTCGGTGAGAAGCACACCGTCGAAGGCAGAGCCATCGCCGCCGTGCTGGACGACAACGCCCTGAAGGAACGCCAAGGGGGGCAAGAGCTGAGCGTCGCGGAGTCCTCTCTGCTGCTTTACGCAGCGGTCGAGGATCTGCCCGCTCGGCGCCCGGCGGGCGAAGGGCTCAACGTCGACGGCCGCGAGTACATCGTCAACGACTGGAGCGAGGACATGGGGATCGCCACCGTGGCCCTCGGCCAGACTGTCACCATGTAGGAGGTGCCCCATGTCCATCGTCAACAGCATCGAAACCGTCCGGGACTGGCTGACCGCCGAGGTCTGCCCTCTGGTCAAGCTGAAGCTCCCCGACGACAACGCAACGGACGCCTCCTACCCATACAAGCTGGTAAACCCGGCCGCGTTCTCGCTTTTCGTACCATCGAAGGACAGGACGCCCCCGAACATCGCCGCGCCGATCCCGTCGGTCTGCGTGCAGATCGTTCAGGGCGACGATGACCTGCTCCAGAGTGCCCGAGACATCAAGATCCGGCTCTGCTTCTCAGCGTGGGATCCCGGCTACCACGGGCCCGACATCTTCAAGCCGAAGGGCGACGGCAGCGGCACCTACATCCAGCAATACAACGAGGCGGCGGCCTCCTACTTCGTGAAGAACGGAGAGGGCTGGCGTGACGCATGGAATTTTGTGGACACAGCTCTCCGGCTGATTGAAAACGCCGAGTACCTCGGCGACCTCCGCGTCATCAAGGAGAAGGGCATCACCTTCGGCCCCGTCGCGGAGCAAGACGCCGTCCCCGACTTCTACCCGTACTGGTTTGCATGGGCTGAGTTCTCCGTCGAGGAGACCCTGACCCGCAACCCGAAAAGCTACCAACACCTGCTTTAAGGGCAGCCGCTCGGCTGCTCTAATTTCATGCAAAGGAGGATAAGCAGATGGCAAACGAATACCTCTACGGCGCCTACGGCCACATCGGCGAGACCGTGGCACAGAGCGCCGTGCAGGCGGGCACCACGCCGGTCTATATCGGCACGGCACCCGTCAACCTCGTGCGCGGCTTCGGCGAGGCCGGCATCATCAACGCACCGATCAAGATCACCAGTCTGGTCGACGCGCAGAAGAAGATCGGCTACTCGTCCGACTGGGGCACCTTTACCCTGTGCGAGGCCGTGTACGCGCATTTCAACAACACCCTCGGGAACATCGGCCCGATCTACGTCATCAATGTGCTCGACCCCTCCGCGGGCAAGCACCGCAAGGAGACGGCCACTACCAAGACCCTCACCTTCACCGGCGGCCGCGCCGAGTTCGCCAGCGACAAGATCATCCTCGACACCCTGACCATCGCAAAGAATGACAGCGGCAACTACGTCGAGGGCACCGACTACGCTGTGGACTATAACTTCACCAAGGGCACGGTCATCATCACCAGCCTGAAGGACGACGCGCAGCTCGCCGGCAGCCTGACGGCCAGCTTCAGTGAGGTGGACGACTCTGAGATCGCAGACAGCGACATCATCGGCGGCGTCACCTCCTCCGGCGAGTACAGCGGCCTGAGCGCGATCGCGCTGCTCTATCCCGAGCAGTTCGCGGTCTGCAATCTGATCGCGGCCCCCGGCTGGAGTCACAGCCCTGCCGTCTACAACGCCATGCTGACGACATGCAAGAAGATCAACGGCCACTGGGACGCCTTCGTCGTGGCCGACCTGCCCCTCGTGGACAGCACCGCGCAGGCGGTCGACACGATCACCAAGGCGATCGCATGGAAGAAGGCCAACGCCTTCACCGGCGAGCGCTCTAAGGTCTACTGGCCGCAGGCTGTGGACAACCTCGGCAACGTGTTCCACCTGAGCACGCTGGCCGTGGTCGAGCTCATGCGTGCCGACTTCAGCCACAACAGCGTCCCGATGGAGACCTGCGGCAACAAGGCGATTCCCGTCATCAAGCAGTATTTCGGCGCCAACGCGAAAAACCGCGGCTTCGACCAGCAGAGCGGCAAGGAGCTGACGCAGAACGGCATCAGCACCGCCGTGGCATGGGGCGGCGAATGGGTACTGTGGGGCGACCATACGGCTGCCTACACCTACGGCGCAGACGTGGATCCTCGCGCGATCTTCGACGTCTCCATGCGGATGCTCATGCACATCACCAACGACTTCCAGCGCGAGTGGAGCCCGGAGATCGACGAGCCCATGACCCGCGCACTGAAGGATCGCATCATCAACCGCGAGCAGGAGAAGCTCGACGGCTATGTCAGCATGGGCGCGCTGCTCGGATCCCCTGTGATCCTGTTCCTCGAGAGCGAGAACAGCACCACAGACGTGATGAATGGCGACTTCCGCTGGGACATCGCCGTCACCCCGACCCCGCCCCTCAAGTCTGCGAGCGTCTACGTCGCCTACACCGACGCGGGCTTCTCCGTCTACTACGAAGGAGGTGACGAGTAATGGCAAACCTGTGGCTCGACCTGAAGGGCCCCATCCTCGCCGATACCGTCTATGTGGACGGCGTTCTCGCCGCCAAGGACGTGACCATCGCCCTGCCTCCCGTCAACCTTGTGACGGCTGACTTCAAGGCGATGGGAACCTACACGGCGCCGCTGCCCGGCCAGATCGAGGCGATGGAGGCGTCCATCACCAAGATCGGCATTGACCTCGGCCTGCGCAGCCTCGTCAAGCTGACGAGCAAGACCATCGAGATCCGCTGGGCGCAGGACGTCAAACTCTCCGACGGCTCCACCAAGACCGAAGGCTGCAAGGCGTTCCTCCGCTGCGTCTCCAAGGGCATCCCCGGCCTGAACGTGGATCCCGGCAACGCCAGCGAGAACGAGATCGCGCTGGCCGTCAGCCGCTACCAGCTTTTCGTCGCTGGCAACGAATACTGGCTGATCGACCAGCTCAACACCATCATGCGCGTCGGCGGCGTCGACTACGCTAAGGACATCCGCAGCGTCCTGTAACAAGAAGGGCGTCGCCTCCGGGCGGCGCCCTCTATTTATCGAAAGGAGACACACATGGAAAAGCTGACACTCCAGAACCCCATCACCATCAACGGCAAAAAGGTCAAGACTCTGACCTATGACACCGACGCGATCACCGTTGGAATGTTTGCCGATGCTGAGGCCCGCAAGCTCCGCGCGACCTCCAACAAGGGCGGCGGCAGCGCCGGCGCCTGCGAGCTCGACTACTCCCTGCACGCCTATCTCGCCATGATGGCGATCGTCGCCGTCAACAGCGACATCGACGTCAGCGACCTCGAGCGCATCAGCGGCCCCGACGTCATGGAGCTTATGAGGATCGGCCGAAATTTTACTACGGCGAGGTCGGCGGCACAATCCGAGGAAAGCGGCTCGGAGAGCTCGTCCGAGACTACTCTCGAGCCTTCCACACCTCAGTCGGCGAGCTCCGACGGGAACGCCTGACCGACTTCCTGATGGAATACTACGAGGCAGCCGAGGAGGCCAAGCGGCAACGCGACAAGGCCGCCTCAATGCCCCGGAATAACTTCAGGAAATACAGAAGGAGGTGACACTGATGGCAGGCAAAAACAAGATCATGCAGGCCGTCGTCAGCTTCGCCGGCACCATCGACCCCTCCCTCGGGAAGGCGATGGACAACGTCGCGGGACACCTCGACAAAGTAAACTGGAAGGCCGTTGCCGTCGGTGCTGCCGTGGGCGGCATCGCTGTGGCGACGGGCAAGGCGGTCGTCGAGGCCGGGAAGTATCTGGCAGAGCTGGGCGACGACTACAACAAAGCCATGAACCAGCTCTCCGCATCTACCGGCGCCACCGGCGACGAGCTGGACGCGCTGGGCGAGAGTGTAAAAAACATCTACGCGCAGAACCTCGGCGAGGACTTCAACGACGTGGCCGAAGGGCTGGCCGCTACGCAGAAAGCGAGCGATCTGGCCGGCGAAGCGCTGGAGCAGGCCACCGCGGCCGGCTTCGTGCTGCGTGACACCTTCGACTACGACATCAGTGAAAGCGCCAGAGCCGCCTCGGCTCTGATGAAAAACTTCAACATCAGCGCCGAAGAAGCCTACGGCCTAATCGCCACCGGCGCACAGAACGGCGCAGACAAAAACGGCGACCTGCTCGACACCCTGAACGAATACTCGGCGCAGTTTGCGGCCCTCGGCCTGAGCGCCGACCAGTTCATGGGCTCCCTCGTGGAAGGCGCTGACGCCGGCCTGTTCAGCATCGACAAAGTGGCCGACGCCGTCAAGGAGTTCAACATCAGAGCGAAAGACGGCAGCGACAGCAGCGCCGAAGCCTTCAAGGGCCTCGGCCTCAACTCCGACAAAATGTTCGCGGCCTTTGCAGCCGGCGGCGAGACCGCGCAGGCTGCATTTTTCGACACCGTCGAGGCTCTGAACAAGCTCGAGGATCCTCTCAAGCGCAACGAGATCGGCGTCGCACTGTTTGGCTCGCAGTTCGAGGATCTGGAGGCGGGCATCCTGCCCGTGCTCGGTGACATCGAGACCGCAGCCTATGACGGCGCCGCCGCGCTCCAGCAGATCAACGACGTCAAGTACAACGACCTCGGCTCTGCATTCGAGGCGGTCAAGAGGTCGGCCGAAGTGGCCCTACTGCCTATGGCGTCGATGATCGCCAACACGCTGACATCGTTGGCCCCAATCCTGACCGACACCTTCGAGGAAATCAGCCCGGTCATCACCGACACGCTCAACGCTTGTATGCCGTTTGTGCAGGACTTCCTCGTCGGCATGGGCGACACCCTGAAGAAGGTCATGCCGATGGTCACGGAGCTGGCTGCGGGCATCCTGCCACTACTGGCTCAGCTCGCGGGCTCGTTCCTGCCGCCTCTGCTCGACCTCACACAGCAGCTACTCCCGCCGCTCATGCAGATCGTTCAGGCTATTCTACCGCAGATCGCCAGCATCCTTGCCACCGTGCTCCCGATGCTGACGCAGATCATCTCGACTGTGCTGCCTGTGCTGGCGAACCTGATCGCCGCGCTGCTGCCGGTCATCACCCCGCTGCTGGAGGTTGCCCTGCAAATCGTCAACAGCGTCATCATGCCGCTGCTGCCTCCGCTGATGCAACTGATCGAGGCCCTGCTGCCCCCGGTCGTGAGCCTGCTCAATGCGATCATGCCGATCCTCTCGCCCCTGCTGGCTATTCTGGAGCCCATCGCAAGCGTGCTCGGCACGATCGTCGGCTGGGTATCGAAGATTGTCAGCTTCGGCTCCGGCGTCATCAGCAAGATCGCGGGCCTGTTTGGAGGTGGAGGCGGCGGCAGCGCCAACGTCTCCGGCTATGCGACCGGCGGCTTCACGAGTGGCCCGTCCATCGCGGGCGAGGATCCGCGCTATCCGACCGAGGCGGTCATCAGCTTCAACCCTGCGTACCGCTCACAAAACCTGTCCTACTGGGCCGAGGCTGGCCGGATGCTGGGCGCATCCAGCGAGGCCGACTACGAGCCCATCAGCAGCGGATCGGGCACGGCTGTGGTCTATGACCTGAGCGGCCTGTCCTTCTCACCTCAGATCAAGGTCGAGGGCGACACCGACGAGGACGCCCTGATCCGAAAGCTCCGCGACCTCGAGCCGGAGTTCATCGACTTCATCCTCGAGGCACTCAGCAGAAGGGAGGGCGGCGCCTATGTCACAGCAGACAGTCGGCTTTATTGATTATGTGGCGCAGGGCGGCGACACCTTCGACAGCATCGCGCTCGTCGCCTATAACGAGGAGCGCATGGCGAGCACCATCATCGAGGCCAACCCCGACCTCAGCGACGTGCTGATCTTCGAGGGCGGCGAGGCTGTGCGGATCCCGATCGTCGAGACCGTGGAGACGCCGGAGACCCTGCCGCCGTGGAGGAGGTGACGCCGTGAAGATCCTATACGAAGGCGTCGACATCTACCCGGACGTCAGCGTCCACCGCTGCTATCACGATATGTACGCCGAAAAGCAGAGCGACGAGCTGCTGCTCAAGCTCAACGACACCCGCGAGCTGTGGGACTCGTGGAACCCCAAGAAGGGCGACACCATCGCCATCGAGGACGGCGCTGCCAAGACGGGCAAAATGTTCGTCGAGAGCGTCGTCCCCGAGTCCGGCATCATCACCCTGCGGGCCTATTCCGTCCCGCAGTCTGCGAAGGATAAGCGGAGCAAATCGTGGGAAAAGGTCAAGTTCCTGCAACTGGCTCAGGAGATCGCCGGCCGCCACGGCCTGACGCTCGAGACCTACGGGATCACCGACCAGACCTACGACTACGTCGAGCAGAACAACCTCGCAGACTTCGCATTTTTTCAAAACCGCTGCACCCTCGAGGGCGCGGCGTTTCTGGTGTATGACGGCAAGCTGGTCGTCTACGACGAGGCGTACATGGAAAGCCAGCAGCCCGTCGACACCATCACCATCACCCCGGCCAATGACTTCGAGTACCGCGACGAGGGCACCAACGCCTACGGCTCGGCCGAAGCCGTCAACGGCGGTCTGACCGGCACCTTCGCAGCCCCGAACGGCGGCGATAAGGTGCTGCGCCGGATCCTACCCTTCCGCATGACTGACCAGAGCGAGGCCAACCGCTTCGCCAAGGGCCTCCTCCGGGACGCCAACAAAAACGCGACCGTCGGCACCCTCTGGACTGGCTCGCTGCTGCGAGACTATGCGGCGGGCTCTGTGGTCACGCTGGCGACCGAGGGCGTTAAGTCGTGGGACGGCACGGCCTTCATCAGCCGGATCCGGCACGACTACGTCAAGACGCGGAGCAAGCTATACCTCCGCAAGCCACTGGAGGGATATTGATGAACAGCAACAACCAAATGATCCAGAAGGGCAAGATCTCCAGCGTGGAGGGAAAGGCCGACAGGAACGGCGACAAAACCACGGCCAGAGTGCTCCCGAGCACCGCCGACAGCATGGTCACACGGCCGCTGACGATCCCGTGGTATCTGCGCGGAGAGATGGGAAACCTGACCCCCGGCACAGAAGTCGCCTATGCTATGTTCGAGGACGGCACCGGCATCATCCTCTCCCGCATGGACGGAGAGTGGGACGGTATCGTCCCGGGCGACATCACCGTCAAGAAGGGCGCGCTCACGATGCAGGACAAGGGCATCAGCGTCCCGTCGGCAGACGTGACCGCCACGGGCATCAGCCTGACCGGCCACACCCACACCGACAGCATGGGAGGCGGCACTTCTGGCCCGCAGTAAGGAGGGATAGACATGGCCGTCATGGCATCATGGAACGGCAAGACGTGGGGCGTCTCCAGCCAGAGGATCGCCGCCCTGAATGGCGTCTCCTCCAGCGTCGAGCTCGACACGGAAAACAGCGACGACAAGGCCGGATCCCCGGCCACCAAGACCAAGGCGCTCAAGCTGCAAAGCATGAGCTTCGACTTCGATCTGGCGTCTGCTGTGGGCGGCGACGCCCGGGGAGAGTTCGAGTCGTGGACATCGCTGGTCGGGCAGTACGCCCCCTTCTATCTGGCCGGCCGGCGCTTCGGCCCGGCCAATCTTCAGCTCACCGGCGTCAGCCTCTCAGACACCACACTCGACAACCTCGGCCGGATCCTGAAGGGCAAGATCACGATCAACCTGACGGAATACGCCGAGGAGGCCAGCAGCAAGAAGGCCGGCGCAGGCGGCTCGAGCAAAAGCTCGTCCGCGGCCGGCGTCTCGTCCTCTGGCGGCGTCGGCCGGCGTCTGAGCGCCGTCACCGTCGGAGCATCCAGCAGCGACAAGGCTGCGAAGAAACCCAACAACGCACAGCTCAAGTAAAGCGAGGTGATCCCATGAAAGCATCCGGCAACGGAGCGCCCGAGATCTGTGTGCAGAACCTCCTCAAGACCATCCGCGGGGAGGTGCCCTATGAGCGCATCAAGGGGATCGACCGCACGCTGATCGACAAGCCGAGCGAAACCGCTGCGACCGATCTGGCCGCCGACGTGGAGTTCCTCGTGGAAACCTACGAGCCCCGCGTGCAGCTCAGTGACTCCGACCTGAAGGCTCTGACCGCTCAGGCCGGCGACTTCGAGCTGCGGGCCAGCATCGACAACATCACATGAAGGAGGTGAACAGCGTGAGCGACGCGACAAACACCTACGGCGAGGACATCAAACTCACCACAACAGACGCGAGCACCATATACAAGACCATCATCACCGAGCTCGAAAAGGGCGCCGGCGAGCCGCTCTACCCGGGCGACGAGCGCCGGATCTTCGGCGAGGCTCTCGTGCCCGTGTTCGTTGCCCTCTACAACAGCCTCAACGACGTCGGCCGGCAGACGCTCCTCCGCTATGCGAGGGGCGAGGTGCTGGACGCCATCGGCGAGCGACAGGACGTGAAACGACTGGAAGGCACACCGGCCAAGACGACCATGCGCTTCTCTGTCTCCACGCCGCAGGAGAAAAACATCATCATTCCGAAGTGGACGAAGGTGACGCCGGACAGCGAAAACTATTTTGCAACCGACGAGATCGCTGTGCTGCAAGCTGGCGCCTACTCTGTGGAGGTGCCGACCTCGGCCGTGAGCAACGGCACGAAGTTCAACGGCTACGCAGCCGGCACGATCACCACCCTTGTCGACCTGATCCCCTACATCGAGTCCGTCACCAATCTGACCGAAACGGCCGGAGGCGATGACGGCGAGCCCTACACCACCGAGGGCGACAACCGCCTCCGCGAGCGGATCCGTCTGGCGCCCGCCAAGAGATCCACCGCGGGCCCTGAACAGGCTTACATCTACTGGGTAATGACGGCCGACAGCTCCATCGTGGACGCAAAGGCCGTCAGCGAGAAGGAAACCGTCAGCGAGACCCTCACGGTCTACGACGGCAAAGCCTTCAAGGGCGGCGGCACACTTCTGACCGACACCCTCGTCGTGAAGGCCCACGGGCAGAGCACGGCGGCGGTCAAGGACACGGACTACACCGTCGACTACGCCGACGGCCTGCTGGCCATCACGCTCAAGGGCAGTCTCGCGGCTGCCGAAAGCATCGACATCATCATCACCCGCACGCTGGAGGGCTGCGTCAAGATCGTGCCCCTGCTGGAAGGCGGCGGGATCCCCGACGCTGCCATGCTGGCGAAGGTGCTGGACGTGGTCAACGCCAAGGACATCCGGCCACTCACTGACAAAGTGAGCGCCGTGCCCCCGGAGGTCGAGACCTACGACATCGAGATCGTGTACTACACCACGCCGGAGAGCGAGGCCGAGGTGATCGCCAACGTCGAAGGCACAGGCGGCGCGATCGACCGCTACAACGAGTGGCAAGTCGCAGCCCTCGGCCGGGACATCAACCCCGACCAGCTCCGCAAGCGGATCCTCTCGCCTTCGTGGGGCGAGAACCTGACAGGCGCCTTCCGCGTGGACGTCGTCAAGCCGACCTACAAGGCCCTCGACGACACGCAAGTCGCCAAGTTCAGCGGCCACCTGACTGTCAGCCACAAGGTCGAGAGCGAGGTGGTGTAAATGCGGCTCAATGAGACCGAGATGGTCAAGCTGCTGCCTGCGTGGATGCAGGAGGACGGCAGCGACAAGGGCCTCGCCACCGGCCGGACTCCCTGAC
>OGPV01001761.1_pt1 | contig 13871 bp, 10 predicted proteins | sample 1553001 | NCBI WGS metagenome assembly OGPV01 (sample SAMEA2580268, study PRJEB22360) | human gut metagenome | biome: human gut; feature: human-associated habitat; material: faeces | place: Denmark | collected 2008/2010
CATACGCTCCAAATCGGACATAATAAACCTGCCTTTTTACAAATAATTACAGTGTTTTAATAAGCTTATCAAACTCTGCGTCAGTCACATTACGGAAGTTTCCCTGCGGAATATTTCCAAGATGAATGTTCATGATACGAATACGCTTTAATGTCTCTACACGATAGCCACATGCTGCGCACATACGACGAATCTGACGATTTAAGCCCTGCTTTAAAATAATATGAAATTCTCTGTTTCCTGTCTTTGTGCAGACGCATGGCATAGTATCTGCATTAAGTTCCTCAAGATGCATACCTCTTCTCATTTTATCTAAGAAGCTCTCTGTTACCTGATTATTAACTGTGACAACATATTCCTTTTCATGAGAATTGCTTGCCTTTGAAATTTCATTTGCCAGATCTCCAAGATTAGTCATTAAAATCAGACCCTCAGATTCCTTATCGAGACGGCCAATCGGATAAATTCTAGTAGGATATTTTACCATATCCACAATATTTTTCTCACCCTCAAAACGAGCTGTCGTACACACGATTCCTGCCGGCTTATTGACTGCAATCAATACTGGCTTAACCTGCTTTGTGCTGACCTTTTTTCCGTCCACAACGATCTCATCTGCACTGCTTACCTTCTGTCCCATAACAGCACACACGCCATTGACCATGACCTTTCCCTCATCAACAAGACGGTCTGCCTCACGGCGGGAACAAATTCCTTTTTCACTCAAAAATTTGTTTAAACGAACTGTTTCTTCCATATATAAATATCCTTTCTTAGTGAATAAACATCGCATCGCCAAATGAGAAGAAACGATATTTCTTTTCAACAGCTTCCTTGTAGGCTGCTAAAATATGCTCTCTTCCAGCAAGTGCAGAAACAAGCATTACAAGTGTAGACTTTGGCAGATGGAAATTTGTAATTAAGGCATCTACCATTTTAAAATGATAACCCGGATAAATGAAAATATCCGTCCATCCACTCTGCGCCTTCAAAATACCATCCTCTGTAGATGCTGACTCTAACGTGCGGCAGCTTGTCGTTCCGACTGCAATGACACGTTTTCCAGCCTTCTTTGCTGCATTGATTTTCTCTGCTTCCTCTGGCTCGATACGATAAAACTCTGAGTGCATATGATGCTCAAGAACATTTTCAACCTTTACAGGTCTGAATGTGCCAAGACCAACATGAAGAGTTACGCTTGCGATAACAACACCCTTTTCCTCAATCTTCTTCAACAGATCCTTTGTGAAATGAAGTCCTGCTGTCGGTGCTGCTGCTGAGCCTTCATACTTTGCATAAACAGTCTGATAACGATTCTTATCCTTAAGCTGGTGTGTGATATAAGGCGGCAGCGGCATCTGTCCAAGCTCATCAAGAATCTCTTCAAAAATTCCCTGATAAGAAAAACGAATCTTTCTGTTTCCATCCTCTACAACTTCAAGCACCTCTGCCTTTAAACGTCCATCACCAAATGTAATGATTGTTCCCGGCTTTGCCTTCTTTCCTGGCTTTACAAGTACCTCCCAGACATCATCCTGCTCTCTCTTTAGCAAAAGCACCTCAATGTGAGCACCAGTATCTTCCTTAACACCCATCAGACGCGCTGGAATAACCTTTGTATTATTTATAACAAGACAGTCACCTGGATTTAATTCATCGATAATATCTCTGAAAATCTTATCCTGAGTCTTACCTGTCTTTTTATCCAGTAAAAGCAATCTTGAACTGCTGCGGTCCTCAATCGGATCCTGTGCAATCAGCTCCTCTGGCAGATCATAATCAAAATCTTTTATATCCATCATACCTGTTTGATGTGCTGCAGATTCTGTCTCATTTGTTGTATTTACTTTTGTTTCCATAGTTTCCATTATTAATTGCCTCCAAATATAAAAAAGCCCTCTAATACTCATGTAGCATATCATAATTTTTTCGCAAATACAAGAACTGTATCAATTTAAAAACTTTTTACGTGTATTTTGGATTTTTCGTTGATTTGTTTTCTCTGCAATGGTATGATTATAAGGAAAATAATAGTTACAATTCACGTGGCTAAATAACAGGGAGGTTTTCATTATGCCAAAAAAAAGAATCGTCGTTGCGCTTGGCCGCAATGCATTTGGAAAGACGCTTCCAGAGCAAAAGACTGCTGTTAAAGAAGCAGCAAAAGCTATTGCTGACCTTGCAGAATTAAAATATCAGATTGTTATCACACACAGCAATGGTCCTCAGGTTGGTATGATTCACATGGCTATGACCGAATTTGGCAATGCACATCAGGATTTTACAGTTGCACCTATGGCAGTCTGCAGTGCTATGAGCCAGGGCTACATTGGATACGACCTTCAGAATGAGATCCGTACTGAGCTGCTTCGCAGAGGTATCTTTAACACAGTATCCACCATTATTACACAGGTTAAGGTTGACCCATTTGATCATGCATTTAGTCATCCGCTGAAATCTATCGGCCGTATCATGACAGCTGAGCAGGCACAGGCAGAACGTGACAAGGGTAATTTTGTTCGTGAAGAGGAAGGCGGCTTCCGCCGTATCGTTGCCTCTCCTGCCCCGATTGAAATCTATGAGATTGATGCTATTCGTGCACTTGCTGATGCCGGACAGGTCGTAATCGCAGCCGGCGGCGGCGGTATTGCTGTATTAGAGCAGGGTCCTGTTTTAAAGGGTGCCAGTGCTGTTATTGAGAAGGATGCAACAGCTGCTAAGATGGCACACGAATTAGACGCAGATGTTCTTTTATTCTTATCTGCTACTGAGCGCTTTGTCATTCATGCAGATACACCGCAGGAGTTCTCTCCAGATCATTTATCTGTTGCAGAGGCAATGGAGCTTATCGACAGCCAGACTATGGCAAAGGAAACAAAGCTGCCTAAGCTTGCTTCAGCTGTAAGCTTTGTAGCTGCAGGTGAAAACCGCAAGGCAATCATCACATCCCTCGATAAGGTAAAGGAAGCACTTGCAGGAAAGACCGGTACATTGATTACCAAGTGATTTGATTTACACCATCACAAACTGCAAAGAGGTCATGTCCAAAACGACATGACCTCTTTTTTATTATTCATAATTATTCGTAGTAAACAGTCTGAAACATTCCTACACTTCCAAGGATCGTTGCTGCATAAGCAGAATCACTTCCTGCGTTTCCTGTACGGTATGCTGTCAGTGCCTGATTCCAACTGCCATATGTATGGTAATACTCTGCTAGCAAATCAATTCCAACTAAGATGTTGGATGCTGGATCATACAGATTAGTAACACCAAGCTTCGCCATACGAGATGCACTGTATCTTGGAATAATCTGCATCAGTCCCTGTGCACCTTTTCCGCTTGTAGCACCTGCGTTAAATTGGCTCTCATGATACATAACAGAGAATATTACTGAACTGTCCACACCATACTGACTGCAAAGATTTAATGTATACTGCGTCAAATCACTGCTGAGTGCAACATTAGTGACACGGATGCTTCCAGTTGGCTGTGACGGCTGTGTCTCCGGTACTGTTGGCTGCGTTTCCGGCGCTGCCGGCTGTGTCTCTGGCGCTGCTGGCTGTGTCTCCGGTGCCGCTGGCGATGCTCCTGCCACTGTAAGAACGATATTAGATGAAAAACCACCGTAAGACAATGTAATTACATTTTCACCTGCGTGAAGCATCATACCGATATCACTGCTTGACCAGCCTTCTGTGATCGTTGCATAATTTCCATCACTGTATGCTGCTACAACATATACCTCATTGCTGTAAACTACATCGCCTTCACTCTTAGTACCACCGACATAGAAAGCTTCGATACCTGTTACTGTCACAGCTTCAGTAGATGGCTGTGTTTCTGGTACTGTTGGCTGTACAGCCTCAGAAGATGGCTGCTGTGCCGACTCAGACGATGCTGCTGTCTCACTGTTTGCTGTGCTGTTTTCGATCGCTGCTGCACTAGATGATGGCACAGTATCCTGCTGTACTTTAGATTCCTCTTGCTGGGAACTTACCGTTTCTGCCTGAGATGCCATTGCCATTACCTGATCTGGTGACAGAACTTTTAGTACTTCCTGGCTGCCTGCATCCTCTTTTGTAGTATCTGATGAGATATCAGTACTTGTATTAACTTTATTTGCAGATGCTAACAGGATATTTTCTGCACTGCTTTCACTTACTGCAACACCTAGCTGCTTTGCATTATCCTCTGTTAAAGCAATATCAGTATTGATCCATGTCTCTCCAAGTGAGTATGAAACAGCAAGACAATCTGCTGAAAGGTACCCCTTCATAGGTCCGTCATATACACAGTATGCCCAGCCAGACTCCAGCAAGCTGACTTCATAAGCATCGTATTCGTATGCTACATCCAAAATATCTGCAGATGTTGTAGGACGAAGACGAATATTCATATTCGGAACAGTCACTCTTGCATAAAGAGTTCCGTTCTCCTGCATATATGCTGCAGCTTCTTCTCCTGTCAGAAGGTACTCGGTTTTTACCCAGCCCTCCATATCGTCTACTCCAATCTTTGTCCAATCACCGTCTTCGCCAAGAACAGATACAAGCTCTTCTGCCTTAATGGTATTAACCACCTCTGCACTCTCATCTGCCTGTACTCGCACATTTAAGTAATTGCCTACTGTATTTGGATTTACAAGTGCCTGATCTGAAAAATAGCTTGCCAATGGACTCTGTGCAGATGATGCACTTGATGAACGTTTCTCATTTTCTGTATTTTTTTCGTCAGACTCAGTTGACTTTTCTGTTGTTTTTTTCGCCGTTAGCTCATGCTCCCACAGCATGCCCAGCTGATAACGTTCAGCGCTGACCAATTCTGCATTTGCTTCTGTCTGAGGCTCCTGCTCTCTTGTCATCTCTTCCTGTGTCTCATCAAGCTCACGCGCGGCGAGAACATCATTATTCTTTGTCTGGAGTGCACCTGTTGAAGAAAGAATAAGTCCAGCTGCAACTGCACCAGTTAAAAAGCTTTCCTGCCGCTCCATTCACAAGAATTTTTACTCTAGCTTTCATTGAATATTTGACCTCTCCCATTTTTATTTTCATGTCTGTGAAACATTTACTTTTCGCAAACAGTATTTTTTACCGTCCTAGACATGAAAAATATCATAATTATGTAATAACTGTTTCAATTTTATTAAACTTATTACAACTTTGTTACAGACGCATTGTAACATTTTTAATAAATATTGTCAACTGCTTTCTTGGGAGAGCCGTCGCGCAAATCGACAGGAGGCCTAGTTTTGTTACAGTTCACTGTAAACTTAATTCCGTCTCTGTCTTGCTGCCTCAAACATCAAAACAGTGGCTGCCATTGCCGCATTTAATGATTCTACCTGTCCTGCCATTGGAATCAGAATCTTACAGTCTGCAAGCGCTGCTACCTCATCTGACAGACCGTTCGCCTCGTTTCCAATCATAAATGCGCAAGGCTTTTTATAGTCTGCTCCTTCGTAGCTGATTGTTGCGCCTAGGTGAGCGGCATATGTACTTACACCTGCTTTTTTTAAGTGCTCTATATCGCCTGCAAAATCTTCTGATACGACAAACGGCACGCGGTAAAGAGCACCCATAGTGCTTCGTATTGTCTTTGGATTGTAGATATCAACACAGTCACTGCTCATTAAAATACCAGTCACTCCTGCTGCCTCAGCTGCACGCATGATTGTTCCTAAATTTCCCGGATCCTGTAAATGATCTAAGATAAGCAAAAATGATGCTTTTTCTTTTCCCAACAGCTCTTCAAATGAATACGGCTGCTGCTTTACTACTGCAAGAATACCCTGCGGTGTCTTTGTATCTGAAAGCGTCTCAAAAATCGAATCACTTACTACGTCAAATTTTTTTCCCTTTAGAAGCGCAGCACCTTCCTTACTCTTGCAAAAAGACTCTGATGCCACTATCATTTTTATACGATCTGCCGGTGCCTCCTCAAACATCTTTCTTCCCTCAATTACAAATGCCTGCTCACGCTTTCTCTCCCTGGATTTTCTCTGTAAATTCAAAATATATTTTTGCTGCTGATTCATAAATCGCCCTCGTTTCTTATTTTTTTAAGTTATTTTCCTATAAAAATGGTCCACAGTCAAAACCGTGGACCACTTTATTGTTTATTTGTATTTCATTTATATCATCTGGAAAGCATCTTGCTTACTTCGTACTCGTATGGAGAGATGGTTTTCTTCATTGCAAGTGCCTCGTTGATATCGTAATCAACGAACTTACCATCGCGGAATGCTACTACACGGTTGCTTGCACCTTCACACAGAAGATCTACGGCACGAGCACCCATCATAGATGCATAATAACGATCCAGACAGGTCGGGCTTCCACCACGCTGCATATGTCCAAGAATGGTTGCTCTGGTCTCAATGCCTGTAGCAGCCTCTATTCTCTTTGCCATGCTTGCGGAATGACCAACACCCTCTGCGTTAATAATCAGATGATGCTTCTTACCCTTCTTACGATTCTCAATGATCTGATTGATCAGTGCCTGCTCATCGCCATCATAATACTCTGGAAGAAGAATATTCTCTGCACCATTTGCAACACCACACCATAAAGCGATGTAACCTGCGCTTCTTCCCATAACCTCAATGATACTGCAGCGCTCATGAGATGTAGAAGTATCTCTTACCTTATCAATTGCTTCCATTGCGGTATTGATTGCAGTATCAAAGCCGATGGTATAATCTGTACAAGCAATATCCTGATCAATAGTTCCCGGCAGACCAATTGTATTGATTCCCAGATTTGCCAGCTTACATGCTCCATTAAAGGAACCGTCACCGCCAATTACAACGATACCATCAATTCCGTGCTTTCTGCAGATCTCTGCACCAAGCTTCTGACCCTCCTCTGTACGGAACTCAGAACATCTTGCTGTATAAAGGATAGTACCACCTCTCTGGATGATATCAGATACGCTGCGAGAATCCATATCAACGATCTCCTCTTTCAGCAGTCCGGCGTAACCTCTCATAATACCCTTTACGTTCAGACCCTTCGCAATACCGGTACGAACAACGGCGCGGATTGCGGCGTTCATGCCTGGAGCATCTCCTCCACTTGTTAATACACCAATTGTCTTTACTTTATTTGCCATGACGTTTCCTCCTTGCTGTCTTGACATGTTTCTTATCTTTTTGCCTTGCATTTTGTGTTTTTCTTGCTGTCTGGTAAAGTGTGTTAAAAATTTACCAATACTTATTCTAATTGATTTTGCAAAGTTTTTCAATACAATTTAGAGCTTTTCCTTGATTTTTTTCAATGTTTTTATATTTTCTTTTCCAAATACTTGGTCAAGCTGGTCAATAAGCTGTGGACAAATGCCGACACATCGGCTTGGCGGCAGCTTTTGGTACTGTCTTGTGTTGGAAAGATATACCACTACTGTGTCTTTTCCATCCCATGGTGCCAACATAGACAGAAGCTTCTTTTCATTCATCTGGTAGCTTTCAAGATCTTGAAACTGAATCCACAGCTCACCCGGAATCTCAGAAAATGCCACTATCTTTTCACAGATCAGTTTTCCCTGCACCTCATCTCCAAGTGACACGCGGCCCTTAACAAAAATTTTCTGATCTGGACTGAGAATTGCGCGATATTTTTCGTAATCTTTTGGAAAAACAATCACCTCAAGAGTTCCTCGTAAATCCTCAAGCGTCAGAAATGCCATCATTTGGTTTGTCTTTGTTGTCTTAACTGTTTTTGCTGCAATCATTCCTGCCACCGTAACAATGGCCTGATCTCGAACCCTTGCCATTCCAGTCTCCTCATCCTGAATAAAATCACTGCTGACTGCTGTGATATTTTTCTCGATGAGACTTCTGTCAGCCTCTAGCGGATGACCACTGATATAAATTCCAAGCACCTCTTTTTCCATTGCGAGAAGTGCACCTGGCTCATATTCTGGCACCTTGGGGAATGAAATCTTAAAGTCATCCTTCTGCGGTCCCTCTAAAAAATCCATCAGGCTGTACTGTCCTGTCATAGAGTGTTTCTGTTCTCTGGCTAATTCATCCATAATAGAGGAATAAACTTCCATTTTTTGTCTTCTGTTGCCTTCAATACAGTCCATCGCACCTGACTTTATCAGATTTTCAACGGCTCGTTTATTTAACTCACCGCCATACATGCGCTCTAAGAAATTCTGAAGATCTGTGTATGCTCCATTTTCTTTTCTCTCACGCACCATCGCTAAAATAACATTTCTTCCAATGCTTTTTATGGCAGATAATGCATAACAGATTTTTCCATCGCGCACAGAAAAATCCCACTCACCGGCATTTATATCAGGCGGAACAATTGAAATTCCCATCTTACGGCAAACCTGAATATAATCAGAAACCTTTCCAGAATTTTCAATTACGGACGTCATAAGTGCAGCCATATATTCAACAGGATAATAATATTTTAAATAAGCCGTCTGATATGCTACAACCGCATATGCTGCAGCATGCGACTTATTAAACGCATATCTCGCAAAATCAATCATCTCATCATATATATGATTTGCCGTTTTCTCATCAATTCCGCGTGAAATACATCCCGGAACACCTTCTTCTTCATTGCCGTACACAAAATTCTGACGCTCTTTCTCCATCACAGCTGCCTTCTTTTTAGCCATTGCACGGCGCACAAGATCGCTTCGTCCAAGCGTATAGCCTGCAAGATCACGAACAATCTGCATAACCTGCTCCTGATACACTATACATCCATACGTAGGTTCAAGAATCGGCTTTAACTGTGGGCATTCGTATGTGATTTTTTCCGGATTATTTTTTCCCTCTAAATATCTCGGAATAAAATCCATAGGACCTGGGCGATATAGAGAAATTCCAGCGATAATATCCTCAAGACTGTCTGGCTTTAACTCCTTCATGAAGTTTTTCATTCCTGCACTCTCAAGCTGGAAAATACCTTCACAGTGACCTGTTCCAATTGAGGCAAGTACCTGTGAATCATTCATATCAATGTTACTGATATCTAATGCAATGCCCTGACTTCGCTTCACATTATTTACTGCATTTTGTATAACTGTAAGCGTCCTAAGTCCCAGAAAATCCATTTTTAAAAGACCTAGTTCTTCTAAGGCTGTCATAGTGTACTGTGTGACAACTGCACCATCGCTTCCTCTTGAGAGCGGCACATATTCGTCTACGGCACGCTGGCTTATGACAACTCCAGCCGCATGCATTGATGTATGACGCGGAAGACCTTCAAGCCTCTTTGAGAGATCAATAAGTTTTTTAACCTGCGGATCGCTGTCATAATGAGACCGAAGCTCTGGGTTGACATTTAATGCACGGTCAATTGTCATATTTAATTCAGCCGGAATAAGCTTAGCAATCATATCGCAAAGCGAGTATGGCAAATCAAGTGCACGTCCAACATCACGGATACAGTTTTTTGCAGCAAGCGTACCAAATGTAACAATCTGAACGACCTGATCTTTGCCATACTTTTCTACAACGTAGTCAATTACTTCCTGACGGCGCTCGAAGCAAAAGTCTACATCAATATCTGGCATAGATACACGCTCTGGATTTAAAAAACGCTCAAACAGAAGCTGATAGCGAAGCGGCTCAATATCTGTTATCTCCAGACTGTAGGCAACTACACTTCCTGCTGCTGAACCTCGTCCCGGACCAACCATTATATCTTTTGATTTTGCGAAATGAATAAAATCCCACACAATCAAAAAGTAGTCAACATAGCCCATCTTTTTTATAACACCAAGCTCATAGTCAAGACGTTTTTCTACCTGTGATGCCTCCTCACCATAACGGCGCACCAATCCTTCACGGCAAAGCTTCTCAAGATACTGTTCTGATGTGTAGCCATCCGGCACAGAAAACTTTGGAAGCTTTGTCTTTCCAAACTCAATCTCAACATTACATCTATCTGCAATTTTTGCTGTATTATCAATCGCCTGCTGTGCATAACGAAACAGATCACGCATTTCCTGCTCAGATTTTAAATAATATTGGCCTCCCGTGTAGCGCATGCGGTTCTCATCGTTTACCTTTTTTCCAGTCTGTATACATAAAAGTACATCATGAGGCTCTGCGTCTTCTGCATTTATATAATGAATATCATTTGTTGCTACAAGCTCAATCCCTGTCTCCTCACTCATACGAAGAAGTGCCTGATTAACAGTTGCCTGTGCACTGATTCCATGATCCTGCAGTTCTAAAAAGAAATTTCCCTTTCCAAAAATTTTCTCATAGGAAAGCGCTGCTTTTTTTGCGTCCTCATAAAGACCTCTTGTGACATTTCTTGCCACCTCACCTGCCAGACATGCACTTAGTGCAATTATGCCCTCATGATATTTTTCAAGAAGTTCTTTATCTACACGCGGCTTATAATAATAGCCTTCCGTAAAACCTCTTGAAACAATCTTCATCAGGTTATGATAGCCTGTATCATTTTCTGCTAACAGCACCAGATGATAATAACGATCATCTCCCTGTCCGCCTGCTTCTCTGTCAAATCTTGATTCCGGTGCCACATAAACCTCACAGCCTATAATGGGCTTTATACCTGCATTAACTGCTGCTTTATAAAAATCAATCACGCCGTACATGACGCCGTGATCTGTAATCGCCAGGGACTGCATCCCCAGCTCTTTTGCTCTGTCAATTAATTCCTTTATCTTACATGAGCCGTCGAGCAGACTATACTCTGTATGCACATGAAGATGTGTAAATGCCATAGAAGCCTCCTTCTTTTGTGGTCAATTCTCATCACAATTCCTGCTCGCGAGATTCTCCTTTTAAAGATCACGCGAACTATAACATAGTTTATCATTTTTCCGTGCGAAAAGCAAACATTAGTTGCAAAGCGCCAATTGACAATAGACTTTTCCTTTCGTTTATGCTATACTCCTACAAAAGCGTTTACGCAAATTTTCAGCTGCAGCAGTGTTACAGCAAAGAGAAAGGTACAGGTACTCATATGGAGCAAAACAATATTTCTGAGCAGGAAAATGACCTGCAAACGAATGAAAAAAAAGACAATAAGAAAACGGATGAAAAAGAATCAACAGCAAAAACTATTCTTGAATATGTGATCAGCATAGGCATTGCCATTGTTGCTGCACTTTTGATTAACAATTTTATTCTGTTAAATGCAAAGGTGCCATCTGGCTCAATGGAAAACACAATCATGACTGGTGATCGATTGTTCGGTTTTCGTCTTTCTTATCTTATGGAGGATCCAAAGCGTGGTGACATAGTAATCTTTAAGTATCCTGACAACGAATCTATAAACTACATCAAGCGAATCATTGGACTTCCAGGTGAGACTGTCACAATAAAAGACAGTAAGGTCTATATAAATGACTCCACTACTCCATTAAAAGAGGATTATTTGAAGGAGGAATGGGTTATCGCAAACGATGGTATGCAATTTCAGGTTCCCGAGGGTTGCTATTTTATGATGGGTGATAACAGAAATAACTCAAAAGATTCGCGATACTGGAATAATACTTATGTTGCACGTGACAAAATTCTGGCAAAAGCAATCTTTAGATATTGGGGCGGCTTTAAACTCCTAACAAATACTGCTGATTATGAATAAAAACAAGAAAACCGTGTGGGCAGTGATGCTCACACGGCTTTTTTTATCAGAATTATTATTTATGCTCTTGCATTGATAACTGCTCTTCCTGTCAGATATGCCTCGATCTTAGCTACAGCGTCTTCCTCATCTGAACCATCTGCATGTACAGTAACAGACTCACCTGCACGAAGTCCTAATGTCATCAGTCCCATAATGCTCTTTGCATTTACTTTCTTGTTTCCACTCTCTACGTAAATGCTGCTGTTGTACTGATTTGCCACTTGAACGAGAACAGCCACCGGGCGTACTTCTAGTCCTGCTGGAATCTCTACTGTAATTGTCTTTGTTATCATAATCTTCCTCCTTTTTCTCTCATCTGATCCGCTAATGCCTTTAGTTTCTTAAAACGATGGTTAACACCTGATTTACTTACTGGCGGGTCCATCATTTTTCCCAGTTCTGTCAGAGAGGCGTCTGGTTTTTCAAGACGCAGACGTGCGGCCTGTCTTAAATTTTCAGGTAAGCTCTCCAGGCCGTAATATTCACTGATATATTCAATATCTCTAACTTGCTCCAATGAGGCATTTGCCGTTTTATTCAGATTGGCAGCCTCACAATTTACTTTGCGGTTCACACTGTTGCGGACATCCTTTAGAATGCGAATGTTTTCAAAATTCATTCTGGCTTTTGGTGCTTCCATCAAACTTAACAGATCTCCGATTTGCTCTCCTTCTTTTGCATAAACTACATGATACTTTTTTCGTACCACTGTTTTTACATCAATCCCACAAGTGCGGATGATCTGCTGCAGTTGCTGCGCTCGCTTTTCTGAAACGGTAACGATTTCAAAATGATACCCTTTCTGCGGCGCACTGATTGAGCCGGATGCCAGAAAACAACCCCGGACAAAAGCCCTGCGGCAGCAATTTCGAAGCAAAAGTCTGCTGTCTGCAACGCAATTCTCCAGGGGCTCCCCTTCAGAAAGCTCTATTGCCTGCAAAACCGTTTTTGTGTCTTGTTCATTCAGCTCTAAAGCATATCCGTTTCCCTTGTATACACGCATTAACTCTATATTAAATGTTTTTTGTACAAAAGTAAAGTACTTTCTTAAAACTGTTTCATTTTCTGACTCGAAAAGTAACGTTTTACTAATACAACTATCTTTATAACCATCATCTTTTTTCCTGTCCACCAGCCGTCCACAGCAAAGAACTAACGCTGCTAACTCTGCCAGCTTACAGTGGCGTGATGTTCCTTCTACGTAGGAAAGCTCCTCCTTTACCTGCATGGAAAAGGAGGCTCCTTCTTTTTCTTTCTTATTTTCTTCTTCCATCTTTCTCAATATCCTTGTGGTCAAGTCTCAGCCCATAGCCCTCTTTGCCCTTTAATTTTTCATAAAGTGCATTGGCGATCGTAACAGAGCGGTGCTTGCCGCCTGTACAGCCGATTGCTATGACTAGCTGGGATTTTCCCTCATCAATATAATGGGGAATCAGAAATGTCACCATATCGGTGAGCTTTTCTAAAAATACTTTTGCCGTGTCTGAACTCATAACATAGTCGCGAACAGGTGCATCATTTCCTGTCAGCGGTCTCATGTTTTCAAAATAGTACGGATTTGGCAAAAATCGCACATCAAAGACAAGATCAGCATCTGTAGGTATTCCATACTTAAAGCCGAATGAAAGCACTGTCACAAAAAGATTTTTATAATCAAAGCCTTTTAAAAGTATATCTTCTAGCTGTGCCTTAAGTTCTCTTGTCAGAAGCTGCGACGTGTTTATGACATAATCGGACTTAGAAAGCAATTCTGCCATTAATTTTCGCTCTTTTGCAATTCCAACCTCTACTCGCTGTCCCTGTGACAGCGGATGGCTGCGGCGTGTTTCCTTATAACGCTTAATAAGACATTCATCTGATGCTTCAAGAAACAAAACCTTACAGTCAATTTCTTCCTGCTTTAGCTGCGTAATGACCTCGCTCATAAGTCCAATAAACTCAGGATTACGAATATCAATGCCCAGCGCTATATCATTTGCCTCAGTGCCGCCACCCTTAATCAGCTCAACAAACTTTTCAATCAGGCGAATTGGCAAATTGTCAACGCAGTAAAAGCCCATATCCTCAAGCATCTTGAGTGCAGTTGTTTTTCCTGCACCGCTGCTTCCGACTAACGCTACATATTCTCCCGGCTTCACATCCAGATTTACATGAGACAGTACATTTTCTTTATTTTCACTGTAATGGAACGATACATCCTCAAAGACAACGAAGCCCGCAGCCGTTACGAGTTCGACC
>OGPV01001762.1_pt1 | contig 13870 bp, 7 predicted proteins | sample 1553001 | NCBI WGS metagenome assembly OGPV01 (sample SAMEA2580268, study PRJEB22360) | human gut metagenome | biome: human gut; feature: human-associated habitat; material: faeces | place: Denmark | collected 2008/2010
TATCGGCCCCGCCCCGGCCTGCGCACGAGGCGAGCAGCACGGCGCCGAATAGGGCCGCGGCGAGCGGAATCAGGGCCCGGCGGGAGTGCGACCCGGCAGTGGAAATAATCGTATGGTGCATATTCACAATTGTTTCAGGTGTATGGTCTTTATTCTTTTTACGGCTAAGGTATGTCCGCCACGCACCGGACGTCATGCAGGAAATCGAACTCCTCATTGAAGTAAAATCTGTTTTTATCGTATTGATAAGCGACATGTTCTATCGGCGAGTCGTTCGTACGCTGGACGCTCAGGCACCAGGAGCAGTATCCGGGCATACCGAAAAGGAAATCGAGCTCCAGGTGCAGGCTGAGTTTCCGTATCCACGCCGCTTCGCCCATCGTAGCGAGCCGCCAGATTCGGGATGGGAGCAGCCCTTCGTCATATCCCCTGCACGCGGTCCGGGCGGCTTCGATACCGCCCACGTGAAGCGCGTTCAGGTAGCCGACACGAAGCTTGCGGGGTACGGACTGCGCGTCGTCAGTGGGTCCGAGGACCGTTTTGGTCGAGTTCCAGTTCGGGTGGAAAGGCCCGTCCATGCCGCCTTCACGCTCGGCAAAGACGATCGTTTGGCCGTCCACCACATAGGGCCACGACTTTACGCCCTTGTCCCTGACGCAGCGGACCCTATTACCGGTCGATGTCTTTGCGTCGTAACCGCACTGCCCATCGAAAAACATATAGAGATGGGCCGCGTTGTTCGCATTGTCGGGGTCTTCCGTGCAGCTCCAATACGTGGCGATCGAGAAGATGTGGTCGATGCTGAAGTTTTTTTGCGCGTTGTAGAGGATGCCCAGTTCCCTGAGCGTCGGCAACCGCCACCCGCCGCCGTCCCCCTGGCTGTAGTAGCGGCAATACTCTTTGGCGTCGGCCCACGGCACTCCGATCACACCTTCTTTCTTCGCTACCTCGAAGATTCTGGCCGCGGCATTGGCGGGGTCGTTCGTGTGATGGGCGGGGATATCGGCCGCAGTCCAATTCTCGTGGATCGGCCCCCGTAATCCCCGTTCGCATCGGCGGCGACGATGTATTTGCCATCCAGCACGTAAGGATAGCTTGGTGGCCGCCCGCACTGGTCCTCCCCGGCGGACTCCTTGGAGCAACCCGCCAGCAGCAGGGCGCAGAGCAGGATCGCGGCGGTCAACGCGGGGCGAATCCCTGCCGTGGCGAGCGCACGGACTATGCCGGCTAACGAGGAGCGGACCCTTGCGGCCGCGGCAAGCGGAATCCGGGTCCGGCGCGGTTGCGGCTCAGTTGTAGAAATGGTTGTATCTTGCATAATTTCAATGGTTTAAAGTAAATTCGACGTTCAAGAGTCTTTTTCCGGTACCCATAGGGTTTAGACCCAAAACCCTGTGACTTTCCGGCATGTGGTTTATAGAGCTTATGTTCCGAGATTAATGTTTTTATCCTGTTCATCTACGTTTACCAGTCTTTCGTGCATCGTCCGCGCGCACTTGTCCAGGCTGCTGGTTTTGAGGGCCCGTATATACTCACATTGCTCCACCCCATTTCGTCGTACCCTATCCAGCTCAACCGAAATTCGCGGTCCCCATTTCTGGGATCTGGATCCCTCACATGCATGCAGTGGTAATCACTCACCGAGTTCAATCGCGTGGTATTATAGAGTGCTCCGCAAGAGGACAATTGAAGGACGTACCTGAGTTCGTGTTGGTTTGGGAGTCTCCAGAAGTTCGTTGTCGTAGTTCCGTTGTCGGTAAAGCCCGTGCAGTTGTCCCTGCATACCTCCCATGTAGCGTCCCAGCTGTTGTCGTATGCTGCCACAGACATACGTTGAGGGACTTGTCCGGTGGTTGTTCCCTGGCTGGCATCCAGATAAACCGTTTTGCCGGACCACCATTGCTCGTGTTTGGGTTCGGAAGTCGCATTTACACCGTCATCAAAGATGATGGTTTTTCCATTAATCACATAGGGCATCGATCTTGTGCCAGCGTCCCGGACGCATCGGGTCCAAGGTTTGTTCGCAATGGACGATTTGTCAGTGGACGCAGTCCACCCACGGTATGTCATCGTCCAGACCTCGGAGTTGTAGGAGGAAGCCGCGTTGTCGGTGCAGCTCCAATGCCACCAGTTATTGAATTCGTCTACGCCGGTCAGCGCGTATTTCATTTTGCATATCATCTGCAATTCGGCATGCGTGGGCAGGCGCCAGCCACCGCCGCCGCCGGCGACGGCGTCGGGCATGGTGCCTTCGGCTCCCTCGCTGTAGAACCGGCAAAACTCGCGGGCCTGAAACCACGTCAGGTTTTCGGACGATGCGTTTTTCGCCACCTCGAATTTGTCTGACACGGCGTTGTAGCCACTGCTTGTATTATGGGAAGGAACATCGATCGCTCTCCAGTTGTTGTGCCTTCCACCGCCGTAATTACCATTGTTATCCTTTGTTACAATGGTGTTGCCGCCCGTCACATACGGATACCTGTTTACCCCGACGTCGCGGACGCAACGCGTGGTGTAATTTGTGGCTTTAGCAGTCTTATCGTCAGCACTCAGTTTCCCGCTGTATGAGGAAAATTGCACGGCCTTGGCACCGGACGCGTCCGTATCGGTGCAGGTCCAATACCACGCCGAGCTCTTCAAGGCGCCTACATTATTCAGAACTCTTCTCGTGTCGTAGATCAGCTGCATTTCGGCTTTGGTCGGCATGCGCCAGCCGTTGCCGTCGCCCTGAGAGTAGGCGGCGCAGGTCATCATGGACGTGAGGTGATCCAGATTCGTGGGCAAGTCTTGTTTCGCCACCTCGAATTTCTTGGACGGGATATCGTTAGCCGAACCGTCAACAATGGCGGGGATCTCCCAATCGCGCCAAGCGTTGTGGAATTTCCCTCCGGCAGGCCCCTTCTCATCCCCGGAGACGATGTATTTGCCTTCCAGCACATACGAGTACGACAGCATGCCCAGGTCCCTCACGCAGCGCACGGCACCTCCCGTCGTCTTTTCGGCCTGGTTATGCGCGCCGTTGTCCGAATCGAAGTTCAGGCTCCAGGCTTTGGTATCCCCTGAAGAAGCGACGTTGGTACCCGACCAGATAAAACCACCCACCTTAGTCACGCTCAACGCTCCGTTGCGGCGATAAATCCAATCCAATTCGCGGAGCGTAGGCAGACGCCACCCGCTGCCGTCCTGGTAGAGGTATTGGCAATACGCCTTGGCGTTTTCCCAGTTCATCCCTGCGGAAGCATTGCTTTGCGCTATCTCCAGTTGGCGGGGCACGGAGTTGGCGTCGTCCGTCTCAGTATGTGCGGGCATGTCGGCAGCCGCCCAGTTGGGATGGATCTTATCGTCGTAAGCGCCGTCCTGATCCCGGAAAACGATGTACTTGCCGTCCTTCACGTAAGGAGACCTCGCCCCCCAGTCCCTCACGCAGCGGACGAAGTTCTCCTCTGCGAAGGTACGAGTGCCCGTACCGCCCTCGTTGTAGCCCGTAATGCACCAGATACCATCTTTGGCTGCGGTCATTGTACAGGATGAGTGCCAACCCGTCTTTATGGCAGCCACAGCAGTCAAGTCAGCTCGGACTTTAAAGAGCATCACCCGCTGTTCCGCGAACGTCGGCAACCGCCACCCGGAGCCGTTCTCGAGGTAGGAGGCGCACTTCGCCTTGGCGTCTTGTGCGTTAAACACTCCGGCAACATAGGATCGGGCCACCTCGAACTTCCTCGACACGGTATTCTTATCCGGGTCGTCCACGGTATGCGAGGGGATATTGTCGCCCGTCCAGTTATCGTGGAAAGACCCTGTCGACGGGCCCCACAGATCCGCCGAGACGACGTATTTGCCCTCCAGCACGTAAGGATAAGCTTCGGTCATCTGGCCCAGCTCGTCCAGCCGCAGCTCGCTAACCGTCCAGTCGGTGACCGACAGATAGGCGCTCCCCTGTGCCTGCTGCACGGAGAGCGTCAACAGGCAGCTCTGGCCCTGCGTCAGCGTCAGCGGGACGTCGGCAGAGAGGGTCGTCTGCCGGGGAGCGGCGTCGCCCGACAGAGTGTAGTCCAGGTCGCACTCCAATTTCATACGATCGCTTGTCAAAGGCAGCAGCACGGCGGATGCCGCAACGGTCGTGGCGTCCGTGGCCGTGAAAGCCGCGGACGGGATGGTGTACGAACCGTCCACCGGGGCCTGGAGGTTGTCCGCCCCGTCGATGCAGGCGTTTCGAACCGTGTCGGAAATTCCGCTGAATCTTGCCCCGCCGCCATCCGGCGTGAGGCTCAGCCCCGTGATAAAGTCCGAACGGTCCGTTGGCTTTACCTTTAAGATTATCCGGACGCATTTGCGATCCAGCTCCTTCAATTTCAACGAGAAGGCTTTTGTGTAATCATCGGTCTCGACCGTGACGCCAAGCGTCGCCGACACGGCGTAATCCACACCGTTGGGCACATCCACCGTGGTCAGGTCGTCATGGAGCGGCAGCGCCGGAGTGATGGCATAGAAGTCATACCGACCCGGCAACAACTCCATCCTGAGCGCATCGGAGGCCGTGAACTTCCCGTCGGCATCCACCGTGCCGGGAGTCAGGCTGCCGCCGCTCACCGCATAGACCTGCTGCGCAACGAAGTTTTCCGTCGCGGGGTTCTTCTGCTCGCCGGCTTTGAACGCCACGATACGCACCGTGACGTTTTCCCCCAGGGGTACAAACGTCTTTTCCGCCGCGGCCCTGCTTTGCGGGGTGACTGCCGGGTTGTACGAGGCGTTTGCGGCATCCAACGGGGTGTTTGCTGCTGCTCCGGCGCCCGGGGCCGGGAGGGTTCCGCTCTGCCCGGGCAGGGTCGGAATGCGCGGGGTGCTTGTCGTATACCGTGGGACGCTTGCCGCACTCCGCGGGGCCGATTCCCACGTGCCGGGAACCGCGAAGCTCATCACGACCGGCCCGTTGCCCGACGGGCGCGACGGGCCGGACTCGGCAGGCTCCTTGGAGCAACCCGTCAGCAACGTCCCGCAGAGCAGAGCCGCGGCGAGCGCGCGGACTGCGCCGGCTAACGAGGAACGACCCTTTGAGGCCGCAGCGAGCGGAATACGGGCCCGGCGCGGGTGCGGGTCAACAGTGGAAATGGTTATATGGTGCATAATTTCAATAGTTTAAAGTAAATTCGAAGTTTCAGCGCCTTTTTCTTAGTACCATAGGGTGTAGGCACTAAGCTCTATCGCTGTCCGTGCATAGGCGGAATTCTAGGTTTCAACTCGTCACATGCCTTATAATCCTTCTGTGTTTTAGTTCTTCCCCTGCATTTATTATTCCTCATCAAGTACGCAACGGACGTTGAATTGATAATCTATATTGAACCAGTTGTGACCCCAACCTGCGCTGCTTACCCAATTCGCGAGTTTCATTACGGTGCCCATATAATCCTTATATGTCTCTGCATGTACAGGGCTATTTTTATCGTCGCTTGGGCCCCAGGCCCAGGCATCGTTTGTTAGGTTAGTTTTCATCTTGAAAGCTTCGAGCCACTCGCCTGCCGTCGGTAGGCGCCAGTTGCCTGCCGGATGCCCGATTTCCGAGTACGCCCGGCAGGCTTCCCACGCAGCCGTCCATGCCATCTTGCCCTCTACGACGGGGCCTGAGATTCTTATACGCCGCGACACACTGAATCCCTCATCTTTAGTGCATTCATTTTTGTCCGAGTTCCAGGGATCGTGGAACTGAGCGTTGGGCATTTCGCCTTTACTGTCTTTGAAGACTATGGTGTTGCCGTTCAGCACATACGGGTGCGACAGTGCGCCCAGGTCCCTCACGCAGCGCACGGCGCCTCCCGCCGTCTTTTCGGCCTGGTTATGCGTGCCGTTGTCCGAGCCGAAGTTCAGACTCCAGGCCTTGGTATCCGGTGAAGAAGCGACGTTGGTACCCGACCAGATAAAACCATCCACCTTAATCACGCTCAACGCTATGTTGCGGCGATAAATCCAATCCAATTCGCGGAGCGTGGGCAACCGCCACCCGCCGCCATCGTCGACGCTCTGGCCGTAGTATTGGCAATACGTCTTGGCTTTTTCCCAGGTCATCCCTGTGGAAGCATTGCTTTGCGCTATCTCCAACTGGCGGGGCACGGAGTTGGCGTCGTCCGTCTCAGTATGTACGGGCATGTCGGCAGCCGTCCAATTAGCATGGATCGGAGCGGCGTAAGCGCCGTCCTGATCCTGGAAAACGATGTATTTGCCGTCCTTCACGTAAGGAGACCTCGCTCCCCAGTCCCTCACGCAGCGGACGTATAATTTCTCGGTTTTGGCGCAAACTTCCGAATATCCAGATCGGACCGTGTATCGCATTGCGTTCGCGTTGTCGGTCTCGGTACTGGACCAGCACCAAACCGGGCCCGTTTTGATGCCTGTAGCAGTCAATTGGTCTCTCTGCGTATATATCAGTTTCAATTCCTCGCACGTGGGCAGACGCCACCCGGAGCCGTTCTCGAGGTAGCTGGCGCACTTCGCCATGGCACCGGCCCAGCCGCTCAAACCACCCGGCGCATTGGCAGTGGCCACCTCCAACTTCCTCGACACAGTATTCTTATCCGGATCGTCCACGGTATGCGCGGGCATATTGTCGCCCGTCCAGTTATCATGGAAAGGCTCGCCCGACGAACCCCACAGATCCGCCGAGACGATGTATTTGCCCTCCAGCACGTAAGGATAAGCTTCGGTCATCTGGCCCAGGTCGTCGTCCTGCCCGTTATTGTCCCAATCGGCGACCGTCAGCCCCGAGGCATCCACCCATTCGCTGATCGGGAGGAGCTGCGGTTCGACGACGATGGTTCTGTGCGTGAAGTTCAGGTTCAGCCGCGTGGCGCGGCCCTCGGGGTAGGCCCTTGCGGAAATTGTAGCCGTAATCGGCCCCTGCCGGTCGGTGTACACCCGGATAGTCAGCTCGTATCGATCGGACGCCTGCGGTTCGATCATCATCGGCAGGCTGAACGCCACGGCCTGTTCCTTTCCCACGGGGAGCAGGTTCGGATTCTCCTCCCCGGGCACCTCGTCGGACTGCGGATCCGGGGTCGGTTGTTCCGGATCCGGGGTCGGCGTCGGTTCTGGTTCCGGGGTCGGGTCCGGAGCGGTCAGGGTCAGGATTTGATCGGCATCGCCCGTGAAGGCTACCGCTCCGTCGGCCCCGTCCGGGGCAAGCGTGAACGTGCAGGCATTGCGTTGGCCGGTCACCTCGATCTTCCGCACCTCGCCCCAGAGGGCCTGCGCGGCGGCATCCTCGGCATAGACGAAGAACCGGAGCTGGGTCAGCCGGTGTTTGAAGGTAAAGGCTGCCATCGCTTCCGCCTTACTGCCCTCTTGGGGCGCCGCGGTGGTCATGATGTCCTGCGTGCCGTCGAAGGTCCAGCTTACCACGCCTTCGGTAAAGGCGGTCGCCTTGGGATGCCAGCCGACCATCCTGGTCTTTTTGCCGCTGGGCAGGTAGTATTGTTTGGGATCGAAAGCCAGCGACCGTTTCGGGTCCTCTCCTGTTGCCGGCAGGAGGGCCGCCGGGTGCGCGTCGGGACCATAGGCGCCGTAAACGTCCAAGGCGTCCTGATCGGCGCGGGCGAACCACACGCTGTCTTGCGCCGCCCCGGCTCTCATCCGCGCCATTCCGGTTTGCGAACGGGTCCCGGCTCCGGCAATCCCGCCCGCCTTGGCCGACGGCGCACCGGATGAAGAAACCCCGATGCCGTAGGAGAGGCTCACGACAGGCATGATCTCGATCCGATCTCCACTGCCCCACGGGCCGGACCCGGTTGGAACGAAGGCTCCTTGGTGCAACCCGCCGGCAGCACGCCCAGAAGCAGGACCGCGGCAAGCGCACGGACTGCGCCGGTCGCAGCGAGCGGAATACGGGCCCGTCGCGGGTGCGGTTCAGTAGAGAAAATGGTTTTATGTCGCATAATTTCAATAACTTAAAGTATATTTAAAGTTGAATGGTCCGATCGGATACGGCATAGGGTATAGCCACTAAACCCTATCTCTATCCGCGCATAGGCGGTGCTTCTTCGTTCCAACGATTCACCCATATATCCTGAGTGCGGTGCTTCTTTGTTCCGACGGTTCAGCCATGTTTCCTGAGTGTCGATTCTTCGGTCGTTGTTAAGGCAGGTCTGAAACGCATCGTGTGTTACAGTGGGGATTTTCGTTCCCCCAGGCTTGGGCCGCGCTACTGTGCCCCTTTACATAGTACGCGTACATGTGCCTGGCATACCAACCGTCATCCGTAATCAGCCAATAGTACTGCCTGCCCCCCCATGTCCATGGATTTTCTATATCCGTCAGTAATCCTGTTAACTTATAGATCCACTCTATTTCTCCCAATGTCGGAAGACGCCATGAGCCCTGTTCGGTTTTATCCTCTTCGTAGTAATCACGGCAATGTGACGCGGCCCTTTCCCAACTCACGTTGGAGAAGGTGTTCGCTTTGGCGATGCGTAATTTTCGCGACACCGTTTTTACGTCCCACCATGCACATGTCACTTTGTCTGACTTCCAGTTATCGTGGAACTCTGCTCCCGGCATGGCGCCTTCACTGTCGGCAAAGACGATCGTGTTGCCGTTCACCACATACGGCCATGATCCCATACCCATATCCCCACTGTCCGATGGGTCGGACTCGGAGGACTCCTTGGTGCAACCCGCCAGCAACGCCCCGCAGAGCAGGGCCGCGGCAAGCGCGCGGACTGCGCCGGTTAACGCGGAGCGGACCCTTGAGGCCGCGGAGCATGGAGCTGCGTGCAACGGGCACCCCGACCGCGGGAGCAACCCCCTCAGACGGCCGTACGCACGCTCTCTAAACGACCCGGAGGCGGTTCTATGTGGATATTCGGTTTTCATAGCGTATTTCCTGTTAAAATTCAATGTTTTCGGTTCGGTGTACTATTTCGGGCTCCCGAGAGCCCCTGTGCGGCCGGGAAGGGGATCGGCCCCGCCCGGCCCGTGGTTAATGGCAGGCGCGTTACGGCAAAGAGACCGCCGCCCCTAAAGGTTAAGGCCGAAGAGCCGCTCGGCCCCCCGAGGGCTTCGCCCGGGAGCTTAAAGATCCCGGACACAGCGCACACAACCGCGATTCGCTTTAATGGGTTGGCTATCACTCGCACCGGTGCTGAGGAATTGCAAGCTCCATGCGCCGACAATCGGCTTCTGGCTGTTCTCGGTACTCGACCAGTAGTAGTCCTCTTGGAAGGATCCTACTCCGATCAATAAACTTTTCTTGTCATAGATCAATTTCAATTCTTTCTGCGTGGGCAGCCGCCACTCCCCGGCCGAAGAACCGGGCTGGCTGTAGGCGGTACAACCGAACAGGGCATTGTTCCAATTCAATCTTTCCCCAAGATCGTTGGCGGCCACCTCGAAGACGCGGGACACGGCATTGTTGGCACTGTTCTCATCATGCGAGGGAGCCGTAGCCGCCGTCCAATTCGCGTGGAACGGCCCCCCGGAAGAGCCGTACTCATCCTCCGAAACGATGTATTTTCCTTCCACTACCTTGGGGTAATTCATCACAGGCTCTATATCCTTGACACAACGCGTCCTATAGGATACACTTAAAGCATTGGTGTTCACACTCCCGTTTCCCTGATCCTTTCCCATATGCACGCGCCAGGCATTGTCGGTGGAGTTATTGGTAGACGACCAGTACCAGGCGTCCGTAAAAGCAGCTATCTCGGTCAGTCGATCCTGCATGACCCACATCAGCAACAGTTCCCGTTGGGTCGGACGCCGCCAGGGAGTGGTGCAAGACCCGTCGGTAGTGCCCCAGGCTGCGGCATCGGCATCGGCGGCGGCCACCTCGAACCTGGCCGCGACGCGGTTGGCATCCTCGCCCACTGAATGGGAAGGCGTCGCCGTCCAATAGGGATGGAGGCAATCCTTTTTCACCCCGCCTTTCTCATCGCGGCTGACGATGATCTTGCCATCCTGCACGTAAGGGTACCTGTACCCGCTCTGCGCGCTGCTTTCGCCGGATGAGCCCGCGGCGAGCAGCAACGCCGCGATCCACAAAATCCGTTTTTTCATTCCATATCTGTTTTTAACTTTTTTCATTTCCTCTATTCCCTCCTTTTCAGTGCGCAGGCAGGGCAGTCCGGGCGGCGGCTATTCGGGCCCTTCCTCTCTCGTGGTCCCGCGGAAGCCTGTCGGAAGGGTCCACAGCGGCATCGCGAAGCATTTTCAAATTCGGACCGCTATGCGGCCGGTGAAGCTGCCCCCAGTACGCTAAATATCCCTGACACAACGAAGGTAGAAGTTAAGCGTTTTGTCCTTCGAAGATATCACCCCATCACTTAATCTCAGGAACACCCCCTGTTCGGTCGAGTATTCGAAGCTCGTCCAGAAGCCTGAATTTTCTTCTTCGTCAGAAAAGGGACCAATGCCTTCTTTATACACCCATATCAGCGCCAGTTCCTGCTGGGTGGGTAGCCGCCAACCGGATGGACAAGCTCGCAGAGCTGTCTCCCAATTATATTGAATACCGTTCAGTGGTTCGCTCATGGTGATGAACATCGGACTGGAGTCGTCGGTATAATCCCGGTAATTCAGGGGATCGCGTGTGATACGGGTATCGGATTTGAACTGCCCCAGGATCTGGGTGTTTAGCCTATAGTGGGTATTGCGCGTGAGGTTGTAATCGTCGGTATTGTTCGCCCCGAGGAAGATCGTATAGGTCGCGGTCGTGATCAGACCTGCGGCGGTCGTGTAAGTTCCCGACACCTCGACACGGGTGCAGTAATCGCCCTGTCTGAACGGGGCATTGGCGGCGTTCTTGTCCTTCTGGTCGGTAGCCGAGCCCCAGCCTCGCTGGTTCTCGGGCAGGTACCACCACAGGGTTTTGCTCTGCTCGGTCAAGTCCTCGTCGAAGGTTTGGGCGGAATATTCGTCGGTCCATCCGGCCGGGTCGATGCCGGGGAAAAGCGCAGTATTACCCTCTGGGGGGTAAAAAAACACGGTATTGGGAACTTTTTTCACCTTGACGCTCTTGAGCGTGAAACTCTCGCCGTCCGGCAGCGTCGCACTTAGGTCGAAAGTGACCTTCGAAACGATGCGCGTCAGCGTGGCCTGGCAGGGCAGTTGCAGCGGGTTGCACACTCCGACCATCGGAATACCCCCGGACTCCGGGACGAGCTTGCTCTCGCTGTCGATATTGCCTATCGACAGACTCTTCATATCGTCCTCGGTCGCCGGAAAGCCTTGGCGGCACAAGTCAGGGTTGTGGGAATTGGCCAGAAACAAGATCCCGCTGTTGCGATCCATGACCAGTGTTGCCGGGAACGTGTAACCGCCGCCCGCGGAGGGGGTGATGTCGGTGATATACTGGGGGTCTTGCAACTGGTGCGTAGCCCTGCTGTTGACCTGAATCACCCAGACGTCCTTAATGGCGTTTTCGTCAACCCCGTCGACGCTCTTCACGTCGATTTGCCGCTCGAAGTCGGGCGTGAGGGTGATCTGCGTCGTGACCGTGCCGCCCTCGGGCGTGCCGGGCCCGGCGAGGTCGACAGGCTCCTTGGTGCAACCCGCCAGCAGCACGACGCAGAGCAGGACGGCGGCGAGCGCACGGACTGCGCCGGTTAAAGAGGAACGACTCTTTGGGGCCGCGGAGCGTGGAGCGGCGTGCAACGGGCGCCCCGACCTCGGGAGCAACCCCCTCAGGCGGCCGCACGTACCTTCTCTGAACAACCCGGAGGCAACTCTTTGTGGATTTTCGGTTTTCATATCGTACTTTCCGTTAAAATTCAATGTTTTCGGTTCGGCGAGCGGTTTCGGGGTACCGAAGTCCCCCCCTGTCACCCCGCCTGTGCGGCCGGGAAGGGGATCAGCCCCGCCCGGCCCGTGGTTAATGATGCTGAAAAAGAACGTGTTGCCGGTGTCTGTTACACCGCCCCGGACATCTTTCCGGTTCCGTACGCTGCATTCAGTTCCGATTGCTGCATCCGGCCCCGTGCGCCGCACCCTGTCTCGGTTGCCGCATCCGGAACTTTCCGGCTTGTCTCCGGCCGTCGAGACCTTTGACCGGTCGGGACGCGCCTGTTTGCGGGGGTATCGGGATCATTTCCGCCCCCCCTTCTTTTACTTGTTACTTGATGTCGGTCGAGCCCTCTTCCTCCACCACCGTCCAGTCGGTGATAGCGGCCGTGGGCACGATGCTGTTGCGCTTGAAGGTAAAGGTTACCAGGTGGCTCACGCCGGCCGCGCCATTGCTGAGCGTTACCTTGACATCCTCGTAGGTAATGTTTTCGCCTGTGATTTCGTCCTCTCCGGTCTCCGCTTTGTCGCCCGCGATAACGCCCACCGTGATCTCGGTACCGGGTTCCAGCATCAGGCAGCCGTCCAGCGTCGTGCCCTCGGCGGTGATCCCGTCGTTGGTCCCGGCCGTGATCGGCAGGCTCAGGTCGGCTGTGGTCTCCGGGGCGCAAGTGAGCTCGCCGGTCGTGATATCCAGTTTGGCCTGGGTCTTCACGCCCTTGATCTTCAGTTCGACAACCTTCTGGCCTTCCATGAACGAAGCGTCTTTGACCATCTTGAAGCGCACCTGCATCAGCTTGTGCGTGAAAGCCAGCTCGGGCTGCGATTGCGTGCCGGTTGCGGCCTTGGCGATGCCTGTGGTCACCTGCGCGGCCATGATGTCCTCCTGCCCGGTGAGCGTGTAGTTGGCCACGGGAGCCGCCGAGGAGGTCCCGACCGTCAGCGAGGTGGCTGCGGGGGTATAGGCGTAGAAATAGACCTTGTCGCCGTTGGCGGGGTAATACTGCGCATTCTTCAGCGACAGGGCGCTCTCGGCGCCGGAGTCGACCTGTTCGTCGGCAAAATAGGCCGTGCTCCAGTCGGTAGAGGGGGCCGCTGCGCCCGCATAGGCCGTCAGGCGGAACACGTTCTCGGTGGAGGCCGGGAAAGCGGTGCCGCTCACTGCGGCCTTGCTTTCGGACGTGGCGTCGATACCGGCGCTCAGGGAGATGGGGGCCGAAGGATCGGGTACGGGCACCCCGGATGTCGGAGGGGCCCCGCCCTCGTTTTTCGAGCAACCGCTCAGTACGGCCGCGGCCAGCAGGGAAATAAGGATCTTTTTCATGTTCTGTCGTATGAATTGTTCGATGTCGAATCTGTTTTTTCGTTTTCGGGGTGCATGCTCCGGGCGCCGTTATTCCACGCTGCCCGAGCCCGTCCCCGTCGTCCATTCGGCCACCGTGGCCGACAGGTCGATGCCGGCCTGTCCGAAGGTCAGCGTAATGGTGTAGGCTTTGCCCTCGACAAAGTGCTCGTCGGTGTCGATGGTGGCCGTCACATCTTCATAGGCGGCCTTGTTGGTCGCAATGTCGAGGGTTATTCGGTTGCCCGTCATCGGTTTGATCATCACGGGATCTCCGGCGGCATCGCCCGCCTCGGTCGTGCCGATAGTAATTGCTCCGGCCGTGATGCCCGGCACGTTCAGGTCGGCGGCAGCGGCAAAGGTCGCCGCATCGGTCGAGAGATCGAAGCCCGTAGGCAACTGGGCGCCCTTGACGGCGATCTTGTCGATCGTGGTTCCGGCGGAAAGTCCTTGTCCCTCCTTGACGACGAATTTGAGCTGGGTCGTCTTATGGGCGAAAGAGAGCGTTTTGCCCGTGCGGTCGCTTTTCGATCCGACGACCTCGGCGGCCAGCAGGGGGTCTGCCGTGCCGTCGGCATTGGAGAAGGTTACCACGCCGAAGGTGAGCGTTCCGGCAGGGTACCACGCTTTCATATAGGTTTTGACGTCCTTGTCGGGACTGTATACCTGTGTGGCCGTCAGCGTGATATTTTGTGCCGTGGCGTTAGCCGTGATCGAGGCGGTTGTCGTCCACGCCGTCGCGTCGGTATAGGTCGCGCTACCGCT
>OGPV01001767.1_pt1 | contig 13849 bp, 10 predicted proteins | sample 1553001 | NCBI WGS metagenome assembly OGPV01 (sample SAMEA2580268, study PRJEB22360) | human gut metagenome | biome: human gut; feature: human-associated habitat; material: faeces | place: Denmark | collected 2008/2010
CACCAAAGTTACTACCACCACCGAAACAAGCAATCACCTGATCAGGATACTCACCAGCCATAGCCATCTGCTTCTCTGCCTCTAGACCGATGATGGTCTGGTGAAGTGCCACATGATTGAGCACAGAACCCAGCGTATACTTACAGCCCGGAGTGGTTGTAGCCAGCTCAACAGCCTCACTGATGGCAGTACCGAGCGAACCAGGATGATGAGGGTCACGTGTGATAATGTTCTTACCTGCGCGTGTACTCATGGAAGGAGAACCCTCTACAGTGGCTCCAAACGTACGCATGATGCTGGAACGGTATGGTTTCTGCTGCATGGTAATCTTTACCTGATAAACTGCTGCCTCCAGGCCGTAGAGTTTTGCTGCATAAGAGAGGGCTGCACCCCACTGTCCTGCACCAGTCTCTGTAGTGACATTGGTATCCCCCTCCTGCTTACAGTAGTAGCACTGAGGAATGGCTGAATTGATTTTATGAGAGCCTAACGGATTAATACTCTCATTCTTGAAATAGATATGCGCCGGAGTACCGAGTGCCTCCTCAAGGGCATAAGCACGTACAAGAGGGGTTGAACGGTAGAAGGTGTACTTCTCCAGCACATCTTCCGGAATATCAATCCAAGCGTGCTCTGTATCAAGTTCCTGCTTTGAGCACTCCTTATTAAATACGTGTGACAAATCATCAGCATTCATTGGCTGGTGTGTCTGAGGGTTCAACGGTGGCAATGGCTTGTTAGGCATATCTGCCTGAATGTTGTACCACTGAGTAGGAAGTTCCTGCTCGCTTAAGATGTACTTTTTCTGTCTCATATTTATATATATGTTTAAAATTGTTGTATGCCAGAACAAAGGTACAAATAAAAAATGAAATAAAGAACTTTTTTATGTGTTTTTCCACTATTTTTTTATTTTTATCCAATAAAATAGTTCATTCTACAGGTATTATTTGTTATATAAGTGTATTTTCAGTATTATTTCTATAAATTTAATCAAATATTACCCCATAAAATACCAAATATTACCCCCTATATTATAATGAAAAATAGTATCTTTGCAACAGAAAAATTCAAAATGCGTTGTGAAACGCTTATCATCATCTTTTACTTATACAAAAAAATAAAACATTGGAGTTCAATAGGGATATTGAGATTCCAATGTTTTTTTTATACACTAAACTGAAACATATTATCATGTAAAGTTGACATATCATCATGTAACGTTGTCAGATTTCTAACCTTTCAGTATAAATCAACAGTCTGTTTTATTGTCTACTTCCACAATTGATACAGGATTTTACCCATAGACTGCAGACACAGATTATTTCTTTTCATTACCTAAATCTATCTGCGATATCTGATTCAACAGATTTACAGCCTGCCCTACTGTCTTCACATCATTGATGCGAAGCATTCGCTTATTGAATTTTTCCTTCAGAACACAATCTTGAATATGACTGGTAACGTAAGCGAGTATGCGGTTAAACATCTGACTTCTGTAGAACGGACTGTTTACATTGCTCACAAACTGCATCTGCATATAGCCCTGCTTGAGAATAATCTTCTCGCAACCTAGCTTCTTGCCTACCCTACGCAGACCTACCACATGCATCAGTTCGTCTGCTTCATGAGGCACAGGACCAAAACGGTCTATCATACGCTTGCGGTAAGCCTCTACTTCCTCATCGCTCTCCAAACGGTCCAGTTCACGATAAAGGAGCATGCGCTCACTGTCACCCGGTACATAAGTCTGAGGAAAATACATCTCCAGATCGCTCTCTATGCCACAATCGTCAACGAAATCATCACCTGTAAGCTGGGCACCTTCATCCATCTTCTCCTGATAAAGATCACAGAACTCCTCGTTCTTCAACTCTGTGACAGCCTGAGAGAGAATCTTCTGGTAGGTTTCATAACCCAGATCTTCCATAAAACCGCTCTGCTCAGAGCCCAGCAGATTACCCGCACCGCGGATATCCAGGTCCTGCATGGCGAGATTGAAGCCGCTACCCAGTTCGCTGAACGTCTCCAGAGCCTCCAGACGGCGACGCGCCTCAGGAGTAAGTGCACTCTTAGGTGGCGCCATCAGATAGCAGAAAGCCTTCTTGTTGCTTCTTCCTACGCGTCCACGCATCTGATGCAGGTCACTCAATCCGAAGTGATGAGCATCGCTCACGATAATCGTATTGGCATTGGAAATGTCGATACCGTTCTCTACAATAGTGGTAGAAAGCAGTACATCATAATCGTAATTGATAAAGCCCATGATGATTTTCTCCAAATCCTCAGGCTTCATCTGTCCGTGACCGATTGCTACCCTACAGTCTGGGATATGCTTCTCGATGAGCATCTTGAGCTCCGGAAGCTTGGATATTCTGTCGCATACGAAATAAACCTGTCCGTTTCGGCTCATCTCGAAATTGATGGCATCGCAGATAACTTCACTACTAAACGTTACCAGTTCGGTATGAATCGGATAACGGTTAGGTGGCGGAGTGCGCATGATACTCATATCCCGGGCGCCCATCAGAGAGAACTGGAGGGTTCGCGGAATCGGAGTGGCACTCATCGTGAGTGTATCGACATTTACCTTGAGCTGACGGAGTTTCTCTTTGGTAGACACACCGAACTTCTGCTCTTCATCGATGACGAGCAGTCCCAGGTCATGCCATTTCACGGTCTTTGATATCAGCTTATGCGTACCTATGAGGATATCAATCTTACCCTCTTTCAGGGCGTCAAGCACCTCTCTGGTTTCCTTCGTTGTACGGGCTCTACTGAGATAGTCTACCCTTACTGGCATGCCTTCCAGACGCTTTTTGAAAGTCTGATAGTGCTGGAAAGCCAGAACGGTAGTAGGCACCAGCACCGCAACCTGCTTGCTGTCGCACGCAGCCTTGAAGGCTGCACGGATGGCAACCTCAGTCTTGCCGAAGCCCACATCGCCACAAACCAGACGGTCCATCGGTCTGCCGCTCTCCATATCCTTCTTCACCTCCTGAGTAGCCTTATTCTGGTCTGGCGTATCTTCATACAGGAAGGAAGCCTCCAGCGTATGCTGCAGATAATTGTCGGCACTGAAGGCGAATCCCTTCTCCCGTCGGCGCTGGGCATAGAGTTTGATCAGATCGCGCGCAATGTCCTTGATTCGCTTCTTAGCTTTGTCCTTGAGTTTATCCCAGGCACCTGTACCCAGTGTAGACAGGCGAGGCGGAGTACCGGTATCGCTGCGGCGATATTTGCTGATTTTATAAAGCGAGTGGATAGAAACATCCACCTTGTCATTGTTCGTATAGACGATGCGGATCATTTCCTGATAGCTGTTGCCCGTAGGAACCCTTACCAGACCGCCGAACTTGCCGATACCGAAGTCTACATGCACGATAAAATCTCCCACTTCCATCTCCTGCAGTTCCTTCATGGTGAGTGCCATCTTGCCGGCTCTCGCTTTATCTGAGCGCAGGTTATATTTATGAAAACGGTCAAAAATCTGATGATCGGTAAAGAAACAGCACTTCTTGTCATGGTCAGTAAAGCCTTCATGAAGCGTCTTGTCTACCGGTGTAAAACGGATGGCGTAGCGCTTCAGCTCTTCGCTTTCAAAGATATCCTTCAGGCGCTGTTGCTGCTTCTGGCTATCTGCCAATATATATAAGGTGTAACCCTGGAGCAGGAAATCCTCCAGAGTCTGGCAAAGCAAATTGAAATTCTTATGGAAAAGAGGCTGTGGAGCGATATTGAAAGGTATCACAGCCGAACTCTCTGACGGAGCGACCTTGCCGAACTCGATACGGAGATGAACCGCTACTGCCTTCTTGAAATCGAGCGGAGAAACGAGGTTGAGCTCGGTCTTCATGTCATGTCTGATGCGCTCAGCCTCTACCTCAGTAGCTCCCTCCAGCTGCTCGGTAAGGCTCTGCGATGAGAAGCCTTCTGTATAGATCTGACCGATGCGGTCGCAAACGAAAGAAAGGTCTTTCGCAACGACTGGCGTACTTTCGGAGAGGAAATTGAGGAAACACTGCTTGTTGCTCTCGATATGGGCGAGTTCGGGCACGATTTCTATCTCTGTGCGCTTCGCCTGCGAGAGCTGGGTCTCAACATCAAAGGTACGGATGGTGTCAATCTCATCGCCGAAGAAGTCGATACGGAACGGATATTCGCAGCTGTAGGAATAAACATCGAGGATGCTTCCACGCACGGCAAACTGGCCCGGTTCATAAACATAATCGGTTTCTTTGAGTTCGAAATCGCGCAGGGTATGAACCACATCGGTCTGAGCAATCTGCTGGCCTACAGTCAGTTTCAGAATCCGTTCATCCAGATTCTGCTTAGCCACAACGAGTTCTGCCAGTGCATCGGGATAAGTGACTACCAGGAAATGTCCTCCCGAAGAGAGGCGCGCCAGCACCTCTGTACGTAGGATTTCGTTCGCTGCATCACGCTGCCCGTATTTCACGGCACGCCGATAGCTGGAAGGAAAGAAGAAGACCTTCTCCTGCCCCATCATCTGAGTGAGATCGTGATAAAAATAGCCTGCTTCATCGGCATCATCCAGTACGAAGAGTACCGAACGCCTCATCTTCCCCTGCAGAGAAGCAAAGAACATCGGAGCCGAAGAGCACAGCAAACCCTGGAGAAAAATGGAATGAACCGACTTCTTCCCCATCAAATCAAAGAGGGCATCCGCCTGTGGCGAACGCCCGTATGTTTTTTCTATCTTTTGGATTTCCATCCAAGTACTGATTAGTGATTACTGATTACTGAGTAGTGATTACTGAGTATTAATCCTTCTTCGGATATTTCTTGAACCAGCCATCCAGGCGCAGTCGCATCACGCCAAAGAAAGCCTCACCAAAGATGCCACCACTCATCTTGCTCACACCTTCACGACGGTTAACAAAGATGACAGGCACCTCCTTGATCTTGAAACCTATTCGATGAGCCGTATATTTCATCTCTATCTGGAAAGCATAGCCTTTGAAGCGGATAGCATCCAAATCTATGGTTTCCAATACCTTACGTCGGTAGCAGACGAATCCAGCTGTGGTATCATTCACCTTAAATCCGGTTACGATACGTACGTATTTTGAAGCGAAATAGCTCATCAATACGCGTCCGATAGGCCAGTTGACCACGTTCACACCCGAAATATATCTTGAGCCTACAGCCACATCATACCCCTCATCGTGAGTTGCCGCATAGAGACGAGGCAAATCATTAGGATCATGACTGAAGTCGGCATCCATCTCGAAGATGAAGTCATAGCCCTGCTTCAATGACCATTTGAAGCCCATGATATAGGCTGTACCCAAACCGAGTTTACCCGAACGCTCCAGGATATGCAGACGACCGGCAAACTCATTAGACATCAAGCCCTTAACAATGGCAGCAGTACCGTCAGGACTTCCGTCATCGATAACGAGGATATCAAACTGCTTTTCGAGACCGAAGACAGCACGGATGATTTTCTCGATGTTTTCCTTCTCATTATATGTAGGAATGATTACTATGCTATCACTCATAACTTCTTATAATTTTAATGATTCTGATTCTATATAATGTAATACAGATGCAAAATTACAACTTATTTTTGAAATAACAAGCGAAAAACCGAAATTATTGGTCCGGATTCTCTACAAAACCCTGATATTTCTTGTCAAGCCCGTTCATGATCGCCTCATAGCTCTTATTCATCTGGTTCTTGATATTGTCAGCTCCCTTGCCAATCGGCCCGATAGGCTCATGAATGGTGAGCTTCAGAGGATGCCAGAAAGCCCAGTAGATGTCCTTCATGCGAGGCTTCACATCAAAACTGCCATTGATGGTAAGCGGACATACCGGCAACTGCAGTTCATCGGCAAGCATGAAAGCACCGCGGCGGAACACGCCCATGTGCCCCGTAAACGTACGGGCACCTTCAGGGAATACCACCAGCGACATGCCCTCTTTAAGCACCTCGCGAGCACGGTCATAAGAAGCACGGATCTTAGAAGGTCCGCTCTTGTCTACAAAGATGTGGTGCGCATACTCACAGGCGATACCGATGAGAGGCACTTTGCGCAAGCCCTTCTTCATCATCCACTTGAAGTTTCTGCCCAGGAAGCCGTAAATCAGGAAGATATCGAAAGCGCCCTGATGATTGGCCACGAAAACATAACTCTGGTTCTTCTTGAGATGCTCACGTCCCTCCACCTTTACAGGCAGGAGGAGGATGCGGACCCAAAGCCAGGCCCAACATTTACCAGGATAATAGCCCCAGAAATGACCATTACCAAGCATGCATCCCAAAACAGTAGTTAAACTGGTTAAAACGCTAGCTACCAACAGGATAGGCAAGCATATTACAAGCTGATACAGACGATATAAGTACTTCATTTTTATTTAAGAATGAATAATTTAACACTCAACATTTAACATTCAACACTCCTTATTTTCTTTTGAGTGTGATGACCACGATTTCTGCCGTAGCCCCTATGCGGATTGGAACGGTACCGCCCAGACCCGATGTGGTATAGAGCTGGCAACCCTCCTCCTCGAAAAGGCCGTAATCATAAGGAGTAAACATCGACGGACGCAAGCCCAGGATACTGATCTGCCCCGCATGCGTATGACCGCTCAATGTAAGCTGCGGTGCTACGACCAGCGAATCCTTCCTGTCAGGTCCTATCACATCGCCATCCTCATCCTTCTCCTTATTAATAGTAGAAGGCCAGGTCTCGCGCCATTGCTTCGGAATATGCTGCAGCATCAGCACGAAAGAGCCCGGTCTGATGCCATACAGCGCCTTCCTTACGTTGGTGCGCTTTGGCTTGTCATAGTTCTCTGTACCAGCTACATAGATGCTGTCAGCGCCTCTATGCACCGCCACATGCTCATTCATCAGCAGGCGCCATCCGCAACTCCGCTGGAAGTCCTGCATCCGCTTCTCGAGCGCAGCTATCTCCTGCTCATCATCTACATCCATATAATAGGTGTAATCGTGATTGCCCAGCACACTCATCACGCCATCTCTGGCTTTCAGACTGCTGAGCAGCGCCTGATACTCAGGCAGTTCATCGGGCGTAACATTCTGTAAATCACCCGTAAAGCAAATCAGATCTGGTTTTTCGGCATTAATACTGTCGATATCGCGCTGAGGCAGATGACCACGCCAGCCATAGTATGACCCGAGATGGATATCGCTGAACTGAACGATGCGATAGCCCTCGAAAGACTTCGGCAGATTAGGTACATAGATGGTGATACGCTTGACTTGCATCTTAGGAAAACCTTCGGTAAATCCGTAGATGAAGCAGAAGAACGCCACCGCTCCCACTACCAGTCCGAGGAGCTTGCCCCAGTTGCGATGGCCGTGAAGGAGCCGCATACAGCACCAACCGAAGACACTGAACAGGCTGAAGACAAACTGCGGAACTGCACATACTGCCATCATCACAAACCAGATGTCGATGAGCACCGGATTGCGTGGCAGGAAGTTGGGCAGTATCGTGATATACGCGCTGTAGGCGATAACCACGAAAGCCGGCAACCAGAAGAGCACCCGCTGCCAGAGACTCTTCAGCCATAACTTGCCATACCTTTTATATATCCACAGATACGGCAACAGGGTGAATACCACTACGGGTATCAATATTCTTGCTATCATTTCTTGATCAAACTTGATTGAAGATACGTTTTTATTGCCTGCACGGGCACTCCTCTGCGCTGTGCATAGTCGCGAAGCTGGTCGTCTCCTATCCGTCCCAGTTCGAAATACCGCGACTTGGGATGTGCAAACATCAGCCCCGAGACACTGGCATGAGGCGTCATCATGCCGCTTGTGGTGAGCCGGATGCCCACCTGACTCATATCGATGAGCTGGTCGATGATGAAGTTGGCACTGGTATCGGGCAGCGAAGGATATCCTATAGCCGGACGGATGCCCTGATAGCGCTCCAGATGCTGGTCTTCGATGCTCAACTGCTCGTCGGGAGCATAGCCCCAGATGCTGCGTCTCACCTCTTCGTGCAACTTCTCTGCCGTGGCTTCAGCCAACCGGTCGCAGAGTGTCTGTGCCATCATATTGAGGTAGTCGTCCGAGCGATATTTCTTCTCCAGACCGCCATCTACCGTCGTGCAGAAGATACCCAGCCGGTCTGTTATTCCACTGCCCAGAGGACGGATGAAATCAGCCAGACAGAGATTGGGTTCTCCCTGAGCCGCCGGATGCTGCTGACGGAGCATCGGGAAGCGGACTTTCTGCCCTTCCAGCCAGATATCATCCCCCTCGCTGTTCGCCTCGAAGAGTCCGAAGACGGCATAGGTATGATATTCGCCTTCCCATGAATGGAGCATATCAAGCGCCTCAGCCTTCATTTTTTCCTTTTCCTCTCGAGGTTTGCCGCTCAATCCCCAGGCATGATAAAAGTATAGCCAGTTGATATATGGCTCAATTTCGCTTATATTGTATACTATTCTTCGCATCCGATACGATATTTTATTTTACAATCCCCGTAAGATTTCCCTTTTTCAGGAATTGCTTCTGAACTCCAGTTCCTCTCCTCTGCTGGCGGCATCAAACACGCCTTTGTCGTAGATAAGACGACCGTTACAGAAAGTCTGTTCCACTTTCCATGCAAACTCGTCACCCTCTACAGGGCTCCATTTACACTTGCTCTGAATCACCTCTGCGGTCACCTTCCAAGGCTCTCCCTTGCGCACCACAACGACATCTGCCTTATAACCCGGACGCAGGAAGCCGCGCTGACTGATATGGAACAGACGGGCTGGATTATGGCACATCAGTTCAACCAGACGCTCGATACTGATTACCTTTTCGTCAACAAGTTTCAGCATGCTTACCAGCGAGAACTGTACCATTGGCATACCTGATGCAGCCTTGGCACAACCGCCCTGTTTATCCTTCAACTGATGAGGAGCATGATCGGTACCTACTACAGTTATCTTACCATTACTCAGTGCCTTACGCAAAGCTTCGCGGTCAGCAGCGGTCTTTACCGCAGGGTTGCATTTGATGCGTGCGCCCTTCACAGCGTAATCTTTATCCGAGAACATGAGATGAGCCACAACAGCCTCGCCTGTAATATTTTCATCCTTACCAAAGAACTCCAGTTCCTTAGCCGTAGTAACATGGGCGATATGGAGATGCGCCCCACTTTCCTTAGCCAGCTGCACCGCCAGACGGCTGCTTTCATAGCAAGCCTCCTCGCTGCGTATTTCCGGATGATGTTCTACGGCAGGATCCTCACCCCATTTCTGCTTAGCCAGCTGCATGTTGCGGTTGATGATTTCGGTATCCTCACAGTGGGTCATCACCGGCAAATCCAGCACTTTCGCCTTCTTGAAGATAGCCTGCAGTGCCTCATATTTATCCACCAGCATATTGCCCGTACTGGAGCCCATAAAGAGCTTGATTCCCGGAACATGATGCGTATCGAGCTGCTCAAAATCATTTACATTATCATTGGTAGCACCAAAGAAGAAACTGTAGTTCACATGACTCTTCTCAGCGCCCAGCTGCCGCTTTGCCTGCCAGGCCTCCAGAGTGGTAGTCTGAGGCACCGTGTTAGGCATCTCAAAATAACTGGTCACACCACCAAAGGCAGCAGCGCGGCTTTCGCTCTCGATGTCAGCCTTCTGCGTAAGTCCCGGCTCACGGAAGTGAACATGATCATCAATCACACCCGGCAAAACAAAACACCCCGAGGCATCGATGACTTCATCGTAATTGCCACGGGGTGCCTCGCCTTCATATATCTCCTTGATAAATTCACCATCCAACAAGAGGTCGCCCACAAAAGAGCGACCCTCATTTATAATGGTTCCATTCTTGATTAATTTCATATTACTAAACTTATAAAATGAAGAGTTTTACAAGATGTTAATGCCCAAGACCTTGAAAGAGCCCTGTTTCTACTCCTGACCTTCCTGTTTTTCAGGAATCGTAGGCGCAGCCAGTTCGTTGGCTGTAGGTGCCGGAGCCGCATCAGGATTTACCTGTGGAGCCGCTTCCATCTCTGGCTGCATGCCGCTCTGCGCATCTCGTGTACCATTCATAATCTCCTGATTCTCTTGAGCTTTCTTATAATAGTCCTTTACATAAGGATCATTCTTGAAATAGTCGGTAGCCTTGCTCATGATATCCTCAATCCAAGGAGAGAGCATCGGATACTGGTTGCCCATTGTAACGAGGAAGAAGACGCCCGGTCCCAGCACATTGTTGAAGTTGTCGGTAACAAACGAAGTGATGAGCTTGTCTTCCTGCTCAGAGAGGCGGATGGATTCCTCGTTCAGATGCTTGTTGACAGCCACCATATCGCTACCGTTCATGATAGCCTGGTCGTGCTTGTGTACCAGTTCGCGCAACTGATTCTGAATCTGCTGGTATTTCTTGAAGAATCCGAAGAGTTTATCGTTCATAGGAGTACCGCTTACCACCTGCTGTGTATCATCGAGCTTCACCGTAATGCTTCCACTCTCCAGCACCAGCGGCAGCACAGGATCATCATCCATGAAGATATTCGCCATCTTCATAGAGTCGACAGAACCCTGAAAATGGAACTGTCCGTGCACTACATCGCAAGAATCCACGTTCTTGAAATCGTTGTTTTCCAGTATCTTAAGGTACAGCATGCGTCCGTCCAGAGTACTTACGTTAGAAGTACCCGAGATATCGTAACTGTTGGCACAAGATGCAAGTGCCATCAAGGCAATGAATGCGTAAAATATTCTATTCATAAGCTATCTATATCACTTTCGGTGAACAAAAGTACAATCTTAATTTGAACTGACGAAATAAATTGCAGCAATTTAATTCATTCTTACAAGATTTATGTTTTGTTTGCACTCCTGTTGGCCACCGAAAGCTTTTTTCTCGTCCTTTCTATATTACTGATTGTTTTCCTTCTTCAGTTCATGAGAGATGCGATGCGTGGTATACAGTTCCAGCAGGGCTGCGATGAGAAGGAAGACTACCCACTTATTATAGAAATAGGTGATATAGGTCTCATAATTCTCAAACCAGCGGCGCAGGAAAGCATACACCGTATCTACCATCGAGATGCCTGAGAGCACGAAGAAGATGTCTGCTACATACTGCATGCGCTTCAGGCGGTGGATAACCAGCGAAGGTCCCTCATAGAACTGCATCGCCTGCATTACACTGAAGAGTATGGTGCCCAGCAGGAACCCCCAGCTCGTTACCTGCACCAGCTGCGGATGTGAAAAACCAAATGCGAAGCAAGCCGCACCGACAACCATCAGCACGCCGCCCAGCAAGAAAATAGCACTTTCCAGTTTACTCAATTGTTTCATTTTCGTCTTGTTCGTTAGTTTTTTCCGGAATATCCGAACTCAATACAAAGATATCTTCATCATCAGCCTTCATGAAATAACGCTGGCGGGCTATCTTCTCAAATGCCCGCGCACCATGCTGCATATCGCGCAGGGTACGCTTGTCGTTTTCATACTGCTCATGATACTTTTCTATCTCCGAACGGAGCGTAGCTATCTCTATCTGGTACTTAATGTGCTGTCTTACACTGTTGTCGTCAACTACACCAACTACCAGAACACCCGCTACAATCACTATAAGATACTTATAATGAGCGAGATAATTCCATATAATACCAAGTTTTTTACTCATTTCTTCCGAATTTGTTTGCAAAGATAATATTTTTTTGTTATCTTTGCATCATCAATTAAGAAAAAATAATGGAAGAGTATATAGTTTCTGCAAGAAAGTACCGTCCGATGACCTTCGATTCGGTTGTCGGACAGAGTGCATTGACCACCACTTTGAAGAATGCAGTGAAGAGCGGCAAGCTGGCGCACGCCTATCTTTTCTGCGGTCCGAGAGGTGTGGGCAAGACCACTTGTGCCCGCATTTTTGCGAAGGCAATCAACTGCGAGCACCCTCGTGAAGACGGCGAGGCATGCAACGAATGTGAGAGCTGCCGTGCCTTCAATGAGCAGCGTTCCTACAACATCTTCGAGCTGGATGCCGCCAGCAACAACGGTGTTGACCAGATTAAGGTTCTGATGGAGCAGACCCGCATCCCGCCTCAGGTAGGCAAGTATAAGGTGTTTATCATCGATGAGGTCCACATGCTCTCTACAGCCGCCTTCAACGCCTTTCTCAAGACGCTGGAAGAGCCACCTCAGCATGTCATCTTCATCCTCGCCACTACCGAGAAGCATAAGATTCTGCCTACCATCCTGAGCCGATGCCAGATTTACGACTTCGAGCGAATGACGGTAGCCAACACCATCAACCACCTGAAGATGGTGGCTGAGAAGGAAGGCATACAATATGAAGAGCAGGCGCTCGCCGTGATAGCCGAAAAGGCTGACGGAGGTATGCGCGATGCCCTCTCTATCTTCGACCAGGCTGCCAGCTTCTGCATGGGCAACATCACTTACCAGAAGGTGATCGAGGACCTGAACGTGCTCGACAGCGACAACTATTTTCGTCTGGTAGACCTGGCTCTGGAGAATAAGGTGGCAGAGATGATGGTAACACTCGACGGCATTCTGAGCCGCGGTTTCGATGGTGGCAACATGATACAGGGGCTTGCCCAGCATGTGCGCAATGTGATGATGGCGAAGGATCCTCAGACCCTGCCTCTGCTCGAAACCAGCGACGACCAGAAAGCCAAGTTCCAGGCTCAGGCCCAGAAGGCACCTACACCTTTCTTATATAAGGCGCTGGAACTGATGAACCAGTGCGATATCCATTACCGCGCCAGCAGCAACAAGCGATTACTGGTAGAGCTCACCCTGATACAGATAGGCCAGATTACGCAGCCCGAGGATCAGGATGTGCCTAGTGCGGGGCGTACGCCCAATAGATTAAAATCCCTGTTTCAGAAACTCCTGGCTCAGTCTAAGCTTGCCTCTCAGGGTGCAGGTTCTGAGCCTTCTGGCAGCAGCGAAAACCGGTCATCACAGCCGGGAGCGTCTGCTGCTACAGCTACTGCTGTGCCTTCGTCAGGGGCACCGACAGCCGCTTCTGCAGCCTCCAATGCTGCATCTTATTCTGCATCTGCCACCGCAGCCACATCTGCCTCTCCAGAAGGCTCAGCCGCTGCCGGAGCTGCTATAGATGCTGCATCGCCTCACAAGCCACGACTCAAGAATATCAAGCTGGGCGGCATAGGCATGACTTTCTCTAACCTGAAGAAGAGGGAGGAGAACCAGCGCCGCCTGCACAGTCCGTATGATGATACCAATGAGGAAAAAGCGACCATCACGGGCGACCAGAACGAGTTCACCCAGGAGCAGGTGGAAGCAACATGGTTCAGTATGTGCATGAGAATGCAGAACAAGCTGGATTTCATAGGCTTAGCCAACCGCATGAAGAGTATTGTACCGAAGATAACCAACTATCCGCAGATAGAGGTTATCATCAACAACCAGCTCTTGCTAGACGACGTTTTGAACATCAAGAACCGCATTCTCAAGACTTTCGTCTTAGGTCTTCACAACAGCGAACTGAGCATCAGCTACCGCCTTGCCGACCAGGAAGAGGTAGGCAAGGTTCTGACCAAGAATGAAGTTCTGGAACTTCTTATGGAGAAGAACCCTGCAATGAAAAAACTCACAAAGGACCTGGATCTGGTCATGACATAGAAGATACTCCACACGATACGAAATTCTCCACTCCATGTAGAACAACCTATACGGAGTGGAGAAACTAGTACTATCTTCCCCCAAATGCTGCCATTATACCCGGGCGTATGATGCCCCAAGAGGTTATTCAGTATTCAGTATTCAGTTTTTTTCGCGATAGTTACCTTTTATACGGTTACAAATTGTAAGTAATTATTTTATATTATATATATATATT
>OGPV01001783.1_pt1 | contig 13749 bp, 8 predicted proteins | sample 1553001 | NCBI WGS metagenome assembly OGPV01 (sample SAMEA2580268, study PRJEB22360) | human gut metagenome | biome: human gut; feature: human-associated habitat; material: faeces | place: Denmark | collected 2008/2010
GAATCGGCGGATTCCATCTCTGCTGTGATGCGACGAACGAGGAAGCAGTACAGAGACTGCGGACATTAAAGAACCGTCCGGCAAAACCGTTTGCCGTGATGGCGCGGGATGTGGAAGCGGTAAAGCAGGAATGTCTGGTAAATGAAGTACAGGAGGAGATCCTGGATGGACACCAGAAGCCGATCCTGTTACTTGAAAAACGGAAAAAATCTGCAGACAGTACAGGTCTTTGCAAGTCTGTCGCTCCGGGGAATCCGAAAGTCGGCATCATGCTCCCATACGCTCCGGTACAGATGTTGTTATTCCGATATGACGACGGGATCCAGATGCCGGATTATCTGGTGATGACGAGTGGCAATGCATCCGGTGCACCGATCTGCAGGGATGACAAAGAAGCGGTGGAGGAACTGTCCCAACTATGTGATCTGATCCTTTCTCATGACCGGAAGATCCGGATCCGGGCGGACGATTCGGTGATGGATTTTTATAAGGGAGAGCCTTATATGATCCGGCGCTCCAGAGGCTATGCGCCGCTTCCGACGATGGTGACGATGCCGTGGAAAGGACAGGTGCTGGCCGCAGGCGGAGAACTTAAGAATACATTCTGTATCGGAGTGGATGGACGTTTCTATCTGTCCCCGTATGTAGGGGATCTGGAAGATCTCCGTACTGTAAAAGCGTTGCAAGAGACGATCCACAGATTCGAGACACTTCTGGAGGTAGAACCGGAAGTTGCAGCATGTGATCTGCATCCAAAATACAACTCGACAGTTGTTGCAGAAGAACTGGGACTTCCCGTCGTAAAGATCCAGCATCATTATGCACATATTTTATCCTGTATGGCAGAACATGACTGGAAAGAGCAGGTGATCGGTGTTGCATTCGACGGAACCGGATATGGTACAGACGGAACCATCTGGGGAGGAGAACTTCTGCTTGCAGATTATCACGGATTTGAACGGATGGGAAGTATCGAACCATTTCTTCAGATCGGAGGCGACATTTCTGCTAAAGAAGGATGGCGAATTGCAGTTTCACTGATCTATCAGCAGACACAGGATAAAGAGCAGACAATGGAGATTGTAAAGAAGCTTAACCTGTGCAGTGAACCGGAATGCAAAGTGATCCTTGCCATGGCGGACAGGAAAATGAATGCTGTGCTATCAACCAGTGCGGGACGTCTGTTCGATGCAGTCAGTGCAATTCTCGGAATTCGGACGAAGTCTACGTTCGAAGGGGAGGCTTCGATGGCACTTGAATTTGCCGCAGAAACTTATGAGAAAGAGATTTGGGAAATTGATGAGCCGGCAGATGGTGAAAGCACTCCGGATGAAGAAAAGAAAGAGCCGGAAGACAGGATGATTATGAAGACAGGAAGCCTTATAAAATATCTGACAGAGAAGAAAACAGAAGGCATTCAGGCAGAAAAATTAGCTTATATCTTTCATCAAAAGCTGGCAGACCTTATAATCTGTGGCTGCAGGAAGATCAGAAAGAAAACAAAATGTAATTGTGTGGCATTAAGCGGCGGTGTATTCCAAAATCGGCTGTTGTTGAGAATGGTGGAAGAAGGTCTGGAAAAAGAACATTTTACTGTACTCAGACATCACCTGATCCCGGCAAATGACGGCGGGATCGCACTGGGGCAGGCAGCATATGCCATGCAGTATATTCAGGAGGGAAAATAACATGTGTGTAGGATTATCAGCAAAAGTAGTCCGTATCAGTGACGGTACGGCGGTTGTAGATGCGGGGGGCGCAAAAAGAGAGGTCTCTTCAGAATTACTGGAAGATCTGGAACCGGGAGACTATGTAATGGTGCATGCAGGAATTGCCATTGCAAAGATTACCGATGAAGATGACAGTGAGACAGAGCAGTTGATGGAGGAACTTCTGTAATGAGTGAAGAAAAGAAAACGGCAAGACAGATCATAGAGGGATACGACGGTCCGGCAGTACGGATTATGGAAGTGTGCGGGACACATACGCATGAAATCTTCCGCCTGGGTATCCGCAAACTTCTTCCAAAGCAGGTAGAACTGATCTCAGGTCCTGGATGTCCGGTCTGTGTCACACCGGTAAGTTATATCGATGAGGCAGTTTATCTGGCACTGGAAAAGAGTGTGACAATCTGTACATTCGGAGATCTGGTGCGTGTGCCGGGAAGTAAGAAGAGTCTGGCAGATGCAAGAAGCGAAGGCGGGAAGATCCATATCGTCTATTCACCTGCCGATGCGGAAAAATATGCAAAAGAACATCCGGAAGAAGAGGTTGTATTCTTATCTGTAGGATTCGAGACGACGACTCCGGCGGGATGTCTGTCTGTCAAAAAAGCAAAAGAAGAAGGAATTACGAACTATTCCATGCTGATCGCAAATAAAACGATGCCGCAGGCATACGAAGCATTAAAAGGAAGCGCAGACATTTTCTTATATCCGGGACATGTCAATGCGATCACAGGAACAAAGCTCTGTGAAGAACTGGTGCAGGAAGGTGTAAGCGGTGTGGTGGCAGGCTTTACGGCAAAAGAACTTCTGACTGCACTGGCAGTTGCACTGACACATTTTCAGAAAGGGAAACCTTTCTTTGTAAATTGTTATCCGCGTGTAGTGACAGAAGAAGGCAGTAAGGAAGCGCAGAGACTGGTGGATACGCTGATGGAAGCATGTGACAGTGAATGGAGAGGACTCGGAATCATACCGGGATCAGGACTTCGTTTACGTGATGAATGGGGTATGTATGATGCCAGAAAGAAATATCAGGTTCCGAAGATGGAAGGAAGGGCGAATCCGGCCTGCAGATGCGGGGATGTATTACAGGGAAAATGTAAACCATCCGACTGCAAAGTATTTGGAAAGGTCTGTACACCGCAGCATCCGGTAGGTGCATGTATGGTATCCGGAGAGGGAGCCTGTTCAGCATATTATATGTATGGAAGAGAATAAGAAAATAGACGGAAAATAACAAGGAAGTGGACAAGATGAATGAGTATGTGGATAATGAAGCAAGAAAAGCAAGATTAGTGGGGAAAACTGTGACGATGGCACATGGTGCAGGAGGACGCCAGACGTCAGAGCTGATCGATATGATCTTCAAAGCACATTTTGATAATCCGGATCTGACTGCGGATGATGCGGCAGTCCTGACGCCGCCGATTGGAAAGATGGCAGTGTCTACCGATGGATTTATCGTATCACCGGCATTCTATCCGGGAGGAAATATCGGAAAGCTTTCCATCTGCGGTACGGTCAATGATCTTTCCTGTATGGGAGCAAAACCATTATACCTGACCTGCGCATTTGTGATCGAAGAAGGATTTCCTATGGAAAAACTGGAAGAGATCGCAGAGGCAATGGAAAAGACGGCGAAAGAAGCCGGAGTCCGGATCGTATCGGGGGATACCAAGGTTGCCGGAAAGGGCCAGGTGGACGGAGTCTTTATCACGACAACAGGTATCGGTGAGATCACGGATGGAGTTGAAGTTGCGGGAAATCTTGCAAAACCGGGCGATGCGATCATTGTGACAGGAGATATCGGAAGACACGGATGCACGATCCTTCTTGCGAGAGAAGATTTTGGAATTGAAGCAGATGTGACCAGTGACTGTGCACCTCTCTGGGGCAATGTAAAAGCAGTGATGGATGCAACACATGAACTGCATGTGATCCGTGATGCAACCAGAGGTGGAGTCGGAACTGTGCTGTATGAGATTGCAGGACAGAGTCAGGTAGGAATCCGTCTGGATGCTTCGAAGATTCCGGTTGCACCGGAGGTACGCGGCGTATGTGGAATGCTTGGCCTGGAGCCGCTCTATCTTGCGTGCGAAGGACGGCTTGTGATCATGGCACCGAAAGAACAGGCACAGACAATCGTGGATGCATTGAAAGCATGTCCGTATTCTAAAAATGCGGCAATTATCGGTGAAGTGACCGAAGAACAGCCTGGAAAAGTTGTGATGTTGACGGAGATTGGAACGCAGGCATTACTTCCACAGCCGGGAGGGGAATTACTGCCGCGTATCTGTTAAGCATGGAAGACAAAGCAGACATAAAGCATGAAAAAGTGAGGAAATCTATGGATACAAGAGTGGCAGTTATTTCGATTATTGTGGAGAATCCGGAAGCGATCGAGACGTTGAATCATCTGCTTCACGAGGCAGGGCAATTTATTATCGGAAGAATGGGAATTCCGTACCGGGAGAAAGGGATTAACATCATCAGCATTGCGATCGATGCACCGCAGGATATGATCAGTACATTATCCGGTAAGATCGGACGCCTGAACGGGGTATCCACGAAGACGGCATATTCGAATATTATTACGAAAGCAGGAGAATAGAACATTCGGATATTATTTATGAGAGCAGGAGAGCAAGAATAATATGATTAAGATTGCAGTATATGGAAAAGGCGGGATCGGTAAATCAACGACGGTATCGAACGTTGCCGTGGCACTGGCAGAAAAAGGCCTGAAAGTGATGCAGATTGGCTGCGATCCGAAAGCCGATTCAACGATCGCATTAAGACACGGGGAAGCAGTACCGACGGTACTGGATCTTTTCCGGGAGAAAAAGCAGGATCTGAAATTGGAAGATATGGTGCGGACCGGATATCAGGGTGTGATCTGTGTAGAGGCAGGTGGTCCGACACCGGGACTTGGATGTGCAGGAAGAGGAATTATCACGGCATTGGAAAAATTAAAAGAGACGGGAGCATATGAAGTATATCAGCCGGATGTTGTACTTTATGATGTACTCGGAGATGTTGTATGCGGTGGATTTTCTATGCCGATGCGGAAAGGATATGCGGATAAAGTTTTTATTATTACTTCAGGAGAAAATATGGCGATCCATGCAGGAGCCAATATTGCGATGGCGGTAGAGAACTTTAAGAATCGTGGATATGCTTCCCTTGGCGGGATTATTCTGAACCGCAGGAATGTAGCGAGAGAAGAAGAAAAGGTAAATGAGCTGGCAGATGATTTTCAGACACAGGTAGTCGGAACATTGTCCCACAGCGGACTTGTGACAGAAGCAGAAGAAAAGAAAGAGACGGTTATGGAATGCTTTCCGGACAGTGAGATGGCTGAGGAATACAGAAAACTTGCGGAAGCAATCTATGAGTTGTCAAAACGACCAGAAGGATCAGCCTGTGAAAAAGCCGATGAAAAGTATACTGCCGATAAAAGACCTAGGGAGGGATTGAAATGTTAAAGAAAGCCGGAGAATCAACCGGACTGGAATTCAATTCCCCGGCACATGGAAACTGGAATATTGTCCATACAGGAATGCTTCTTCCGGAATCCATACAGATCTATGTCTGTGCAGATAACTGTATGCGGGGAGTCGTTCTGACAGCAGCCGAGATGAATGCGGCAGACAGATTTTCCTTTGTGATCGTGGAAGAAGAGGATCTTCTGAACGGCAATCTGGAAGATGTGACGATCGAAGGCGTTACAGATGTATTAAGAAAACGAAAAGATCATCCGAAAGCAGTATTGTTATTTACCGTGTGTCTGCATCATTTTCTGGGATGTGATCTGGAACGGGTGTATGAAGAACTGGAAGCCAGATTCCCGGATATTTTCTTCGTCCGCTGTTATATGGATCCAATCATGCAAAAGCACGGGCTGACGCCGGATCAGAAACTTCGAAAGGCAATATATGACGGACTTAAGGTGAGAGAAGAAAATCCGAAAGCAGTGACGATTCTTGGCAGTGATTTTGCGCTGGATGAGACCAGTGATATCAGGCGTTTGTTAAAATGGAAGCATATAGAAGTAAAAGAATTGCCAGAGTGTAATTCATGGAAGTCCTATCAAGAGCTTGCAGACAGTAAAATATTCATAGCGTGCTATCCGCCTGGAAAATATGGTCTGGAATGTCAGGCAGAACGACTTAGGAAGAAAGCGTTATATCTTCCGGGAAGCTTTGATTATGATGAGATTATCAGGCAGTGGAAGACGTTGGAGCAGGCGGTTGGAGAAAATGTGGAAGAGGTTGAGGGTATAGAAGATACAGATATGCACATGGAGAAATCACTGGAAAGAATTACAAAAAGAGAGATTGCACTGTGTGAATCTGCTTTAGAACAAGCCAGAAAAGTGGTCGGAGATGTACCCATTATGATCGATCACACCTTTCATCCAAGACCGCTGGAACTGGCAAAGCTGTTACTGACACATGGTTTTTCTGTGACCAGAATCTATCTGGACGCGGTTAATCCGGAAGAAAAAGACACATTTGAGTGGCTAAAGGAACAATATCCTGAACTGGAATATGAACCAACGATTCGTCCGGAGATGCGTATGAAGCCAAGAAACGAATCAGATGTATTGGCAATCGGGCAGAAAGTAGCGTGGTTTACAGGGACCAGGCATTTTGTCAATCTAGTGGAAGGTGCAGGACTGTATGGATTTGACGGAATCCGCAGAACGGCAGAATTGATGACAGAAGCCTGGCAGGAAGAAAAAGATCCAGAAGATCTGATCATTCGGAAAGGATGGGGGTGCGAAAGCTGCATATGAGACAGAGTTACAGAATTATACCGATTTACACAGCTGACGTATCCGGTGTCTGCTCTGCCCTGTATGAATTGGGCGGGATGACAGTGATGCATGATCCGTCCGGTTGTAATTCTACTTATAATACACATGATGAGATAAGATGGTATGAGCAGGACAGTATGATCTACATCTCAGGGCTGACGGAGATCGATGCTGTCATGGGGAATGATGAGAAGATGATCTGTGATATTGAACTGGCTGCAGAAGAATTAAAGCCGAAATTCATCGCACTTGCAGGATCACCGATCCCATATATGAATGGAACGGATTTTCCGGCAATCGCCAGGATGCTGGAACAAGATCTCGGAATCCCGGCATTTTCGATTCCGACAAATGGAATGCATGATTATGTATATGGTGCCGGTCTGGCTCTTGCAGAGATTGCAAAACGTATCAAAGGAAAGAAAGAAGTGACGTCAAAAAGTGTGAATCTTCTGGGAGTAACACCTTTAGATTTCGGGCCGCAGGAGCATGTAGATGCTTTAAAAAGAAATGTAGAAGAGACGGGATGGAAGGTATTGTCGACCTGGGCTATGGGAGATACACTGGAAGATCTCGGACGTGCACCGGAAGCGGAGGTTAATCTGGTGGTATCTTCTGTGGGACTTTGGGCGGCCAAAGTATTACAGGAGAGGTTCGGGATACCTTATGTGATCGGGACACCGATTCGGGGATTTATGAAGAGTCTTTTGAATGCAATAGAAGAAAAAAAGCAGGTAGCATATCTCGAAAAGGGAAGGCGCATCAGCCTGACAGGAAACAAATCGGAAAAAAGTTCAGAAAACCAGATTATATTAATCGGAGAACCGGTGATCATGGAATCTCTGGCAGTAGCGATCGAGACGGAATATCAGATATCTGTAAGAGTAATCTGTCCGATAAGGGAGAAGAAAGGATTACTTGCGGATGGAGATATTGCAGTCCGTGGAGAAGAAGAACTGGAACAGGTACTTCAGAGATCAAAGAATGTAAAAGGCATTGTAGCGGATCCATTGTATCGCCCGGTCTGTCCGGAGAATGTGGCATTTTATGAGCTGCCGCATATTGCATTTTCGGGAAGAATTTATAAAAAGAAACTGCCGGTCCTGGCAGAACTTATATAGGTGACAGATAAGTAAAACATATGTTCGGATAAATGCTTGAAGGATTTATCTGTTCATGATAGAATGTGAAATATAAATTGCCGGATATTTCGGAGTAAATGTCCGGTGCAGAGAAAGCGAGTAGAAAGGGAACAGAATGGGACATTTTTATTTTGCAAGACACGGACAGACAGTCTGGAATGTAGAGAATAAGATTTGCGGAGCAACGGATATTGAATTGACAGAACTTGGCCATCAGCAGGCAGAAGAACTGGGGCAGGCAATTCTGGAGCAGGGAATTCAGATTGATGAGATATTGTATTCACCATTGATCAGGGCAAAGGAGACCGCCAGACATGTATCCGAGGTAACCGGGATCCCGATGCGTGAAGAAATGCGCCTAAAAGAACAAAACTTTGGAAAATACGAAGGTACGCCGAGAAATGGAGAGGAATTCCAGAAGGCTAAGGCTAATTTTATTAATTCTTATGAAGGCGGCGAATCGATGCTGAAGCTTTGCCACCGAATCTATGATCTGCTCGATGATATTAAGAAAGAATCAGATCAGAAGACATATCTTCTGGTTGCACATAACGGGATCTCAAGAGCGATACAGTCTTATTTTTGTGATATGACGAATGATGAATTTGCAAGGTTCGGTATCAAGAATTGTGAGATTCGTAAGTTTGAATACGAGGAGTAAGAATGAAGAAGGATGAAAAGATGTCAATCGAAGATATGACGGCATATATGCGCATTGTGCCGGAGAGGAAAGCTTCTTATGCAGAATTTCCGGATACTATGAATGATGAAATAAAGGAATATCTCAGAAAACAGGGGATTAATGCTCTTTATACGCATCAGACGGAAATGTTTGAAAAGGCCGGACGGGGAGAGAATACAGTGATCACGACATCGACTGCCAGCGGAAAAACGCTGGCATTTCTTCTTCCTGTCCTGCAGAAGATATTGGAAGATCCACTCACAAGGGCGATTTTCGTCTATCCGACGAAAGCGCTGGCGAGTGATCAGTACCGTTCATTGCAGCCGGTACTGGAATATTTCGGAGAAGGGAAGATTCAGGCAGGAGTCTATGACGGAGATACGATGCCCACAGAGCGCAGCCGCATCAGAAAGAGTGCGAATATTATATTAACGAATCCGGAAATGTTGAACTCTGCATTTCTTCCGAATCACAGTAAGTATGGGTTTGACTTTATCTTTGCAAATCTGAGATATATTGTGATCGATGAATTACACAGTTACAGGGGCGCATTTGGTGCCCATCTTGCGAATATTTTCAGGCGGATGTACAGAATATGCCAGTATTATCATTCAAGCCCTCAGTTTTTATGCAGTTCCGCGACAATCGCCAATCCGGTAGAACTTGCAAAAAAAGTATGTGGCACTGCATTTTCTCTGATTGAGAAGGATGGATCTCCATCACCGGTCAGGGAATATAGAATTATCCAGCCGCCGGAGATCAAAGGGCATAACGACAAGGTTTATGGAAGGTATGCGGCGTCTACGGTCGCGGCAGATATGCTTCCGGATCTGGTAAAAGAGCAGAGGCATTTTATTGCATTTGGAAAATCCAGACGAACGGTAGAAGTTATTTTGAAAGAGGCAAGAGACAAGTTGGATGCAGCAGGTTTCTTAAGTCAGGCAGATAGCAGAAAAATTGCCGGATACAGAGGCGGGTACACACCTCTGGAACGAAAAGAAATTGAGCGGAAGATGATGTCCGGGGAACTGAACGGACTGGTGTCGACTAATGCACTGGAACTTGGAATTGATATCGGAAGTCTGGATACGACGGTGATCGTCGGATATCCTGGGACGCGGGCATCATTCTGGCAGCAGAGTGGCCGTGCAGGGAGAAACGGACAGACCTGTGTGAATTACCTGATTCTTGAAAATCAGCCATTTGACCAGTACATTGCAGTGGAACCGGGGTGGCTTTTTGAAGGAAAAAGTGAAAATGCGATCGTAGACCCGGATAATCTGCTGATTGAATTGGCACATATCCGTGCGGCAGCGGCAGAACTTCCACTGAGTCTGGATGATGCAGCATTGTTTCCGAGTCTTGGTGAGATCATTCCTGTTCTGATGAAAGCAGAAGAAGTAAAAAGTATGGCCGGGAGATTTGCCTGGTCGGGTCCTGCATTTCCCGCAGGGGATTACAGTCTGAGAAATATGGATAAGACGAGATTCAAATTAATTCTGGATAATGAAAATCGTGAGATTACAGAGATGGATGAGTCGCAGGCCTATCATGAATTACATCCGGGAGCAGTCTATATGCATGACGGTGCATTGTATGAGGTTCTGAAACTGGATCTGGTAAGCAGGACAGCAACGGCGAAACCATTTGAAGGAAATTATTATACAGTCCCGGCAGGAACCGAAGACATCCGGATCCTTCAGACTTTTCAGGAAAAAACAGTGGAAAGAACGAAGATACATTTCGGAGATATTAATGTAGACGAAGTGATCTCGATGTTCAAGAAATTACAGTTTCATAATCATCAGAATCTTGGGTATGTATCACTGACACAGCCGCTTCAGAAAGATTATGATACAGAAAGTACATGGATTGATATTCCGGAGGATGTGGTGCGCGTATACAGAAGTCTGCTGTTACCGAATGGGGCAGGAGAACTTGTATTGAATAATCACTTCGAAGGCCTGCAAAATGCGATAAAGAACGCGGCGATGATGGTGACGATGACGGAACGTGATGATATCAATACAGGAATGTCTAATAATGCGACCGTGCAGGGATATGTGGATTCTGGCAGCGGAGAATCAGAAGGACACGAAGTGGTGTCATTATTCATTTATGATAAGTATGAAGGTGGTCTTGGATATTCAGAGAAAATCTATGAATTGATCCCAGAGGTGATCGACCATGCGATTCAGATGGTGAAGGGATGTTCCTGTGAGGATGGCTGTCCGGCCTGTGTGGGAGACTATACATTAAGTAAGAAGATGGTGTTATGGGGACTTAGAAGCCTGAAGGAAAGGCTGGAAGCTCCGGAATATGTGAAAAAGCAGGTAGAAGAAGAGCGTCCGGGTGTTCACAAACAGTATTCATTCTTTAAACTTCCGGAGAAATGGAACGAATTCTGTGAGACAGTGATTAAGAATGGAGAGAGTGGAGGCGCATTTCTGAAGACCGCAAAACGAGTAGAAATAGAGAAGCATAATCTGATATTGATCGTGGACAGTTACTTTTATGAGGACTGGCTGAAGATACCGGAGAATGCGAAAAGTATCAAAAACATATTAAAATTTCACGCAGTATGTCCACAGGATATGGAGATTGTTGTCCGTACAGAAGAGGACATGGAGCGAAAGAAAAAGACAGAAGGCAAGTTAAAACGACGATACGAAGATAAATTTTAGGTGACAGGAATGGATTTTAAGGAAGAATGGAATTGGTTGAATTCCTATCAGATGGAAGCAGTGACAGATGAAAATGATGCATGTATTGTAAATGCCAATGTAGGAAGTGGGAAGACGACCGTACTGATCGCGAAAATTTTATATTTGCATTATGAAAAGAAGATTCCGCTTGAGAAGATGGTGGTGCTGACATTTACGAATAAGGCAGCAGGAGAGATTATTGAACGTCTGAAGAAAAAAGAACCGGGACTTACGGAAGAACAGGTGCAGTTTTTTGGAACATTCCACAGTGTTGCCATGCGGATGCTGAAAAATACACTGTTACAGGCAGAAGCAGAGAATGGAGAAATAGTTCATACAGTGGAAAATAGTAGCATGGCACCGGAAGAATGGACTTCGGAGTTTGAAATTATAGATCCGGACGAGGAACAGGAACTGGCGCTTTGTCTGATTGCAGAATATAGTCTGAAAGTAAAGTATAAAAACCGTTTGAAAAAAAGACTGGAGCAGGAATATCCAAATTATAAGGCCGGAAAAGTAACCAGCCGCTATAAGGATGAACTGTTTCGGTTATATCCTCTTTTACAGAAGGAAAAGAAGAAAGAGAATAAAATGAGCTTTTCCGATCTGCTGGAAGAGGGGACAAGACTTCTGAAAATGGGGAAAAATTCTCGGCCAGAATGGATTATTGTGGATGAAGTACAGGACAGTGACCGGTCACAGCTGGAATTTCTGGAAGCATTAAAAGGACCGGAGACGAAAATCTTTGCAGTAGGAGATCCAAATCAGGTGATCTATAGTTTCCGCGGGACAACTCAGAATATGTTTTTCCTGTTAAAGAACAGGTTTCAGGCAAAAGAACTTTCACTTCCGGTTAATTATCGATCGAATGCATCCATTCTGGAGGCGGCAAACCGTTTCCTTCAATTTGGCGGAAAGATTCAAGGCAGTAATGAATGCGGGGAGAAGATTCAGATAAGGAATCATTATGATCCGTTTCAGGAAGCAATGTATCTGGCAGACAAGATCTGGACGCTTCATCGGGAAGGGAAGGAATACAGGGATATTGCAGTATTTTACAGGCTGCAAAAACAGGCAGAAATCCTGGAAAAGATGTTTGCAGAACAGAATATTCCATATGAAGTATCGGTGAAAAAGTCGTGGAAAGATATTCCTGTATTGAACTGGCTTATGTATGTCTTAAGATTTGCGACGCATCCGGACGATATACAGGCGGGAATGCAGGTATTGATGGATAAAAGGTTCGGAGACAAATGCACAAAAAAGAAAGCAGAAGACATTATAAAGAATCACAAGACAGAGAAATCTGATATATATAAGAATATGATGCTGTTTTATACAGAGAAAGAAGTATTGTCAGGAGAAGATATATTTGATTCGCTTGGATTGAAAGAAGCACTGCACCCTACCTCTGCAGATTATCAGCAAGATGCAAAGCAGGTATTGGATTTTCTGAATCAGATCTGTACATATAGCAGGGAAAAGAAGCTGAATATGTCAGACGGAATCCGGGAATTCCTGAATGGGGTGGCACTCGGAACAATAGAAAGTCCAGAGGATACGCAAGAGTCTGCTGAGAAGGAAGAAGCAGGCGGCAGAGTAAAACTCATGACATTACATGCATCGAAGGGGCTGGAATTTGATACGGTATTCATTATCGGAGTAAATCCGGGACTGCTGCCGATCAGATGCAGTAGTTTTGATCAGGAAGAGGAAGAACGGAGATTATTCTTTGTAGGGATCACGCGTGCAAGAAATCACCTGGAACTTTCTTATTACACGAATCCGGGAGAACCGGGGGTATTGGGCAGTTACAGTAATTATCTGAAAATGATCCCGGAGGAATTACTTGAGTGGAAAGAAATACGCAGTGATGAAGAAAAGCGGACAAATCTTAAAGAACTAACGAGAAGGGCAAAAGAAGAAATCCGAAAAGCAGAAGCACAGAAAGCAGAAAATGTTCAGGAACAAAAAACGGAATCCGAGAAAACAGAAAATGTTCAGGAACAAAAAGCGATACATCCCAAATATGGAACCGGTATTGTGACATCGGAAGACGATATGATGGTAGAAGTAGAATTTCCAAATTACGGAAAGAAACAATTTATCAAGGCATTTCAGGAGGTCGAGATGATCAGGTAACCGAGTACATTAGTTAGAAATAAAAATAAACAGAAGCATAAAAAATCCACCGTACTTAATAATTTTTTAAATACGATGGATTTTTATGATATTTCATCCAATGGATTATACCTCTTTCTTTCTTCAATTTGTTTTTTATCATTTTTTAAATGATGTTAAATTTACGTTCCTGGTGGTTTGTCCTCCTTTTTCTTTATTAGACTCTTTTCAGTTTAGATTGTCCTCTGCATTGGACTGTACCTCTTTCTTTAGATTTTAAATAAAGATTTAACTGATTGGTGGTCCGTCCTCCTTTTCTTTTGTTGATATTATAATATCGCACGAAAATGAAAATGTCAATAGGTAATCTGAAAAAAATGCGAAAAATAATAAAAAGACGAAATATTCTGAAAATAATATCTGCATGATTGCCGGGAATGATGTAACTGGTGTCATCATCAAAGGTAGAATGCTCAGCCACGTAATGACGGATTTTAGAGAGATCTTCATCTGTAAAGTAAGGAGCAACATGTCCGCCTAATATAATGGTATG